>Ga0214473_10010625_pt1 | contig 10813 bp, 9 predicted proteins | sample RVTome_7_FD_203509 | JGI IMG/M metagenome (GOLD analysis project Ga0214473, IMG submission 203509) | Soil microbial communities from uranium-contaminated site in the Upper Colorado River Basin, Wyoming, United States - RVT98D197 | ecosystem: Environmental > Terrestrial > Soil > Contaminated >... | reverse complement strand
ACTTGCTCGCCCGAATCGGTGGGCACTCGCTGCGCCTGGCGCTGGACGTCGGCGCTCGAGCCGGCGCCCGTGCCGTACGTGCCGCCTCCGCCGAGGGTCATGCTCGTCGACGAAGCCTGGGCCGATGCCCGGGGGAGCACGTCTGCCAGTGGGCCGCCTCCGTCCTCATGCAAGCTCGTCTCGGAGGCAGAGACCAGAGGGTGAAGGTAGAGCTCCCGCGAGAAGGGAGAGACGGCAAACCCGACAGTGAGAGGCGCGGAGGCGTTCGTCGCGGCGGATGGGCGATCGATGGTCAGGATCGCCGGCTTATCGTAGCTCATACCCTCGGGCTGGATGCGAACCGCACCCAACAGCCCACCGCTCAAGGGCAATCCGTCGATGCTCGCAACGGGTGTCAGCGTGAAGGTGATCGGCTGATCGACGGCGCCCGCCGGGACGTCCAGCGTGTAGGTAACCTGATCCGGCGCCGTGACGGAGACGCGGCCGCCTTCGGGACCGATCTCTTCCGCCGCCGACACTTGCTGCATGAGGGAGGAAGGATCGAAGTCTTCCGGGTGCTCCGGGTCGAAACCCGGCGGAAAGGAACCCATCGGGTTGTTGGGGTCATACGTCGGGAGGGCGACGACCGTCGGTTCGAAGAGATTCACCGTGACGGTCAGCGGGTCCGGGGTGAAAGGGGGCAGGGTCACGGCCGATGTGCCGACCTCGGACTCGCCGGCCTCAATGACGGCTACCAGCCGGTACGTTATGTCGGTCACGCCGGGCAGGACAAAGTCCGTGTAGCGGGTCTGATCGCCGGCGACCTCGGCGACGGTGAAGAGGTCCTCGCCTTCGAAACCGACCTCGATCCGATAGCCTGTGGCGCCGCTTACGGGATTCCATGTGAGGTCGACGCTCACCGGCGAAGCGGCCTGGGCGGAGAACGCGCCGCGGGCCGCCCCGCCGGGGAGGGATTGGGTCACGAACGCGCAGGAAAGCGAGAGGACGACGACGCAGGCGATGATGGTTTCCAACGAGGATGACTTCTGGCTGAGTCTCGAAACGGACCTGGCCGGGGAAGTGCTTGGATGGGAGGGCGAGCAGGACGACGACAGGTGCGGGGATAAGGCCATGGATGCGAATCTCCGAAAAGCGTTGGGGACAAGTTAGACCACTCTAGGATCCATTCACCTCGCGTGTCAATGATGTGCAAAACGGCCGAATTTCGCCGCGTTGTTAATGGTCATGCGTGGCGAACAACGGGCAAGGAGGTTCGATCGGCGAAGAGCTCGAAGCTGATAGCTGCCCTTCGACTTCGCTCGGGCTTCGACTGCGTTCAGCCCTCGCTCCGCTCACACCGTCCCGGCCGTCTCGCCCCGGCGGACCGGCGCTTCGCGGTCCGAACGGGGTGTCCTTCCGGGAGGGGCTGACGGCAGAATGCCGCGCCTTGGCTACGTTTCAGCGCGACGACCGCCCCGCTGTCGCCTTCGCCGCCCGGCACTACCGGTGGTTTCTGTAGGTGGAGGGACGCGCACGTGCTCTCGAGCCAAGTGACAGAATTCGACCCTCGCAGCCGAGCGGCGGACGCTCGATTCGGTCCCGACATCCACGCCGCACGGCTGTGACCATTATTGGGGATATCGGGCGCCGTGTCTACCGAGAAGCGCGCCAGCTAGGGCGCAAGTTTTTCACACTGCGACAAATCGGAGCGAGAAGGTGTGCAATGCCAATGGAGCTTAGGCGAATGAGATTGCGGGCCGCCGGAGCGATGCCGGTCGGCGGCCCATCCGGCGAGGTGTTGATCAGCGACGTGGGCGAGTGCAACCCGGGCTAGGCGGCGAAGTGCCGCGGCAGGGTCGGGAAGCTCTAGTGGGCGCAGCTGGGAGGGGTGGTACAACCGAGTTGTTAGGCGGGAGGCGCGGGCTTCCCCTCATGGCCCGTAAGAGCGGCGATCGCGGGTAGAATGGAGAAAAAGGGGCTCGAGAGAGATGCGATTCTCACATGTGCCTCTGGAATCTAAGAAGAGCATCATCCGGGCTGGCGAGACCCTCGTCGAGGGTAAGGCAAGTCCCTCCGAGATCGAGCAGGCCCGGGAGCTCGTAGGCCGGTGGCGTGCTTGTCACCTGTATCCCATCAACACGTTCCAGTCCACGCTTCGCCGGAAGGCGGGGAGCTATCCGGGGGATGTGATTGTTGCGCAACGGCTCAAGAGAATGCCAACGATCATTGACAAGCTAAAGAGATATCCTGACATGAAGCTAACAACGATGCAGGATATCGGGGGTGTTCGAGCCGTGTTGGGCTCGGTTGATGATGTGTACAGGCTTGCGCGCGAATACAAAACGATGGGACGGTTTGCGCATGAGCTTGTCGCAGAATATGACTACATCCAGAACCCGAGAGATGAGGATGGTTACAGGAGCCTTCACCTGATCTACAAGTACAAGAACAGCCAGAATACAGACTACGATGGCCTTAGGGTTGAGCTGCAAATCCGCACGAAGCTTCAGCACACCTGGGCGACGGCTGTGGAAACAATGGGCACGTTTCTGGGACAAGCGCTGAAGTCTAGACAAGGCGACCGTGGGTGGATTGACTTCTTCGCGATCACAGCTTCCGCATTTGCGTTGCGGGAGAACTGCGCTCCTTTACCCCGGTTTGGGAACCTTTCCGATGGGGAAACAGCTCTCGCCGTCGCCGACGCTGAGGCCCGACTGTTCGCGCTTGACCAGATGAGGGCGATTTCTGTTGCCGTAGACATGATTGCGAAAGAGAGCTCCGGTTCTTCGTACCATTTGATCGTTCTCAATTCGCTTGAACGGACCGTCGAAGTCACGTCGTATGACCGAGGGAGTTTCGAACAAGCCCTGGAGGACTACTCGAAGTCTGAGAAGGATGCGGCCGAGGGCATGAAGATTGAGCCGGTGCTGGTCTCCGCGGGGCGCATTGAAACCCTTCGTCGAGCATATCCGAACTTCTTCCTTGATATTCGCGAATTCGTCCAGATCGTAGATGGGATCGTGTCCACTCCTGTGAAAGGTGAAGAAGTTGTACGCCCATAGCACAGGCTAGATAACCGCGCTGCGCTCCGGGGGGAAGTCGGCGTCGCGTACAAGTTGAGCGACTCTGCACGCCGAACGTCCTCGAGGTTCGCGGAGCAGACCCCTGGGGGAGCCGACTGCCGTTGCGTGCGAGACTTCCTTCACTCTACGCCAGCCTGGCGGGCATGACAAGTGCCCATTTTGCGGCAGCTAGGGGGGTCGGCTCCTTCGAGTTGTTGGCCGCTCCATTGAAAATGGCGCGTGTCGAAAGAGTGGCCCAGCGGAGCTATGCGAGGTCGAACTTGGCCATCTTGTTCTCCGCGAGGAGCCACGTGGAGATCGGAGTGTCATCGCCGGGAAGGACCACGGATGGGCCTCGTTCCGGTTTTATGGAGAGATCAGGAAAGAAGGGAGAGGCGACTTCTCGTGCAATCTCGGTGCATCCAAGCTGGCCCGGGCCAAAGAGCTTCTCGATCTTGAATACCTGATTGACGGCTGCCGCGACTGGGTCCTTCCCCTCTGAGTACATAACTTCTCCGACATGGACGACAGTCTTCGATCGCAACTGAAACACGCTCCTCATGTCAGGATCGAGCTTCCTGTTCCACTCGGATGAGTAGAGGGTCATGCGCTCTTGCGCCGCGAGCCACCATCTGTACAAGTCGACAAAGGCGGAAAAGAGGAACAACGTGGCGTCGCCAACTGGCTTTAGGAACTGAGCGTAGTTGTTTGGTTCTGACGCCCCAAGGGTTTCGACGCATAGAGTGACGAAGGATTCAACTCGCTGACGATTTAGCTCCGCGCCGAGCTTCGAAGACGCTGCTGTAGCTCCGGACAGATCGGAGAGTGCGATGTAGTAGACACCTGATCGGAGGAGATGCTGCTCCTCCATCCTCCGCACACGCGCTATTGCCTCGATGGCCTCCTTGCGACAGTACTCAGGAATGTGCTCAAAGGCACCTCGCCCGAGGCCCAGGACCGCTTCGATGTCTTCGAGGTTCATGTTGCCACTATCCTTCGGTTGACATGTAACAGACCTTGACTTGGGCACTTAGCGGCCTCAAGCGAGCCCGCCCGCCGTCACCTGGCGGCTCATCCATCAATGTACGTCAGCGTGGCAGGCAAGACAAGTATACATTTTGCGCAGCTGGGCGGGCCGACTCCGCCGAGTTGTTGGGCGCGTCGAAAGATGAGATCATGTATGGACATAGTGTTTCACTAGGGTCATCTGGTCGAGAATGAGGTTGGGGAACCGGCGATAGACGAGGTTGAGTACGGTATCGAGGAACTCGGCGAGCCGGACGTTCTGTTGGATGGACTTCATCCATACGTCTGGGTAGTACCTGGCGACCATTCCGAGGGAGAAGAGAATGGCGAGGTATGAGGCGGGCTCGTCGAGATACTTCTTTGGTTCTAGGACGTAGTAGCTTCTGGAGTGAGCGTCTTGGATGACGTCGGGGAAGTACCTTCTGGGGAAGTCGTCTTGCGGGAGCCGCTCAAGGGACATGCGCATGTGGATGTTGGGACCGTAGTCTGTGATAATCCTGAGGTCAGTGTTGATCTCTGCGAGGAATCCTAGGAGGCTGGCCTTGTCCGGGGGGTCGATCCCATCCACGAAGAAGTCCCAAATCTGGAGGATGCGAGACAGATTCTTGGTTCCGTCAGGATTGCCAGTGTGGATCCGTTCCTCCCTCATCCGCAGGCTGCCCCGCGCTACCGAAGGAGTGAGATTGAGGTCCCGGAGGGCGAAATAGAGGTCGGGGAGTGCTCGAACAAGATCGAGGAGCGCCAGGCTTCGCTCGCAAAGCTCGTCTAGAGAGATGCCTGGGGGGCCGTCGATGACTTCGAGCGACCAGAGGAGGCTACTGCCCCGGAAGTCGTCATGTACTTCCTTCTTGTACTGGAAGACAGGCGTAGACAGCGCCTGGTAGAAGAGGGGGAAGTGGCCCCAAGGCAGCCCAGATGGGTTGGTATGTACCCTGCATGAGACAGACTCAAGGAAGCCTTCAAGCGTGCTGGTCGCTGTGGGCTTGGACAGAATACGTCTTGAGAGGACAAGGCCGTGGTGCTGGTGACGATTGCCGCGGCGCAAGGCGTCGTACGAATGAGTGCCGTCCTTGGCCACAAGGATGAGGGCCTTGGACAGGCTGACTGCGCCATAGTAGAGGAGGACTGGGCGCGTGGGTAGTGAGACTCTTTCAGACGCTGTGAAGTACTCCTCCGCTTGCAGTATTGAGAATCCCAGCTGGTGGGCTTGCTTCTTTACGTCGGCCTCGAACTGGCCAGGGGATAGACCCTGGCGCCGCCTAATGAGGTCCGAGGCAGAGGCAGGGTCGAGGAAGTACCTAAGCCTCTTCCAAACCTCGCGGGTTGGCTCCTCAGCGACCAGCTCCTGAACTCTCTCTATCAAGTGCTCTCTCCGATGCGCCTAACGGCCTCGAGGTTCGTGACTGCGGAGCGTCCTGTAAGGAAGCACGCCCGTGGGGGAGCCCTGGAACCGCACCAGGATCTTCGACCGCCCGCCGGCGCTGGCGAGCCCACCTTCACTCTACGCCGGCCCGGCGGGCATGACAACTGTCCATCTTGTGCAGCCAGGCGGGTTGGTCGCGCAGCACCCTGGAAGGGCTCCACCGAGTTGTTAGGCGGCGACCATATGGGCCTGTGGGTCGACCACGGAGAGCTCAAGGGCGTGGCAGGAGTCCATGCGAAGATACACAAAGTCGTGGGGGCCGGTCTTCCGTCGGGGTGGCTTTGCGCTAACGGGATCGTAATGGAGGACCTGCGCAAGTAGAAGCTCCCTGGGTTGCTCCGCGTCAGGATAGCTGGCGTAGAAGAATTGCCCCTGGAAAACGTGATCCGCGGTAGTGGTCGCCTGCACCCACAATTGCACTCCTTCTGCGCCGGATCGCCGGCGGGCCTCAACTTCCTCGGTCAGAAGGTGGAATGCGTCCTCTGAGACTTTCCCGGCTTCTTTGTGCAAACGTTTGACAAGTGAATCGAGAGGGTCCTTCCAGGAACCGAAGAAAGCCGCGAGAAAGAACGCGGCCGTGAGCCAGGCGAGGCCTATTAGGGTGGTAGGAATCGGATTGGCGGAGATAAGCGCGACAAAGTAGGCTGCATCCAGATTTGACGGGACAGAATACGCCAGTGCGGAGCTGAGGCATAGCGAGGCACTAACGACAATTAGGCCAAGAAGAAGGTGGATGTAGGCGCTTCGGAGGAGGCTTTGGGCAGTCTCGTGGAATGCAGATAGCGAAGGTGGCTTCGCGGGCGTCCTGGCATTCACGAGGGTCGATGTAAGGAAGCCCGGGAGCAGGAAAATGATAGCTAGGAGTACAGAATTGAGGCCGAACTCCACTGTGGCATCCCCCTTGCTGTTGGCTAACTAGGCTTCGTCAGCCGGTTCTGGACTCGAAGGGGTGGAGGCGTCCGTTCCGGTAGACGCTTGCGGTTCAGCGATAGGAGCATCAGGAGTCTGTTGGGTCCCCGGGGGAGAGAATGGATTGGTGTCGGTTGACCCGACGGGTTGTAGGAATACCCCCGACTCCGTGGACTTGGCGGCTTGCCCTTCGAAGAGCTTTTGGATCGCGCTTGATTCAGCTTCCGAAGCTTTCCCCTCTGAGCTGGAGGGATTCCCCTGAGACTTCGCCATTCTCTACTTCCTCTTGAGGCTTACTAAGCCACGTTAAGCATTATACACTTCATCTGCGGAACGACATAGGGGTGCCGCTCTAAGGGCACCGAGTGGAGTCGCCAGCCGGCGCGGGCAGGGCTCCCTTCACTCTACGCCAGCCTGGCGGGCAAATCAAGCGCCCATTTTCCGCAGCTAGGCGGGCCGGCTCCACCGAGTTGTTAGGCGGCGGGGAGGCAGGAGAAGTTGGGAGGTCAGCGGCTTGTGAGTATGTGGTATCCGCCAGGCCGGTTTGTGATAGTGAGCATACCGTGCCCGCGAGTGGTTAGGACGCGGCACGTTCCGGAGACATTCCATTTTATGCCGCGCGCATGCTGGGCATACGATGTTTCCTGGGACTGATACTGAATGGCCTCATCGGAAATGACTATCACGTCCGGCGTGCAAATGTCGAAAACCTGAGGAAGATAGCCGCTCTCTCGGCCGTGATGGGAGGCCACAAAGATGTTGACTCTCCCTAGATGACTCACGAACGCGGAATTCTGAAGTAGGGCTTGCCAGCCTGGCCTCTCTAGATCGCCTGGGAACACGATTGAGATGCCCGGGTAGTGAAGGAAGAGGACGAGGCTAAGGTTGTTGGTGTCCTGGAACCTCGGGTATTCGTTCCAGAACACTGCGAACTCAGTGCTCGGGTAGGTTGGAGGGCTCGCAACTGAAGCGGTGAATGTTGAGATCATCGAGAGCAGTGCGGCAATCCCCGGGCCCAACGGCCCAGCCTGACCCTTTAGCTGCCTAAGCTGGTCCCCCGTGATGGACGTATTGCGGTTAAGGATCCTGACAGGGACTTGCGCGGAGCAAGTCAGCAGGTGTGGCAGACCGCTCAGGTGATCCTCATCATAGTTGGTGACAAAGAAGCGCTCGACGCCAGTGCAGCTGTGGGCGGTCAAGTACCTTCCAGGGAGAAAACCCGTTGCGGAGTTGTGGCCGCAGTCGATGAGCATGACGTTGCCATTGTCGGCAATCACGTAGGCGCAAAATCCGTGCTCAACATCGAAGACTTGTATCTGCATGTCAGTGACCCCCTAACTAGCTGAGGCGTGGGATTCGCGGTCTGAGACCCTATTGCTTAGTCACGGCGGATGGGATGTCTGGGTACGATGTGTACATCTCGTAACTGTATTGCCTATAGAACTTGAGATAGCGGTAGTACATTGCTGTTGCGAATGCGAATACCAGAAGGGCAAATGTGCCGGGCGTGAACGGGGGAACACTAGCTCGTGAGAGAAAAGCAACGACAGCACTGACAAGAAGGGAACAACTGACGTTTCGGGAGAACCCGTATCGGCCGAGGAAGGCTTCCATCTTCTCCCACGTTGGGGAGTGGGATTTGACGGATGTGCGTACGTGGTGGAAGAGGGACTCGCCGGGAGACGCAATGCCGCTTTGCGAGGATCTCGCGAGAATGCGCTTTTGGAGGTCGGTCGGAAGAGGTGTGAAGTACCCTGGGAAGAGGACAGTTCGGATGCCCCGCCCCCGAGCGATCGTTCCGAATAGGGCATCTGTGGGTCCTCCAAGCAGGCCGTTTGTGAGCCGCCTCTCGAGGAGCCATCCTGAGAAACCAGCATTGACCTGCCCCAGTAGGTAGGCCGCCAAGAGGAGAAGCACAGAGAGCTGAGTGTTCAACTCCAGCTGGACGAGATTGATGTCGCTCCTTGACATGTCAATCGCGAGAACAAGGATCGCACCGCTGGCGAGGGTGCCGAAGAAGTCGTAGGGCGAGAATGGGATAGACATCTGGACCTCGCAGAGTTGTGCGCGACTGCTCCGCCGCCCAACAAGGTCTTCGACGGCATGTCGGTCGAGCCGCGTCCGCCTTCTCAGAAAGACAGGTGGTTAGTTGTTACTGAATGTAGGGGGTCCGTCTGAGCAAAGCACTGACTGGGGTTGCCAAAGAAGCGGACCGGCCGACCCGCGCGGCTCTTATGTCGCCATCCCGGTGACCTGAACGCCGGCGGCGACTGCGACCAGCCGATCCACGGGCATGCCCGGGACGGCGCTCTCTAGCCTCTCGCTGGGGCGCGATAGCCAAGCAGCCGCAGGGCGTTGAAGACCACGATCAGGGTCACGCTCTCGTGGCCGACGACGGCGGTGCCGATCCCTATCACGCCTGTCAGCGCCGCCAGGATCAGCACGCTTACGGCCGAGATCGAAAGGACAAGGTTCTGCATCACGATGGCGCGGGTGGCCCGGCCCAGCCCAACCGCGAACGGCAACTTCGACAGATCATTCGCCATCAGGGCCACGTCGGCCGTCTCCAACGCCACATCGGTTGCGGCGCCCCCCATGGCGATACCCACCGTGGCGTTGGCCAGCGCCGGCGCGTCGTTCACTCCGTCCCCCACCATTCCGGTGGGACCGAACTGGCTGGTGAGCGCCTGGACCGCCATGGCTTTGTCCTGCGGGAGGAGCTCCGCCCGGACGGTCGTCAGCCCAACCTGCCGCGCGACGGCGGCCGCCACTCGAGGGTTGTCGCCGGTCAGCAGTACCGTCTGCCGTACGCCGATTCGCCTCATCTCCTGGATGGCAGTGATGGCGTCGGGTCGAAGGGTGTCGGCCACCGCCAGAACGCCCGCCAGCCGCCCCTCGACCGCCACCAGCATGGTCGTCTTGCCGCTCGACTGGAAGGCCTCGATCTGCTTCTCGGCCTCCGCCGGGAGGAAGACCTTCTCGCCCTCCATCAGCTTGCGATTGCCGATGAGGACCGCCTTACCGTTCACGGACGCGCGCAGGCCGCTTCCGGTGAGCGACTCGACCATACCTACCAGTGGCAAGGCCAAGCCCTTGGCTCGAGCGGACCGCACCACCGCCTCGGCCAGGGGATGCCCTGAGCGGCTTTCGGCGGCGGCCGCCAGGGCCAGCAACGCGTCCGCGTTCATAGTCTGCCCCTGAGGATCGGGGAGGGACAACACATCCGTGACCTCGGGCTGGCCTCGGGTGAGGGTGCCGGTCTTGTCGAAAGCGATCGCCTTGAGCCGGCCGAGGTTCTCCAGGTGAACGCCACCTTTAATGAGGACGCCGTTGCGTGCCGCCTGGGCGATGCCGGCCAGAATCGCGGCCGGTGTGCCCAGCGCCAGAGCACAGGGTGAAGCGGCCACCAGCAGGGTCATGGCGCGCAAGAAGGAGCTCTGGAACGGGACGCCGAGCAAGGGCGGCACAACCATGACCAGAGCTGTAACGATCAATACGCCCGGCACGAAGATGCCTTCGAAGCGCTCGACCGTGTTCTGTATCGGCGATTTCTGGGAGGGCGCTTCCTCGACCATCTTCATCACTCGCGCCAGCGTGCTGTCCTTCGACAGCCGGGTGACCTTCACCCCGAGCGCGCCCTGACCGTTGACGGATCCCGCGAAGACGGCCTCACTGGGCACCTTGTCCACCGGGATGGACTCGCCGGTCACCGGCGATTGGTCGACGGCGGATTGGCCCTCGACGATGTCCCCGTCGACGGGCATGCGGGCCCCCGCCCGGACGATCACCAGGTCCCCCAGCGAGATTTGTTCGATCGGCAGCTCCACCTCGCGGCCGTCGCGGCGCACGCGCGCCGTCCGGGGAGCGAGATCGGCCAGGGCCCGGATAGCAGACCGGGCGCGGTCGAGGGCCCGCTCCTCGAGCGCGTGACCGAGACTCATAAGGAAGAGAAGCAGGGCCCCCTCCGCCCACCTTCCGAGGATCGCCGCGCCGACGGCCGCGCTCACCATCAGGATGTCGGTGTCGAACCGCCGTTCCCGCAGCGAGTGCCAGGCATGGCGGGCGATGTGCGATCCGCTCAGAGCGTAGACCGCAAGAAACAATAGGACGGCCAGTCCGCGTGGGGCGCCGAAGAAAGCCTCGCCCGCCCAGCCTGCCACAAGAAGCACGCCTGAAAGGAGAGTGAGCAGGAGCTCCCGGTTCTCTTGAAAACGCTGCTCCGTCGCGCTGGCCGGGATGCTGTAGCCGAGCGAGCGGATGCGTTTCTCGATGGCGTGCCGGTCGGTCGTGCGCGCGTCGAACTCCACCCGGACCGTTTCCATCGGAAAACTGACACCGACGGACAGGACGCCTTCGATTCGCCCCAGGCTGTGCTCGATCACGTCGACGCAATCCGAGCAGTCCATTCCCTCGA
>Ga0214473_10010624_pt1 | contig 10814 bp, 8 predicted proteins | sample RVTome_7_FD_203509 | JGI IMG/M metagenome (GOLD analysis project Ga0214473, IMG submission 203509) | Soil microbial communities from uranium-contaminated site in the Upper Colorado River Basin, Wyoming, United States - RVT98D197 | ecosystem: Environmental > Terrestrial > Soil > Contaminated >... | reverse complement strand
GGTTTGTTTTTACCGGATCTTGATGTCCCGCAAGATGAGCATCCAGAGCAGGTTCCGGTATTGGTAGACCTCTAGAAACATGGAAGTTGATTTCCTCGCCATTAGTTTTTAAAGGAATAAAATTTGAATCGACCTACCTGATCGGACAAAACGAATTTATCCTGTATATTATACTTTTTGACTATTTCTTCAGCTCTTCGTAATTCCCTTGATAACGTGGTATCCGGAGTACCAATGGTATTATGAATTGCAATCGCCCTGTTAAAATTTCTACCGCTGGCTTCCTTGATTTTCATGGATTCGAAAATCGGTGCGTAATCCATGTAATAAGGGCTTTCATGCGGTGTGATCAAATATTTTATCTTGTATTTTCGCATCGTTTCGGAAAAACCGATGCCACGGATTTCCTCCCGGACCGCATTATCGATCATGACGGCCGGCATGACGAATCCCCTTCCGGTATAGATACTGAGGGGTGTCAGGAATCCTTCAAACAGGATGAATTCATCAGGCTTCGTGTTCTGCTGGATATATTGTATTGCGTCTCCAACATCGAAATAATTTTTCATTCTTCCGTTCGTCGCATCGAGGATGGGAGGAAAAACAAGGGATAAAAAGAAAAGCAGCAGGATCGATTTATGTAACCGTGACCCTAGATTACCGATGATGAAGTGCATGATATAGGCTGCGCTCATGGTTAGGGTCAAAACAATGATAAGAGAATAATAGATGTGGAAAAAAATCGCCTTGGATGCGACAACCCAGTAGACGATGGATCCGAAAATAAATGGAACCCATACCCGTCGCATCGGTTTTTCTCTCGTGACGAACGCCAAAGCGGTTCCGAAAAGGCCGAACCAGAACATATTGCGCGTCATGTAATTTTTAAACTGGTTGAACAGCATATATTTGTATAAACGATAGTCAGCCACCAGAGTGGAATCCGTTAGAAATTCATTCGAAAAATCATCCAACCTCAATAATTTTATAATAAATATTCCAGCAACTATTGATATGCCTGAAACCAATACAAGGATTTTCTTTTTTCCCCAAACTATTTCAAAAAGACGATCTACGGATTTCTCGTATTTCACAAGAAAATACCGGATCACCATCAAAGTCGCCACCAGCAGCGCTGCCGACATCGTTGCGATTTTTGGGGAAGAAATGAGATTTCCCACGATGACGACGGTCGTGAAGGTTACCAGCAGGGAAAGGAAAAGATAGAGCACATAATTTTTCAGGAAAGAAACCGCATTGCCGCTTTCTTTGTACATGAATAAAAAAGTGATCGGGGCCAACCACAAGAATAATGGGTACTTCACCGCATTTCCGAGTCCGAACCAGATGGCGGCCAACCATAGATTCGCAATCCTGTTCTGTTCAAAGGAAACGGTGATTTGACGCAAGGATAGGAACATGAAGACAAGGACGATGCTGTCCAGGACCGTTATATGGGTGGAAAAAGAAAAAACGGGGTTTATGGAAAACAACCCAATGAACAACACGGTGAACCTTTTCGGAAAATACCCGCAAAAAAATCGATAGGCAGATAAAAGGATAAGTATGCCGATGGTATGGGTAAAAATCCTTGTCTTCGCTTCCAATCCCGCATTTGGAAACAGCTTGTATGTAAGGTACAACCCCCATTCCATCAGGGGAAGCCTGTCGAATTTCATGAATATTCCTTCCGGGTTGTGCACCGGGTCGGAAACGTACTTTTTCTGATTCCACAGCATTGTCCCTTTTTGATCCATGTACATCGCCGGTTCCACATAGGTGTTGTATTTCATGGAATGCTGGCCGGTGAATGGCGCCGCGAAATACGGGGCCTTGATCGCCGTGAATACGACGATCGACAACAGCAGGAGCAGGATGTACGGAAACCCGTGACCGTACATCGCGGCGAATGCGCGGTTGATCACGGGGAGGGATGCGATCCTCGGGAATCGGTCCGGAAAACGTTCCCTTCGGATGCGCTCCTCTTCCTTCTCTTTCCGGAACTCCTCCTCCAGCCCGGTGGATCGGGAAGGGAAGAAGCGTGGCATCGATGCCCCGGGATCGTTCAATTGATGATCTCATCCACGTGGTATTCCTTGATTTCCTTGGCATGCGTGAAGATGATGATTTCCCCGATCAGGCCGATCGCGAAGATCTGCAACCCCAACACAACGAAGAGGATGCCGATCAGGAACAATGGTCGATCGCTTAAACCCACGTCGAAAAAGAGCCGGGTGACGACCAGGTAGGCAGTGATGGCCAACCCGACGAGCAGGACCGCGCTTCCGGTCAGCCCGAAGAACCGCAGCGGTTTTTTCGTGAACTTGATGAGAAAAAACACCGTGAGGAGATCGATCATTCGCCGGATGTATATGCCGAAGGGATACGTCCTCACCCGGCTCTCCTTCGACGATTGTTTCAGATCTGTTTCCCGTATCCGGAATCCCTGCTTGTGGGAAAGGATCGGCAGGAAGCGGTGCAGGTCACCGTACAGGTCGATCTCCTCGAGGATTTTCCTTCGGAACAGGCGGACGCTGCACCCGATATCGTTGCAGATGGTCCCGGTCATCTTCCTCAGGATGGCGTGGAACAGCCTCGTTTGCCACTGGTTCAACTTCGAGTCTCTTCTGGGCCACCTGCGCGCCACCACCATGTCGTTGTCGTCAAGGTGCTCGATAAGCTTGGGCAGTTCCGCCGCATCGACCTGGTGATAGGCGGGGAGGGTCAGGATGATCCCGCCGGAGGCCTGCTGGAACCCGGAGGTGATCGCGACCGCCTCGCCGAAGGACCTCGAATGCCTGACCAGAGTCAGTTTTTCGCCCTTTTCCTTCATCGATTTCAATTCCAGGTACGCTTTCCGGAATCCTCCGTCGACGACGTAGATCATCTCGAAGGAGCGGCCCGTCCCCGCAAGCGCGTCTTTGTACTCCCGATGCATCGATTCGATGTCGTCGTATCGTTCCGTCACCGGAACGATCACGGAGATCGTTTCCGTCCCCGTCTTCTTCATCGCGGTGCCTTGAGGTTCCACGGAGACGCTCATGTCACACCTATTCCACGGTTATTTTCAGGTGGGCGAGGGACCGGAAGCTCCCCGTCTTGTTGATTAGTTCACATAAAAATCCCGCAAGGAGGAGAAAGAACGACAGGATCAGGAACAGCAGCCCACCGGAGGCCAGCATGAAATCGACGTTTCCTCCCGGATACAGCCGGCTGACCGCCACGATCAGGATCGATCCTCCCAGGACCATGGAGACCATCCCGACGGCCGCGAACAGGTGCATCGGCTTCGAGCTGAACGCAAGCAGGGTCTTTATCACAAGAAGATCGATGATCACCTTGTAGGCCCTCGAAATTCCGTACTTCGATACGCCGAACTGCCGCGCGCGGTGGTTCACCTTGATCTCGGCGACTTTCGTGCCGGCCAGGGAGGTCATCGCAGGGATGAACCGGTGCATGTCGGAGTAGAGCGGGACCGATTTGATGATGTCCGCGCGGTACGCCTTCAGGGAACACCCGTTGTCCTTGATAGGGACCCCGGTGATCTTCCCGATGATCCGGTTCGCGATGATCGACGGGATCTTCCGCGAGATCAGCTTGTCCTGCCGCTTGTGCCGCCAGCCGCAGACGATGTCGTTCCCCTCCGCGATCTTCTCGAGGAATTTTGGGATGTCGGCCGGGTCGTTCTGGAGGTCGCCGTCCATCGTGATCAGAATCCTTCCCCGGGCATGGTCGAACCCGGCGGCCATCGCGGGCGTCTGTCCGTAGTTCCTGCGGAACTTGATGACCCGCAGGCGCAGGTCCTTCATCGCGAGTTCAGACGCCTTTCGGAACGTCTCGTCCCGGCTCCCGTCGTCCACGAAGAGAATCTCGTACTCCATTCCCAGCGGATTGAGTGCGCCGACGATCGCCTCGTGCAAGGGGCCTACGCTCTCCTCCTCGTTGTAGAGGGGAACGATGACGGAGAGTTCCGGGTTCATACGCGTTTCCGTGGAGTGGTCCACCAAGCGATATTTTCGCCGATCAGGGCAGTGCGTTGAACCACAGATCCGCCATGGACCGGTACCCCGTCCCGTTGGGGTGCAACCCATCGCCAAGTTGGCTCGTGTGGGACTGGAACCACCCATAAAAATCGGGTGGAACGACGGAAATCCCATTCAATGGATCGGCCACGAGTTCATCGATGGCCTGGTTGTACTGCCGGATCGCACCATCGTTAAAGATAAAACCTGGAGGGAACAAAGGATTGGTGGGATCAACGTACGGGACCTTCGCGAGGTACGGGATCCTGCCAGCGTTTTTGATGGCGGTGATGATCGCCTGCATATTGGCTTTATAGGCATCTTTCGAAACAATCGGAATGAGCGAATCATTTGTGCCGTACAGGATGAGGAAATAGTTCGCGGACGGATTTCCGGACAGGATGCCGCCGATTCTGCTCACGCCATTTGCCGATGTTTCGCCGGACACCCCCGCGTTGATCACGGTGTGGGGGTATCCTTTCGCCGCCGTCCGGAGGTTGTTCAGGATCGGCTCGAACCCCCCGCCGCTGTTTCGGCCGTCAAGAGAAACGTCATCGCTGGGGATGTCGTCTCCCGATCCTCGGGTGATGCTGTCCCCGAAGGCAACGTAATACTCCCCTGTCGGGAAACTGCGGATCGCCCCTTTCGTGAATATGGACGGGTCGGCGATGCTTCTGGCGACCGTCCTGAAATAGTAAGTGCTCCATGGATTAAGTGGGGCGATTGGGGTAGCGCTGACCGGCATGTCCGCGGTCCCCGCCCCCTGGGGTTGAGGCGTGGTCGGGATGAATGTGGCGAGCGTATTATCCGTCCCGTACTCGAACCACGCTTCCGTGGAAAGCCCGTTGGGGTTGACGGTCCCGTGGAACGTCGCGCCGGTGGTCGTGATGTTCGTAGCATCTCCCGTCGTGGCCGCAGGAGCGGGGAAAGCCGTGCTGAAACTTCTGATCTCCCCTTCCACCTCCCCTTCCACGCTGCTCGCCACCAAACGGTAATAATATGTGGAGCCGGATTCCAAAGCCGAAAGCGTGGTGTCCATCGCCACGGGATCCCTTCCGGAACCCAGGTTCTGATTATCCGTGACGGTGATTGAGGCCAGGTTCGGAGCCGGCCCATACTCGAACCAGGCGACCGTGGCGGCCCCGTTTGGATTCACGGAACCGTTCAACGTGGCCCCGTTCAATGTGATGGAGGTTGGGTCGCCGGTGGTGACGGCGGGTGGAGGATTGCGGGTGGTGAAACTGAAGATCTTCCCTTCCGCAAACCCGCCGGCGTTGGATGCCACCAACCGGAAATGGTACGTCGTGCCGGGAGTCAACCCGGGAAGACTTTGCGTTACCGGCTGTGTAATCGACCCGGCGGCGATGGTCTGCGTCACCGTATTGTCGAAAGACGCCAGGTTCGGATTGGTCCCATACTCGAACCAGGCTTCAGTAGCCAAACCGTTCGGGTTTACGGTCCCGGTGAGGATGGCCACATTCTGGTCGACGGAGGTTGCGTTGTCGGTATTGACGGAGGGGAGGGGAGGGGAACTCCCCCCTCCCCCACCGCCGCAGGATGTAAATATTAATGCAAGGAGCGCAAGGAGCGCGGGGAACCGGAACGAACGCTTCATCGAACTTTCCCATCGCGTATCACTACGGGCAGAATGATTCATGTCCTCGTACCCGTTCGTAGTATTTATTCCACCGAAAACATCTTCGGCTCCTGTTCCCCGTTTTCCTGAGCTCATTGCATATACCTTCCGGCTTTACGGATGAGCCAGGAGTTTGATGTTGTCGTAGTAGGCGTCCTGCTGCCCGGTATCAATCTCGAAACTGGTTACCGAAATGGGCGTCGTATTATTGATCGTATTCAGCGTTACCGCTCCTCCGAACCCTTCCAATACCACCTGCGTCGAACTGAAGGTGATCTTGAGATTGTAGGGGGTTCCCTGTGTGTAGGCCGTCTGGGGCAAGAAGACGTTATCCGTCACTACCCCGCCGACGATCTTGCGAATCTGAGCAAGATCCGGAAGCGTTGGGGTGGAACCGAAGCCAGACCAGTCGAAATTCGAGATTTCGTAACAGGTGTTATCCAGTGGGTTACCCTGGAACAGTCGGACCCAGATCCCTGCATGGGTCGGATGCGCGACCGTCGGGCTGAAATCGAGCGAAAAGACGCCCGAAGTGCTCGCCGGGAGGGGGTTAGAAAACGCCAGCCCGACATCGTCGCCGGTTACTACCAGCGCCCTTTTCCCCGTGGCGTCATAGGTTAACGTGCCCGTGAGATTGCTTTGGGTCTGGGTGGGATTGTATGTTCCGGGGATGGTGTTCGTACTGAAGTCGTCCGCGAAACCGACCCACTTGACCGTGATGTCCACGTTGTCGGAGGCGGTCAACGACCTGCTGTCCGTTACAGTCAACTGGAACCGCAGCACTTCGCTGGTGTTATCAAGAACCGTCAGTGGTGTGAACGTGGGGGTCGCCGTGGTGTTGTCGACAAGTGCCACTGGCGTCCCATTCACCTGCGTCCACTGGTAAGAGGTGATCGTGCCGATCGGGGTCGTGGATCCGGAACCGTCCAAGGTCACCAACTGCCCCATTTCCACGGTGTTGTTGTCCAGTCCGGCGTTGGCGACGGGCGGAGGGTTGGCCGTGCTGAGGGTGAGGATGGTCCCCTTCTGCTCTCCCGCCAAGTTGCTTGCCGCCGCGCGGAAGTAGACCGTCCCCCCGGAAGCCAGGCCGGAGATGTTCGCGCTTGTCGGAACGACCGCCGAACCGGACCCGATATTCACGCTCGGGGTCACGTTATCGATGGTTGCCAGAGTATTGTCTGTCCCGTACTCGAACCAGGCTTGCGTGGCCAGCGAGTTCGGGTTGACCTCCCCGTGCAAGGTCGCGCTCGTGGTGGCCAGATTATCGGCCGCCAACGTGGTAACTGTGGGTCTCTGGGCGGAGGTGCTGAAATTGCCGATGGCTCCCTTGGTCACCCCCGACGAATTCGACGCTACCAGACGGAAATAGTACGTCGTTCCGAACGTCAGGCCGGGAATCGACGCCGAAACCGACTGGACGGTCGTCCCCGCGGCGAATGCCTGCTTGGCCGTGTTGTCGAAGGTTGCCAGGGTTGTGCTGGTTCCCCACTCGAACCAGGCTTCGGTTGCCAGTCCGTTCGGGTTGACGCTCCCGTTGAGCGTCGCGCCGATGTTCGTTATCCCCGTTGCACTGCCGGTCGTCACCACGGGCGTCGGCGGGGCGGTCGAATCCCCTCCTCCTCCTCCGCATGCGGACAGGATGATGGCAGACATCAGGAACAGAACAAAAAAGCCGGTGGTTCGACGAAGGTGCATCGTATCCTCCTTATATTTTCGACGTAAGCACCAAAATACCCTCTTTGGAATACATGGTCCCCACCATCTTTTCGGATCGATACACCTCCCTTCCATGGATTGTTGAGGCAATCCCACAGCACAACTATTCATCGGTGAAATAGCGAGGAAAATTCATTGCACAGAACGATTGATTCTCTTGGGATTTCGGGGAAAAGGTCATTCAGGCTACGTTTCCAAGGAACTGCTGTAATTCCTGCTTTTTCATCCCCTCGATGTACATCCGGTACCAGATTTCCGCGTTGCACAACAGCCACAACCGCTGGCCGTGGTCGGATTTTTTCTCCAGGTGCTCCTTCAACATGGCGTTTACGACGGAGTGCTTCAGATACCCTTTCGCGACCAGCCGGGAGTCCTTTAGGAACGTTTTGTAGAGAAATCGGAATTCGTCGGCCAGCAGATACGTCAGCGGAGAGTTGAATCCCTGCTTTTTCCGGTGGATCAGGGCCGGCGGAAGGTATTTTTTCGCCAATTCCACCTGGATATACCGGAGCCTGTTGCGCCGAACCTTGTATTCCGGGGGAATCGACGCGCAGAACTCGGCGAGCTTGTGGTCCAGGAATGGCGAACGCGACTCAAGCCCGTGCGCCATCGTCATCCGGTCCAGGATCATCACCGGGTGGTCCGGCATCCGGATCATCGTGTCCACGTAAAGCATTTTGTCCACGAGTTCCCTTGCGTTGTCGCTGTTGAAGCACTCCTTGATGCATCCCTCCGGGTCGAATCCCGCGACGCTCTTGCGAAAGCTCTCCGTGTAGAGACCACCGCCGCGACCGTTCGAGAAATAAAAGTATCCCAGGCTCTTGGAATACCGCTCCGCGCCCTCGAAAAAGGAGAGTTGATGGAACCACCGCAGTTTGTGACTGAAGCTTTTATACCAGAACCCCTCAGAGACATGATCCAGCAGCTTTCCCATCACCTGTTTGCGGAAGAATTTGGGCAGGAGCGCGTACCAGGACACGTAGGTGTTCCCGTAATAACGATCGTATCCCCCGAACAACTCGTCTCCGCCGTCGCCCCCAAGCACCACCTTCACTTCTTTTCTCGCCAGTTCGGAAATGTAGTACATGCATACCGAGAGAGAATCCGAAGGTTCGTCCAGGTGCCACACCAACTCCGGCAGAGTGCGGATCAACGAGGGGTTGATCGTGAGGTTGTGGCCATCCGTTCCGTACCGCTCCGATACCATCGTGGCGTAGGGAATTTCGCTGAAATCCCTGTAGGGGACATCTCCCGAAAAAGTGTTGATCGGCTCCTTTGCGTATCGGCTCATCATCGCGACGATGAGACTGGAATCCATGCCGCCGCTTAAAAAAGCCCCCACCGGCACGTCGCTCACCAGGTGATACCGTACGGTGGACATCATCTGTCGTTCCAGTTCCTCCACGGTCGACCGGAAATCCCCCTGCCGCTTCGGATCGAATCGGAGGTGCCAATACCGGTGGATCGATATCTTCCCGTCCTGGAAGATCAGGAAGTGCGCCGGGGGAAGTTTCCGGATCCTCCGGAACATGGATCTCGGGGGAGCGATGATCCGAAGCGTCAGGTATTCGTACAGGGCGGACACGTCCATCTCCGCCAGTTCAGGACACAGGGCAAGGATCGCCTTGATCTCCGAGGCGAAGGAAAAACGGTCCCCGTCGTGGTGATAGTAAAGCGGCTTCTGCCCGAGGTGATCCCTCGCGACGAACAATTTCCTTTCCCGGAAATCGTGGATGGCAAAAGCGAACATGCCGCGCAAGTCACCGAGGCATTTCTCCCCCTTCTCCTCGTACAGGTGAAGGATCACCTCCGTGTCGCTATGGGTCTTGAAGCGGTGCCGGGCTTCCAGAACCCGTCGGATTTCCGGATAGTTGTAGATTTCGCCGTTGAAGGTGATCCAGATCGAATCGTCCTCGTTCGACATCGGTTGCCGGCCGCCCTCGAGGTCGATGATCGAAAGCCTGCGGTGCCCCAACCCCACGGTTCCTCTCGTGAAGATCCCCTGCCCGTCCGGCCCGCGATGCGCGATCGCCGACGCCATGCGATCGACTGCCTCTTCTCTCGCCCCCTCGGGGGTTATGTATCCGCAGATCCCGCACATATTCGATCCCCTGCGCGATCTATGATCTTCCGACTTCGTACAGGTAGATTAAACCGCAGATCAAGGTAAGAGGGACGGTCAGGATCCGGAACATCAGGGCGACGATGACCGCCTGATCATATACGATTCCGACCTGGAGCGCCGAGAACACCAGCGATCCTTCCACCACTCCGATTCCGTTGATGGATATTGGCAGGACAGTCGCGATTCCCGCGAAAGCGGCGATAAACGCGCAATCCGCAATCCCGGTCTCCACCCCGACGACCATGAACAACAAATGGATCGCCGTAATGGCAAGGAATTGAAACGCAACGGAATACCCAACTACTTGAAGCAGGTTTCTCCGGTCGTTTTTAATATATTGGAGATTGCATTGAATGACGTCGATTATATTCATCCAGCGTGTCCCGTTCAGAAAACGACCGAAGGTTTCTATTTTGAGCAGAATCTTCCCAAGGAAAAGGAAGATCCCGAAAAGAAACACTCCAAGAATGTACATTTTGATTGCAGGAGTCGGATATTCCCGCAGGATTACGATGGCTCCAATCAGGCCCAGGAAAATCAGGACCAGAAACCCAAGAATCCGCTCGAGTAATATTGCAGAAACTCCTCGAGATTTATCTCCCGTGCCGGGAGTGGTTTTCAATGCCCTGTACCCGTCTCCTCCGATAGATGTGGGAAGGAACGTATTAATGAAAAAACCCATGCACAATATTTTCTGAAGGGAGAGGAAAGGGAAATTCAATTCATGGATTTCCAGGCTTTTTTTCCATCTGTAAGCGCTTATTGGAAACTGGAAAACAAATATGATCAAGACGACGGAAATGAGCGGCAGGTCGGACATATTGATGTGCCCGTACATTTTATTCCAGTTTATTTTGTATAACAGAACCCCGAGCAATGTAACGCTGAGGGCGATCTTCAGGTATTTTTTCAATGGATTCCAATTCCGTAGGGCATCTAGGCCTATCTTCTTTGAAATACGACTTTCGCGGGGTTTCCCGCGGCGATGGTGCGGGGAGGGATGTTTCCGGTGACGACCGCCCCCGCGGCGATGATGGAGTCCTCCCCGATCTGGACCCCGTCGAGGATCGTGACGCGCGTGGCGATCCAGGAGTTCTTTCCGATCGTGATGGGGCCGGAAGAGAACGGTACCTGCTCCAGGATGCTTGTCCCCAATTCGCTATAGTCGAATTTTCCCGCACTGAGGTAACACCCCCCCGCGAGAACGGACCCTTCGTCGATCCGGATCCCGCTCCATGAAACCAGGGAACTGCTTGCCCCGACGGTGACGGACTTCCCGATGGAAATATCCCCCCCCTTGGACTGGATGGTGGTA
>Ga0214473_10010623_pt1 | contig 10814 bp, 9 predicted proteins | sample RVTome_7_FD_203509 | JGI IMG/M metagenome (GOLD analysis project Ga0214473, IMG submission 203509) | Soil microbial communities from uranium-contaminated site in the Upper Colorado River Basin, Wyoming, United States - RVT98D197 | ecosystem: Environmental > Terrestrial > Soil > Contaminated >... | reverse complement strand
CTTCCACGCCACCCTGTGGCCGGCGATGCTAATGTCCGCGGGGCTGCCGCTCCCGAAACAGATGGCGGCCCACGGCTGGTGGACCGTGGCCGGCGAGAAGATCAGCAAGTCGCGCAGCGAGAAGCCGCCGCGGCCTCAGCCGGTCCTCTCCGAGGTGATGGCCAGGACAGGCTGCACACAGGAGCGTGCGGTGGACGCGCTACGCTACTACGAACTCCGCGAGATGACCTTCGGCCAGGACGGAGACTTCACGGTGGAGGGTCTGCTACGCCGCTACACCGACGACTTGGGCAACGACCTCGGCAACCTGCTGCACCGGGTGCTGGCAATGATCGGGCGGTACCGAAAGGGGAAGCTTCCCCCTCCCTGCGCGCCGGAGGGCGTGCTCGTAGAGGCCGCCAGGGCCGCGGCCGAGGGGTGGGACGCGGCCCTAAGGACGGTGCAGTTCAGCGCGGGTCTGCAGGCTGTCTGGGTCTTCCTCGCGGTGGCGAACCGGTACGTGGATCAAGAGGCCCCGTGGTCGCTCGCCAAGGCCGGGGAGGAGGCCGCGCTGGATCGGGTGCTGTACGCCTCCGCGGAAGCCCTCCGCATCGCCGCAGTGCTGATCGCGCCGGTCATGCCCAGTACCGCCGATGAGATCGAACGGCAGCTCGGGTTGGCCGACTGGCCGCGGAGTTGGGAGCAGGCCACGCACTGGGGTCTGCTGCCCGCCGGGCAGCAGATCGGGCAAGCCGCGCCGCTGTTCCCCAAGCTGGAGCCGGCGAAAGAGAAAGCAAAGGCTGACGCGGCGCCACCAAAGCAGGTGGCCGCCGGCCCTGCGCTCGCAAAGGAGAAGCCCGTGATCAGCTTCAAAGACTTTCAGAACCTTGACCTGCGGGTAGCCGAAATCCTCACCGCGGAGCCCGTGCCGGGAGCGAGCAAGCTGCTCAAGCTCACGGTGGACATCGGCGCGGAGACGCGCACGTTGGTCGCCGGGATCGCGCTCTCCTACCGACCCGAGGACCTGATCGGGAAGAAGATAGTGGTCGTCACCAACCTGGAGCCGGCCACGATCCGCGGGGTCCGGTCGGAGGGGATGCTGCTGGCCGGCTCGGTCGCGGGGGATGATGCCAGCATCGCGCTGGTCACGCCGGAGCGGTCACTGCCTAACGGGGCGGTGGTAAAGTAACACCGCGCGGCCCGGCTGGTCAACCACGCGCTTCCCATGCGGATTGGGTACCGCCCACAGCCTTGTCCGTTGTGCCGGGCCGGAAACGGCTTCTAGGGAGGGGAGGATGATTCCTGCGCCTGCGGCCGCGTCTCCGGCTCCACTCTCACCCTCACCTTCACCTCGGTGGTGCGCAGGAGGTGGACGCCTCTGGGGGCGATCAGGGTGAGATCGTACGCGGTCCTGGTGGCGAGCCGGTCGAGGGGAAGATCGGCCGTATCAATGGCCTTGATGTCGGACAACTCCTCCTCCGGGCCGGTAATGGTGACCACGGGGGGCTCGACCCGGAGGGAGGTGAGGCGCAGGCCCTCCGGCAGCGCGCCCGTAGTGCGCACCGCAACGGGTACGGTGCGCGCGCTGGTCACGGTGCGCTGATTCACCAGCACCCAGCCCCACAGCACCACCGCGAGGATGAACGCGATCAGCTTGAGTCCCAGGTTCCTATGCAGCATGATCGCGCCTCCCCAGCCTCAGTCGCGAGGTCCGATTGGGCGGGGTGAGGATGCCCAGCAGCCGCTGCTTGAGGGTGTCCGGCGTCAGGTTTCCGTAAAGCCGGCCGTCCACCGCCAGTGAGATCGCGCCGGTTTCCTCCGACACGACGACCACCGCCGAATCGGTGGTTTCGCTCAGCCCCAAAGCCGCGCGGTGCCGGGTGCCCAGCAGACCGCGCACATCCCGGCGTTCGGCCAGCGGAAGGAGGCAGCCCGCGGCCACCATGCGGTCTCCCCGGATCACGGTCGCGAGATCGTGCAAAGGAGTGCCGGGGTGGAACACGGTGCGCAGCAAGTCGGCGGACACCATCGCCTCTACCCGCCGACCGGTCTGGATCACGTCGTTCAGGCCCACCTCGCGCTCGATCACCACCAGTGCACCGACGCGTTCACGAGAGAGCTGACGCGCTGCGTACACCAATTCGTCCACCAACTGCGTGATCTGCTCCTGGCGCATGGAGGTGAACCCGGCCCCAAAGATGTGGCCCCGCCCGATCTGCTCCAGCGCCAGGCGCAACTCCGGCTGGAATAGGATGATCAGCGCGATCACGCCTGGAAGCAGCGCTTGCTGGAGTACCCAGTTGAAGGTGGTAAGATGCAGCGCGCCGGTGAGGAGAATCATCGCGCTGAGGATGGCCAGCCCCTTCACCAACTGCACGGCTCTCGTGCCGCGCATCAGTCGCAGCACGTAGTAGAGCGCGACGGTCACGAAGAGAATGTCCAGGACCGAGAGCCAGTTGAAGTTCTGGACTACCGTCCGCCAAAACGCGGTAAGCTGGACTATCATCACCTGATACCGGTCCCTGGCTCCAGCAGTTCGTTCCCGGGTGCGCTACTGCCCCCGCTGCGCGAGCGCCACCTTCAGCTTGCGATGGGTCTCGGCCAGCGCCTCCGGCACGATGCGGACCTGCGCCGTCACCGCCATGAAGTTGGTGTCGCCGCCCCATCGCGGGACCACGTGGACGTGCATGTGATCGGCGAAGCCGGCCCCGGACACCGCGCCTACGTTGGCCCCGATGTTGAAGCCCTCCGGGCGCATCGCGAGGCCTAGCGTCTCCATCGCGACGCGCAGTGCATACATCAGCTCGCCTCCCTCCTGGGGCTCGAGGTCCAACGGGTCGGCGATGTGCCGGTACGGCGCCACCAGCAAATGCCCCGTGTTGTACGGGAAGGTGTTGAGCATGATGAAGATCAGCTCTCCCCGGTAGACGATCAGCGCCTCGTCGTCGGGCAGCGCGGGCTTCGCGCAGAAAATACAGCCCTCGGGCTTCTCACCAGTCACGTAGCTCATCCGCCACGGCGCCCATAGATGCTCCACCCCAGCCTCCTTGGCGGCAAACCTCCGCGGCGGGCGGACCGCCGGTCCGCCCCACCGGTGTGTTGATGATACCGCGGCTCGCGCCGGAGGTCAAACCGGCTATCGCGTGTTCCAGGTCACCAGCTTGCCGGTGCGCGCGGACTTGTAGATGGCGTCTAGCATCTCCACCACGATCACAGACTGAGCGCCGGGGGAGATGGGCACCTGCTGCTTGAGGATGCAGTGGATGAAGTGCTCGCACTCACCGAAGTAGCCGTCCACCTTGGGTGGCGTGGGCGTGACATCGAGCTTGGTGTCCCCCGCCGCCTCATAGAGTGCGAAGTCCGGATGGATCTGCGCGCCGCCCTTCGTCCCCATCACCCTGGCCAAAAAGGTGTCGCCGGTGTGCGCGGCCCAGGAGGCCTCCAGGCTGATCGCGGCGTCGTTCTTGAATCGGATCAGCGCGGAGGCGAGATCCTCGACGCTGAACTTGGCCGGGCCGTACCCCACCCCCCAGCCGCCCTTCCCCTGGCCGCTCTTGCCCAGGTAGTCGAAGGTGACGCCAAACGCGGAGACGGGCTCCGGGCGACCCATCAGATACCACAGCAGGTCGAGCACGTGGACGCCGATGTCCAGCAGTGGACCGCCCCCGGCCTGCTTCTTGTCCTGGAACCAGCCCTTCGGTATGCCACTGCGGCGGAGCAGCATCGCCTTGCCGAAATAGAGGGTGCCGAAGCGGCCGGCGTCAACCATCTTCTTGAGGGCTTGCGCGGCCCCGCTATAGCGCATGTTCTGCGCGGTCATGAGAATCCGCTTCGCCTGCTTCGCCACTTCCACCATCTTGCGCGCCTGACCCGCGTTTATCGCCAGGGGTTTCTCACACAAGACGTGCTTGCCGGCTTTCAGCGCAACAATGGATTGAGGCGCGTGGCACTCGTTGGGCGTGCACACTGACACCGCCTCCACCAGATCGCTCTTAAGCATCTCGCGGCAATCAGTGAACACGTGCGGGATGCCGAACTTCGCGCCCGCCTCCTTGGCCCTGCCCCGATCAATGTCGCACACCGCGACCAGCTCGCATTCCTTCACGGCCTGGTAGCTGCGGAAGTGGGACGGCCCAATAAAACCCGCGCCGATCACCCCGACACGCACCTTCTTGCTCATCCTACGACCTCCCATTTCGGATCCACAATTGAGCACTGCGAATAGGCCATTTCGGCGCGCCCTCCGCACTCCCTCTTCGGCGCATCGCGGCGGTCGTCTCCTGGGCGTTGTGGGGGAGATGCCTGATGACGATCTCCTCGTACTCGGCCGAGAGTACGCGGCGGGCGACGCGCTCGTGTTCACCCCGGCGGGCCGTCATGTACTTGACGGTCATAATGGCCGGCGCGCCTGGCTTGAGCATGGGCGCGAGGCGGCACAGCAGGGCCGCGGCCTCCGCCGGATCCACGTTCATGTCACAGGTGAGTAGGTCGAACCGCTCGCGGAACTCCGGCCGGTCGGGCAACTCCTCGGCGCGGATCTTCAGGTGCTCGACGTTGGGGAGCGCGGTCACGCTGGGGTCTAGTTCGGCGGGGTCAACCGCGACGACGTGTTCCGCGCGCTGTGCCAGCTCCGACACCCAGCCTCCCGGCGCGGAGCCGAGGTCCAGCACCCAGGCCTCCGGCGCCAGCGCGATGCCGAAGGTGGCGAGCGCCTCGCGAATCTTCCACAGCGCGCGGTTGAGGGGCCGCTCGCCTGGCGCGTACTTCCGCGTCACCTTCAGCTCCTTCACCAGCAGGTCATCAGGCCGGTTTACCCCAAGGTAGGCAATGCTTTGATAGATCTGAATGGTCACCTGCCAGTCCACCGGCGGGATAATCTCGCCAACGCCCCCGGTCAGTTCCTGCAGCCCGAAGGCCACCGCGCGCTCCAGGTCGCGCGTGGACCAGTCGTGCTGGCCGCGGCGATGCGCGCGCACGAGGAAGGTCTGACCGGCCTGGAGGCGACCGATCGCGGCGATCGCGTCGGCAATCTCAGGGAAGCAGGTCACGTCTCCGGTCACCGGCGCGCAGGCCTGGAGGGGGAACACCTTGGCGACGAGGCGCGTTTCCGCCTCGCACAGGCGCGCCACCACCTCCCCTTCCTCCTGGTCCGAATACAGCAGGATATTGCCCTTGAGAAAGAGCGACTGCGCCCGGCAACCGGGCAGCAGTTTGCGCAACTCCAGTCGCGCCTGCGCATCGAACCCCGCGGAGGTGGTGATGATGAACGCGCTGCGCGCGCCCTGGTAGAAGCCAGAGCAGGAGGCCATGATAACTCCTTCTCCCGTCAGGTGGCCGGTTGACCAGACGAGGATAGCAGGTATAGGCAAACAGAGGAAGTGGCCCCGCGTCCGTCCTCTGCACGCATCGGTTTCCGGCGGCGGCGTACAATGCTCGCGCAGTTCCGACTCGGGAGAGATGGACGATGACACGTCTGCCGCCGCTGCTCCTGCTGATCGCGCTGTGCCTCTTGATCACCATCGCGCCCGCGCGGTCGGAGCCGGTGGTGTGGGTCGCGCCGAGCCTGGTGCGGGTGGGACCGGAGGACTCGCCCAAAGACCAGAAGCGGATCGCACTCTACTCCGCGAAGGGCGAGTACGAGTCCTTTCAGATCGTCGTCCATGCCCCACTGGGTGGGTTGACCAACGTGAACGTCACCGGGAGCCTCCCCGGCGCGAAGGTCACGCTCTACCGCGAGCATTATGTCTTCGTGAGAGACTCCAGCCCGAACCCGCCTGGGAGCCGGAACCGGCCGCTCGGGGCCGGTTGGTATCCCGACGGGCTGGTCCCGTTCACCGACGCGGCGGGCCGGGACCTCCGCGGGGCCGAACTGGACGCGGTTCCCTTCCGCCTCGCCGCGGGCCGGAACGCGGTGGTCTGGGTGGACGCGTACACCCCGCGCGACGCGAAGGCGGGCGAGCACCGCGGCGTCTTCACTGTCACCAGCGATGAGGGCAAAGCGACGCTGCCCGTGACGCTGCACGTGTGGGACTTCGCCCTGCCCGTCAAGCCGCACCTGAAGTCCTGCTTCCTGTTCTGGCCCAAAGAGCAGAACGGCGCAGGCCGCAACGTGACGCAGCAAGATGAGGAGCTCTTGCGTCACCGCCTCATGCCCATCAGCGTTGATCCTGCAAACGAGCGCCGCTTCATTGACACGCTGGGCCTGAACAGTACGAACGCCGGATTCTGGAGCGGCGCGGATCTGAACGCGAGCACGATGAGGGCCGCGCCTTCGGTGGCCGAATGTCAGCAGGCCGCGGCGCGACATCAGAGAGATCTCTTCCTCTACAACTACACCGCCGACGAGATCGGCCCCAACCCGAAGCTGCACGCGCCGATGCAGACCTGGGCGCGCAACCTGCACGCCGCGGGCATCCGCAACCTGGTGACCATGGCCCCGATCCCGGAGCTATATGCCGACGGGTCAACCTCCCGCCGCTCCGCGGTGGACCTGTGGGTGGTGCTCCCCAAGATGTACGACACGGCACGGGATCGGATCGCGCACGTCCTGGGGAAAGGCGATGAGGTGTGGTCTTACAACGCGGTGGTGCAGGACACATACTCGCCCAAGTGGGAGCTGGACTTCGCACCCATCAACTATCGGATCCAGCCCGGCTTCATCAGCCACAGCCTGAATCTGACCGGGTTGCTCTACTGGCGGGTGGACCACTGGTCGCGCGACCCTTGGGATGACGTGAATGCCTATCCCGGCTACCCGGGTGAGGGGCTGCTGGTCTATCCCGGCCGCCAGGTCGGAGTGCCCGGCGTGGTCCCCTCCATGCGGCTGAAGTACCTGCGAGACGGAGTGGATGACTACGACTACGTTGCGCTGCTGAAGCGCAAGGGGCAAGGTGAGTGGGCGCTCGGCGTAGCGCGAGAGGTGGGACCGGACTGGAGCGGATGGACCCGCGATCCAGCGGTGCTTGAGGCCGCACGGCGGCGCCTTGGCGAAAGGCTGAGCCGGAAATGATCTCGCGCGGGGCAACGGGCCTCCGGCTACGGGACACTTGTTCAGTCTCTCACATGTGTGCGGGCACCCGGCCCTGGTGGTAGTTTGCTCAGGCCGCCGCGGCACGATACTGACAGAGGGGGGCAGTGACCGCAGTTCAGTGGAGGTTGGGAAGATGTCCTACCTGATGAGGCTCGATCCGTTCCGCGGCCTGACGCGAATGCAGCGCGAGATGGATCGGCTGATGCGCAGCTTTCTGACGCCAATGGAACCCGAGCTCGAGGAGGGAGTCCGGGTGCCTTCCGTAGACATTGCCGAAACCGAGCAAGAGATCGTCGTGAAGGCGGAAATGCCGGGGATCAGCAAGGATCAACTCGACATTCAGGTCCTGCCGGACACGCTGTCCCTGAGCGCGGACCTGAGCGCGGAGAAGGAGGAGGAAGGCCGGCACTATCGCTGCCGGGAGCGGGTGTGGGGCCGCTTCCAACGGGATATCCCCCTCCCGGTGGAGGTGAATCCGGAGGAGGTCAGGGCCACGCTGGAGCAGGGAGTGCTGGAGGTGCGGATGCCGAAGAGCGAACGCGCCAAGGCGCCGACGCCGAAGAAGGTGACGATCGCCTAGCGCGGTCGTGGTGGTAAAGGGTGGGGAGACGGGCGAGGCCTCGGCCTCGCCCGTTGCGTGGCAACGGTCTCGAGGCCAGAGTTACTCCCGGCCCGAAGCTCTCACCCGGCCGGGTGGCGTGGAGGGATGTGCGATGAGTGAGAGGCGCAGGTCGCCGAGGCGATCGGCGTTCGGGCCGAGCGTCTCGTAGCAGAAGAGCACGAACCCATCGGCGCCGAGCTCGCGGCTGAGGAGAATCTGCTCGACGAGGTCCGGCGTTCTCGGGAGGATGAACTCGCCCAGGCCGATGTACAGGGCAATGCGACGCTTCACCACCTCCATCTCCACCGTCACGGCGCGTCGCAGCTCATCGCGGCTCGTCGTGTAGTTCATGGGGCAGATGAAGTCGAGCAGCCCCTCCTCTACCCACTGCTTCCAGTCCTGGCCCACCTCGTAGTTCCACGGCCAGCCGAAGACCGCGGCGGAGATCTGGATCCCAGGGCGAATCCCGCGGGCCGCGGTGGAGACCTCCCGCACCAATCCCGTAATCTGCTCCCGCCGCCACTGCTGGTACCGGTCTTTGAGCGGGCCGGTCACCGCGTCATCCGGCCAGGCCGTCACGGTCAGACCTGTGTCCTGCTGAAAGCGGGCGCGGCAGCCTTCGCAGTAGCACGCGTTCTCATCGGGATAGCGGATGTAGTCGAAGTGAAGGCCCGCCACATCGTAGTTCTGCACCACCTCCACCATCGAATCGCGCTCGAGCGCGAAGTTGCGCGGGTCGGAAGGGCAAAGCCATTCCACTTCCGTACCATCGCGATGCCGCTGGAGGCGGCCTTCCGCCCGCAACTGGTCCACGAACTCCCGCGGGGCCGTCGCCAGGTTATAGTTGACCTTCCAGACGTGCAGCTCGACCCCATATCGCCGACACCACTTCAGGGCCTCGGCAATCTGATCGCCTTCCGCGGCCACGCGCGGCGAGACGGGCAGGATCTTGCTCTGATAGTGCGCGAGCCCGGCCCAGAGCTGGTTGACGATGATGGCGTTGAAGTTGTGCTCTCGCAGCGTCTTGGCGGTGCGCTCCCAGCCCCACCCCGGGACGCCGTAGGCATCGTGCAGCCATACCGCCCGGAACTCGTCGCGCCGCTCCGGGGCGGAAGCGGCGTAGGCGCGCTCGGCCAGCTTGGTGGCCTGCAACCCGGCGGCGATCGCGGGCATGGTCTGCCCCGCGTTCATCAGGCGCCCGGCCTCACTCAGTTGCGCCTGGGCCTTTGCCAGGAGCGCCTCCCCGCGACGCCGGGCCTCCGCGTCGCGGCTGCGCGCGATCTTCGCCTCGCACTCCTGCAACGTCTGCCGCGCGGCCGCGAGCGACTCGCCGCCGACGCGCTTCGGCACCTCCGGTGCCAGCACCCCGAGCAGCGCGAACAGCATCAGCCCCTTGTTCTCGAGATCGGGCTCGGTGAGTACGTGACCGAGGTACGCGCCCCGCGGCGAAAGGACCAGCCCCGTCCCCAGCGTCTGCCCCTCCGGCCCGACCCACTCCCCCACCGCCTTGACCTGTGGGTCTCGCGGCACGATTGGCATCACCCCCCAGGATCCCTGGGTGACCTGTTCCGGCGCGCCCGGAAGGAGACCCTGGTTCAGACGCAAGTACTGGTACTTCCCCTCGACGCGTTCCTGCAGGGAGAAACCGAGTTGGGAGGCGATGCTCCCGGGGATAGCATAGCAGAACACGACCTTGCCCCCGGCCTCGAGGTAGTGCAAGATGGCCTCCTGCTCCTTCTGCGGGACCTCGAAGTTGTAGGGGAAGATGGCCGCGGCATAAGGGAGCAGGCCGTCGGTCTCCACTGCTTCGTCATCGAGCACGGTGTAGCGCACCCCCACCGCGTCGAGGGCCTGTCGCACCGTGTTCGCGTAGGTGCGGGCGCTCGCGCCCTCGCCCTGAGGCGAGGAGTCATAGGAGTAGCGGCCGAACACCACGGCCACCGGAGGAGCGGAGGTCGCGCTCGCCAGGGCCGGTGCGGCTAGCAGGTACAGGATCACAAGCAGGGGCCCAGCCTGGGAACGCCAACGTGGCGCCATCGGAGTCCACCTCCTTACACGCAGCCTGCCCCTTCGCCCAAAGGGTGAAGGAGAAGACGGCAAATAACGGCGGGCCGGTCAGCGCCCGCCGTCTGGGGTAGCGCGGCGGGGCTAGGTGCCCTTTTGCTCCACCAGGCGCTGCACGAACTGATGGTATTGCTCGGCGTTCAGCAGCGTGCGCGTTTCGCACGGGTCGGTGAGATCAATCTTGGCCATCCAGCCGACGCCATAGCAGTCTTGGTTGATCTGTTCCGGCGCGTCGTCCAGCGCGATATTCACCTCCACCACCCGACCGGTGACCGGCGACTGGACATCGGCCACGGCCTTGACCGATTCTACGCTGCCGAGCGGTTCGCCGCGCCTGATTTCGTCTTCAGGACGCGGGAGCTCCACATAGACGATGTCGCCCAACTGGTTCTGCGCGTAGTCTGTGATCCCGACGGTGGCGACGCCCTCCTCGATCCTCGCCCACTGGTGCGTCTCGGCGTACAGCAAATCCCCAGGATACACTGAGCTCCTCCTCGCTTCTTGGGCGCGGCGGTCACGGCGCCGACGCCTCCAGTTCAGAACGCAGTACGAGTCCGCCCGCGGAAACCCTTCGCGCCGTGGTCCGCGCGGCGCCATGATAGCACGCCGGCCCGCAAATGAACAAGGCATTTCCCTGCGGGGGAAATGCGGTTTCGGGCTCGGTAGCCCGTGCGACCTGGGCGCGGGGAAGGAGCGCGCGATCCCACCGAGCGTCGGCGGATTCGCCCAGGTCGTGCTGACGGTTTCCGCGGAGGAGTGGGACGGCCCGCGCTATCGCGCTCCCGAGGGTAGCGGCCGGGAACCAGCAGCTCGCCCGCGCGGCGGCAGTCGCCGCTTTGCGAATGCCTGCGAAAACCATGCGAAAAGGGTGCGAAAAGGGTGCGAAAACGTGCGAAATTCGCAAGCTCGAGCGCTCCCAGCCCCATCCTGGTGCGTCGTGGGGGATTTCGTCACCAAGCGCGTTTTTTCGCATTTTCGGCCTTCCGCGCCCGCGAAGAAGGAGTGTGTTTGGCAGGAGAGGATATGCAGTTGTCAAGGTGCCGGTGCGGCGGTTTCAGATTGTGACGCTAGTATAATAGCAGGTTTTCAGTATGATGTCAAGAGGGGGAGGAGGGGAAAATGGGGGCGGCGAGTCGGGTG
>Ga0214473_10010622_pt1 | contig 10814 bp, 10 predicted proteins | sample RVTome_7_FD_203509 | JGI IMG/M metagenome (GOLD analysis project Ga0214473, IMG submission 203509) | Soil microbial communities from uranium-contaminated site in the Upper Colorado River Basin, Wyoming, United States - RVT98D197 | ecosystem: Environmental > Terrestrial > Soil > Contaminated >... | reverse complement strand
TGGGTCTTGAAGTGGTCGGTCAGGCCATTGATGCGCTCGGACAGCAGCGCGATCTGCACTTCGGGAGAGCCGGTGTCCCCATCGTGGGTCTTGAACTGCTCGATGAGGCTCTTCTTCTTCTCCACGGACAAGCGCATCCCGCTATCCTCCCGGGGGCTCCCCCCCCAATCGCCACGCCCCCAGGGCCCACCTGCAGCTCCGTTGGGACGGGTTCGTTGGAACCGCTGAACGTTTACGAGAACTTGGCCAAGGCTACCACGAGGCCGCCGGTCTGTAAAGCTCACCGGTCGGGCGGTAGTGGGTCAGTTTGGCCGCGGTACTGGGTCAAGTTGCGAGCCAGACGAGGCACGGGGGAGCCAGGGACGCGAGGCGTACTCCCTGTACGTTGAGCGTCCCTGGGGACCGAGTAACGAAGTATGGCGAAGCAAATTGACCCAGTACCGGTCGGGCATCAGCCGTCCGGCTCCCGCTCCCGCAGCAGTCGTTGCGCCGTCTCCATGTCGACGGCGACCTGGCGCTTGAGCGCCTCCACGCCGGGGAACCTCATCTCGGCGCGAATGCGGTAGAGGAACTCGACCGTGAGCTCGCGGTCGTAGAGGTCCCCCGAGAAATCGAAGACATAGGCCTCGATCCAGTACTGGTCCTCACCGAACGTCGGACGGTAGCCGACATTGACGACGGCATCCGCGCGGATCTCCCCCCAGCGCGCGCGTGCCGCGTACACCCCGGGAGCGAGGATCAGCGGGCGGTCGGGGCGGAGGTTGGCGGTGGGGAAGCCAAGGGTCCGCCCGCGCCCGGCCCCTCTCAGCACCTTGCCCTTGACCGAGTAGGCATGGCCGAGCAGGGAGCGCGCCAGCTCCACGTCCCCATCGCGCAGGGCCTCGCGGATCGCGCTGGAGGAGACGGTCTGCCCATTGACCTGCAGGGGCGGCAGCACGTGGACGGCGAAGCCGCGCCGGTCGCCGAGCTCCTTCAGGAGCATCGCCGTGCCCCGCGCGCCACGGCCGAAGGTGTGATTGAAGCCCACGACCACCTCGCGGGCGCCCAGCGCCTGCCGGAGGACCTCGTCCACGAAGACCTCGGCCTCCATCCGCGAGAACTCGATCGTGAAGGGGATGACGAGCGCCGCGTCGGGGCCGCAGGCGGCGATACCGGCGAGGTTCTCCTCGAGGGTGGCGATGGGCGCGGGGGCGCGCTCGGGGCGCAGCACCGTCGCCGGATTCGGATCGAACGTGCAGACCACGGAGCTCACGCCGAGCTCGCGGGCCCGCCCGACGGCCGTCGCCAGGATCTTCGCGTGGGCCCGATGGATGCCGTCGAAGGCGCCCAGCGCGACGACGGACGGCGTGAGCTCAGGCGGGAAGGACGGAAGGCCGCGGAGGATCCGCATGAAGGAGCCGTTCGGGTCTGACGAAGGGGCCGCGCGTCGAGCCGATCCCGAGGAGCGCGCCGTCAGCGCCATAGACACGCACGAGGCCCGCGGGCCCCGCCGCGACGGCGACCGCCTGCCCGTGCGCGAAGCCGCGCGCCTGCGCGGCGTCGAGATGAACGGGCGCGAGAGCGGCGAGCGCGGAGTCGGGCGGGAGCAGCCGCGCCCAGAGCGGACCGCCCTGCCGCGCCTCGCGCACCTCCGGCCACCGCACGGCGGCCTCGAGCGCGTACGGCCCCACGCGCGTCCGCACGAGGGATGCGAGGACGGCGCCGCAGCCGAGCGCCGCGCCGAGATCGCAGGCCAGGGTCCGGATATACGTCCCCTTGCCGCAGCGCACTCGCAGCGTGAGATCGGGAAGCGCCAAGGCCTCGAGCGCGATCGCGTGGACCGTGATCTCGCGCGGCTCCCGCTCCACCGTCCGGCCTTCGCGGGCCAGCTCGTAGAGCCGCTTGCCGTCATGATGAAGGGCCGAGTACATCGGCGGCACCTGCCGGATCACCCCCACGAAGCAGCGGAGGGACGCCTCGATGGCCTGGACGTCGAGGTCGGGCACCGGATGAGTCTCGAGGACGGCCCCGGCCAGGTCCTGGGTCTCGGTGACGACGCCGAGACGGACGGTCGCCACGTACTCCTTGTCGAGCTCGACGAGATACGGCGTGAGCTTGGTCGCCTCGCCGATCAGGATCGGGAGCACGCCCGTGGCGGCGGGATCGAGGGTGCCGCCGTGGCCGATCTTGGGGACGCGGAGCACGCGGCGGAGATGGGCGACGACCTGGAACGAGGTCACCCCCGGTCCCTTCTCCACCGCGAGGATGCCGGAGCGAAGAGGCTCGCTCACGGGGCGTTGCCGTCAAGGGCCTCGGCGACGGCGGCGAGCAAGGCGGCGGTCGCCTCCTCGAGGCTGCCGCGCAGCGTGCACCCGGCGGCGTTCTCGTGGCCGCCGCCCCCGAAGCGATGGGCGATGCGGTTGACCGGGATCTCGCCCTTGCCTCGAAGGCTCGCCTTGACGACGCCGTCACCCTCCTCGCGGACGAGAAGGGCGACCTTGACCCCTTCGATGGACCGCGGGTAGGTCACGAGATCCTCCGCGGAGACGAACGCGTCGGAGGCGAGGTCGCGGGGCAGCGAGAGCCAGGCGACGCGGCCGTCGCCGCTCACGTTGACCCGGCCCAGCACGAGGCCGAGCGTCGAGAGGGCGTCCACGGGGCGCCGCTGGTAGAGCCGATCGGACACCAGCGCAGGCTCGGCCCCGAGCGCGGTGAGCTCGCCGGCGATGCGGAACGTCCTCGCCGTCGTGTTCGAGTAGCGGAAGGAGCCGGTGTCGGTGTGGATGGCGGTGAACAGGTTGATGGCCATGGCCGGCGTGATGGCCAGCCCGAGCGCCCCGAGCAAGTCGAAGACCATTTCGCCGGTGGCGGCGGCGCGGGGGTCGATCCAGTTGATGCTGCCGTAGCGCCGGTTGTCGGGGTGATGGTCGATGTTGACGACGGCGCTCGCCGGCGCGCGCGCGCCGGCGAGGAGGCCCTCGGTGCGCTCGTCGTTCGGACAGTCGGTGAGCACGATCACCTCGAAGGTCCGGGGCGGCCGCGTCCAGACCTGCCACCGGTCGGCTCCGGGCAGAAAGGCGAGAGCGTCCGGCACGGGATGGGGACCCGCGAAGGTCACCCGCCACCCCGCTGCCTGGAGCCCGAGCCCGAGCCCGAGGAGCGTGCCGAGGACGTCGCCGTCCGGGTGGACGTGGCCCAGCATCAGCACGTCGCCGGGCGGGCGCCGGAGGACCTCGAGCAGACGCGCCGGCGGCGCGGGCGAGACCTCGGTCAGCGGTGTCGTCATGTCCCCGACGCCGGCCCGTCCTCCCGGGCGCGCAGGTCGGCGAGGAGCGACTGGATGTGGGCGGCATGCTCCATCGAGCGGTCGGGGCGGAAGGCGAGGTCCGGCGTCACGCGCAGGTCGAGGTGGCGGCGCAGCCAGTTCCACACAAAGCCGCGAGCGCTGTCGAGCGCGGCGAGCGAAGAGACCCACCGCTCTTCGGGGCCGAGCACCGACACGTAGACCTTGGCGTGCTTGAGATCGGGCGTCACCTCGACCTCGGTCACGGTGACGAAGCCGAGCCGCGGGTCCTTGAGCTCGCGGTGGAGGAGCATGGAGACCTCCTCCTTGATCAGCTGGTTGACGCGTTCGAGCCGCTTGCCTTGCATGCGCTACAAGATCTCCACGTCGATATCCGTGACGTAGCCGTCCACGTGGTCCTCGATGAAGTCCATGGCCTTGGAGATGACTTCGTTGGCGTGGCGAGAGTCGCCGGACACGCACGCCAGCGCCAGGGTTGCACGCTGCCAGGAGTCGTGATGGTCGACCTCGGCCACCGAGATCTGGAAGCGGTGGCGGAGCTTTTCAAGGAGCCCCTTGAGCGCGCGCCGCTTCCCCTTGAGCGACCCCACATCCGGCAGGTGGAGCTCCACCGTACCCACTGCGACCCGCGCCGCCGACATACCGGTCATTCTACCCGATCCGCTGATCCCACCGACCCCCGCCGACCCGCTACTCGACCCACCGGCACACGACCGCCGACCCAGACGGGGCTGTGCTCCAGCGGCGTCGCCGCAGGCGCGTCCGAGGAAGGCTCGCCCACATGGTCGGCGTTCGAGCGCCGGCTTTGCCGGCGCAACCCTTTCCGGGGGGAGGCGCCGGGAGGGGGGCGGAGCCCCCCTCCGAGACCTTAGAGCGTCCTGGCGACCTCCTCGGTGGTGAAGGCCTCGATCACGTCGCCCGGCTGCACACCCCTGATGCCTTCCACCCCGATGCCGCACTCGAGCCCTTGCAGGACCTCGCGGACGTCGTCCTTGAACCGCTTGAGGGAGGAGATACTGCTCTCGCCGAGCGCGGTGTCGCCGCGCTTGATGCGCACCCGCGCCCCCCGCACCATCTTGCCTTCGGTGACGCTCGAGCCGTAGATCGTGCCGACCTTGGTGATGGGGAACAGCTGGCGCACCTGGGCGCGACCGAGGACCATCTCGCGGATCTCCGGCGCCAGCATGCCCGAGAGCGCGGCCTTCACGTCGTTGATCGCGTCGTAGATGACGTTGTAGCTGCGCAGGTCCACGCCCTCGGCCTGCGCCTGGGCCGCCGCCTTGGCGTCGGCCTTGACGTTGAAGCCGAGCACGATGGCGTTGGAGGCGGACGCCAGCATCACGTCCGACTCGTTCACCGTGCCCACCGAGCCGTGGATGACCTTGAGCCGGACCTCGTCCGTGGAGAGCCGCTCGAGCGACTCCGTCAGCGCCTCCACCGAGCCCTGGACGTCGGCCTTCAGGATGAGCCGGAGCTCCTTGACCTCGCCGGCGGCGATCTGCTTGTGCAGGTCCTCGAGGGTGACCCGCGCCACGCCCTTGCCCTTGAGCCGGTCGCGCTCGGTGCGGACGGTGGCGATCTGGCGCGCCTTGCGCTCGTCGGCGACGACCAGGAACGTGTCGCCGGCCTGGGGCACACCGGAGAGCCCGAGGATCTCGACGGGGTCCGACGGCCCCGCGTTCGCGACCTTCTTGCCGCGGTCGTTGAACATGGCGCGCACGCGGCCGGAGTGCGAGCCGACCACGACGGCGTCGCCCTCCTTGAGCGTGCCGGACTGGATCAGCGCCGTCGCCACGGGGCCGCGCCCGCGGTCGAGGCGGCCCTCGACGATGACGCCCCGGGCCGCGCGGCTCGGGTTGGCGCGGAGCTCGAGCACTTCGGCCTGGAGCGCGGTCATCTCGAGGAGCTGCGCAATCCCGTCACCGCGCTTGGCGGAGGTGTGCACGTAGATCGCCTCGCCGCCCCACTCTTCGGGCACCAGCCCCAGGTTGGCGAGCTCGCGCTTGACCCGGTCGGGGTCGGCGCCCGGCTTGTCGATCTTGTTCACCGCCACGATGATCGGCACGGCGGCGGCCTTGGCGTGGTTGATCGCCTCGACCGTCTGCGGCATCACACCGTCGTCGGCCGCCACGACGAGGATGACGATGTCGGTGGCCTGGGCCCCGCGCGCCCGCATCGCCGTGAAGGCCTCGTGGCCGGGTGTATCCAGGAAGGTGACACGGCCGTGCGCCGTCGTGTCCACCTGATAGGCGCCGATGTGCTGGGTGATCCCGCCGAACTCGCGCTCGGCGACCTTGGTGGTCCGGATGGCGTCGAGCAGCGACGTCTTGCCGTGATCCACATGCCCCATGACGGTCACCACCGGTGGCCGCGGGCGGCGCTGGGTAGGATCGGCCTCCTCCTCCTCGAGGATCTCGCCCTCGAGCGACCGGACCTCGACGTCGAAGTGGAACTTGTCGGCGACCAGCCGCGCCGCCGTGGGGTCGAGCACCTCGTTGACGGTGGCCATGACGCCGAGCTCGAGGAGGGCCTTGATCACCTCCACCGATTTCCGCCGCATGGCGGCGGCCAGCTCTCCCACCGTCACCGACTCCGGGAGCTTGACCAGCTCGCGCTTGATCTCCTGCGGCGCCTCGGGCTCCGCAGGAGGCGCGGCCGGCGCCGGCCTGACCAGTGGCTTGCCGGTGAGCGCGGCCGCGGCGGCAGGGCGGGCGGGCGGCGCGGCCGGCGCCGCGGGAGCGGCGAGGGGGCGCGAAACGACGGGCGGCGCGGGCGGGACGAGCGGGCGCGCGGCCGGCGCCGGAGTGGCCGGCATCACCCGCCTCGGCGACATCGGGGGCGCCGGCTTGACCTCGACGGGAGCGGCGGCGGCCGGCCTGATCGGCACGACGGGCGCGGGCGGCGGTGCCGGAGCGGGCACCGGAAATGGAGCGGGCGCCGGCACGACGGGCACCGGCCTGACGGCCGCCAGGGAGGGCGCTTCAGCGGCGGGAACGAGTTCGGGCGCGGCCGGCGCCGGAGTCGCGGCGGGACGGAAGATGGTCGCGGCCGGCTTCATGGCCTCGACGGTGGGCTCGGGCTCGAGCTCGACCTTGCCGGTCCTGGCGGCTCCCGGTCGAACGGGGCGCTTGGTCCCGCCTTCCTTCGGCTCGGCCTTCCTCTGGCCCGGCGCGGCGCCCGCGTGTGCTTCCTCGCCGCCGGCGGCCTCCTTCGGCTTGGCGGCGCGCTTGGGCTTGCTCTCCGCGGGCAGCTCTCGGCCCCGCCCGAGCTTGACCCGCAGCTCGTTGGCGGTAGCGACGAGCAGCGGCGTCATGGCGCGCACGCCCTTGTGGCCCATGCTCTCCAGGGCCACGATCAGGTCCTTGCTGGTGACGCCCAACTCTTTTGCGAGGTCGATGACCTTCACACGTCCTGCCACAGCGCCCTTACCTCCTCCGCCAGGTTTCCAGGATCACCGCCGCGCTCTCGGAAGGCGGCTGGCCCGCCCCCTTGAGGGCATGCGCCAGCCGTCCCGCGGCCAGCGCCTTCCCGAGACACTCTTCCGTCGGGCACGCGTACGCGCCCCGCCCCATCGCCACGCCATCGTGGTCCACTCTCACGCGCCCCTCACTGCCCCGCACCAGCCGGATCAGGACCGGCTTGGCCCGGATCTGCCGGCACCCGATGCAGGTCCGAAGCGGCCCCGCCGTCACTCGGCGGGCGCAGACGAAGCACCCGGCGGAGAAGTCTCCCTCGACGGGTTTGCCTCCTCTGCCTCGGAAGGATCGTGTCCCTCGGGCGCCGCCTCGCCACCCGCCGCCGCCAGCTCCGCCGCGGCGAGGGCGGCGCCATGCTCCGCCATCCACGCCTGGGCGGATTCGAGCAGGCTCACCGCCTTCTTCTCTCCGACACCCGGCAGCCCCTGGAGGACGGCGAGACCCGCGCTCGCGATACGAGAGGGCGAGAAGAGGCCGGCCTCGACCAGCTTCTCGACGAGCTGGGGACCGACGCCCGGGAACCGTGACAGGGCCTCGCGCCCTTCCGCCCGCTCCTCCTCCTCGCGGCGTCGCTCCTCCTCGACCTCGCTCTCGCTCTTGATGTCGACGCGAAGGCCGGTGAGCTTGGCGGCGAGCCGGGCGTTCTGGCCCCGCTTGCCGATGGCGAGCGAGAGCTGGCTGTCGGGCACGATGACGAGGACGGACGGCTGCCCGCCCTCGCCCTCGGGCGCCCCACTCACGGTGACGGAGGAGACCTTCGCGGGCGAGAGCGCGCGGGCGACGAAGGTCGCGGCCTCGACCGACCACTCCACGATGTCGATCTTCTCGCCGCGCAACTCCCGGCTGATCACCTGGATCCGGGTCCCGCGCAGCCCGACGCACGCGCCGATGGGGTCGACGTCGCGCTTGGTCGAGGCGACGGCGACCTTGGCGCGCTCGCCCGCCTCGCGCGCGGCCTCGCGCACCTGGACGATGCCCTCCGCGATCTCCGGGATCTCCGTCTCGAACAGCCGGACGAGGAACCCCGGATGGGTGCGGGAGAGCATGATCTGCGGCCCCTTGATGCCCTTCTTCACCTCGAGGACATAGGCGCGGATGCGGTCGCCGGGATTGTAGCGCTCGCCGGGGATCTGCTCCCGCTCCACGAGCACGGCCTCGGCCTTGCCGATCTCGACGATCACGTTGCGCTTCTCGACGCGGTGGACGATGCCGCGCACGATCTTGCTTTCCTTGTCGATGAACTCCGAGTAGATGGCGTCGCGCTCGGCGTCCCGCACCCGCTGCAGGATGACCTGCTTCGCGGTCTGTGCGGCGATGCGCCCGAATTCCTGCGGCGGCAACTCCATCTCGAGCTCGTCGTCCAGCCGGGCGTCGCCGTTGAGCTTGCGCGCGTCCTCGAGGCTGAGCTCGAGCTTCTTGTCGGAGACCTCGTCCACCACCTTCTTGCGCGCGAAGACCCGGAGATTCCCCGTCTGGCGATCGAGCTCCATCCGGACATTGTCCGCGAGCCCCATCGTCTTCTTGGAGGCCGAGAGCAAGGCGGACTCCACCGCCTCGAAGAGGACCTCCTTGCCGATCCCCTTCTCGCGGCCGATCTGCTCGATGACGTAGATCAGTTCCTTGTTCGTCATGCTGTCAGCCTATTTCCGTCTCTGCGTCCGTCTCCGAGGCGTGGGGCGGCCGAACGCCAACTCCAGCCGCGCCTTCGTCACCAGCGCGCGCGGCAGCTCCGCCGACCGCCCATCCCGCTCCGCCAGGGTGAGGCCCGTGGCCGAGGCTGCGAGGAGCCGCCCCGTGAACTCCGTGCGGCCCTCCACCGGCTCGCGCACCCAGCAGCGCACGTCCTTGCCCACCGCCCACGCGAGCTCGCGGTCATTCCGCAGCTCGCGGTCCAGCCCCGGCGACGACACCTCGAGGTCATACGCCGGCTCGATCAGTCCCGCGACATCGAGCACGTCGCCGGCTTCTCGACTCACGGCCTGACAATCGCCGACCGTCACACCACCCGGCTTGTCGACGAAGAATCGCAAGACCCAGCGTCGACCCTCCCGGCGCCACTCCGTGTCAATCAGACCGAGTCCGTGCGAGGCCAGCACCGGAGCGACGACCGCCTCCACCTTGCCGAGCCATGCCTGCCCGTCGCTCACCCCAGCTTCTCCCAGAAAAAAAAGTGGGCGGCGCCCACTTTTTTCAAGAGTTTAGCACGGGTACCGCACCCCTGCAAGGGGCGGTCCGGACCGAATCGCGCTCGGGCGTTCCCGGTCACATCCTCCCGGCCAGCGACCCCGCCAGCTCCCGGACGGTCTCGATCACCTGCCCGCGGGGAGTCCGCCGGTCGGCGCGAGCGCCACGCTCCCTGATCTCGACGAGGCCCTCCTTCGCGAGGAGATTGCCGACGGTGATCCGGATCGGAACCCCCAGGAGGTCGGCGTCCTTGAACTTCACCCCGGCTCGCTCGTCGCGGTCATCCATCAGCACGTCGAAGCCGGCCGCCTCGAGCTCGCCGTACATCTGCTCGGCCGCCGCGACGAGGGCGGGGTCCTTGACCGCGACCGGCACCATGTGAACCTGGAAGGGCGCGATCGCCCATGGCCAGACGATCCCGTCGGCGTCGTGGTGCTGCTCGATCGCGGCGGCGGCGATGCGGGCGGGGCCGATCCCGTACGAGCCCATGACGACGGGCCGCCGCTGGCCCTGCTCGTCGAGGTACATGGCGCCGAGGGCCACCGAGTACCTGGTCCCGAGCTTGAAGATGTTCCCGACCTCGATCACGCGCTCCACCCGGAGGGGCTTGCCGCACCGGGGACACCCCTCGCCGGGCAGGGTGACCTGCAGGTCGGCGAACTCGCACTCGAAGTCCCGGCCGGCTGCCACCGCCTGCAGATGAACACCGTCCCGGTTGGCCCCGACGACATAGCTGCCCTGGCGCAGCGACTCGTCGGCCAGGATGCGCCGCACGCCCTGCGCCCCCACCGGCCCCACCGAGCCCGCCGACACGCCGAGCCGCGCCTTGATCTCCTCGGAATGGGCGGGCCGCGCCTCGCCGCCGAGCGCGCGCGCGAGCTTGCGCTCGTGCAGGGCGTGGTCCCCGCGGACGAGGACAAGGATCGGGCTCTCCGCGATCATGAAGACGAGTGACTTGATGGTGAGGGCCGGATCGATCCCGAGCAGGGCCGAGACCTCGGCGATGGTGCGGGCGTTGGGAGTCGCGACCTCCTGCACCTTCCAGTCGGGGGGCTTGGGCATGGCGGGCGTGCCCCGGGCCAGCTCGACATTGGCGGCGTAGTCGCAGCCATCGCACAGCGCGACCTCGTCCTCGCCCGCCGCGCTCGGCGCCATGAACTCGTGGGAGCCGGAACCGCCCATCATGCCGGGATCGGACTGGACGACCACGTACCGAATGCCGCAGCGATCGAAGATGCGGCAGTACGCCGCCTTGTGCGCGTCGTACGAGATCTCGAGCGCCGCCGGGTCGGGATCGAGCGTATAGGAGTCCTTCATGAGGAATTCGCGCGTCCGGAGCACTCCGGAGCGCGGCCGTGCCTCGTCCCGCTCCTTGGTCTGGATCTGGTACCAGATCTGCGGGAGGTCGCGGTACGAGCGGATCTCCTTGGCGGCGAGCCAGGCGACGACCTCCTCGTGGGTCATGGCCAGACACATGTCGCGCTGGTTGCGGTCCTTGAGACGGAACATCTCCGCGATGCCGTCCCAGCGGCCCGACTGCTGCCAGATCTCCGCGGGATGGAGCACCGGCATGGTGATCTCCTGGCCGCCGATCCCATTCATCTCCTCGCGGATGATGGCATTGACCTTGTCGATCACCCGCTGGCCCAGCGGCAGGTAGACGTAGATGCCGGCGGCGAGCTGGCGGACCAGCCCTGCCCGCACGGCGAGCTTGTGGCTGATCGCCTCGGCGTCGGCGGGATCTTCCCGGAGCGTCGGAATGAGCGACCGGCTCCAGCGCATGGACCTACGAGCCGGCCTTCACCTTGTTGGCGCCGGCGACGCCCGGATCGTAGATCAGCCGCTTGACGGGCACGCCGCCCAGGATATGC
>Ga0214473_10010621_pt1 | contig 10815 bp, 5 predicted proteins | sample RVTome_7_FD_203509 | JGI IMG/M metagenome (GOLD analysis project Ga0214473, IMG submission 203509) | Soil microbial communities from uranium-contaminated site in the Upper Colorado River Basin, Wyoming, United States - RVT98D197 | ecosystem: Environmental > Terrestrial > Soil > Contaminated >... | reverse complement strand
CGCCGCCGATCGTCTGGCCCGCGCCGCCAGACCCGCCGCGGATTCGTTACGTCGGCGAGCTGCGCGGCGAGGTCAGCCTGGGCGTGCGGCCCACGGGGTGGGAGGCGCTGCGCGCCGGCGTGGCCGGTCCCAAGCCGCAAGCGACGTTCTCGCGTCCCAGCGCCGTCGCGGTCACCGGCGAGCGCGTGTTTGTCGCGGACATCGGGCTCGGGCTCGTGCACCTGCTCGATTTGAACGCCCGTCGCTACGCCGCGATTCGCGGTGCGCCGTCCGAACCGCTGCGCGTCCCGATCGATGTGACCATTGCCCAAGGCGACACGCTCGTCGTCGTTGATCGAGGTCGCGCCGCCATCGAGCTATTGAGTCTGGATGGAACTTGGCGCGCGACGCGGCGTTGGCCGGAGCTGGCGGCGCCGGTGGCCATCGCATGGGATGACGCGCAGGGCCTGCTCTGGCTCGTCGATGCGGCGACGCACGCGTGCTATGCGTGTCGGGGGATGCAGACGTTGGAGCGCCGCGTCGGCGAGCGCGGAACCGCGCCCGGGCAGTTCAACTTCCCGACCGCCGTCGCCGTCCATCCGACCATCGGACTGGTGGTCGCGGACGCGATGAACTTCCGCGTGCAGGTTTTCGACGATGCCGGGCAGCTAACGGTTGCGTTCGGGCAGAAGGGCGACGCGGCGGGCGACTTTTCGCGCCCACGCGGGGTGGCCGTCGATTCGGAAGGCCACATCTACGTGGTCGACAACCAGTTTGAGAACGTGCAGGTGTTCGACCGCACCGGCCGCTTGTTGCTCGCGTTCGGACAAGAGGGCTCCGGGCCGGGCGAGTTCTCGCTGCCCGCCGGGATCACCATTGACGACCAGGATCGCATCTGGGTCGCCGACAGTTACAATCGCCGCGTGCAGGTGTTTCAATACTTGCGGGAGAGCTCCTGATGCGCGTCCCACTCGCCGCAGTGCTGCTACTCCTGCTGGGGTCGCTTCTTGCGCCGGCGGACGAGAGCGTGGTGCACTCGAAGCATGACCTTTCGGTGTTCGGACCTGGACCAATTCGTGCCATCACCGAGACGCAGGTCTGCATCTTCTGCCACGCCCCGCACAACGCCAGCCCCGCCGCCCCCCTGTGGAACCGTCATAGCCCGACCGCCTACTACCGCATCTATCGCAGCCGCACGACCGACGCCCGCGTCGATCAGCCGGGGCCCAGCAGCAAGCTGTGCCTGAGTTGCCACGATGGCAGCATCGCCCTGGGCTTGACGCTCGACCGCCCGCTGACCGATCCGATCCTGATGACGCACCCGTACCTGCCGTCCGGACCGGCGAACCTGGCCAACGATCTCTCGGACGACCACCCGGTCGGCTTCCGCTACGACCGCGCGCTGGCCAACCGCGACCGGCAGCTCCGCGTGCCCGACCTCGTGGATCACCGCATCCAGCTCGGCCAGCGCGGCGAGCTGGAATGCGTCGCCTGCCACGATCCGCACAACAACGAGCTGGGCAACTTCCTGCGAATCACCGAGCGCGAGGGCACGCTGTGTCTGACCTGCCACGATATGGACGGTTGGCGCGTCAGCTCCCACGCCGTCAGCCCGCGGACCGTGCCGCTGACGGTCACCAACGGCGAGCAGCTTCCCTATCGCTCCTTGGCCGACAACGCCTGCCGCTCGTGCCACGTGCCGCACACGGCCCCGCAGCGCGAGCGGCTGCTCTACGATCGGCCTTCGCAGCTCTGCCTGGACTGCCATGACGGCGCCGGCGCGATTAACATGCTGCCCGTCGTCGAGCAGCGCTCGGGCCATCGCGTCAATCGCCTGGCCAGCCTGGGCCGGCCGCCGGAGCAGCGTCTAACCGCCGCGCGCTTCGTCGAGTGCACGGATTGCCACAACCCGCACGCGGTGTACGGGGGCCCGGTCGCACGCGGGCTGGGGACGGCGCTGGAGGGGCCGCTGGTGCCGCCGGCGATGTCATACGTGCCCGGCGTGAGCCTCTCGGGCATGCCTGTCTACCCGGCGCGCTTCTATTATGAGGTCTGCTTCCGCTGTCACGCTGACCGGCCGGTTTTCGTGCCGGATCGCATTCCGCGCCAGCAGGACGACGGCGGCAACGTGCGGCGGCAGTTCCTCCCGACGGCCGCGTCCGCTCATCCGGTTACGTTCCCCGGCCGCAACGTTGGCGAAACGCCGAGCCTGCGGCCGGAGTTCCGCGCCCGCCCGCTCATCAACTGCCAGGATTGCCACAACAATCCGGACGCACTGGAAGCCGGCGGGAGCGGCCCGAATGGCCCGCACAGCTCACGTTACAACTACCTGCTCGTGGCACGCTACGAGACCCGCGACTTCACCATGGAGTCGCCACAGACGTATGCCCTCTGCTACCGCTGTCATGACCGCAATTCGATCCTCGGCGACGAGAGTTTCCCGCTGCACCGTACGCATGTGGTGCGCGGGCGCTCGCCGTGTAGCGCGTGCCACGCGGCGCATGGCGTGTCCGGCAGCTCGGCACAACACAGCCACCTGATCAACTTCAACCTCGCGATCGTCGGCGGTGAGCGCTTCTACGTGGATACGGGGCGCTTCAGTGGAAGCTGCACGCTGACCTGCCACGGCCTGCGGCACGTGAACTTCACCTACGCGCGCTAGTGCAGAGCCGCGACAGTAAGGGAGCGGTCCCACGAGTGACGCGGGGTCACTGTGGTGGCAATACTACTTGATACAGCGAATACCCCTCCCGCGTTCCGAGCAGGCGGAAGTAGTGCGGATAACGTTGGCGCAAGTCGGCGAACGCGATACCATAGTAACTTGAGTTCTCATCCAGCGGCACCAGGTGAGTACTCCCCGTCGCGCGGAGGTACGGTACCAGCGATGTGCTCGCGTAGTCGACGATGTTCCTGACCTCGTGCCGCGTGACCGCGCGGCCGCAGCCGCCCAGCTCGCGATCGTCTGGATAGAGGAACGGCAGCGGGTTCGTCCACGGCAGGAACGGCACGACTTTCCGGCCTGTCCGTAGATGAACGTAGCCGGCCATGTCGGCGCAGATGACCGCGTCCGGCGGCGTCCGCGAGCGCAGCAAGTCGACGAGCACTTCGCGTCGCCGCACGTCCTCCGCAAACTTCGCCCGCCCCGGTTGGACCGTAATCTGCCAGAGATTCGCGTACGCGAGCCAGAATACGAACAAGGAGACTACCACGGACGACACTCGGGCCCCGACCCGCGCGCCAGACCAGCGGCTCAACACCTCGGTCTCGCCGTCCGCCGCATCCGACGTAGGCGCGCTAGCCGCCACGAACTGGACAAGCGAGACCAAGCCCCTGACCAGCCGGTAGCACCCCGCCAGGAACAGCGTCGTCAACAGCGGCAGAATGGGCAGCAGGAAACGCATGGGTGAAAACGGCCACATCAGCACCAGGCCGAGATAGGCGAGCAGATAGACGTGCAGCGACAATTGGCGGCGGTTCCACACTCCTGCGGCGCCGACCAGCGTGAGCACGGCGGCAAACAGCATGCCGGCATAGAGCAGCATAACCCCCCTGGCCCGCTCCTGGAGCGCGTGCGCCACCGAGTCTACTTGAATTGGGAACAACAGTACATAGTGCTCCGCGATGACCGCCGACAGGTTGTGAATGATAACGCGCGCCAGTGCGCCCGGGCTCTGTGGAAGCCAAATGGTGTAGTCGAGATCGTAGGCGAGTGCGGCGAAGGCCGGATTGGCGGCGTTAGCGTGGCCGGCGTACACGCGCCAGGCCTGCCATGCCCCGGCGGCCAGTGCCATCGCGACGGCCGCGGCTGCCAGCGACCGCCAGCGCCGACGCCAGTCCAACTCCCAGAGAACAACCGCAGCAACGGCTGCGCCGACCGTGCGAGTCAGGTACGCGCCGCCGGCCGACAGCCCGGCCAGAACAGAACACCAGAGTGCGCGACGCGGAACCTGGGCAGAGATAGGGTCGCGCGTCGTCCGCTGTAACACGACCAGGGTCCCCATGGAGAAAAGCAAATAGAGCGATTCCGACATGGCGGTTTGGAGCAGGCCCAGCGTACCGGCGTGACCAAACGCCAGAGCTACGCCACTGGCGGGCAGCCACCAGGGCAGGCCCCACGCGCGGCGGAGCACAAGGTAGGCGAGCCATGATCCCGCGGCCCAGAGCGCGACGTTCACAACCTGGATAACCGCCACGTTGTCTGGAAACGCTGGAAACAGACGCCAGATGGCAGAAACGAGGAGGGGGTAGAGTATAGGGTATTTGGTTTGGTAGGGATTTCCGGGTAGGTGTGTATGTCGGTACCCCTGACCGTCAGCCAGGGCCTTGGCCGTGACGAGGTACAATCCGTCGTCGTGGAATTCGCCCACGTTGCGTGGGGCGCGCAGCAGGATTACGCCGACGTAAGCGGCCAGCGCGACCAGGAGCCCGGCCGCCAACAGGTCGAAGCGATCGAGATGGTTAGCCGACGGCCTGGGCACGGCGCTCGCTTGCGCTCGCGGCTCGGTATCTCTGGGATCACCCAAACCGCATCAGCTCCCGGACTTTTCTGGGGTCTGGCCGGATTTCTCGAAGTCTCCGGCGCGGATGATGACGAGCTGGTCCGGGCGGACGTATTTGCCGAGCGTCGCCGGAATATCCTTGGGCGTCAAGGCCTCGATCTTGTCCAGTAGTTCCTGGTGAAACTTCAGCGTGCGATCCAGGTAGAGGTTGCTGGCCAGAAGGCCCGTTACCAGCGCGTCGTTGGCCAGCATCACCTCCACTTGTTGCCGGTAGCCCTTGCGCGCGTCGTCCAACTCTTCCTGGGTGACCCCGTCGCGCAGCAGCCGCTCCAGCTCCTCGCGCGCACACGCCAAGGCCTTCCCGGCGTTTTCCGGCGCGCACATCCCGAACGCCATGAACATGCCCGCCCGATCGAACGAGCTGACCATCGCGCCCGACCCGCAGCCGTACGATAGTCCCTCCTTCTGCCGAATGCGGTTGAACAGCCGCGAGTTCGGGTTGCCGCCGAGGATGTAGTTGGCCAGCAACAGCGCGGGGTAATCGGGCTCGTCGTCCCGCAGCTCGATCGGCAGACCCATCGCGAAGATGGCGTTGGCCTTATCCGGCGTATTGATGACCACCGTTTCGGCGGGAACCGCGCGGTAGGTGCTCTCGATGCGCTGGAATGGTTGCCGCGTGGGCCAGGCGCCGAGGAGCTTTTCGAGCGCGGCTGTGATTTCCGCCGGATCGAAATCGCCGACCACCGCGACCTGCGACGCACCGGCCCCGAGCAGCCGCTCGTGCAGCGCCCGCACGTCCTCCAGTTCGACGGCGCCGATGCGCTCCACTTGCTCGGCGAGTGTCGGCACGTAGCGGACGTTCTCCGGCGGGTACGGCGTGACGCGCCGCTGCAACTCCACGAACCCCAGGATCATCGGCTCAGAAAGCCGCTGCTCGGCATCCGTGAGCAGCTCCTGGCGCAGGTTCTCGAACTCTTCGAGCGGAAACGCGGGCTCGCGCAGAATCTCCGCCACCAGCTCGAGCACGGCGGGCAGGTTCTCGCGGGTAGTCTCGATCGACACGTCGAGCACGCCGAGATTCATTGGGCTGAGGCGGGCAAAGCGGCCGCCGCCCATGCCGCCGCCCTGGCCGATGCGGACCTGGGCCTTCAGTTCGGCGATACGGTCCTGAATCTGTCGGCGGGTATGCTTGGCAGTGCCGCGCATCAGCATCGGCGCCAGGAACGAGGCCGCCTCCGTCTGACCCGTAAGATCGGCTTCCGAGCCATAGCGGAATGTCAGCGTCGCGTTAACCCGGTTGCCGCGGGTGAGCTTCGGCAGCAGTGCTAATTGCAGCCCCACGGGCAGTCGCGCGCGCTTCGTGTGCGCCTCGATGTTGGCGTACGTCGCCTCGAACGCCGCCCCGCGCGCGACCTCTTTCCCACCCTGGTAGCCCTTAAACAGCGTTGCGATGTCCGGCGTGGGCGGAATCTCGGTGCGATCGGGCTCCTTGGTTGGGATGAAGAGTCCGACGGTGCGGTTGCTGGGTTTGAGGTACTTGGCGGCGACGCGCTGCACGTCGGCCGGCGTCACTTTGGCCAGGCGGTCGCGCTGGAGGAACATCAGCCGCCAATCGCCCGCCGCCGCGGACTCCGTCAGCCGCAGCCCGACGCGCGTGCTGTCGTTGAGCATCAGGTCGAAGTTACGGGCGAAGTTCTTCTTCGCGCGTTCGACCTCCTCCTCCGTGAAAGGCTGCTGACCGAGGCCGTCGAGCACGCCGAACATCACGTTCCGAATCTCATCGAGCGTTTGATCCACGCGGGCCTCGACCATGACGTCGAGCGCGCCCGGATCGTGCAATGCATCCGCCGACGCCGTGACGCGCGTCGCCAATTGCGGTTCGATCAGCGCCTTGTAAAGCCGGCCGGTCTGGTCGGCGGTCAGCACGTTGGGCAGCACCTGGAGCGGGGCCATGTCCTCGTGGGCCGCGGCGCAGATGTGGTACACGGCGCCAATCGCCTGCACGTCGCCCACGCGGCGCAGGATCACCTCGCGCTCGCCGTCCTGCGTCGGCTCGACCGTGTAGGTCGACTCCAGGGGCCGCGTCGGCCGGGGCATCTGGCCGTACACCTCGTTGATCTGGGCCAGCGTCTTGGGCTCGTCGAACTTGCCGGCCACGACGAGCATGGTGTTGTCCGGCTGGTAATACTTCCGGTAGAAGGCCTGGAGCCGCTCGATGGGCACGCGCTCGATGTCCGCCCGCGATCCGATCGTCGATTTACCGTAATTGTGCCAGAGGTACGCCGTGGACATGATCCGTTCCGAGAGGATGCCGAGCGGGTCGTTCTCGCCGATCTCGAACTCGTTGCGGACGACGGTCATCTCCGAGTCGAGGTCCTTCTGGGCGATGAAGCTGCTCGCCATCCGATCGGCTTCCAGGCGCAGCGCGAAGTCGAGATTCTCCGGCGTGGCGGGAAACGTCTCGAAGTAGTTGGTGCGATCGAGCGAGGTCGTGCCGTTGAACTGGGCCCCGTGGTCCCGCAGCTCTTTCCAGACCTGCGGATGGCTCGGCGTGCCCTTGAACATCAGGTGTTCCAGCAGGTGCGCCATGCCGGTCTCGCCGTAGCCCTCGTGCCGCGAGCCGACGAAGTACGTGATGTTGACCGTGACCGTCGACTTCGAGTCGTCGGGGAACAGCAGGACCTTCAGCCCGTTTTCGAGGGCGTACTCGGTGATACCGGCCACGGTCGTGACCTTCTTGGGCGGCGCTGGGTCGGCCGCCAGGACGAGCGGTGCGGCGACCGCTAGGACCGCAACGATCAGAACCACTCTCTGCGCCTCGTGTCGTTTCATCGGGAACCTCTCTCGGATACGCACACAGAACCAGTCATCCATCGCGTGGCCCGGGAGTGTACCGCGCCCGGAACACGCGGCATCAGGATACCGCACGCCGCACGCCTCGGGCTATGGCCCCGCCGTCGGAAGTTGTGTGCGCGGCCCGCGCGGCGCTGCGCCGCGACAGTGTGGCTGCCGAGCCGTCGAAACGCAGCTACAATGGTTCCGCAGCGAAGGAGGTGCGGGTTGAGAATCGTCCGCGCGCCGTGCGTGTACGTCGTGGGCCGGCAGGTCGTGGACCCCCAGACCGTGGCCCAGTTTCTGAACGAACACGGGGTCGCGTGGAGCACGGATACCGAAGTTGGCGCCGAGGCGCTGTGCGAAATGGCCGGCCGCGTCTGCTACATGTCCTTCGGCCAGGGCCGCAAGCGCAACGCCGAGTACCTGGCCAACCTCATCGAGATGCAGCACGGCTCGGTGCTGGAGCACGCCGTCTGGAGCCTGCTGATCACCGGCGTGTCGCGGTCGCTCACGCACGAGCTGGTGCGGCACCGGGCTGGCTTCGGCTACTCGCAGCTCTCGCAGCGCTACGTGGACGAGAGTACGGCGGATTTCGTTGAGCCCGGCTGCATCGCCGCCGACCCCGAGTTGCACCAGCTCTGGTTGGAATCGGTCCAGCAGTCGCACGCGGCCTATTGCCGGCTCGTGGAGGGGCTCGCGCACAAGTTCGCGCACGAGCCGTCTAAGACCATGCGCCGCAAGCTCGCTCGGCAGGCTGCGCGGAGCGTCCTGCCCAACGCCACCGAAACGAAGATTTTCGTCACGGGCAACGGCCGAGCCTGGCGCCATTTCATCGAGATGCGCGCCAGCGAGCAGGCCGAAGTCGAGATTCGCAAGCTCGCGATCCAGGTTCTGCGGCTGCTGCAAAAGGAATCGCCCAGCCTGTTTGGCGATTATGAGATTGCCACCTTGGAGGATGGCAGCGAGGTAGCCCGTACGCCGCATCGCAAGGTGTGACGGCGACGGCGGCGCCACAATCGCAACGCGCCGGTTGCCGGCGGAAGGAGCCGCCGATGCGTCGAGGCCGACGTCGATGGTTCTGGGTGACCGCTCTCCTCATGCTCGGCATGGCTTGGGCCGTGGCCGAGGTCGCCGACGTTTATCTCAAGAGCGGTCTGAAGCTCCGCGGCGACGTGGCCGTGACTGACACGGAGGTGGTCATCCGCAACGACCTAGGCGAAGTGCGTTACCTGAAGGACCAGGTCGTCCGCATTGTGCCGCTGCCCGCGACCCAGCCGGCGTCTGCCACCGCGCCGACGACGCAACCCATGACCACGAGTGCTCCTGCCGCCGAACCTGCCAAAACGGAAAACGTGCGGGCGCACCTACCGCCGCCGCTGCTGTTGACGCCGCTGGACATCCAACGGCTGAAGCTCTCCGAGCTGAGACTAGACGGGCCGGCCGAAAACTTGCGCGTGCGGTTTGCCGGCAAGGACCAACGGGAGTTCCCCAAGCAAGTCTGGCAGGAGCTGGCGGCGCAGCCGGAGTTTCAAAAGCAGTGGGACGAGGTGCTCTTGCGCGGTCCGGCCCCTGAGAAGCTCAAGCTCATCGCCGCCACCACCGGCACAAGACATGCGGATCGCATCACGATTGTGGACGATCCGGCGGTGTTCGCCACGTTCCGCAACGCCGTGCTGCCGTTCGTCGTGAAAGGCTGCGCCCGCACCGGTTGTCATGCCGGGGACGAAGCGGTCGTGTTTCGGCTGCCGGAGGGGCCGGCCCGCGGCGAAGCGTATGTGTACACCATGTTCGCGCTGCTCGATCGGATGGAAACCCCCGCGGGCCGGCTGATCGACCGCGACGATCCAGAGGCGAGCCTGCTCCTGACGTACATGCTGCCCGAAAAAGACAACCCACACGCGCACCCGCCCATCGAGGGCAAGCCACGCTTCACGTCGGTCCTACGCGGCCGTGGCAACGCGGCGTACATGCGGATTCGCGACTGGATCAATTCCCTTCGCACGCCGCATCCGGACTACGGGCTGGACTACAACTTCCCGGCGCCGCCGGCGGACGCTCAGCCATAAGGCGTCCGAAACGCGCCCGACAGGATTACTCCGCGGGGCAACGCCCTGAAGAAAAGGGGTCAGGAACCTTTTTCGGCGGCAGACCTGTCCCGCTTCTGGGGTTGACTGGTTTCGAAAAAGGTTCCTGACCCCTTTTCTTCGGGCTGTCCCTTTCCCCGCGCGCGGGCTGAAGCCCGCGGCGCCTCTTCCCGAATTCGTTAGCGAATTTGCGACTCTCAATACTAGGTACGCGTGGGGCAAGTCGACCCGTTCCCGCCCGCGAAGACGGCTTCGTCGATGGGCTGGCGTGACGCGACGGCACGGACGAAGCTCGCGAAAACATGACTCGCGTCGTGCGGACCGGGGCTGGCTTCGGGGTGGAACTGGACCGCCATGACGCCTTGGTCGCGATGGACGAAGCCCTCCAGGCTGCCGTCGTTGAGATTCACATGCGTGACTGTGCCGCCGACGCGCTCCAGCGACGCCGCGTCTACCGCGAAGCCGTGGTTCTGGCTGGTGATCTCGACGCGGCCGGCGGGGCCGTTGAGTACCGGCAGGTTCGCGCCGTGGTGGCCAAACGGCAGCTTGTACGTCTGGGCTCCCAGCGCCAGCGCGAGGAGCTGGTGTCCCAGGCAGATGCCGAAGATCGGCAGTTGCCCGAGCATCGTGCGTAGCGTTTCGATCAGGTCGGTGACTGCCGCCGGGTCGCCCGGGCCGTTGCCGACGAGCACACCGTGCGGCTCCAGCGCGCGAATCTCCACGGCGGTGGCGCTGGCCGGCACGTATGTCACCCGGCAACCCTGCTCGGCGAGGTGCCGCAAGATGTTGAACTTGATGCCGCAATCCACCGTGACGATGTGGCAGCGCGCGTTCGCACTCTCCGCGTCGCGGCGACTGCCCCAGAGCGGCTGACGCCACGAGCCCACGTCGCGCGGCGCGACCGCTTCCACCAGGTTCGCGCCGATCATCGGCGGTGCCGCCCGCGCCATGCGCACCAGCTCCAGATCGTCGCGAATCTCGCTCGTGATCACGCCGCGCAGGGCGCCGTGAATCCGAATCCGTCGGGTCAGCGCTCGCGTATCCACGCCCGCCAGGCCGATGATCGCGTGCTCGGCGAGGAATTCCGGCAGGCCGAGCGTCGCCCGCTGGTTGCTCGGCCGGCGCGGCAGTTCCTTGAGCGCCACGCCGGACAGGTGCGGCCGCAGCGACTCGAAATCGTCGGCGTTGGCGCCATAGTTGCCTTGGAGCGGAAACGTCATGGTGACGATCTGCCCGCAGTAAGACGGGTCGGAGAAGACTTCCTGGTACCCAGTCATGGCCGTGTTGAAGACCACCTCGCCGGCACGGGTTCCCACGGCGCCGACCGCGGTGCCGGTGAACACCGCGCCATCTTCAAGGGCGAGCTTTCCGATCAACGTCGTTCTCCAGAATCGAGGGCGCGATGTCGGCGTGCTCGA
>Ga0214473_10010620_pt1 | contig 10815 bp, 10 predicted proteins | sample RVTome_7_FD_203509 | JGI IMG/M metagenome (GOLD analysis project Ga0214473, IMG submission 203509) | Soil microbial communities from uranium-contaminated site in the Upper Colorado River Basin, Wyoming, United States - RVT98D197 | ecosystem: Environmental > Terrestrial > Soil > Contaminated >... | reverse complement strand
CCCCAGGTCAAACAGGTTCAGGCCGAACAGGGATCGCGCGCCGCCTACTCACGTTTCGCCGAACCGCATGCGCCGGCCAATGATCGCCTGACCGATCAGGAGGCCGACTTTATCGCAGCGCGCGACTGCTTCTACATGGCGACGGTCTCGGAAACCGGATGGCCGTATGTTCAGCACCGGGGTGGGCCAACGGGTTTCTTGAAGGTGATCGACGACAGGACGATTGGCTTTCCCGACTATCGTGGCAATCGACAGTATTTGAGCGTCGGCAACTTGGTCGGCAACGATCGTGTGTCGCTGATACTGATGGACTACCCCAACCGACGGCGCCTGAAGCTGATCGGGCATGCCCGCGCGGTCGTTGCGAGTTCCGAGGCCAACCTGCTCGTCCTCCTTGAGGAAGCCTCCGAGGCCAAGGTCGAGCGCGGCATCGTCATCACGTTGGAAGGATTCGACTGGAATTGCCCGCAACACATCACCCCTCGCTACAGCAGGGAGGAGCTTGGGGACATGCTTGGTCCGCTGCAGGCCAGAATGCGCGCTCTGGAAGACGAAAACGAGGTCTTGCGCGCCCGCCTCGCATCCTAGGCACGAATTGTCCGGGCCGTGCGACCGCCCCACCACCTTTGGTATGCCAGCACCCGTGACGGCGAAGTCGCCGATCTGATCTCCTCAAACCAGTCCGGTTGAGGGACCAAGCAGCGCAACAAGTCACTACCCACGCTATCGATCTGGCTACGTAAATAGCTTTGCCTTCAAGTGGGTGGTGGCAAAATCTAGAAACGCACGTGTCTTGAGGGGCAGCAGCCCCTGGCCGGCATGGACGAGGCTTATTGGCCAAGGGGGCGGTTCAAACGCTTCGAGGGCGAGAACAAGCTTTCCTCCCGCAACAGCGTCAGCGATTTGGTAAGAGAGAACGCGCGTGATCCCGACACCGGAAATCGCAGCGTCGACCGATGCTTCCGCGCTGTTGACGACAAGCCTTGAACGGACCAGGACCGAGATTTCCGATTTTCCCCTTACGAAATTCCATGTTCCCGGCGACGTCAGGCCTTCGAAGGTAATGCAGTCGTGCGAAGTAACCTCTTCCGGGCTCCTCGGCATGCCGCGTTCGGCAAAATAGCTTGGGCTCCCGGCCGCGACGCGCCGGACTTGACCGACACGCCGTGCCAAAAGGCTGCTGTCAGGCAACGCGCCGATCCGGACTGCCAGATCGACCCGATCCTCCAGGAGATTGACCAGGCGATCGGCCAGCACGATACGGATGTTGATCTCAGGGTAGGCTTTCAGGAACTCCGCGGCGATCGGCAGGACGTGCAAGCGGCCGAAAACGACCGGGGCCGTGATGACGAGATCGCCTTTCGGCGCGCTGTACTCACCGGACGCGGCACGCTCGGCCTCATCTACGTCCTCAAGGATGCGCCTGCACGCTGCGACATAGGATTGTCCCGCCCCGGTCAGGGTGAGGGTGCGGCTTGAGCGGTTGAGGAGCCGCGTCTTGATATGCGCCTCGAGGTCCGAGACTTTTCGGCTGACCGTTGCGAGCGGCATGCCAAGACGGCGAGAGCCGGCCGACAGACTACCGGCTTCAACTACCATCAGCAGGACGCGCATGGATTCAAGACGATCCAAAATTGCTTCCAGATTATGAGAAATTGGAGCCAGGATATGCAGACTCATCTCGATCCTCGGAAGGATAGAGGGTTCCGGACCACAAGTCGACCAGGTCCTCGCAGAGACCCTGCTAGGCAACGACATGTAGGCCACTTCCATCCTCGGAAATCGAGCAGACAAGAGGTGACGCGATCCTGCGCCTGATCTCACTCGGAGACCTGGCATAGGCGGCTCAACCCGCCCCAGCGGCCAGCGGTAGAGTAGCTGCCCATTGCCGACGGCGCTCGTGCGCCCTTCCAGTTATGCCAATGGCTTCGGGTCGCGGTGCTGCATCACCCCGAGTTTTCCGCCAGGCCACTCGCGTCGTGCTAGTTAGTTTCGAGGGACCAGGCAGTGGCCAAGCGGCTCCACTATGAAGGCGTAGACCATCGCAGGACGGGCGCCGCCGCAATCGGGCTGGCCCGAGTGGCAGACGGTATTGCCGATCTTTGTTACGAGCGCCATCTCAACGGATGGGACATGCTCGCCGGCGCGCTGATCTCCCGGAAAGCGGGGCCGTGGTGCATGTGGCGCCGATGCTAGCCGCTCTCGGTGATGGCGGTCAGATTGTTGCGTGCGCGGCTGGGCAGCAGAATGAATTTGCCTTTCTGCGCGAACAGGCGGCTGAATTACGTGAGCAAATGTAGCGGGGCCGAGCGACGGGAAGAAAGGTGACCAGAGCCAAATGAACTTCTACCTCCTTCTCCTGCATCTGGCGGGAGCCGTGACCCTCCTCCTCTGGGCTGTGCGCATGGTGCGGACCGGCGTCGAGCGCAGCCAGGAGCCGATGCTGCGCCGGGTCTTGCGGGAGAGCAAGTCCGGACGTCTGCGGGCCGCCGGGATCGGCGCCGGGATCGCGGTGTTGCTGCAGAGTTCGACCGCCGTCGCCATGCTCGCTGCCGGGTTTGCCGGAAGCGGCGTACTTACGGTTGCGACCGGCCTCGCCCTGATGCTGGGGGCCGACCTCGGCTCGGCCATGGTTGTCCAGATTCTCTCGATCGACCTTTCCTTGCTGGTGCCTGTACTGCTGCTGGCCGGCGGGGGGCTCTTTTTCAAGGGGCCGACCCGCAATCTGCGGCAGGCCGGTCGGGTGCTGATCGGCATTTCGCTGATCCTCGTTTCCCTGCAGATGATCGGGCAGGCAACCGAGCCGCTGCGCGAGAGCGAGTTCCTGCCGGTGATCGTGGGATACCTGCGCGGCGACTTCATCACCGCCTTCCTTATAGGCGCGGCCTTCACCTGGCTGGTGCATTCGAGCGTTGCCTCGATCCTGCTCGTCTCGGCGTTCGCGGCGCAGGGGCTGGTGCCGGTCGAGCTGGGGGTATCGCTGGTGCTTGGCGCCAATCTGGGTGGCGGATTGATTGCGGTCGGTCTCACGCGGTCGAGCTTCGTCGAGGCACGGCGCATCGCCTGGGGCAATCTCGCCTTCCGCGGTCTGGGCGCGCTGGTCACGCTCTTTGTCTTCCAGTTTTTTGCTCCCGCAGCAGGCTGGCTGGGAGATGGCGCCGCCCGGCAGGTCATCAACCTGCACCTCTTGTTCAACCTGATGCTGCTGGTGATCTGCCTGCCGCTCACCGGTCTCATTGGCAACCTCGTCGAAAGGCTGGTCAAACCCAAGCCAACCGCCGAAGAGCTGGCAAACCCGCTTGCGGAAGCGGCAAGTTGCCTCGATCAGTCCGTGGTCTCGCAGCCTGCCCTGGCGCTCGCCAGCGCCACCCGCGAACTCCTCCGCATGGCCGAGATCATCGAGCGCATGCTGAAGCCGCTGATGGAGCTCTACGAGACGGGCGATCCGGAAAAGATCAAGCAGGCCCGGCAACTCGAGCGGGCGGTCGACCAGGCGCAGTCCGAAATCAAGCTCTATCTCGCCAAGATCAACTATGGCGGGGATTCCACCGACGAGGAGCGCCGCGGCCGCGAGCTATCGAGCTTTGCCATCAATCTCGAATATGTCGGCGACGCGATCTCGAAGACCCTGTTGCGCCTGGCCGAGGTGCGGCGCGATCAGAAGCTGCAGTTCTCGCCCGCGGGCTGGCGCGAGCTCAACGACCTGCACCATCAGGTGATGGCCAACATGCAGCTGGCGCTCAACGTGCTGGTCTCGGAGGACCGTGAATCGGCACGGCAGCTGCTGCAGGAGAAGGACCGCATGCGCTCGGCCGAACGGGCCAGCTATGGCGAACACCTGAAGCGCCTGCAGACCGGGGCAACGCAGAGCATCGAGACCAGCAACATCCACCTCGAGACGGTGCGGGCGCTCAAGACCATCAATTCGCTGTTCGCCAGCGTTGCCTATCCCATCCTTGCCAAGAGCGGCGATCTGCTCGACAGCCGCCTGTCCCAACAGGGGACCACATAGTCTGGCCGCACGAGCTTCCGTACTATTTCACCCGTCGACTACGGGCTGAGGTCGCCTGGCGCTGCCTACACGGATCGCCCGTTTCCCGCGGGGCCGCCCTTGGCGCGACCCGGGCTGCCGCTGACGCCGAGCGCGGCGCGTTCGATGCCGCCAGTGCAGAAATCGACCAGGACGTCGCACAGTTGGAACGGCGACGGCTTGGCATCGGCCTGGCCGCTGCCGGCAAGGACCGAGATGCGCAGGGTCGAAGCGACTATTGACAGCATGGCGGCAACCGACATGACGAAGGCCGCCGCGAGCCGGCCGGGGTCGGCTTGCGGCCATTGCCCGGCGATGACGGCGAGAAACTCACGCGCCACCGGGTCGTAGAGATCCTTGACCGAGGGATACCAGCGTTCATCGCTGACCATGTGGGCGATCAGTCGCGCATAGGCTTCCCATTGCGGATCGCCGCTCGATGCCAGCTCGATATAGGGCCGGATATAGGCCTGCATGACATCGTGCAACGCCAGCGTGCCGCTGCCTGCCCCGGTCGCGGTGGCCAGAGCGACGCGGCGGGCCTGCGACAGCGCAGCGGAACGGCGGCGCAAAATGGTGGCAAAGAGTTCTGCCTTGCTGCCGCCGTGAAATCCGACAACGCCCAGGGTTACCCCCGCCTCGTTGGCGATCTGGCGAATCGAAACGCCATCGAAACCCTGATCGGCAAACAGCCGTTCGGCAGCGTCGAGCACGCGCTCGCGCGTCGCCTCGCCGCGCACCAGGCGGCCGTCTTCCTTGGTGAGAGAGCTGTCCTGCATCGGCGTTTGCGTCTCCATGATTCACCTCTTGACAATTTATACATACGTACTGATAAATTTATCAACCCTCAATGAGGATCCTCGTCCGAGGATTGGGGGCAGCCGGGCGGCATCGGTCCAGACCGCCCTTGAGGGAGGATACGCAGCATGCGACAGTTTTTGACGATTGCAGGCCTGATGGCACTGATGGCGGGACCGGCAGCGGCCCAGCCGGTGCTTTTTGGCACCACTGCCAATCCGGCGCCGGCGGCCGCCTTCCTGGCCGACCAGCAAGGCATCTTCAGTGCCAACGGGCTCGACCTGACGGTGCAGATCGTGACCACGGATCCGACGATCCCGGCGGCCCTGGTGTCGGGTTCGATCCAGCTTGCCTCGGTTACCCCCACTACCCTGCTGAACGCCGTGGCCAACGGCATCGACATGGTCGCGCTGACCGGCACCACCGTCACCACCCACCAGTCGCGCGACATCGCCATCGTCGCCAGCAAGGACAGCGGAATTGCCGATGCCAAGGGCTTCGAGGGCAAGACCCTGGCGATCCCGGGGATCGGGGCGGTGCTCGATGTGATGCTCAGGGCGTGGCTGGACCAGCATGGGGTGGATACCGGCACCGTCAAGTTCATCGAAATGCCGCTGCCCGCGATGGCCGACCAGCTCAAGGCCGGGCGCGTCGACGGCCTGATCACCGTCGACCAGTTTGCCCAGCGCATGCTGGGCGAGGGCTTTGCCGTGCTGGTGGCCAATCCGCTGGCCGAATTGCCCGAGGGGCAGACCGCACAGGTCGTTGTGGCGATGCGCGACTGGGCCCAGAACAATCCCGCGGCGGTCGCCGCGGTGCGCCTGTCGATGCAGCAGGCCCAGGCACTGGGCAAGGCCGAGCCCGACAAGCTGCGTGCAGCGCTGGGCGCCGCCATGCAGTTGCCGCCCCCGGTGATCGCCAATATCGCGCTGCCGGTGCTCGACACCACCATCAGCCCCGACCAGCTCGCCTGGTGGCTCGACCTGATGCAGAAGCAGGGCCTGGTTACGGCCGATGTCGACCCGGTGGAGATCGTCCTGCCGTGAATGCCTCCGTACTAGCCGCGCGGACGGTGGAGCCGGGGGCCGCGGCGCCGGCCATCCGGTTCGCCAACGTCTCGCTCAGCTTTGGCGACCGGCTGATCCTGGACGATATCAGCCTGGATATCGCCAGAGGCGAGTTCGTCTCGATCGTGGGTCCTTCCGGGTGCGGCAAGACCACCTTGCTTCGACTGGTCGCGGGGCTGGCGCACCACAGCGCCGGCGCCGTGCTGCTCGACGGCGTCCCGGTGACGCAGCCGCGCCAGGACGTGGCCGTGGTGTTTCAGGACTATGCGAAGGCGCTGCTGCCCTGGCGCACCGCGGCGGGCAATATCGCGTTGGCGCTGGAGGCCATGGGTGTGCCCAAGCCCGAATGGGCCGACCGCATTGCCGCCCTGCTCGACATGATGGGGCTGGGCAAGGATGCCGACAAGTTGCCCCGCCAGATGTCGGGCGGCATGCAGCAGCGCCTGCAGATCGCGCGCTGCCTAGCGCAGTCACCCTCGGTCCTGTTGATGGATGAGCCGTTCGGCGCGCTCGATGCGATTACCCGCCAGGTCCTGCAGGATGAGGTGCTCGCCATCGCCGCGCGGCAGAAGGTCACCGTGTTCTTCGTCACCCACGATCTGGAGGAAGCCATCTACCTCGGCGACCGCGTCGTCGGGCTGCTGGCCAATCCGGGACGCATCGCAAAGTCGTTCAAGGTAGACCTGCCCTATCCGCGCGACCAGTTGACCAGCCGCGAGGATCCCCAATTCCTGGCGATGCGTCACGATCTCTTTTCCTTCATCAAGCACGGCTAGTCCCATGGCACAGGCAGGCCCATCTCCGCTCCTGTCGTCGCCGGGCAATGGCGGGACCCGTTTCGATCCGCGCGGCCTGCTGCTCCCAGGAGTGCTGCTGGCGGTGGCCGAGCTGCTGGCCCTGCTCTATGTGCCGGCCGACAGTTTCAGCCTGGCCGCCCCGCACCAGATCGCTGTCGAGCTGGGGCGCCTGCTGATCGACGGAACCCTGCTTATCGCAAGCCTGGAAACGCTGGGCAGCGCCATCGCCGGCCTGGCGCTGGGCGGCTCGGTGGGCCTGATACTGGGCGTGGCCTTCGGGCTGTCACCGACGCTGGACCGGCTGATGTCCCTGTCGGTGGAGGCGCTGCGACCCATTCCGCCGGCAGCGCTGATCCCGCTGTCGCTGCTGGTCTTCGGCTTCGGGTTCAGCATGGAAATCGCCATCACTGCCTTCACCTGCACCTGGCCCGTCCTGGTGCTGACGCGCGCCGCGATCGGGGAGACCGAGCCGGGTTTGATGGAAGTGGCCCGAGTACTGCGGATAAGCTTCTGGCGCCGCGCCACGCGGATCGTGCTGCCAGGCGCGGTGGCGCGCATCTTCGTCGCCTTTCGCCTCGCCGCCGCGATTTCGCTGATCGTCGCGGTCACGGTCGAGGTTGTGGCCAATCCGCGCGGGCTGGGCTACGGCATGATGATCGCCACCCAATCCCTCCATCCGGCCATTTCGTTCGCCTTCCTGGCCTGGATCGCCATCGTCGGATGGGCGTTCAACCTGGCGTTGGTGCAGCTCGAACGGTGGTTCTTCAACCCGGCCGGGAGGGCCTGAGCCATGCGCGCGGCCACGCAATTGTTCTGGTTCCTCGGCAGCCTTGCGGTAGCTGCGGGGTTCGTTGCAGCGTGGCAGGCAATCTGCGCGTTGGGGCTGGTCTCACCAATCTTTCTGCCGCCGCCCGACGCGGTCTGGGGCGCGCTGGTGGCCGGCTTTGCCACCGGTGATACACTGGCCAATCTGGCGGCAACCGTGGCGCGCGTGTTCGGCGGCTGGCTGCTGGCGTCGGCGGTCGGTGCGAGCGTGGGCGCGCTGATCGGCGTTTCCCGGCGCGCCCGCATCTATATCGCACCGTCGCTGGAATTCCTGCGGCCGCTGCCGGTTTCGGCGCTAGTGCCCATCTTCATCGGGATATTGGGCTTTTCCGAGCAGATGGTGCTGACGGTCATCGCCTTCGGGGCACTGTGGCCGGTGTTGCTCGGCACGGTGCACGGCTTTTCGGCCGTAGAGCCGCGGCTCTACGAGGTGGCGAGCACGCTGCGGATGTCGCGGCTTGCCGTCATCGGCAAGATCGCTCTGCCCAGCGCGCTGCCCGACATTCTGGCCGGCATGCGGGTGGGGCTGACGGTGTCGCTCATTCTTGTCGTGGTCGCCGAAATCCTCGGCAGCCGCGAGGGGCTGGGCTACGCGATCCTTTTGGCGCAGCGCGCCTACCGATCGGCCGACCTGTTTGCCGGCATCGCACTGCTGGGGCTGATCGGCTACCTGACCGCGCTCGCGCTCAACCGCCTTGAGGCCCGGCTGATCCACTGGCGCTAGGGGCGCCAATCCAAAACAAGTTCGAGGCCCGGTTCGGGAACATGCCATGAAGCTGATCGACCTGTCGCGCGCGCTGGAGAACACCGCCTATGCCGATCCCCCCGGCCTCGGGCCCAGGATCGACTATCTCAGCCATGAGATGACAGCCGGCCAGATATTGGGCTTCTTCCCCGGGATCGGGCGCGACCAATTGCCGGGCGGGGAAGGCTGGGCGGTCGAGCAGGTGCAACTGTCGACCCACAATGGCACCCATCTGGACGCACCCTGGCACTTTCATTCGACCATGGACGGGGGAGAAAGGGCCATCACCATCGACGAGGTGCCGCTGGAGTGGTGCTTCTCGCGCGGGGTCAAACTGGATTTCCGGCATTTTGCCGATGGCTATGTCGCCACCGCCGACGATGTCGCGGCCGAGCTCAAGCGCATCGGACACCAATTGCGGCCGCTCGATATTGTGGTCGTCAACACCGGGGCGGCCGCCCGCTACGGCGAGCCGGTCTATGTGGCCAGCGGCTGCGGCATGGGACGGCAGGCAACGCTGTACCTGACCGAGCACGGGGTGCGGGTTACCGGCACCGATGCCTGGAGCTGGGACGCCCCGTTCGTCCACACCGCCCGCAAGGTCGCCGAAACCGGGGATGCCGGCTTGATCTGGGAAGGCCATCGCGCCGGCATAGAGCGCGGCTATTGCCACATGGAAAAGCTCGGCAATCTGGAAGCCCTGCCCGCCACCGGCTTCGAGATCGTCTGCTTTCCAATCAAGGTCAAGGGCGCCGGCGCCGGCTGGTGCCGCCCGGTCGCGCTGCTGAGGGACGTGCCATGAAGTTTCTGACCTTTGCCCGCGATGGCGCCGATGTCGCCGGGGCGCTGAGCGCCGACGGGCGCCGCTACATCGACCTGGCCGCGGCGGCGCGGGGGCGCGGCGGGGCGGCGTTTGCCTCGGTGCTCGCGCTGATCGAGGCCGGCGAGCCGGCGCTCGAACTGGCCGGCGTCATCGTCGCCGAAGCGGAGCGGTCCGGGCGCTATCTCGTCGATCCCGCCCGCGTCGTGTTGCGGGCACCGATCCCGGTGCCGCCACAGATCCGGGATGCGATCTCGTTTCCGATCCATATCCGCCAAGCCCCCGTGGGCATGCGCAAGCTGGCCGCCAGAATAGCGGGGCAACTGTCTCCTGAGATCGAGCCGGCTGCCGATATTCCGCCAGTCTATCGCGAACGGCCGGTCTACTACCTGACCAATCGCTTCAGTGTCATCGGCCCGGACGAGACTGTGCTCTGGCCGCGTTATTCGCGCTTCATGGATTTTGAACTCGAGGTCGCCGTCGTGCTGTCCAAGGGCGGCAAGGATATCCCGGTCGAGCGGGCGGCCGAGCATATCTTCGGCTACACCATCTACAACGACTTTTCGGCCCGCGACGCCCAGCTTGCCGAAATGGCCGGCATGCTCGGGCCCGCCAAGGGCAAGAGTTTCGACATGGGCAATGCCATGGGACCCTATCTGGTCACCCGCGACGAGGTCGGCGACGTGCGCACCCTGCGCGCCAGCGCGCGCGTCAACGGGCAGAGCTGGGTCAGCGACGATTTCGGCGCGATGCTGCACTCCTTCGAGCAGATGATCGCCTATATCTCACGCGACGAGACGCTCTACGCGGGCGAGATCATCGGCTCGGGCACCGTCAGCAATGGCTGCGGGCTGGAGCAGGACCGCTATCTGGAGGATGGCGATCTGGTCGAGCTGGAAGTGGACCGTCTGGGCACGCTGCGCAACCGCGTGGTGCGCCAACCGGCGTGAACCGGACGCCCAAGTGAATGACCTCATAGTATTTCAATTGCTACTGGGCAGAGACCCCCGAGAACAGATACTCGCGGGTACGGATTCTGTCCCGACGAAACACAACTGTCGGCGCTTGGCGCAGGCGGAACTAGGCTTGTCGTGGATATGGAGCCGCTTTGGGGGCCGCACGAAGTCAACCAACTACTGTTGGTTGGCCGGTCAATCATGCCCCTGATGTCGGCAGCGACGCGGACGAGCGACGAGCCTTGGCAACTTTTACCCATAGGTCTGCATTAAAGCCCTCAAATGCCTCTTAGAATCATCCGGCGCAATGCGCACATAGAACTATTGAAGCTGCTTGATCCGGATCAAAGAGCATTCCGACTTGCTGCCATTTATTAGGCAGGCAGGTCAGGAAAGACGCGTTCGGCTAAGTACTTTCCAGCGTAACGCCGCACTCAATTGGCACGCTTGGGATTGCACAGGAGACCAGCATGCTTTCGATCGAAATGCCTCAAGCGGAGACTGCACGTCGCGATCGGTGTTCGATCCGAGAGCGCGCCCTGTGCATAGTGGCGCACCTTGCAACCGAAATCGAACTGAGACCGGCATCGCGTACGCGTATCGTTGACGCTGGCGAGACGATCCTCGCCGAACACGGCGATGCATCTGTGGTGGGGAGCGTCATCGCAGGCGTGATGCGCATGACCAAGTCGCTGCCCGATGGCCGCCAGCAGATCGTCGGCCTGATCTATCCAGGGGAGTTTTTCGGACGGCCCTACTCCGACACTACGGAATTCG
>Ga0214473_10010619_pt1 | contig 10815 bp, 7 predicted proteins | sample RVTome_7_FD_203509 | JGI IMG/M metagenome (GOLD analysis project Ga0214473, IMG submission 203509) | Soil microbial communities from uranium-contaminated site in the Upper Colorado River Basin, Wyoming, United States - RVT98D197 | ecosystem: Environmental > Terrestrial > Soil > Contaminated >... | reverse complement strand
CATGACCTGACCCCTCGTGACTACGGCTTCACGGCGCGCCAGGTGATCGAGCGGACGGCACCCAGCAGATCCTCGCGGGTCACGCCCCAGCCGGCGAGCATCGCGTCGGCCTGCTCGGGCGCGACCTTCACGAGCGAGGCGAGGTAGTCCTCGTCCTTCAGGATCTCGACCTTCCCGAGGCCGGCGGCCTCGATCATGGCGAGGTACTCGCGGCGGTCGGAGGCGCCGGCGACGCAGCCGCACCAGGCGAAGACGTCCTTCGCCACCGCCTCGGGCAGCGCCCGCTCCAGCACGATGTCGGACACCACGACGCGTCCGCCCGGCTTCAGCACGCGCGAGACCTCGGAGAAGACCGCGGCCTTATCGGGCACCAGGTTGATCACGCAGTTGCTGGTGACGGCATCGACCGTCCCGCTTTCGACCGGCAGCCGCTCGAGACGCCCCTGGCGGAAGTCGACGTTTGCGATCCCCGCCTTCGCCGCCGAGGCGCGCGCGCGCTCCAGCATCTCGGAGGTCATGTCGACCCCGATCACGCGGCCGCTCGTTCCGACTTGCTTCGCCGCGAGGAACGCGTCGAGGCCCGGGCCGGAGCCCAGGTCCAGCACGGTTTCTCCCGCCGCGAGCTTCAGGTGGCCGATCGGCGCGCCACAGCCGAGTCCGAGGTCGGCCTCCTTCGGCACCGCCGCCAGGTCGCGCGCGGAGTAACCGAGCTCCCCGGAGATGCCCACAGTAGTTGAGCCGCCGCAACAGCCGGCGGCCGCAGTAGGCGCGGGGCCGCAACACGACGAGCCCGTCACCGCGATCTCGGCGTAGCGACGGCGCACCTCCGTCACGATTCCTTCGTCCTTCCCCGCCTCCGTCGTCACGTTCGCCATCTCGATCTCCTTCGAGGCCGAAGGCCCCGTCGTTACGCCCCCGCCTGTACATCCCTGGTCGTGGGACCGCAGTTGCATTCACCGGGTCCGCATGCGTTCGCCGCGCCGAACTCCTGCATCAGGTGGTCGAACGCGCCCGGGCAGCAGGCCTCGCTCGCGCCGCGCACCGCCGCGAGCAGCTCGCCGAGCGATTCGACCACCGCGGCGCGCCGGTCCTCGGGGATCCGCTCGAGCACCTGGCGTGCGAAGCCCTCCTCGCGGTCGGCCACTCCGAGCGCCGCACGGCGGCCGGCCGCCGTCAGGCGCACGCGCGCCGACCGCGCATCCCTGCCGTCCGCTTGACGCGCCACCAGACCGGCGCCTACCAGCCGCTCGAGGTTCCGCGTGAGCGTGCTCGGCGCGATCCCGAGCCGTCGCCCGAGGTCCGACAGGCGCATCGGCCCATGGCCGAAGAGCGCCTCGAGCGCCGCGGCCTGGGCCACCGTGACGCCGCAGCAGCTCACGTCGGCGCGCTCGGAAACGCCGAAGCGCCGGACCAGGCCCCGGATCGCAGACCGCAGCCGTGCCGGCTCGCTGCCTTCCCGGCTCCGGACGCGAAGCTGGATCCGCTCCTGCATATTTGTATAATACAACTATTTCTGGATCTGTCAAGGACGAGCTTTCGTGATCCGCAGCCACCTCGCTCTCAGCGCGGGGTTGAGCGCTCGCCGGTCAACTCGCCCCGGGGCGAGTTGACTAGCGCGCGAGCGCCGTGGCGCGTTCCACCTGGGGGATGTGGTGGTCGAGGTGAGCCTCGAGCGTCCCCAGCGCGTGAGCGAGGCTCATGCGGCCGGCGTAGGGATGGCGGAACACGAGCCGGTCGAGGAGCTCGGGAGGAAACGTGCGAACCAGGTCCTCCAGGTTGCGACGGACCTCGTCCCAGCGCGCGCGCAGCGCGCGAAGCTCGCTCTCGGCCGGGACGTCACCGGTGGTCGTGGGCGCCTTGAACCGCAGCGGGAGCGCGAGCGTCAGCTGCACAGCCAGCAGGCGCAGGCGGCTCGCGGGGCCCGCCTGCTCGAGCGCTGCGCCTGCCTGCATCTTCTTGCGAACGTAGCCGAGCGTGAGCGCTTCCGCGGTGACGACGTGCTGCAGCACTTGGAGCGCCGACCACTTCCCCGGCGCGGGCGCCCGGTTGAGCGCGGCGTGCGGGACGCCGTCGACGGCGCCCAGGGCGCGGCGGCGCGAGGCTTCGAGACGGGCGAGGCTTCGGGCGAGGGCGGGGTCCAAGGGCTAGCGGGTCTCGCGGTCGAACGCCACGAGGTCGGTGACGGGCGGCTTCACGCCGAGCTGGCGCAGGAACACCGCGACCTGGCCGCGGTGGTAGCTGCCGTGGTTCGCCAAGTGCTGCACTAGCGGCCAGAGTCGGGACGAGAACGGGTCGCCCTTGAAGTTGCGGTACTCGATCACGCGCTCGCCGGCGTCCGCGGCGAGCGACTCGAGCCACGCGCGGCGCTCGGCTTCGAGCGCACCCCACCGCTCGCGAAGCGCCGCGAGGTCCGTGAGCTGCTCCTCGCCGGGCAGCGACGAGGGTGAGACGCCGCCGAAGCGCTGGTGCCAGACGAACTCGGCCCCGTAGGTGTGCACCAGCGTTCCGTGGATGCCGCCGTGGCTCCCCTTGAGGTCGCGCTTGTAGTCCTCGGCCGCGAGCGGGGCCACGCTGTCGAGGAAGCGGCGGTTCGCCCATTCGCAGTAATCGAAGAGCCGGACCATCCCCTGCTTGTCGCTCATGCCTGCCTCGCTTGCGATGTTAGCCCAACCTGGTCCGGCCGGCCGAGAGGTTCAAGATCCTCTTGACAAGCAACCGGCCCGAGCCGTATGTAACGCGCAGCACTCCGAACAATCCAACGGGGCGACACCTTTCTCGAGGGGGTCAGAGCATGGTTTCCCGAAGCAGGCTAACGGTCTTGTCCTTCGCGCTGGTCGCCCTCGTGCATGCCCCGGCCTACTCCCAGGGCACAGAGGGCAGCATTCGCGGCGTCGTCACGGACGCCACCGGGGCCGCCGTCCCGGGGGCCAGCCTCACGATCACTAACCAGGCCACGAACGCAACGAAAGTGGTGACCTCGGCCGCCGACGGAAGCTACGCGGCGAGCATCGCCCCCGGCTTGTATAGCGTGAGCGTGACGCTCAAGGGATTCGGCAAGCAGACCCCGACGGACCTCAAGCTCGAGGCGGGCGCCACGCTCACGGCAAGCTTCACGCTCGCGGCCCAGCTATGGGAGGAGATCACGGTCACCTCCCTGAAGCGCGACTCGACGATTCGCGACGTTCCTTTCTCCGTGGCCGCGCCGACCGAGGACGAGCTGCAGCAACGCGGCGTCCAGGACATCGAGGGCGTGGCGGCGAACGTCGCCGGCTTCAGCGTGCAGAACCTCGGCCCCGGCCAGAGCCAGGTCGCGATGCGCGGCGTGTCGTCCGGCCAGGTCGCGCGCGACATGCCCGGCGTCAAGGAGTCGGTGGGCGCCTATCTGGACGAGTCGGTCATCTCGCTCTCGTTGTTCACGCCGGACGTCGATCTTTTCGACGTGACCCGCGTCGAGGTGCTGCGCGGCCCGCAGGGCACGCTCTACGGCTCCGGGTCGCTCTCGGGCACCGTGCGCTACATCAGCAACCAGCCCGAGCCCGGCGTGACGAAATGGTTCGGTGAGCTCGGCGGCAACAGCATCGACGGCGGGAACCAGGGCGGCAACGTCAAGCTGGGCGTCAACGCGCCCCTGGGCGACACGGCCGCCCTGCGCGTCGCGGCGTACTACAACCGGCTGGCCGGCTACATGGACGCGGTGCAGCCCGACCACAGCGTGAAGGAGGACGTCAACACCGGGGACCGCTTCGGGGTGCGCGCGGCGGTGCGGATCGCTCCGAACGACCGCGTCAGCATCACGCCCCGCTTCTTCTATCAGAAGGTCGAGATGGACGGCTGGAACCGCATCGACGACTTCAACATCCTGGCCAATCCCTACACCACGACCCGGCCGCCGGTGAGGCTCGGCGAGCGCCAGCTGTTCACGCAGATCGGCGAGCCCTACACCGACGAGTTCGTGCTCGGCGACCTCAACATCAGCTACCGCTTCGGCAGCGTCACCCTGACCTCGATCACCTCCTACACGCACCGCGACGTGCTGGTCGTGAGGGACGCAGGCGCCCTCACCTCCAGCATCACCGGCGGCAGCATCGGCCTGTCTGAGAGCGTCTACACGCTCGACGCGCCGCTCGACGACGCCACGACGGCGAAGGTGTGGACCCAGGAGCTGCGCTTCTCGGGCGGCACGAACCGCTTCCAGTGGGTGGCCGGCGGCTTCTACGGAAGCACGAGGCGCGACTACGGGCAGAGCCTGCTGGTCGCCGGGTTCGAGGACATGACCGGCATTCCCACGGCGGGCAGGTTCGGAGCGGGCAAGGACGTGCTCTTCTACTCCGACCTGCACTACGAGCTCGACCAGTTCGCGCTCTTCGGCGAGGCAACGCTGCAGCTGAACGACCAGTTCAGCCTCACCGGCGGGCTGCGCTACTACAACTTCAACGAGGATCGCACGCAGGTCTTCGACGGCATCTTCGCGGACCCGGGCGGAGCGCCCGCGTCCACCGACGCGAACGGCGTGGCGCCGCGCCTCATCGCCACCTTCAAGCTCAGCGACAACACGAATCTGAACGCCCAGGTCTCCAAGGGCTTCCGCCTGGGCGGCATCAACGACCCGCTCAACGTTCCGCTGTGCACGCCCGCGGATCTCGAGACCTTCGGCGGCCACGAGAGCTGGGACGACGAGACGGCCTGGAACTACGAGCTCGGCTCGAAGTCGCGGCTGCTGGGCGGCCGCGGCGCGTTCAACGTCTCGGCGTTCTACATGGACGTGAGCGACCTGCAGGCGACCGTGACCGCCGGCTCCTGCTCGTCGCGCGTCGTCTTCAACGTGCCGAAGGCCCGCAGCGCGGGGGCCGAGCTGGAGCTTTCGGCCGCGCCGAACGACAACTTCGACTTCGCCGTGTCGGTCGGGTTCAACAACTCGGAGCTGCGGTCCACGGTGACCTCGACGGCCAGCGACGGCAGCGTCAGCGTCGTGGCGGGCATCCAGGAGGGCAACCGTCTGCCGAGCGTGCCGCAGTTCCAGGCCGCCGCGGCGGCCACCTACCAGTGGCAGATGAAGGGCAGCTCGCTAGGCTACGTGACCGGCAGCTATCAGCACATGGGCTCGCGCTTCACGCAGGTGGGCAACGAGGATCCCGCTTTCGGCGTCGTGAACCTCCTCTCGTTCGCGCCCAACACGATCGGCGGCCCGCTCACTGCCTCCACGTTCACCTTCGACCCGGAAATGCCGGCCTACGACATCGTCAACCTGCGGCTCGGCGTCCTCAAGGGCCGCTGGGACGTGTCGCTCTACGCCAACAACCTGACCGACGAGCTCGCGTTCCTCGCGCTCGACATCGAGCGCGGAAAGCGTGCGCGCGTGGGCTATCTCACCAACCAGCCCCGGACGTTCGGCCTCACGGCCCGCTTCAAGTTCTGACGCCAGCGGGGGCACGGGGGGCGCTCAGCCCCCCGAAAGTCCAGCCCAGAGCGTCTTGGCATCGTCGGGTTCGTTCGGCTTGGCGTCCGCTCAAGGGGTCAGGTCTTGAACTGAGGCATCCTTCGACTCGCCCCGGGGCGAGTCGGTGCGCGGCTCCGTGGGAATGAGAGCGCTACTGGCCGGTGTCGTTCTCCTATTCTTCGAGGCCTCGGCGCTTTCAGGCGGCCTCCGGGCGCAAGCTCGGTTGGCGGCTCAGGCTTCCGCGGAGCGCCCCGCCGTGCCCCAGGAGCTGCTCCGGAAGCAGTGGCCGGCCTCCTGGATCGCCGCGGCGGACGGGCCCGAGCGCGACGCGGGCGTCTTCCACTTCAGGAAGGCGCTTCGTCTCGCCGCGGCGCCGCAGCGCTTCGTGGTCCACGTGAGCGCCGACAACCGCTACCTGCTCCACGTGAACGGGCGGCGGGTCGGAACGGGGCCGGCGCGCTCCGACGTCCTGCACTGGGCGTACGAGACCTACGACCTCGCCCCCTACTTGCGAGCCGGAGACAACCTCGTGGCGGCGACCGTGTGGAACTTCGGGTCGCTCTCGCCCATGGCCCAGATGAGCCGGCGCACCGGCTTCCTGGTGCAAGGGGACGACCAGGCGAGCTCCGCCCTCGACACCGGGCGGTCCTGGGAGGCCGCCTTCGATCCCGGCCACGTTCCGAATCCCTCGGCCCTGGCCGCGCTGCGGGCGCGGCGTTTCTACTACGCTGCGGGCCCTGGCGAACGGCGCGAGGCGAGCCTTTGGGATTGGCAGTGGGACGAGGCGGGATCGCCCGTGGCGCGCTGGAAGGCGGCGCGCGAGATCGGGCGCGGGCATCCGAACACGATCCGCGAGGGGCCGGGTTGGATGCAGACGCCCGAGGGCTGGCTGCTCGAGCCGAGCCCGCTGCCTCCCATGGAGCACCGCGAGATCGCGGGCGGCCGCGTCGTGCGTACGCAAGGCATGGCCGAGCCCGGTGCCTTCCCGGCCGCCGCGCTTCTCGTCCCGCCGCGGAGCGAGCTGCGGCTGCTCCTCGACCAGGGTGAGATCGTGAACGCGTACCCCGAGCTGCGCGTGAGCGGGGGCGAAGGTGCCGTGGTACGGCTCACCTACGCCGAAGCGCTCTACGACGCGAACGGACGCAAGGGAAACCGGAACGAGGTCGCCGGGAAGGAGATCGCCGGGGTCTACGACGAGCTCGTCGCGGACGGCGGGGCGGGCCGCCGCTTCTCGCCGCTGTGGTGGCGCTCGTGGCGCTTCCTCGAGGTGTACGTCCAGACCCGGGAGGCCCCCCTGACGCTCGAGGGTCTCGTGGCCTTCGCGACCGGCTTCCCGCTCGAACGTCGCGCACGCTTCCGAAGCGACGACCCGGAGCTCGAGCGCATCTTCGACGTCTCGTGGCGGACGATGCGGCTCGCCGCGCACGAGAGCTACATGGACGCGCCCTACTGGGAGCAGCTCCAGTACGTGGGGGACACCCGAATCGACGCGCTCCTGAGCTACACGCTCGCCGGGGAGGAGCGCCTGGCGCGGCGCGCGATCGAGCACTTCGACTGGTCGCGCGGCGGCTTCGAGCTCACACAGAGCCGTTATCCCACGGCCGAGGTCCAGCTGATCCCGCCGTACGCGCTCTTCTTCGTGAGCATGCTCCACGACTTCTGGATGTACCGGGACGACCCCGGCTTCGTGCGCGAGCGGCTGCCCGCGACGCGCGCATCGCTCGACTGGTTCCTGCGACGCCTGCGCGACGACGGGCTCCTCGGCTTCCTGCCCTACTGGATCCACGTGGACACGGGCACCTCCCAGGACGAGGCGATCAAGGAGCCGGACGGCCGCTCGCTGGCGGTGACGCTGCAGCTCGCGGAGACGCTGCGTCAGGCGGCCGAGCTGGAAGAGGCGCTGGGCGACGCGCGACGCGCGGAGCTCTATCGCGCGCGAGCCGAGGCGTCGCTCGCGGCCGTGCGCGCGCTCTTCGATTCGGACAAGGGCCTGCTGCCCGACACCCCGGAGCGCCGGAGCTGGGGGCACCCGGTCAACATCTGGGGGCTCGCGCAAGGCGCCGTGCCGGAAGGCGGCCGGGGCGCGCTCGCCGAGCGCGTGCTCAGCGTCGCGCGGCATCCCGCCGGACGCGCGCACGACGGCGGACGCGGCGCCCCCTGGCCGCTCGACCAGGTTCCGTCGGCCTCGCTCTACTTCCGCTTCTATCTCTCGCGCGCGCTCGATGCGGCCGGTCTCGGCGACGAGTACCTGGGGCTGCTCCACCCCTGGCGCGAGCTTCTGGCGCAGGGGCTCACCACCTGGCCCGAACACCCCGAGCCGAGCCGCTCCGACTGCCACGCGTGGAGCGCGCACCCGGCGTTCGACATGCTCCGGCTGGTGGCGGGCATCGCACCTTCGGCGCCGGGCTTTCGGGCGGTGAAGATCGAGCCCCACCTCGGTCCGCTCCAGGAGCTCGAGGCGGCCATGCCGACGCCGCAGGGCGAGATCGCGGTGGCCTATCGCCGGGACGGCGACCGCCTGCACGCCGAGGTCACCTTGCCCGACGGGCTCACCGGCACGTTCGTCTTCAAGGGACGCGCCACGGCGCTTCGGCCCGGACGCCAGACGCTCGACGTGCAGTAGCGACGACGCTACGAGCCGGACCCGAGCGCCGCGGCGGCGCGCTCGATCTCCGCCGCGTATGCCGCGAGCACCTCGGCGGTGACCGCGATGCCCTTCTCGGCGTCCGCGAAGCGCCGTCCTTCGATCGCCTCGCGCGCGAGCGGCAGCGTCTTCACACCGTAGCCCGTGTAGTAGCCGGGGGCGTAGACGTGGTGGCGGAACCAGGGCCGGCCCGTGAGGCCCTGCGGGCGCGTGAGCGCGCGCTCGGCGCGCAGCAGGATCGCGTTGGCGGCGCGGCGGGCGTCGGCCGGGGCCGCGGCTCCCCTGGCCGCGAGCGCGCGGTCGTAGCTCTGCGCGGCCTGCTGCAGGCGCTCCGCGCCGTTGCGCAGCGGCGCGAAGTTCAGGTGGGGCACGGGGTCCTTGCGCGCGGGCGTCACGCGCACCTCGTCGGGCGGCGCCACCGCCTCGAAAGCGCCGCGCTCGAGCGCCTGGTTGTGGCTCTCGGTCTCGCCGCGCAGGCGGAGCGCGAGCGCCTCGAGCTCGTCGACGTACGTCGCCACCGCCGACGCAACCGCCGTGAACTCGAACGGCAGGAGCTCTGCCTGCGCCAGGCGCAGCACGGCGCGGCCGCCCACCTGCGCGAGAGCGCGGCCGTAGGCGAAATCCGGGTCCATGAAGCGCACGTAGTGGTCGAAGGAGTCGTAGATCGAGTGGTACTGGCCGTACTGGCCTTCGCCGCCGAAGCCCACGTTGAGCGAGGCGATACCGAGATGCTGCAGGAACGGCGTGTAGTCGGAGCCCGACCCGAGCGCGTCGAGCCGGATCTCCTCGCGCGCGAACGCGCGGCGGCGCTCGGTCTCGTCGCTGCCGACGAGCGCCCGGCCGCGCAGCCGCTCGGCGACGCTCGTGCCCTTGACCGGGTCCGTGACGTCGCGGGCGACCTCGTTCAGCAGGCGCTGCAGCGAGTGCGAGCCCGCCATGTCCAGGTAGCCGCGGCTGTTGCTGTCCGAGTTGACGTACGCCACGGCCTTGGCGCCGAGCTCGGGCGCGTGTTGCTCGACCCACTCGGTCGAGCCCAAGAGCCCCGGCTCCTCGCCGTCCCAGGCCGCGAACACGAGCGTGCGCCGCGGCCGAAACCCCTGGCTCGCGAGCGCCCCGAGCGCCTTCGCCTCGGCGAGGAGCGCCGCCATCCCGCTCGAGGGATCGGTGGCTCCGTTCACCCAGGCGTCGTGGTGGTTGCCGCGGATCACCCACTGCTCGGGCTCAGAGGCGCCGCGGAGCACGGCGATCACGTCGTGGGCGGGAACCCGCTTCCAGTCGAACGCCAGGCTGACGCGCACCTTCGCGGGCCCCGGGCCCAGGTGATAGGTGAGCGGCAGCGCTCCGCGCCAGCCCTCGGGAGCCACGGGACCGCCGAGCGCTTCGAGAAGCGGCCGCGCGTCGCCGTACGAGAGCGGCAGCACCGGGATCTTCGTGAGCGTGGCCGCGTCCTTGACGGCCAGGCGCTTGGCGTCGGCCAAGGCAGCCACGCCGGGCGTCAGCGGATCGCCGGGGTAGAGCGGCATGTCCGCCACCGAGCCGCGCTGGGCGGAAGCGGCGCTGCGGTAGCCGCCCTTGGGGTAGGCGTCGCCGGCGAAGTAGCCGTCGTCCCTGGGATCGGAGTAGATCAGGCAGCCGATCGCCCCGTGCTCCGCCGCGACTTTCGGCTTGATGCCGCGCCAGGAGCGGCCGTAGCGCGCGATCACGATCCGGCCCTTGACGTCGATGCCGCGCCGCTCGAGCTCCTCGTAGTCTTCTGGCACGCCGTAGTTCACGTACACGAGCTCGCCCGTCACGTCCCCGTCGATCGAGTAGGCGTTGTAGCTCGGGAGCTGCTCGCCGGACTGGCCGGATGTCATGTCCTCGGCAAGCGCCGGCTCGACGAGCGAGGCGCGGAACAGGCGCGGCGCGAGCATCTCGACGAGCCGGCTCTTCGGGGTCGGGAACAGCACCTGGTACGTCTCGATCCGCGTCTCGTAGCCCCAGGAGCGGAAGAGGCCCGCCATCCACTCGGCGTTCGCCTGGCCGTACGGCGACCCGACGTGATGCGGGCGGCTCGTCAGGCGTTGCATCCAGTCGTGGATGTCGATCCTGCGGATCTCGGCGTCGAAGCGCGCCTCGATCGCGCGCTCGGCCTGTGCCGCGGCTGGGCTGAAGCCCGTGAGCGGCGGTTCCTCCGCGGGCGCCGTACGGGGCGCTCCCGTCACGACACAGAGCAACGGGACGGTCATCAAACCTAGCTGGCGCATCGAGGTCTCCGGGAGAGTGCCGAGTCTACGCGAGTCCGGGTGGACGCGACAAACACGCCGCCAGCGATCCTGGTGCAGAATCGGGCACCACCAATCCAAGGAGCCCCGCCATGAAGGCGTCCCGCCGGCTGCTGCTCGCGCCCACCGTCCTCTTCGTCGCCGCCTCGCTGCTCAACGCCCAGCAGGGGGGAGCCCTCTCGTCCGCCGAGCGCCAGAAGCGGATCGAGACCGAGCAGGAGCTCCAGTCGCTCGCGATCGTCGAGCGCAAGCTGATGCTGCCGATGCGCGACGGCGTGCGGCTCGCGACCGACGTCTATCGCCCGAAAAACGCGACCGGCAAGGTGCCGATCGTCTTCGTCCGAACGCCCTACAACTTCAACTACTGGGACGTGAAGAATGGCGTGCCGGCGGACATGACGCGCGTGCTCGCCGCGGTCAAGCGCGGCTACGCGCTCGTGCTGCAGAACGAACGGGGACACTTCTTCTCC
>Ga0214473_10010618_pt1 | contig 10815 bp, 7 predicted proteins | sample RVTome_7_FD_203509 | JGI IMG/M metagenome (GOLD analysis project Ga0214473, IMG submission 203509) | Soil microbial communities from uranium-contaminated site in the Upper Colorado River Basin, Wyoming, United States - RVT98D197 | ecosystem: Environmental > Terrestrial > Soil > Contaminated >... | reverse complement strand
GCCCCAATCCGACTCTCCCCTTGCCGATTCTTGGCGCTGCGGTTTCTTCCCCTCCGGCACATCTTCACCCGGAGGTCACATGACCGATTACGATGATCGTTTGCGACGCATCGAGGAACGTCTCGGCGCAATTGAAGCGCGTCTCGCCATCCCGCAATCCGCGCCTCCCCCTCCTCCCCCAAGACCTGTTTCGACACCTCTGCCTGCGTCGGGGAGACCTCTGCCCACAGGGACTCGACCGGAGCCATCTTCCGGCATGAGCATCTCCGCGACGACGGTTCTCGGCTGGGGCGGTGTCGCCGCGTTGGTGTTGGCGACGGCCTATCTCATTCGATTGGCAATCGATTCCGGCTGGCTGACTCCGGTGCGTCAGGTGGGGATGGCCGGAATTTTCGGAGTGGGCCTGATCACCACCGGGCTTTTTCTCAAGGACTCGTACCGTCGCTATGGAAGTCTCCTGCCGGCGGGCGGCATCGCGGTTCTCTTTCTGACGGTCTATGGCGCCCACCTGTATCACAAGCTCATCGGACCAGTGCCCGCGGCTGTCGGCATCATCGCCATCTGCCTCGGTGCCCTGGCGCTGCGCGAGCATTACAAGACCGAGTTGTACACTTTCTTCGCGGTGGTCGGATCATTCACCGGACCCTACTTTCTGCATGCCCTGGCCGCACGCCCGCTTGATCTCATGATCTACTTCGCCGCTTGGGATCTGCTCTTCTGCGGTTACGCGCTCCGTGCCGGGTGGCGTTCGGTCTATCTGCTATCAGCGTATCTCGCCTTCACTGTCTTCGATGCCACCTGGCGCACTGCGGAACACACAGACTGGATGTGGGCAGCCGGATTTCAAGCGTTCCAATTTCTGCTCTTCAGTGCCGCCACAATTGTCTATTCGTTGAAACACCGTTCACCGCTCAAGGAACACGAGGCAGTTCTCCATCTGCCCCCGCTCTTGTTCTTCTACGCGATGGAGTATGGGATCCTCGATCGGCACATTCCAGAGACCGCGCCCTGGCTGGCGTTGATCAGTGTGGCGGTTCTGGTCCTTGGCTATCTCATCGCGCGTTCACGTCTGGGTGATGACGCTCGCGCCGGGGAGCAGATCGTAGCGACATACACGGCAATCGTGCTCCTTCATGCCGGATACATCGAATTGCTGCCCGATGGCTGGGGAGCCTTCACGGGAGTTATCATCACCGCGGTCTTTGCCCTCGTCGCCTTGAAGGAATCCTCCTGGTTGCGTCGGTTCTGGCCGATCTCCGTAGCCGCGGCAATCGTAGCGTTTCTCGGCTATGCGCGCCTGACAACGGGGCTGGATTTGGATGATGTCATCGCCTGGCGGGCGCTCATCCCGATCTATGCCGCCATCCTCTATGCGGCCTACTGGATGCTGCGCTCACGCGAGACCGCGCCAATCACTGTGTTCGCCTGCCTGTACTTCGGACATCTGATCGTCATGGCGGGCGCGGTCCACTTCACCGAAAGCCGCTTTGTTATATCGGTTGTATGGGGACTTCTGGCGGTCGCGGCGCTGATCATCTCGATGACAACCGGAGATCGGCGGCTTGGGCGATCATCGCTTCTGGTCTTTGCAGCATTCGCCGCCAAAGTCCTTCTATTCGATCTGTCAGGCACTGCGCCGCTGATGCGGATCGGATGCCTGGTGGTTCTGGGCGTGACGATGTACGTGGGGGGATTGCTCTATCAGAAAATAGACCGATTTGGGACAACTCCACGGGCATCGGGCTGAAGCATCATCGGCCAAGCAAGTGGCGCAGGCCGGTCTCAAGTTCGGGATAACGGAATTGATAGGAGCTTGCGACCAATTTTGCGGGCCGGACACGTGCGGACGACAGCAACAACTCATTGGCCATCTCGCCCAGAATCAACCGCGCCATGAATGCCGGCAGGGGGAAAATCGCAGGGCGGGACAGGACATGGGCGAGCATCCGAGTGAATTCGCGATTCGTCACCGGATCGGGCGCCACGGCATTGACCGGCCCTGTCAACGAATGATTGGCCAGGGCATGACCAATCGCCCCGACGACGTCATCCAGAGTGACCCAACTCCAATACTGCTTCCCGGAGCCGATCGTCCCGCCAACGCCCATCTTAAACGGCAGCAACATCCGTTGCAACGCTCCGCCTTGCGGTGAGAGGATCACGCCGAATCGCAGGTTGACAACGCGAATCCCCGCTTCTCGCGCGGGGTCGGCGGCAATCTCCCAGGCCTTGACAACCTCCGCAAGGAACCCGGTTCCCGCCGCCGCAGACTCGTCCAACCACTCATCGCCGCGATCGCCATAGTAGCCGATGGCGGAGGCAACGACCAGAACACCAGGAGGATTGTCCATCTTCGCCAGCGCCCCGCACATCGCACGCGTGGGTTCGACGCGGCTATCGTAGATCATCTTCTTGCGCGCCGCGGTCCAGCGCTTTGCGCCGATGTTCTCGCCGGCCAGATGCACAATCGCATCAGCCCTGTCCAGCGATGTGGAATCGATCCCGCCAGTGGCAGGATTCCAGTTCGGCGCGCTCAGATCCCCAGATTGCCCCGCGCGACGAAGACCAATTGCTGTGTGCCCTCCCTCCAACAGAGAAGGCGCCAACGCCGAACCAATGAACCCCGTGGAACCTGTCACCAAAATCTTCATCGGGCGTCTACCTCCAGAGAGCGAAGGGTCGCGCCGTCGCCACGACACGCTTGCTATCTCCCCGAAAGAAACGGACATCCCGAAGGATCGCCACACAGAATCAGACCGTCGGATCTGGGACGGCTGGGCAGTGGGTCAGTTTGACCTGTGGCCATCCTGCCCCAAGCGGGCGGGTCCCCTCACCCGTTCGTCCGCCGCGGCGGACGGATCGACCTCTCCCTTTCGGGGAGAGGTTAAGATCTCATATCTGTCTGAAGGCAGCGCGGCCGGGATCAACTTCGGTGTGCCGCCGTCCGGGGACTTGCCATCGCCTTCATCACCCGGTGCTTCCGGTGAGGGAGCTGCGTCACTCGCTTTACCGGCTGGCGTGTACCCAGTTACGACGAGAGTTTCAGCGTCACCGCGCCTTGCTCCGCTTACCTCATGCGACTCAACAATTTCAACCGAATGTCGATACAGATTATGAGTGATCGCGAGCGTTGGGACACTGTGGTGTCCGACCCGCACGCGTGAGCGTCGCTTATGATTCTCTCCGACACTGGACATGTGGTCTTGAAGACTGTCGATGTCTTCGGCGGATTGCCGGACGATATCCTCGATGTCATCCGCTCTTATATGGACGAGCGCACGATTCCCGCGGGCACCATCCTCTTTGCGGAAGGCCAGGAAGCCGAAGAGGTCTTCTTCGTTCGTCAGGGCACGGTGCAGATCATCAAGAGCCAGGATGGCAGGGCGGAGGTCCTGGCACGACGCGGACGTGACGAAGTCATCGGCGAGATGGCGCTTATGGACGCCTCACCGCGCTTTGCGAGTGCGGTCTGTGAGACCGAGTGCGACTTGTTTGTGCTCTCCCGCACGCGTTTCTTCGATCTGCTGCCCAAGCATCCCAGCATTGCCGAACGCATCATGCGGGCCATGAGCCGAAGGGTGCGTGAAGCGGATGTTAAACGTCTCGAAGGTCTCGAGACGAAGACCCGTGAACTGGAAGCGGCGCGGGCGCGACTGGAAGCATCGCTCACCTACCGCGATCGCGTCCTTGCTTATGCCCCCTATCCAATCATCGTGACCGACACGGCCAATAGAGTTCAACTCGCCAACAACGCCGCGCAACGCACATTCGGGCGCCCGGACCGACGCGGGCTCTGGGATTGGGTTGTCCCAAAGGATTCGAGCACCCCCTCCGCGGCAGAGGAGCGGCTCAGTCAGTCGGCCAGTTGGAAGGCCGAGCTTGAACTGGCCGGCCCGGATGGTTCCGAACTCTACTGTAAGTTGGTCGCTGTGCCAATCGCCGACACCGGCGATGGACGTGCCGCGCGGTTGTGGATATTTGATGATCAAACCGAGATGCGCGCGCTGCAATCACGAGCGCTGGATCGTGAGCGCCTCGCTCTCAAGGGCGAAATGGCCGGTGAAATCGCGCACGAATTGAACAACTACCTCGCCGTGCTGATGGGCAATGTCGAGTTGCTCCCGATGTTTCTCGGAGACGGCCTGCCGCCGTCCGCGCAGAAGGCGTTGGGGAGCATCCAGCAGGCGCTGAGCCAGATCGCGATCTTCACGGATAGTCTCCTCCGGTCGCGGCATCCGGCCGGGCAACTGACGGAAATCGACCTGAACGAATTCTTGGAAAATCAGATCGCCTTTCTGCGTCCGCAAAAACGGTTGAGAAAGGCCGTGATCCAGACCCAGTGGGGCGAGGGGATTCCCCCGCTTGAGTGTGACGCGTCAGGCCTGCAACAGGTGTTCTACAACCTCCTTCTGAACTCCGCGGACGCCTTGGCTTCCGGCGATGTAGATCATCATACCATCTTCGTGTCTACCCATTTCGATCAGTCGACAAGGCAAATCATGCTGGTCGTCGAGGATGATGGCCCGGGCATTCCCGGTGAGGTGCGGTCGCGCATGTTCAAGGATCGGGTTTCCACCAAGCCAACGGGACACGGGTTCGGCCTTCTGACCATTGCGCGAATCATCCAGGAACACGGTGGCACGATCACGCCCGGAACGCGTGATGGTGGCGGCGCCCGTTTTGTCGTCAGTCTTCCCCTTCAAACCTCAACGGCTTAGAGGAATCATCCACATGGACCTGATGTGGTTCCTCCTTCTCGCTCACCTGACGGGTGATTACGCCCTGCAGACCGACCGTATGGCGGCGGACAAAGGACGCTTGCTCGCTCCGCTCACATGGCATGTGGCCATCTATGTCGCCTGCGTGGGCATCACCCTTTGGGTGTACAGTGCGGCGACCTCACAGTTTGATTTCTTGGCGTGGAATGAGGCGGGGCTCTTGGCGCCGCTCTTCGTCGCACATTGGATTCAGGACTTCATCAAGAGCCGTCACTTCAGCGCGAGCAAGCAGGCCTACTACGCCGACCAGGTTCTGCATCTGGCGCAACTGTACCTTATTCGGCTCATCTTGATATGATCGGGGGCGAACGACCAAGCGACGCCATCACCGCATTGGCGCCTCGCCGCCTGTGGACCCACCGGCCAGGTGGCGATGTTCGCGACTGCCGCGGAGTCATCCTCTTTGCCGACATCGCCGGATTCACACGTCTGACCGAGACCGCGAAGCGCCGCGCCGGCACACGCGGCATCGAGGAGCTAACAGCGCGACTCAATGCCATCTTCGGTGACTTGGTCGGCGCTGCTCTCGACGCCGATGGCGATATCTTGAAGTTCGGCGGTGATGCAATCCTCGTCGCCTTTGACGCTGGCGGGCGCGACCGCGAGGCGGTGAAGAACGCGATTCGCTGCGCCGCCGCCATGCAACAGGCAATGGTCCGCCACCGCCGTACGACTCTGCGTTCCCTGTCCCTGCACTTGGGAATGGCGCATGGAGAATGGTGTGAATACGTCGCCGGCATTCCGGGATCACGGAGAGAGCATTTCGTCTGGGGCTTAGCCATCACACGGGCAATGGCGGCGGCTGATTCGAGCCGGAGACAGGCACGCATTGATTGCCCTGCGGATCTGTTGCCACGCGGCGAACGCCTGCACTATCAACGCGTCGCGCCACGACTCTACGACTTCTCGCCGGTCCCCATCGAGGGCGCTGCGGGAACGGGCATCCGACCTCAGACTGACCTGGGCCTGGACTCCCTCTGGGATTTCATACCCGAGGCCCTCCGCACCGAGGACCGTAGCGCGACCTTCAATGCCGTGAGACCAGCCGAGCATCGACGCGTCGCGACGCTCTTCGGATTCTGGAAGTGTCCGAAGTCGTTTAAGAAACACGGTCATGGCGCGTGTCTGCTCGAAGACGTCTTCCGCTGTGTCCACCAGGCACAAATCACAACCGATGGCCTGTGGGCCCGTAGCGATCCATCGAGCGACAAACAGAAGATTCTCATCCTCTTCGGAGCAACGCAAAGCAAGCCGGATGATGTTGACCGTGCTCTGGCCTGTGCCGCCGAACTCCAAGAGGGATTCTCGCGCCTGAGAGAGAGTCATCCGTCCCTGAGACTTGGCATCGGTGTGACAACCGCCACCGTGTTCACCGGGTTTGTCGGCAACGAACGGCGTCGCGAATTTACCGCGATGGGTGACGGGGTCAATCTTGCCGCGCGACTGGCAGCAAAGGCCGGCGCCGGCGCGACACTCGTTGACGCCACGACCAAGGAAGAAGCGACCCGGTATCGATTGCGTCCCGCAGGCGTCCTAACGCTCAAGAATGTCCGCAAGCCGACCGCGGTCTTCCGCCCGGACGGCCTCATCGACCTTGGGGCGCTGGAATCCCGCGACGATGTCGTCGAGCATCCTCGGGCATTGCAGCGCTGCGCCCAGCTTTGGGACGAAGGCGCCTCGACCATTCGACTCTTGATCCAATCCGGCGCGGATGCGCGCAAGTTCACCGCACAGTTCTTCACTCGCTTGGGACTCCCCGAGAACGGGCGAAGAATCTTGGTCTTTGATCCCTCCCATGCTTCTCACCCTCTCGGAGGCGTGCGCCACCTGCTCGACGTGATCACTGGCGGTGACACCGCTTTCATGAGTGCGCATTCCCCTGACAGCTTGCGCGAGCTTCTCGACCCATCAGGCAATCAGGCCGCACGGCTGCTGGCGCGGCTCGGACCTGAAGGCGCCTCCCGGGAAGTTGCGAGGCAGTTTCTGCAGATCACGTTTCCGAGCGCTCTGATCGTGCTCGATCACCTCGAAACGCTCGGGGAACTCGACCGCCAGGTCATCGAGACAGTTGCCAACGGGGCTCGCGTGCGCTGGCTTCTGATCGAACACGCGGACACCAAGAATCCGCGGGATGGCGGGATCGGAAATGCCGTTACCCTGGGAGCGTTGCCACGCGACGAGTTTGTCCAAGTCCTGAATGATATCCTCGCGCCCGATCGACCCTCTCGATCTCTGATCGATTTCCTCCACAAGCGGTCCGCCGGCACGGTCCGCTTGGCGCGCGCTTTTCTCTCGCACCTGATCGCTCAAGGGGCCGCCACGCGATCCGGCGGATCGCTCGCGGTCTGGCAGTTGCGCGATGCCGACAGTGTGAAGATTCCTGATGGGCTTCGCGCTCATTACTTACAGCACGTGGACCGGCTCCCGCTGTGGGAACAGTTGGTGCTCCGTGCTATAGCGCTCTTGGGAGACTCTGCACCGCGAGAAGCCGCGGAATTGCTTTGCACGGACATATCGCGCGATGCCATGTCCGGCTGTATTGCACACTTGCAGACACAGAGACTGATCGAATTGCGGGTCACCGATGAGGACGTCCGGCTGTCCGTGACCGATCCGACGTGCCGTCAAGCCGTGTACGAAACGATGTCCTATCAACTGCGCGAGTCGTGGCACCGGTGTGCCGCCGCATACTGGCGCACATCGTCGCAACCCGATCCCGGGCGTGTCGGAGAACATCTTTTTCGCGCCCGAGACCCGTTGTCGGCGCGCTGGCTTGCGCGCGCCGCACGACGCGCGCAACGGTTCTGGTCCCTGGATCGCGCGCGCCTCTTCAGCCGCTGGGCGATCCTCGCCGCGCAGGGCAATTGTGACGCCGAGTATGCGCCCATCTGCCCACCATTGAAAACAGATCCAACGCGTAAGCAGACGGTGCTATTCGATTCACTGGCGGAAATATTGCGGTTGCAGGGGCTGCACAGTGAGGCGGGGCGCATTCACTGTTGGCTGGCACGCGTCGCCGCGCAATCGAAGGATCGGCGCAGTTCGTGCCATCACCGGCTGATCGCCGCGCGCATGGATTGGTACGCGGGTCACTACGAGAAGTCCGGACGGCAGGCGTTGGCAGTCCTTCGACAGTCGCGCCGTCTGCGTGATCAGAAGCTCATCGCGCAATCTGCTTTTCTGCTTGGTGAGACATGCCGGCGCACCGGACGGGTCGATGCATCGCTGAAAGCGTTAACCGAAGCGGAGTCGTTGCTGCGGCGCTCGAACAATCGTGAACTGCACGCCGACGTGCTCAACGCCTTGGGGCTGGTGCACTGGAATTGCGGACGGTTGGATGAAGCCCACGTCTGTTTCGAACAGTCGCTCGGGATGTTGGGGCGGCACGGCGATCCCTCGCGCCGCGGCCAAGTAGCCAACAACCTCGGAATCCTCCACGAAGAACAAGGCGACCTGCGATTGGCGGAGCGTTACTACGGAAAGGCCTTCACCCTCTTCGACCGCACGGGCATTCGTCGTCACCGCGCTTACAGTCTCGGGAATCTTGCCAACCTCCACCGTCATGCGGCGCGCTACGAACGCGCACGCGCCGCCTACGAGGAAGTGGAGACCGAACTGCGTGCGATGGGCGAGGCCCATGCCGCGGCGTACACCATAGGCAACTTGGGGGATCTCGCACGGGATTTTGGCGATCTCGAAGCGGCCCGCTCCCGCTACGAAGCGGCAATGCAGTTCGCAATCAAAGCAGGCGACGAAGAACTGAAGTCGGAGTGCCACTCCCGCCTGGCGCTGCTGAGCTTGCTCGAACATCACCCCTGCGCAATCCCGCGCCATCTTCGCGCCGCCCACCGGGCGGCCGCGACAGCGAAGTCGCGCGAATTCTCTCTGCACGCGTCGCTCGTCGCTGCCGAGTTCTGCCTATATCGAAGTGAGGCGACCAAGGCTTTAGATCAATTCGAAGCCGCTCGAAAACAGGCGGACGATGCCTGTCTCCTTTACTACCAACTTTGGGCCGCGTTCGGAGTCGCGAAGACGTTGGCGGAAACGGCACAATACATCCCCGCCTTGCGGCTGGCGATGCGCACAGCAGCGATCGCTGACCGCGCGGGCTACCGGTGGTGGCGTTTTCACTCGCTCGTGCTGGCAGTCCGGCTCGCCCGCCACCTCGACAAGCCCTCGCACTCCCAATTGCTCACGGAAGCTACCGCTCTGCGCGATAACATCGAAGCCGGGATTGGGGACGACAAGATTAAGCGGGCGTTTGCACTCCTCCCGGTTATTCGCCGTTTGGAATCGACTAGCTCGGTGTTCAGTCTCGCCGATTCGATACTACGCGCCCCATAGTTAGCGGCCTGTGTAAAGATCAAATCCCCCGGTAAGCGCCACCGGGGGAATCGCATCGAACGCATGGGGGAAGGACGGGACTAACTGATGTCGTACTTCGAGAACGGCTCGGCGCAGAGCTTCGTCCGAGATCTGGGCGTAGATTTCTGTTGTCGCAATCTGCCTGTGCCCCAGCGCCCGCTCACCAGACGAATGCGGGCCGACCCGACGATCTATTGACACGGTCCGGCCCAATCGCGTGTTTGTCGCAGGTATGTCATGCGCTTACGCTGCGATCCATACCCGGATCGCGGTCACCATCCTGCGAGGTGTCAACACTTGCCCGAACCCCAGTCGAGTCGGCCCGTTGCGAGCGATCAGCAAGCCGTGGTTCACAGCCGCGACATTGGCCGCTTTGTGCTGTGGGCTTTCGGGTACTCTTGGATGATCTTCTTCGCTGTTGACGCGTGGCTGATTCCCAAACTCCAGACATCCGGGTCCGAGGGTTCCGTGTGGCTGACTGCGTTGTTTGGCCACCTGATTGCGATGTTAGGACCTGGACTGGCGGCGATGAGAATCTGGCAGTCACGAGGGGAGCCGATGCCAGCATGGAGATGGTCGCGGCTGCGCTACTACGCTCTGGCAATGGCTGCGATGCTGGCCCTGTGGGCGCTTCCCGCCATCCTCGGAATCGGCTTCATCAGTTCCTGGCGTTTCCGATCACCGATTGAACCGTTTGCGTGGACCGTGATAATCTCGGGGTTGTCGCTCTATTGGGTCGGCGGCTTGGCTGAGGAAACTGGGTGGTGCGCGTTCCTGCTGCCCCGCCTAACGCAACGACTGGGCCGCAGTCGCGCTGTCGTCGTGGCTGGAGCCATCCGTGGGCTCTGGCACTGGCCAGTCCTGATCAGCCCACTCCTGGTCCAAGTAATTGCAGGTGAGAAATCGATCACCATTCTAATCACCCTGTCCCTCGCATACGGCCTGCAATTGATCGTCTCAAACATCTTCTTCGCCGCGCTCTTCGCGCGAGTGTGGTATGAGACAGAAAGCCTTCCCCTGCTGGCATGGCTGCATCAGTGGTTTGATGCCGCGAGAGACATCAGCGTCCTGATGATTGTCGGCTTTGGCGGCAGCCTGTGGTTTAGCGCACTGTGGGGGGTTCTGTTTTACCCTGTCGCAAACGCGGCGCTGGCCAAGATCATGCGCACCGAAGGGATATCCTACCGAGCTCTCTTCAGCAGATGGCCCGCTTGAGTGCATCGTCGCTCACCTTGGCATCCACCTCCGTCGTCGCCATCTGCCTGTGCCCCAGCGCACGCTGTCACTGGGCAGGCCTCGCCCCAATTCATACTTGACAGGTCCTGTCTGGCTGGCTATCAAATCGGCGATCTCGACCAGACTTGCAACCGAACGCCAGATTGCTAACCAGTCGCTTTGCCAGTCCAAGGGAGGGTCCGCATGGGACGCATCAACGCAGGACGCGTGATCTTGGGAGGTCTTCTCGCCGGCCTCATTATCAACATTGGCGAGTTCATCCTCAACGAGATGGTCTTGAAGGCGCAGTGGGAGTCGGCGATGCAGGCGCTCAATCTGGCACCGGCAGGAGGAAGCGCCATCGCCGTGTTTGTGGTGGGTGGCTTTATCTCCGGACTGCTCATGGTTTGGCTTTACGCAGCCGTACGGCCTCGCCTCGGAACAGGCCCGAAGACAG
>Ga0214473_10010617_pt1 | contig 10815 bp, 7 predicted proteins | sample RVTome_7_FD_203509 | JGI IMG/M metagenome (GOLD analysis project Ga0214473, IMG submission 203509) | Soil microbial communities from uranium-contaminated site in the Upper Colorado River Basin, Wyoming, United States - RVT98D197 | ecosystem: Environmental > Terrestrial > Soil > Contaminated >... | reverse complement strand
CGGATCCCTTTGGTCGCCTCCAGATCCTTGATGGCCTGCGGGAAGCCGTGCATCCAGCCCAGATATTCACCCCGGGCAAGCTGTTGGTCACGTTCCTTAGCCTGCTTCAACAACCCCCCCCGGTCCTGAAGAGATACGATCGCGTTGACGAGCGGGTTCAATCGGTCGATGTGGTCGAGGTAAGCGTTCATTACCTCGACGCACGAGACCTTCTTTGACTTGATCGCCCGGGACAAGCCGACTCCATCCAGCATGACGATGTCAGAGTCTTTTGATTGAGCCGGAACGTTTCCAGCGCCTTTTATTTTCTTTCTGGTTGCGGACATGGCCATCCCTCCTGTTGCGCTAGAAATGGACGTCTGAAATTCTCCATTATAATTCCCTCCCGACTGGGAGAAAGTTGAAAGGGAATCTGCAATATATAGATGACAGAAAAATAGTTGAAATTCTGAGGGCTGTCAAGATCCTTTTCGTTTCTCTTTGCCGCAATTTTAATGGACGGAACACCCTCCCTCTCGCATTCCTAATCGATGTCGATCATCAAGTCTCACCTCCAATCTCAGCAAGAGACTTTCCTTAATCCCAAATGGCCTGATACACAAAATGTCGCATACGATATTGGTATGGGAGTATCTGAGGGGGTGCTTGGATCATCATAATGGCGATCAACTGTTCTTTCGGGTCTACCCAGAAAGATGTGCCATAAATGCCACTCCAGTAATAATCTCCTTTGGAACCGGGTAACGGACTTCGTCCCGGCCGGCAATTAATGGCAAAACCTAGACCAAATCCCCAACCCGTTTCCAAGCTGGGACTGGGCCACATAATTTGCATTGGCACCGGATAGGCAGATTTATATCCTGGAGGAATATGATTGGAAGTCATATGCTCCACGGTTTTGCGCGAAACCAAACGGACTCCATCCAGGGTCCCCCCATTCAATAACATTTGGCAGAAACGGGCGTAATCAAGGGCAGTCGATACCAGGCCACTTCCCCCAGATAACCATTTTGGCTTTTTCGTAACTTCATTCAGAGGCGGCCTTTGGCCCGTCGCTGGATTCATTTGCGGTTCCGCAATCCTCGCCTGCCGCTCAGCCCCTTCTACCCAAAACGTCGTATCCGCAAGTTTAAGCGGTTTGACGATTCTCTCTGAAATAAAGGTATCGAATTGTGTGCCCGAAACAATTTCCACGATGCGTGCCAGCACATCTGTGGAGTGCGAATAATCCCATGTCGTGCCCGGATGATTTTGCAGGGGTAATTGAGAGAGTTTTGTAACCAGCTCGGCATTGGTCTGCTCCATATCCCATACCTTGACCGCGTTATAGCGGTCCTTAACCAACGATTTGCCCAGAAAAGCATAAGTGAGCCCCGAAGTGTGGCGGAGTAAATCCTGGACCGTCATCCCCCGGGTGGCAGTTTCGAGAACCAGCTCAGTCTTCCCCGTGGCCGGATCTTTCTTCTCGACTCCTACCTTCAGATCTTTGAACTCCGGGAGATATCGAGAGACAGGAAGGGGGAGTTGTATTTTACCCTCTTCCGCCAACATCATGATTGCCAGCGAAGTAAAGGGCTTGGTCATCGAGGCGAGGCGGAAGATCGAATCGCGGGTCATGAGAATATTTTTTTCTCGATCCCGATAGCCAAACGCTTCGTAGTAAGCAATCTTGCCTTTGCGCAAAACCGCAACCACTGCTCCCGGAACGATTCCTTTGTCGACATCCTCCTTAATCCATACCGAAATTCTTTGCAACCGCTCCTTCGATAACCCGACCTCTTCAGGGTTCGTCACTTGAGGGATACCCTGGGCGCCGGCTATTGAAGCGGCGAAGATAAAAAACAGGGGTGCCAACATCATCCTCTTAGTGATGATCATTGCTTTTCCCTCCTAATTAATGAAGAATTACCGCTTTCGCGGTTCGGATGTTCCTTAGCGAGTATAAAAGAAAAAGGCTCCAAAGGTATATTAAAATCCGTTGGAGCCTGCCCCATGATCCTCTTCTGGAAAATCCATTCAATAAATCCCCCAGAAGTTTATGGCAGCCGTTTAGGGCCAATCGAGCTGAGACAAAGCCCCAGCCGCTACTTTATTTTCTGCATGAGGGGCGTATTTCAAACGAGAGAGGATAGACTCCTCTCCCGCGGCAACCGGAGAGTATGCGTTGAGGATCCCGCATAACCCTCTCAGCCTTTCTTGGGCACGAAGTACTTGATCGCCAGTCCCTTGGCATGCTCTTCGCTCAGCCCGTGTGACTCCCACATGGGACGGGACAAAGCCACGATAGCATCCGGCGCACTCAGTTTCTTAAATTCCTGGAAGTAGTCCCGGCGGGCGCAGCCCAGGGCCTCGGCCACTATGGAGACGTAGTTTCGAACCAATAGTCCCGTTCCCCCAAGCTCACACCACTCCCGATGGCAGGAATGGTATAGGGTCACGAGCTCCCCTGCCCCCAGGTCCCTGGCTTGGCGGGCCAAGCCGTCCCGGATTGAGCGAAACCGCTCGGGGCCGAGTTGGAGCAGTAGATTCGGGGCGCATTGATATCCCAGGTCGGGGGAAGAGAGGATGCCCACCACCTCCACCCTGGGAACACTTTGCAACACTTTGGCAGCGGCTTTCGCATCCAGCTCTCGCTGGGATGCCCCAACGTGCGTGTGGACGGCGACCCGGGTGCGCAGGCCACGCCGGAATTTGAACTGTGCTGCTTTTTCGGCCAGGAACGCCGAGACATGGGTCATCGGAAAACGGGGCATTATCCCCCCCTGAATCAGCTCCCCAAAATGAAGTTGGCAGGTGGGACACCATATGACGACCTGCTTTGCCCCGTACGATTCAAATTTCGCCACAGTCGCCCGCGAAAACTTGGTGGCACTTTCAACGTCGCCACTCCGGTGATGCACGATGCCGCAGCAGAACTGCGGGCCGGCGATTGCTAAGAAGTTTACTCCGAGAGCTTGAAACAGGGCGACAACCTCGAAAGCCAGATGAGCCGTGCGAATGATGTTGCATCCCAGGTATAGGACCACGTCCACCGGATGAGAGGGTTTAGTATACTGCCTGACCCATGGGATCTTTCCCGCGGGAATCATCAGGTGTTCGAAATCCCGAATTTGGCCGATGAGCTGGATAAAATCAGGGTTGGACATTTAAATAGGACCTCCCTTTGAATGATGAGATTATATTGGGAAGGGGGTTGTGCGTCAAGGGGATTGGAGGGGTTGCCCACCCCCAGTTTGTAGGAAGCCCCGGGCCCGGCGGGGAGGGCGATTCCTTCGGACTCCAAGGCGGTGGTTCCTCTTTAGAGCAGGCGGGCTTCAGCCGAGGTTTCCCGGCAGCCCTTCGATCCCGCCTTCCTTTGCGGAAAGGGGCTGGATCGACCCGGGACAATCCTTTCCCGCCGGGATTCCTCATCCATCGCTCTCCCCGCCGGGCAATCCTGGTGGGGGAAAACTGGGGGTGGGCAAGGATTTGAGTGTAGGGTTAAACTGTAAACCGACATGGATGACACTCATCGAGGATCATCCATGGCCTGACCCATGATGTATTTGCTCAGTGCACGTCACTGTGACGGGGCTCGGGGGCCAGGGGGGTGAGCGCCGGCAGCCTCGGCCGGGTGCAAACAGGGCAATGAATGAAAACCATCTTTCCGTCGAAGCCGGCGGGGTGCATCTTCCCGCCCCATTTACGCAGATCCCAGTGCCTTAGGATGCCAATCCCGCTCAGAGCGGGACCTGGCCCCCGAGCCCTGTGAGGCGCTCGAAATTATGAAACCAACTTCCGAGACTCGACGCCAGGGAGGCGCCACGAAAATCACCAGTCTTGCCCCCAGCCAGCAAGCATCCGTGTTAGCCATGTTTGTTGACAAGACAATTTGAGTGCGGGGTTTGTTTAGGATTGGGGCAGGATAGAAAATTGGATTTCCACCCGACGATTATTCAGTCTGTGGTCATCGCTGTCATTTGGTACATGGGGCCGGTATTCGCCGAAACCCTTTACGGAGAGTCGAGTGGGGTTGACGCCAAGACCTATGAGAGCCTTGGACACCCCCATGGCTCGATCCGCAGATAGTTCCCAGTTGGACGGATAGCGTAGGTTGTTAATCGGCTTGTCGTCCGTGTGTCCCTGCACCTCCACGGCCAAGTACGGGCGTTCCTTGATGAAGATAGCTACTTTACCCAGAGTGGCCTGAGCCGAAGGTTTTATCTGGGCCCGGCCTGAATCAAAGACGATCCTTTCCGGAAAGATTAGAATCACGAGATCTGCAATCCGTTGGATTAATATGTCGGGGTCACCTTTACCACGATTCAAAGCGGCAATGAGGTCCTTTTCAATAGAGGCAGACATTTTTGCATTTGCTGACGAGGGATCCGGGACGGCACTTGCTTGAGCGAGTATTTCCTGCTGTTTCGGTTCTGTCTGGGTGGTGGCCGTGGCTTGAAGGAGGTGCTTGGTTTTTCTCTGTTGTTCCAATTCCAAGCCGAAGAGAACCACGAAGAAGATCATCAGGAGCATAAGCAAATCGCTCAAGGTCAGCAACCAGATTTCGGTTCCCTTGTCGGTTGGGGCTTTCGGTTGAAGGCGAGCCGATTTGAGGATCGTCCTCTTAATGGGAATAGGGAGGGGAGGTATGGCGTTTTCTGGCACCCCGTTCATGAATACACCGAAGGCGTGTCCTTCTGAGGCGGACCTACGAAGAGCCTCGACCGAGGTGGGATCCGGCCGGGTTTGAAATCGGGTGCGGATAAGGCTTCGAGCTTGCGCTCGACGGCCGTAGGATTTTCGGCATCATAAACATCCAGGATTCCCTCCTGGATCAACTCCAGGCGAACCTGCTCCTGGTCCATGAAATCCCTGAGCTTATTCGACAACGGGATAAAGCAGACGTTGCCCAGGACGACCCCATAAAAGGTACTCAACAGGGCAACGGCCATATACCCAACGAGACTCTGGGAATCGTTGATATGGCCGAAAACGTGGATGAGGTTAACGATTGTCCCGGTCAATCCCAGTGCCGGCGCCAGCCTTGCCATCGTGTAGAGAATTTTCTCGGCGGTTTCGTACTGGTTGTAGGTGATCTGGACTTCCCTCGCAAGAATATGCTCGATCTTCTCTTTGGTGTAATTGCAAGTAATCAGTTCTACGGCATGTTTTAAAAGCCCATCGGGTATCCTATCGCCCAGTCGTTCGAGAGCACGAATCCCATCCTTTCGATAAGCCCGGGTCATCTTCAGCAGGGTATCAATGGTCCAATCGATCTCGATTCGGGAGGTGAACGCCTTCTTAAGGAGCCGGGCCGTCCAGAGCAGCCTTCTCCAAGGATAGGCGATGAGGGTTGCCGATAGCGTCCCCCCCAGAACGATCATGAGGGCATTGAGGTTTGAGCCCAGTCCCATCCTCCCCACGTCCAGGTTAAAAGCCAGAAAAAAAATGACAATGAAAAGGACGAGGGAGAAGATTACTTGCAGGACCATGAGTGTCTCCTTTTTCAGGTTACTTAAATTCAAATGACGATTGTGCAGGAAAGATGCCATCCAGAGCATAAACCCGAGAAATCAATAACTGTGCGTTATCACAGCCAATTGGTGGCGGCTTGCCTTAAAATAGGATCAACCCGGTTGATCGTCCCCCGGCATTTTTTGCCGCTTAAGCCTCCTTACGTAAGTAAATCTTTTTCCCTCCAGAGGCTCGGGCTTACCCTTTTCCAAGAATCATAAGCGCAGGCTGAGAAGTATCCGCCGGCCAAATACAAATCGCAGACCCCATCTGAGACAAAGGGCTTGGCGCCTTCATCTTGACCACTAAATGAAATGATTGTAGTCCGAAGCTAGCGGGGCATCAATTTATCGTTTGCGGGACCTTCATGCAGAATGTGCATAGCGACCTCGGGCCTCATCCGAAGAAAGCGTCTTCGGATGTCCCCTCTTTTCTCTGATCTCCTTGGCGTGCGGAATAAATCTCAGACATCCATTCTTGAAGAAACTGCAAAAGTTAGGGGCGTCCCCCATCTCTACATATTGCCCGGAAAATCTCCCCTACCCCCTCTTTTCCAAATCCCGCGAAACGCGGGACTCCCTTTCGTTAAGGGAGGGAAGGAGAGGTTGGGTAGGGCGTGATCCCTGATCACGCCATTAAGCGGTGCGTTCGAGGAACGCACCCTACAATTTTCCTTCCTTTTGTGCTTTCAATATGCTATAGGCAAGACGATCAGTTTATCTCTGAGCTTCGGGGTCAAAGATAGTGGTGGGATCAAACCGGTTTTATCAATTGGCCAAATCGAACAGCGAATAGGATGTCATTTGCTATGATGGGAATAAGCTTACCTAATATGGTTGTGGGTCTTGCATCGCTGGCCCCGGCGGTGCTCCCTGCTATAGCAACGGCCTTGGGCCAGGAAGCGGGGAAGTCGGTCGCCGATGTATCGGCGGAGAAAATCGTTCAGTTTGGTCTCGTCGTCAAAGATGTGAGCAAAGTGGCCAGGCGTTTTTCTGAGGTTTTCGGCACTTCCTGGAAATTCTATGACTTCAAACCGAAAGGGATTATCCTCCACGGCAAAGAGCTCGGGGACGTGGAATGCCTGTTGAAAGTCGCCCTTGGCGATATGGGCGGGCGTTCTTTTAAACTGATCCAGCCCGTCTCCGGTCCGAGCACCTATATGGAGTTCATGAATAAGTACGGAGAGGGTTTTCTCTATTTCAGTCTTGGCATGGTATTGGATCATGACAAGTATGTTGCCGCCCTGAAGAAGGCCGGCGTGGGCATTGATATGCAGGGCCTGCTGGGGGAAAAGGCCGCCTTTACGATCCTGGATACGTTGGAGGACCTGGGATGCTATGTCGAGATGATCAAGCCGGGCTGGAACGATACCGAGAGCAACATGCAACTGACCGGGGTCTATGAGCACAAAGGTCCATCCATCATTGACATGACAACACCTCTTTTCTCCGGAGGGAAGAGAATCAATCAGGTGGGTATCGTGCTCAAGGACGAAAAGAAAGCCGCCATGCGTTACCGGGAGCTCCTGGGCATCGGGCCCTGGTCTGTGCGCTCCATCGCCAAAAAAACGGATGCCCTCCTGGATGAAAAACCGGTGTCTGAAGCTGGAATGCCCGGGCTGCACAATGATGCGGCCTTCGCCTACTTGGGGGATATCCAATTTGAACTGCTCAATCCGGCCGGGGGCCCGAGTTGCCACCGCAAGTTTTTGGACAGACGTGGAAACGGCATCCAGCACGTGAGTTTCGGCAGGCAGCCGGACTACGATCAGGTCGTTACCGCGGCGAAGAAGGCCGGTATCAACAGCGAGTATTCAGCCACCCTGGGCGGAACCGCTGTCGTGAATTACCTGGCCCTGCAAGAACAGATGGGCGGGTTTCAACTTGAAGTCACTAAGAATAAGTGAACCCCCCTTTCGGTTCCTAAAGAATACCTCCCGGTATCCGGTTCGTCAAAGATTCCCTTGATTCCTGTGCGGACCAAGCTGGACGCGGGCAGCCAGGGGGCACCGTATCCCGGATGAAACGAGAAAAGGGGGCAGGCCATGTCGATCGCAAAGCTCAAATGGGCGACGATTATCAGTTTCATCGTTTCGATGGCTGTTTTGATCGGGGGGGGATTTTACGCGAGGCAATGGTTGCCCCCTTACCCCGGGAAGGTGGTGAGCCCGGAAGGAAAAGTTCTGTTCCAGAAGTCGGACATCATGGCAGGCCAAGACGTATACCAGCGCTATGGACTGATGGACCATGGGAGCGTTTGGGGGCATGGCTCTCAGAGGGGGGCGGAGTTCTCCGCCCTCACACTCCATCTGATAAGCAATACGGTCCGGGATGAGCTGGGCAGCCAGGAGTACGGGAAACCGTACGGGGACCTCGATGGCCTGCAGAAAGAGATCCTCACCCTTAAGACTACCCGGGAACTCAAAGCCAACCGTTATGACCCTGAAAAGGACACGCTCACGCTGACTCCGGCCCAGGTGCGAGCCTGGGAGACGGTACACCAATTCTGGGAGATCACCTTTAAGAATGGGGAGAGGCGGTATGGCTTTTTGCCCGATACCGTCGCCTCACCGGAAGAGAGACTGCAGATCTCCCGCTTCTTTTTTTGGACGGCCTGGGTGGCCTCCACCAACCGTCCGGGCGAGGATCATACTTACACAAATAACTGGCCTGCTGACCGCAGCGTAGGCAACGTGCCGACCTTGCAAACCTACTTGTGGACCCTCGGCGGTATTTTGGCCCTGCTCATCGTGTTGGGGGTCTTCATCTTTTTCGTCCATCATTATGGACTATGGTATGGGCCTACCGCGGGCATCCCCCTGGCCGAAAAGATGATCGACATGCCCCTCACTCCCAGTCAATTCCGGGCCGCCAAATATTTTTTGGTGGTCATTCTTCTCTTCCTGGTCCAGACGAATTTCGGGGGGCTCCTGGCTCATTACACCATCCATCCCGCCAGCTTCTATTTCCCGATCGTAGCGAAGATCATTCCTTACAGTTGGGCGAAGACCTGGCATCTGCAGCTGGCCATATTCTGGATCGCCACGACCTGGGTCGGGTCGGCCATCTACCTGGCTCCCATCATCGGGGGAACGGAGCCGCGAAGGCAGGGGTTCCTGGTGCAGCTTCTTTTTGTGGCCATCCTCCTGGTTGCCGGGGGAAGCCTCCTGGGGGAGATCGCCGGGATCAAAGGACTCCTGGGGGATTGGTGGTTTTGGCTGGGACATCAAGGCTGGGAGTTTCTGGAGCTGGGAAGGTTTTGGCAGATTCTGCTCTTTGCGGGCCTGATCGCCTGGCTGCTGATCGTCTACCGGGCCATCGGCTCCCATTTAAAACTCGGCCATAAAGATGAATTCACCTCACTGATTTTGTTCTACATGTTCAGCGCGATCCTGGTAGTTGCCTTTTTCGGTTTCGGGCTGATGTACGGCCAGGGATCTCATCTCACCCTTGCGGACTACTGGAGATGGTTTGTGGTTCATATCTGGGTGGAGTCCATCTTTGAATTCTTCGGCATCGCCGTGATCTCTTTGGTCCTGGTCTGCATGGGGCTGGCCTCGGCCCGGGGCGCCTTGATGGTTGCCTACTTCACGGCGATCATCGTCTTTCTCAGCGGGATCCTGGGAACCGCGCATCATTATTTCTGGTATGGGGGACCCTCTTTCTGGCTCGCCCTGGGATCGGTTTTTTCCTCGATGGAACCCGTGCCGATGTTCGGCCTGGTCGTCCGGGGAATCCTGGAATACCGGTCGATTCACAAGCAGGGAAAGGAGTTCCCTTACAAGTGGCCCCTTTATTTCCTGGTGGCTTCTTCTTTCTGGAACTTTCTGGGTGCGGCGGTTTTCGGGTTCCTGATTAACCTGCCTCTGATCAATTATTATGAGCACGGAACCTACCTCACCATGAATCATGCCCACGGTGCTCTCTTCGGAGTTTACGGCATGCTTTCCATCGGCCTCCTTCTGTTTTCATGGAGGGGAATGGTGGAAAAAGCCCATTGGAACGACCGGATCCTCAAGGTTTCGTTCTTCGGGTTCAACGTCGGGCTCCTCCTTCTCACCCTGGGAACCCTATTCCCGGTCGGGATCCTTCAGGCCTGGACGAGCTACAAAGAAGGGCTCTGGGCAGCCCGGGACGCTTCTTTCTTTGAAAGGGGGATCGTGCACTTTCTGGGAACGATTCGTGTCGTTCCCGACCTGATGATCATCGTGGTGGGGGTCCTCCCCTTAGCGTACTTCCTGTTCAAGACGTACCCGCACCTGAAGGCTGCGGAGATCAAGGAGGGAGAATCTGTCTGGGACCGCCTGGGGATTAAGTTGTGATTCCGTATCTCTTTCAGATCCCGCCGGGGTAGATATCCTGGAATGATATACATATTTTCCCGCGCAAAAATACAGTGTTCACCCCATTTGCTTTCCCGAAAAATTCAGAAAACATAGAATATATAGGCTTGGAATTTTTCTCCTCGGACGATGGTCAAGAAAGGAGCCCTTTGATGGAACCCTACCGGATTGTGCTGGCCGATGATCACACTTTGGTCCGCCAGGGGATCAGGAAGATTCTTGAGGGAAAAGACGACCTGCAAGTGGTCGGGGAGGCGGGGGATGGAGTTGAACTTCTGTTTCTCCTGGATAAGCTAAAACCGAACATGATCATTCTGGACATCTCGATGCCCAATCTTCAGGGAATCCAGACCGCCCGTCAAATCAAGATGAAGTATCCCGGCATGAAAATATTGATCATGACCATGCACAAAGAGAGGGAGTATCTCTACGAGGCCATCTCCGCGGGGGCTGAAGGATATCTCCTCAAAGAGGATGCGGAAAAGGAACTTTTTTCGGCCATCGAAACGCTCCGCGAGGGGAAAGGGTTCATTTCGCCGCTCATATTGGGGGATTTGGGCGTGAGTAAGAATTTCATGGAAAAAGTTTTTAATTTTGTTTTGGGAAATTGAGGCCCTCCGTCTCCCAACGTACGAACAACTTTTGAGTGTTCTTAAGAACCCGCCGTCTCACCGGCTCCGTGTTTCGAATCGTTTTTTGTCAAGCAAGATGATCTCGCAAAAGATCCGTAAGCTCGCGTTTCCGCCTTTCCCGTGAAGCTTGTCTCTGCGAAAGCGGGGAACGAGAATCCAACAGGGGCGGTTCGCGAACCGCACCTACACCCCGCCTGCGCGGGATCACGCCTCTTCGCGAGATCATTAATTAACCTAAACGTTGTAGGTAGCGGCCGACAAGGCTGCAATCCAGCGGGTGAAAGTCCCGCCGTGATAATTGTCCGATTCGGTCATGTAGCGATACCACAGTTCTGGAAGGTGACTTCC
>Ga0214473_10010614_pt1 | contig 10817 bp, 9 predicted proteins | sample RVTome_7_FD_203509 | JGI IMG/M metagenome (GOLD analysis project Ga0214473, IMG submission 203509) | Soil microbial communities from uranium-contaminated site in the Upper Colorado River Basin, Wyoming, United States - RVT98D197 | ecosystem: Environmental > Terrestrial > Soil > Contaminated >... | reverse complement strand
GAGCCCAGAGGGATCTCTCCGTGATCGAGAAACTGGGGGCCCTGTATCCCGCGATTTTCTTCCCGCAAATGTCCTCTAGCAGGGTGCGAGCTTTGTGGATATCCTGGCGGAACCGATCGGGGCCGATTCGGTAAATCAATTCATGTGCGTAGCCGTGACACCCAACTTCGTGCCCACGCTCCTGAATCTCCAGGACGAGATCCCTGCACTTCTCCGCAACCCATCCCAACACGAAGAATGTTCCTTTCGTGTTGAATTCGTCAAAAACGTCCATCACATGTCGGGTATTGGTTTCCACCCTCATGGGATATCGATTCCAATCCGACCTGGATATCTGACTCTCAAACGCGCTTACATGGAAATAATCCTCCACATCCACGGTAATCGCGTTTCTGCTCTTCTCGGTGCGATATCGATCCATATCGTGGCAGTTACAAAATTTTCTTTACAATTTCAAATGCGTAACAACTTCCATTGTGACCAAACTCCATGGAACCGATTTTTCCTATATTTATTAAATTGATTGCAGTTATTATGATGTGAAAATGTTTGGCGCATTTTTTGCTATTTGATGCCACTTAGAAAATTTATTGGAGGTTATCAATTTGAATTACATCACGGGGGTAAAAAGGATTCTGATTCTTTCTCTCATCGTGATATCGATTTCGTCATGCGGTGGCGGCGGGGGCGGTACGGAATTAGCTGGAAATCCACCCACTCCCGGACCCCAAAGCGCGACTTTATCCTGGAGTCCCGTCACCTTGAACATTGACGACACTAACTGCACCGATCTGGCCGGTTATCGTGTATTCTATGGCGAGCAGCATCCTGTGACCAAGAACAACTCTCAAATGATTGATGTCGGAAAAACGACCTTAGTTCAGATTAACAATTTGCTTATCGGACGTACTTATTATGCCCGTATCGCTTCCTATGACACTTCAAATAATGAAAGTGACCTTTCTCCTGATGAAGTAAGCAAGACTATAAACTGAGTCATCAGGATTCAATCTCCTCCCGGAGGGGCTGAAGTTTATTATATTGATTTATAAAATTATTTAAAATAATCCCCATGGCTATCAGGTAATATAATATTTCGTAATAACAAGCATCCAGGAAAAACCCGGAAACCATGAATGCGATCAAGGCTCCTTCGACCAAATAGGCGTAGTCCATTAACCGTGATGCTTCAGGGTGCTCTTTGCAGTATCTACCGATCTTCCAAGGGGTTGCAATTGTCAACACAAGAAGAGAAATCCAAATGAAAAATCCCGGGTACCCATGTTCGCTGAATATCGTAAAAAAGCTGCTGTGGCAGTTCCATACCTTCCCAGGCCACCGGGCAAGAAATTCGGGATAATATCGCTCGTAATTTTCTATTGATTGGAACTCGAAACCACCCCCGGTAAAAGGGCGGGCATTACCCACCCGCCAGCAGTACTCCCAGTTCCAGAATCGACTCTCGGCCGAGGATTCTGTCTCATATTCGACTAATTCACCGACGCGATCGCCCACCGTGTCGGGGAGAATCCTTCCATGGGCAACAACCAAAACAGCAGCAAGAAGGAAGAACGCCAGAACGGAAAGTTCCTTGCGCTTATGCCTTGCCATGATCATGAAAGTGGCAGCCCCCATTCCGAGGTACGCACCTCTGGAAAATGTGCCGAGAATAGCAGGAATACAAAGTATGCACATTACGACGGATAACCCGCGGACCAATTTGTTTTTGTCAATCTTGGCTAAATAATACAATATCGGGATATTGATCGAGAGCGCAAGACCGATGGAATTGTTGGATGACAACCAACTGAGTTCGGGACCCGTCACTTGTTCGCTATACCCGCTTTTGATGGCGGTTATGCCCCCATCGATCGCGTAATATCCCAGGGATAAAGCGATGACCCTGACCAACCACAAGAGTCTCGATTCTGTGTTGATGATCGCACTAGCGAGAAACGTCATTAATATTACTTTTGACATATACATTAACTTAGGGATTGCTTTATCGGGATAAATGGCCAGGAAACTGGATATCGCGAACATTGCCCATAGGGCCAGAAGAAGCACGATTTCCCTGCTGATTGCGATTCTTTTCCGCTCGGCGGAGAATGCAAAACCGGTCAATGTGCCAATAGCGACGATTTGCGATAATGGAAGGGTGCGCCCGATCCCCCATGTCATATCTTGGGGATTTAGAAACCCGAGACAGGCGAAACACGCTATCCCGATGAAGGGGCGCCGGATCGCGGCAATAGCGCACGGGAGGACCAATGCGATTAATATGATGTCTCGCATTCCTTCAAATACCCGTCATTCTACGGAATCCAGCAACCCCGCCAATTTTCCTGCAAGGGCTTTCCGGGAATATCCTTCCGTGATCTCTCGCGCAGCGACGGGGGCCCGCCTGTCTCGAATCTGCTCGATAAAATCAAGGAGTCCCTTCGCGGTGGCCTCTTTCGAGTCCCAAGGGGCAATCGTGTCGATTCCGGCCTCCTTCAACGCCCATGCAGTGTCCCCCTTCAAATCCGTCAAAGCAAGGATCGGGCGCCGTGCCCGCAGATACTCGTAGAGTTTCGCTGGAATCTGGTCATTGCAGACGGATGCCTGGAACAATAGCAAGCCGTCGGCAGATATCGTTTCCCCCAAGGCATCCCGATAAGAAATAGACTCTTTGAGGAAAACGATTTCCTCGATACCGTGCCTTCTCAGTTGATCCTGATACGAATCCTCGTTGCCGCTTCCCCGAAGGATGATCTTGAGCGTCGAAGGGGAAATGCTTCCGGCCCTGTTCAAATCGCCCACGGCCGCGAAGAAGGGCCTCGGATCCCTCTCCACCGGATACAGGAGGCCGTTATGTATCAACACACAACATCCCGAAGGGGAACGGGCCTTCTTCGGGTTCCCTTCGATGGCGGCAAAGTCCTCCTCGTCGTATCCGTTCGGGATCACCGTCCATCTTGTCTGAGGTACATTGCCATGACGTTCGACATGCCGCCTCATCGTCCCGGGGGTCGTGAAAACGGAGAACCTGGACAAATTGACCGTCTGTCGTTCGATCCATCGATAGATCCGATACTCGTAAGGATCTTTTGGATACCCTTCCTCGATCATGGGGTCCCTGAAGTCGGCGATCCATGGGATCCCGGACAACCGGTGAAGCGTCAAAGCGATAAGATGAGCGGTGGCAATAGGATATGTCGACCATATCACGGCCGGTTTCTGCTTCCGGATAATCCTGAGGCCGGCGGGAACTGCGCCGAGCCACCAACTGGCCCATCGATCCGGGAGCGCTGTGCACCTGGGATAGGCGCCCTTGATGGAAAGGTGGCGGGCTGCGTCAAGCGCAAACGCGCGTTTGACCTGGACGCAATCCGGGATTTCATGGATCTGATCGTCACCCACCTTGGGATAGGCGCGTGGGTTCGCCGTCAGAACGATCGGAAGCCACCCATATTCGGTCAGATAGCGGGAGAATTTCAGCGTTCGGAGTATGCCGCTCCCGCCACGGTTTGGCGGATAGTGATATGCGATCATCAATACTTTTTTCATTCAGCGATCGACTCGCTGTCCAGGGGGAAATCACGGAACAGATCATCGTAGTTCCCGGGGCGCCGTATCAATCGGACGTTTCCATCGAACGCCAATACTTCGGCGGGCGTCGGGTGACTCAGAAATCCCAGGGGACTTGCCGTTCGCGCATACGCGCCCGATTGAAAGATGGCGACGAGATCGCCGATCTCCGGCCTGGGAAGAGGAACGTCCCGGGCCAGAACGTCGAGGGGGGTGCATAACGGACCTGCAACATCGACAACCTCGCGAGGTTCCTCGCCGAGTTTGTTCGCGATGGCCAGCGGGAAGTTCTTTCGGATGACCTGCCCAAGGTTCCCGGATGCCGCAAGATGATGGTTCATCCCCCCATCGACGACGACGTACTTTTTGCCCCGCGAAACCTTGATGTCGTTGATCCTCGTGAGATACACTCCGGATTCTCCGACCAGGAATCGGCCAGGTTCCACGACAAAACGCGTTCCCCTGAAGGGTTCTTCACCCTGGATCTCGGCCATCATGGAAAGAAGGCCTTCACGGAAACCATCGAGATCGAGCTCCTTCTCGTTGACATAATACGGGATACCTAACCCGCCTCCGAAGTCCACTACGGGCAAAGAACGCTTCACATTCTTCCAGACCTTCCTGGCGATATCCAGTCCCTGCCGATACTGGCGTAGGAGAGTGGCGTGATCCAGGATCTGGGTCCCGGTAAAAAGATGAATTCCATTGAATTCGATCGAATCGGTTGTTGCAAACAGGGCCAATACGGGGTCGAGTTCCCCTTCATCAACACCGAAAGGTGACGGTTTGCCCCCCATGCGCATCGCGCCCCCCTGGGCTTCCTCACCCGGGTTGATCCTCACGGCGACCCGGGCCTTCACACCGAGGCGGCGACTGATGGCCCCGATGCGCTCAACCTCCCTTCCGGATTCGGCGTGAATCTCCCCGATGCCCCCGGCCAATACTTCTTCCAGTTCGTTTTCCGTTTTCCCGGGTCCGGCAAACATGATCCGGTCGGGCGGACACCCCGCTCTCAAGGCGATGTGGAATTCCCCAGCCGAGGCGATTTCGAGGCCGGATCCTTTGGACAGGAAATGTCCGACGATCGCGGGATTCGGATTGGCCTTGACCGAATAACAGATGTCAAAATCCGACGGGAGCGCCTGGCGCAGAAGATCCCATTTCCGGTCGAGGACGTGACGGTCGTGGATGAATGTGGGTGTACCGTATCTTCCGGCAATCTCCCCGACGGGAACTCCCCCGATATTCAGCTCACCGTCTCTGCTTTGAAAATGGCGGGCGATCAGTCGATCGACGTGCTCCTTCATGCAGGGGATTCCAACCTGCGCAGCGCGGGATAATCGATCTTCCCGCTGGATGTCTTCGGCAGTTCGTCGAGGATTTCCATAAATCTTGGCACCATATAGCGGGGCATCTTGCTGGCGCAATACGAAAGGATATCCGCGGCCTCCAGACGTTCGCCGTCCCGCGGGACGACAAACGCCTTGATCGCCTGGCCCAGGACGTCATCCGGGATTCCAATGACCGCCGCCTCCCGCAACCTGCCGCTCTGATAAAGCACCTGCTCGACCTCGTTCGGACTGATGCGGTAGCCGGAACTCTTGATCGTGGCGTCCCCCCGGGTCACGAAATAAAAATATCCTTCCTCGTCCGCCTTGACGAGATCGCCCGAATAACAAACCCTCTCCGTAGTCCGGAGTTCGGGAGGAAGCAAGGGATTCGGACGAAGGACACGTGCGGTGGCCTCCGGCAGCCCCCAATACCCCAGGGAAACCGTGGGCCCCCTGTGCACCAATTCACCGACTTCACCCGGTTTGCACAACTCTCCCTCTCCGTTCACCAAAAAGATTTCCGTATCCGGTATGGCCTTTCCGAACGATGTGGGGCGCTTGTCCAGTTCCTCCGGGGGAAGGTAGCACGAACGAAAGGCCTCCGTGAGACCATACATCAGAAAAACTTTGGTCTTGGGCAATGCCTTTCGGAGCGAATCGAGAACGGTCAGGGGCATGGTCCCGCCGGAATTTGTTATGTATCGGAGATGGGGGAACTGTTTCTTGTGAAGCGATGAACTTGGCTGCGCGATCAGGCTCCAGAGCGGGGGCACCCCTGCCAAGCCCGTGATTCTACCGGTCAGGAGCGCCTGGATGATCTCGTTCGGGAAACGGAAATTCAACAGGACGATCGTTCCTCCATGTTGAAATGCCGTGAGAAGCTGGTTGAGCCCGTAGTCAAAGCTGAAAGGCAAGATGCTGAGGATCCGTTCGTCCCAGGTTATCCCCAGATAATCGGATACGATCTGGGATCCCGCCAGGAGATTCGCGTGCGACAGCATCACGCCCTTCGGGCGCCCTGTGGACCCGGATGTGTAAAGGATCGCGGCAAGGTCCTGGCTGATGCAAACGTCTTTGGGCGCCTCACCCGCGCCCATCCTTGCGAAGTCATCCATATAAAACAAATTGGGAATTTGTATTTTCCCAGGTCCGCCATCCGCGCTGACAATGAATTCGATCGAGGGGGTGTTCGGCAGGCCATCCCGGATTTCCTTGAGTTTGCCGCCGGGTGTAATGATCGCTTTCATCTGGCAGTCGTTTATGATGTGACGTACCTGGTCAGGAAAGAGAAGATTGTTGATCGGGACGAAAACACCGCCCGCTTTCAGGACGGCAAAGATGGAGAGGGCCTCGTTGATGCTTTTTTCGAGGAATATCCCCACCCTCTCTCCCCTCCGGAGGCCCGCTTGCACGAGTCCCCGGGCGAACAGATCGGTCCGTTCCTCGATCTGGGAATAGGTCAGCGACTCACCCTTATGCAGTAACGCTTCCTTGGACGGATCCTTTTTCGCCGATGTCCGTAGCAAATGATGTACGAGATAACTCACGGAATACCCTCCCTATGGGATGATGTCGCCGTAGGCAATGTGCCAGTTGTTCTTCTGCATTGCCACCCGACGATCCTCTCCAGATGCCGACAGGTATGGAACAAAAAAATGGGATTCCTCCCGGAAGTAGAAACCGCAGTTTTTCAAAACAGGTACGATCGAACTGCCTTCGAATACGGTTGCGAATATCATTCTGACCGCCTGTTTCCTCATGATCCCGGACGAATACACGAGAAGCCCCCGCAGTGCATCGATATCTCCGAAGATATCCACCAGATATGCATTCTTTTGATCCTCCCTGTATATGGCGTATGCCTGGAGTCCCGTGGGACCGTTTGAGACATATACCTCGTATTTATTCACAGGGTCCGCCCGGTACCTCCAGTTCAGGTACTCCGCACTCCTGCGGCAATATATATTGTATTGGTGACATATCTTCTCTTCGAGCTGCGTGAACTCATCGCCGAACTCGGCGGGATGGAGATGGAACTCGAAATTATTCATGAAGGATTTCTTCGTACGGTCCCGTAATCGGAGAATCCCGTTCCCCAAGGCGATGACGCCTCTGGCCAGCGGTCCCTCACCGAGGACAGGATGGATCCGGGAATCGACCATGATCGGTTTTGCAAATCGCAGCATTCGCCCAACGGCCGGGATGCCCATTCGCCTGAAGGTGGACATGCCTCGTTCATCGGGGGGGGCATCAAATGTAATGGCCATTCGCCCTTCTGAAACCGGAGTGATGGTTTCCTTTTGCAGCAATACCGCCGGCCCTAAACTGCGAAAACCGGCATCGATCGCGAAATCGCCCACAAGACCGCCGGGAATCGATTTCCGATTCAACATGACGGGACGAGGAAAGACCGATGCCGTTCCGACGGCAGCGCCGGTATTCGAATTCACGACCAACCATGTCTCTGCGGGTCCATAGGGGTTGTTTTGATAAAGCCATTCGTATATCGCGGCATGTCGGCGCGTGGGGATATTGCGGTTCAGTATGTCGATGATCGTATTACGATCCGATGTCAGGTCGGCACGACGAATCACGAGACTCATGCGTTGCTCCCCTTGTCCACAAACTTCTCGATGAAATTCGACAAATGCCGGATCGATTGAAAGTTTTCCGGACTTAAATCTTCATCTGAAATGCTCATGTGGAACTCGTCCTCCATGAACTGGACCAGATCGAGTACCCCAAGGGAATCGACTATGCCTCCCTCGAGCAGAGGATGATCGTTGTTTATCGAATGTAATCGCGCCATGGGATATTGATGAAAAACGAACTTCCTGACCCGCTCGACGATGCTGTTTTTTTCATCCATGTTTCACCATTTATCAGCACAGGAATTTTTGATGGTTCAGGTTCCATGCAAATTCCGGAAGACGATCCTCCCACGCCCCCATCCTTCGCAATTCGAACGGGTCCTGGCCATATGGATTCGCACCATATATTGTTGTCACCGCACACAAGTATCCTGCTTCCTTTGCAACTGTTTTCACAACTTCATTGAAATCGTCCATTTTTCCGTTCGGATATGCAAATGTGTCGATTGATTTCCCCAGCCTCGATTCGATCTCATGCTTCGACTTGAACATCTCTTCCCGTACGGTGTCGACCGTAAGTCTTGACAAGATGGGGTGATTCACCGTATGGGATCCAAAGGAAATCCCGCTTTTTGACATTTCCACTATTTCATCCCATGTCAGCATTTGATCTTTCGTTTCCCGCGTGTAGTGGACCTCGAGCCGGGTCATCAGTTCTTCGATGGTGGATTCCCTTTCGGACTCTCCCTCATATTTCAAAACATGTATGATCCTTGTCAGAGCCTTCCTCTTCTCATCGGTATTTCGCAATGAAAAATTACGACCATCGTTCTTGAAACCGTAGAGATGCTGAACCTTAGTTCTTCTAAAAGCGGAAAATACCCTGTCATGCCAAAGCGGTTTTCCGGTTTCAAGAAAGCCCGTAGCCAGGAAAATGGTCGCGGGGATAGAATATTGTTTCAAGATCGGAAATGCGTTTTGATAGTTATCCTTATATCCATCGTCAAAGGTTATCGCGATTGCATTATCGGGTATTTCGCCTGCCTTCAACCGTTGGACAGCCTCACCGAGAGGCAATATCTTACAATTCTCATAGAGATACTCGATCTGTTTTTTAAAAACACCATTTGGAACTCCAGAGAAAAAGGGGTCTTGTTCGTTGTTGACCCTGTGGTAGAAATATATCTGGATGTTATTGCGTTCCCTCTTTGTGATGTATGGAATAGATAGTCTGGATTCTTTTGATTCTGTTAACCGGAAGCGATTGACGAGAAAATTTATTATCCTGATGGCACCAGTGTAATAAACGAGATTTAAAAAGGACCTGGATAAATAATATCGTACTTTCTTGAACATACTAAATACCTATCATATCCGATGCGTATATTATATTATCTATTAAGAATAGCTCTTTTTGATTTTAGCCACAAAACAACCGACTCCGGCAAAACATCTTTGATTATTTTTTTCGATCCATCAATTGCTTTCGGAATTTTGAAAAATAACTTGTTTTTTTGCAACGGAGTCCCGATGGAAACTCTCAGGCTGTTTTTTACTTCGGATCCCCATGAGAGTTTGTGGGTCGTCACGCCACCCAAAAAATCGTACACCCTGACACCCCGATTGATGCAATCCCTGAAAACATGCGATCTCAAAACATTCCCCACCCCGTATTGTTCCCATTCCGGATCGAAACCTTCTTGCAGAAGGAAGGATATATTTGAATATTCAAAGCAGAATTGATGCGCCAGATACCGTTCATCGACTGCCATGGAATAGAATCTCAGCCATCCCCGAAAAAGAAATACGGTCGCCATTTCCTGGTAGAATTTTTTTTTCTCCGGGGTGGCGAAGACACCTTTCTGGTTTTCCAGGCTCCACCTTCTTGCGTGGAGATCGAACAAGGATTCCAACCGCCCCTGGAGATCGCTTTCCAGTTCGCATTGCTCGAACCGGATTTTGAACTTTTCTTCCATTTGACTTGATAATGAACGGATTTTCGTCCTCATTCTCGGTTTCAAGGACTTCATGTAAACGTTCCAATCGGCCGGCAAATTGACGTAGGCACAAGGCCTTTTGCTGTCTTCCCAATACCATCCCCTGTCACGGCAGAACTGACGGACAGAATCGATATGGACCGATGTCTCGGGGATTTCGTTCAGCAGGAGAATGTCCCAAAACTCCGGATGAGTCGAGAGAAAATCCATCACGGCCTTGGAAACGACATTCTCTTCACCGTTCAAGGAGATCCAGTCGAGGTAGTCGGAATCGCCAGATCCGTCTCCCAGAAGTGAAAGGGTCCGATACGACAAACCGTATTTGGTGATTATCCGCATGTAAAATGGCGCCAGTCCGATGACTCGGCCGGCCCGCGAGACACGCAAGATGAAGAGATTGCACCCGTTCCCGTATGCTTTCCACCACGATATCAGCCATTCCCATGTCAAAAAAACCGTTTCCGATCTGCTTTCACTCAGCAACTGATTCCACATTTCTTCCATGGAACAATAATCAGCCTCTTTATCGATCAGGTCCACGCTTATCATTTTGTTTCCATTAACGTTCATTGCGACTCCCACCTTGTTTTCCCTTGAGTTCGTCGTACATTTTGCGGTGCCACAATTCCAACGTCATGATATTCCAAAGAACCGTGCCATAAAAAGACGTCGTGTCCTTCTTGTGTTTTTCAATTAATGTTTCAAGTGCCTTTCGCTTGAAGTAGCCTCTTTGAACAGTTTGTTGCCCCAACACGAGTTCATGCATAAGTTCATTCAGCGGTTTATATGTTTTCAACCAGATCGGAATCGGGAGACCAAAGCCGTGTTTTTTCTTCCTTCGTATTTCCTTCGGGAGGAGATCGGCATAGGCATTTTTAAAAAAGGATCTCAGTTCCATCCCCCTCATCTTCATACGGGCCGGAACAGTCACGGAAAATTCCACGAGTTTCTTGTCCAGGAATGGGAATCGAACCGTCATGAGCGCGGCTTCCGCCGACCGGGTGACCTTGATCAGGTCGTTGTCGGCAAGCGTCAAATGCCAGTCCATGTAGAGATGCCTGTCAAGGTTCGTTGATGCCGGGGCTCTGAAGTAGTAATCGTTGTATGCATGATACGGGTCGAGGTCCCTTCCCACCATTTCCAGAAATCCATCTTCGAGAAATTCCGCTGTTGGAACAACCTTGAAGAAATCATAAGAATTAATCCGTTCGTGGTAAGGAATGCTGGATCGATCGATGTATTTTTTCGCTTTGATAAAAAATTGTATTTTTATCATGTCGGCAAGGGAATAAATAATCGGTTTAAAGAATGTCTCCCGAACCCGAGAA
>Ga0214473_10010613_pt1 | contig 10817 bp, 9 predicted proteins | sample RVTome_7_FD_203509 | JGI IMG/M metagenome (GOLD analysis project Ga0214473, IMG submission 203509) | Soil microbial communities from uranium-contaminated site in the Upper Colorado River Basin, Wyoming, United States - RVT98D197 | ecosystem: Environmental > Terrestrial > Soil > Contaminated >... | reverse complement strand
TTCTTGGTGTGGTCGTCGGCGAGCCAAACCCGAGGCTCAGCGCCCTCAAGCACGAAGTTCTCGCGGACAATTGCCCGCAGCTCGGAGCTGCGCAGGCCAGTTTCCAGGGCTAGCCGATAGAGCCAGAACCGATCTTCACCGCTCATCCCGCAGCGATCCGGACCGTCGCGGGTCGCCGTAAGTAAGCGGGTGGCTTCATCGGGCTCAAGTGGTCTGCGGACGAGCTTACGCGTGGCGTCCGTAAGCTGGACCTTGCGGACTCCTGCGACGGGGTTCTCGCTTGCCCGCTTGGAGCGGACCAGCCAGTTGAAGAACGCTCTGCAATCCCTGATGTAGTTGTTGGAGGTCTGAACGGCCATGCCTTTCGAGCGCCGGTCTGTCAGATATCGGCCGAATCGCTCAAGCGTGACGTCCGACAAGCGTACCGCCCCGATGCCATCAAGCACCTTTTGGACGCGCCGTGCAACGCCCTCGGCGTGCTTCACGGTCGCCGGGCCTTTCTGTTTGGGCGACGCAACACCATCGAGCAACGCCCGCTTGTACACTTTCAAGTGCGTCTCAAGCGGCGCCGTGCTTGCAATCGCCCGCGGGTCGAGCAGGCCCCAGCGGGCCAGCTTGTCGCGTAACTTGCCGGGGAGAGTTTCGAGCCAGCGTGCAAGCTCCGGGCCGAGCGTCTCTCCTTCAGCCCGGAGCGACGCGACCTTTTCAAGCTTGCGCCCCAGCTCCCGGCTCGCCTTTTCGTCCGTGTAGCCGAGCACGCGGTGCCACGCTCCGCTGGCATCGCGGAACTTTACCTGAAAACGACCTGCTCGTCCTTTTCGTCGATATGCCGTTGCCATCGTAGCCTCTACCTTTTCCGCCTCGGGCGCAGCTCGACGCCCAGCGCTTCGCAGAGCCGCGAGGCCGTGTCAAGCGTAATCCCTCGATCGCCGCCCATGAAGCGATGGACGACCGAGTACGGCACCGCCGACCGCCGGGCCAGCTCGAACCGGGATAACCCGCTCTTGGCGAAGGCATCCCGGAGCTGCTCCGCCAGGTCCGTCTTGTTCGTTGTCTCGCTCATGCCGGCACGATATCGTACCGAGCATACTGTGTCAAATCCGATATCGCCCGGCCGGCGAGTCCTGTTGCGACGCCCTGATCCGGGCCAGGATCTCCGCGAAGGCCTCGGCCTCGGCGTGCTCGCGGGCCTGGCCGCCTTCGTACTCCCGGATCGCCGCCCGTTCTTCCCACTCTAGCCGCCAGTCCGACGGCAGGTCGGCCGGGGTAAGCGTCCGCGGGTTCGCGACGACCGTCAGAAGCGCGAGGAGGTCGGCCTTGTGGCGGCGCAGCGTCTCGCACAGCTCCGCTGTGAGCACCCCGCGGGGGGCCTCCACGACCAGCCGGTCACCGTTGGCGGACAGCCGGATGTGCCGCTCGCGGAGTTCGACGATCAGGCCGTGTCCAATCACAACTCGACAACCTCGCGGTCCCCAAGGCGGCCAACGTCGCCCTTGACGGCCAAGGGTTTTGCTTGGCCATCTTCGCGTTCTTGGCCATCTTCGTAGGCATCTTTGCATCCCCCAAGGCGCTCATTCTGGCCGAAGGCGGCCAAGCTCTTTTCTTCGGCACCTTGGCCGCCTTCGGCGGGTAAAGCCCAGGACCAGCCACCGCCAAACGATTCCTTGCGGGCGATAGCGCCGATCTCGCGTTTCGCCCGCCGTATCGTTCGCACCGACAAGCCGCACGCTTTGGCATCAGCTTCGACGCGGCGGACCTCTACCGGTCCGTGCGACAGCACCTCGCGGAGCCACTCAGCGGCCTCGTCCAATGCAGTCGCAGCTCCGCGCCCTTGGTCAAGTTCGATGGCGATTGCATCATCCGCCGACAGCTCGACGATGCCGTCCTCCCACGCAACGACGCCGATCTCGCCGATGCCGGGCAACGTCCGGGATTCCACGCTGTACGCCAGGCCGGTTGGATCACGGGTCAGGTTCGCCTTGACGGGGAGCAAGAGCCGCCGGCCATGCTCTTTGGGGTCTTTAACGACCAGCCAAGCCGCGCGGGCCGCCGCCATGAAAGCAAGACTGCCCGTTGGACGGTACATGGCCTTTCCCCCGTAGTTCTTGGTCAGGTGGGTTACGGCCAACATTGCGACCCGGTGCCGGGCGGCCAGTTCGGCCAGTGGGGCGAGCACGCCGCGGACCTCGGCGTTGCGGTGCGAGTCCGTCCTACCAAGGTAGCTTGAAATCGGGTCGATCACGATCAGCCGGCAATCGGCAGTCTGGCGGATCGCATGCTCCAGTTCTGGCAGGTCGAACTCCAGGTTGAACGCCCGGATGCCGCGCCGGCCGGTCTCCGCGTTCCGATACTCCACCCCCTGTAGCGCAACGATCTTCGTAACATCAGCTCGGGCCACGTCTAGCCTCGGGCGAATGGTGTCGGCGACGTCATCCTCGGCCGAGAGCAATACGACGCCGCCGGGTGGGTTCGGTTGGTCTCGACGGTCCGGCCACGGCGTCCCGGTCGAGACTCTCGCGGCCAGATCGAGAGTGACCAAGCTTTTGCCCAAGTTGGGATCACCCGCCAGAAGCGTCAGCTTTCCGAGCGGCAGTCGGCCCGGCCAAAGGAACTCCAGCTTCGTCGGGGCGACATCGGCCAAGCGGACGATCCTCGCGCGTGGCCCCGGACCCTGCACGACCTCGGCCGAATCGGCGAGCTTTTCGATCTCGGCCCGGATTGCATCATTGTCGAGACCGTCTGCTCGGCGCGCCGCAATGTGCTCGACTGCATCGCCGTGCGTCGGCAGATTCGACAGCCGGAGAATCCTGACCACGGGTGGCGGTTCGAGCCGAGACAGCAACTCGGCTACTTCACTCGCGTACTTCTCGCCGGCGGGGTCCCTGTCCGGGACGATGACGACCTCGATGCCGGCCAGCGGCGTCCAATCACTCCGCTTGGCCGACCCTGCCCCGTGCGCCGACGTGGTCGCATTCAGGGCGATCTCGACGAGGGCGTCCGCCGCCTTCTCGCCCTCGGTGACGTATACCCGTGTCGCACCCGCCAAGTGCGGCAATCTGTACAACGGAAGCGGGCCGGGAGGATCGGCAATGCCCCAGCGGTTACCCTCGCGGGTAATTGGCCGGTACTGCTTGCCGTCGGTTGTCTCAAGGCGGACGATCCAAAACAGGTCGCTGCTGTCCGCAGCGGTGTAATTCCAGCCGGCCACGATCGAGCCGTTAGCGCCGCGAGCCGCCGCCCGGATTGCATCATCGCGCGTTGCGTAGAGTCGGCGTGAGCGGCTCGCCCGCAGCGACTGCTGGGCGCGCGGAGCGGGCGCGCTGGCCTTCGGGAAAAGATCGCCCGTACTAATCCCCATCGCCGAGCATATCGCGTCGGCCGTGCATCCCGCGTGGCAGCGGATGAGGATGCGATGGTCATCGCCCTCGGCGACGGACAGACTCGGCGTCCGGTCGTCATGGGCGGGACATCGCGCGATCCACCCGTTTCCGGTTAGCTTAACGTCGGAGAGACTCGCCAGGATGCGATCGATGGGCCGTTCGATCATCGTGCGGCCCGTCGCGTGGCATCCCAGGCATCGCGGCCGGGGCAGCCAGCGTCGATCCACGCAACCAGCTCAGAGTGCCGCCATCGCGTGGACCGCCCCAACCGGATCGGGCACGGAAGGCGCCCGGCGGAATTGAGGGTCCAGACTTGGCGGGTGGACACGCCGAGCGCTGCGGCCACTTCATCGACCGTCAGCGCCAAGCGTGACGCTTCGTGTGATGTCGTATTGTTTCGCATGCCCTAAGCATTCAACGCGTTCAGGGCAGAGGCAAGGCGGACTCACGGATAATCACGCTTGGACATGGATAATCACGCTCGTTCACGGCTTGCGTGCGAATAGCTCGGGCCAGCATCTGCGCACGTCGATGTCGCGGTAGTGGTTCCGATTCCCGTTGCCTTTTCGGAATCCAATACGGTCATCATGCGCTGCCTGGCGAAGCGTATCCGCGCTGATATTGAAGTGCTTCCTATAGTACGATGCCGGATAGTACGGGTCGTGGCCTCGATCGGTCTCCGTTGCGTCGGCCCGTGGGAGCCTCACGGCCGACGACGATTCGACCAGGGCGATGATCGACTCAATATACGTGCGAAGCATGCCGGCTCGGTCTATAATCTCCTCGAATTTGTCGAACACCCACCTAGAAAACGGAGCGGGGCTATCGACATCTGCGGGATTTGCTAGTGCTAAGTCCCTCCAGTTGTTTAGCTGTTTGCACAGCTCGCGGCATTTTCCGCCGATTTCGTCTGCCTCGCCTGACTTCCCCCGCCAGCGCAGCGTTCGTTCGATCCATTCGAGCCGACTCGGCGGAAGTTCGTCCGGCAACGCGCCGCGCCGTTCGTGGATGAGCGCCTCTAAACCGGTGAAGTCACGATACTTCAATCGCCTGGGTAGGTTGACTACACTGGTCTCGCCGAATAACCGAAGTGCCCGCGCCAGGGGGCGTAGCCCATCTTCGATGAGCGACCAGACGTGCAGGGTCGCGCTGGTTCGTAATTGTTCATAGCGGCGAAGTCCGCTCACTGTAGTGGCGTAATGCGGCACAAGCCCGTTCACTTGTATCACCGGGCCGATGAATCTGTCGTCAATCGTCAATTGCTTGTCGGAGTATCTCCCGCCAAGCGCGACGATCGTATTCTGCGGCGACGTGTGTCCGATGTAGACGAGCCGGCCGTCGGGCTTTTCCAGGACGATCGTCCCGTCCACGGTCTCTCGGTCACTTTGCTCCCTGTACCGAATTGGCGCTCCAAACGGGAGAGGCTTCGTTCTCGCGTTACTGACGTCGACATAATCGAGTCGTTGGATTCGGTCGAGAGCGACCGACAACTCTTCGGGCGCCGCGCGAAGCCATGCCCGGAGGATAAACTGCGGCGTTTCATTCAGTCGCAGTCGCGCTTGTTGACCGTCGCGTGTCCTGTAGGCCACGCCGTCGAAGCGCAGTAAATAGACGGCTTGAAGGATAGAAAACTCGAATTCCTCCGGTGTTCTGTTCTTTTGCTCGGCATCGATGAAACCAGCGTGCGCTTCCGATCCGCGCAATGGGTTGGGCTTCTGCATGATTCCTACCTTCGGCCGGGTCGGTTCGGGCGACGGCGTGGCAGGTAGGATATCCAGCGCAGCCGCCCGAACGGCTTGGCAGATCGTCATCCGCCTTCCCGCACGGGGCATTCTATCCGTGTATCGGATGCGAGCAACAGGAACGCAGGCGGCCGTCGCCCTTACGTGTGTCTGATTGCACTTGGTCCAGTCGAAGCCGCCTGACGAGCGCGGGCCGGTCAGTTTCGGGCCGGCGGGTGCTTCGTCCTCGCTCCTCAGGGAGCCGAGGTACCAAGCAAACCTTGGCGATGGCGGACAGGCTACTGGAGATGATCCACTCCTTCGAGCCGGCCGACGAATTGAAGTACAACAAGTTCTACATCGGTCTCGCGAAGGACTCCAAGCCCAGCAACTTCGTCGTTTTCCGCGCCAAGAAGCACAACCTGGCGGCGGAGGTGCGCTTGCCGATGAGCGAGGAAACAACCAAAGAGCTTGAGGACGCTGGACTGGACCTCATGGATTACGACAAGAGATGGGGTCGATACCGAATCCGCGTGACACCGCCAGAACTCAAGACGCACGCGGAGCTGCTGACCCGCCTCCTCAAGCGTGCTCACGATAGCGCCGGCCTTTGATGCGACCCCGCCGCTTGAGGCAAGGTAAGCGGACGGCGTCGAAGGAAGCGCTTCTCACCGCGTCTCCACCTGTGCGTCGATGCCACGCTGCGAGAGCGACTCCTTGATGCCGAGCTCGACCGTGTTCTCACGGATCGCGCCTTCCGCCTTAGCCACTATATTGACATCGACGACAATCTCCGCACCCTCCTTGGCCAGCGGTTCGATGACCTCGTTGTAGATGTCGCCCCAATGTTCCCATGGGACGCGCATCCGGACCCTGACCCAGTCAAGACGACGTTCGCCTTCGACGATCTTCGGCGGGCCGGGTGGCGGAAGCGTGTCGGTTCCATCCTCGCCAAGCCCATCGCCACCCGTCGTCTCTACCGGGGTTGCCGTTGTGGAGGTGGCGCCGCCCGCTGTAGCCGGCACCGGCTTGGGCAGAAGCTCCTCGGCCAACGCGGGCCGCAGAAGCCACGCCGTGTCGATCAGCTCGCACTCCTCGGCCCTGAGCGACTCCTTGAACCGGATCGCGTCGAATCGCCGCGACTCGCCGTCACCGAGGGCGTAGGCAAACAGGCCCCGGCCGACGCCCCGCGCAACCGTCTCGCGCAGCACGCCCACCCCGGACAGCATGGGCAGGTGGGTGAGTTGCGTGAAGTAGCCGGCCAGCGTCTTGGCATTGACCATCGGCTGATCGTCCGGCCAAAGGCTCCACCGCTTCCCGATCAGCAGCGCCGGATCGACCCGCTCCAGAAGCTGATCGCTGTCCTTGAGGGTGGCGTACACGCGGTCGCTGACTGTCGTCCGTCCGTCGTAGGTCTGCGCGCCCATGTCGAACGCGCGCAACGCCTTCTTGTCCGTAGCCACGATCACATGCCGATACGCTCGCGCCAGCTTCGACGGGAGCGCCGCCTCCGCATTCTTGAGTCGCCCGGCCAGATCGTCTCGCTGCTCCGGCGTCAGCCGCTTCATGGTCGCCTTGTCCTTGCTGATGCCCTGCAACGCCAGCAGCCGCGTCGCGGCCTCGGTGATCTCCGGCGATTGCTCCTCGTCGGGGGCGATGAAGAGCAGCGCGTTGGCGTGCTTGCGGAAGCTCTGCCCATGCTGCTTCACGATGTCGCTGACGAACTTCTCCGTCTCCTTGGGCAAGCCCGTCTCCGTTGCCGTCTGGTGCAGGTCAAGAACGACCAGGCTCAGTCGCGCATCGTCGGCCACATCCCGGCTCTCGTGCGGGTAGCGGAACACCCGGAATTGCACTTCGCCGATCATGTCGTTCAGCGTGTCCTTTGCGCACTTCCGCACCCGCTCCTGATCGGAGCGCACCATCTCTTCGTGGTCGAGGATGGTACGGTTGAGGTTCTGCTTGGATTCGAAGCGGTAGAGGCCGCCGTCGCCGTACAGGAACCAGAGCCTCTTCGACATGCGGTCAAGCGCGTCCGTGACGAACGGCGGGTTCATCTCCGGGTTCAACACCGCCAGCCGCAACTGCGGCGTGGTCGCCCCCTTCTGCTGCCCGCCGCCGAACGAATACATGAAGATCGCCCTAGCCAGCTTCTCCGCGACCGACTCTTTCGCGTACTCGCTGCCTAGAGAACGGTCGATCTCCGGCGACTTGGCGTCCGGACCGGCGATGTCGCTGTCCACCACGCTGTGGAACGCACTCCCTGCGTACTTGACCAGCTCCCCGCGAATCTCGCCCGTGCCGAGGTTCACGCCGCAGGACTGAATCAGCGGCTCGTTGTCCTTCCGGTTGTAGAGGTCGCTGACGACATACGCGAGCAGCCGGAGCACGCCGCGCGTCCGCTGGAACTCCGGGATCGAGCCCCACCGCTCGTATAGCGTGGTCAGCAGCTCCGGGTGGAACGGGTACGCGGCCAGCATATTCTGCTTGTATGCCGGCTCCCTGACGGTCTGCGACACATCGTCGCCGAGCGCCCGGTACTTCGCGCAGTACGCCTCCACCGTCCGCTGGTGTTCGGCGCGATCGCCCAGGTCCTCGAACAGCCGCCGCCGGATCACCTCGTAGATTTCCATCCCCTCGACGGGAAGCTTCACCTTTTCGACCCGCCCGATCACCTTCTCCAACGACTGGTGCGCCCGCTCGGCACCCTCCGTGTCGAGCCACTCCGACGCCTGACTGGTCAGCGTCGCCACCAGCACGGCGTGCGGGCAGTTGGCCACCGCGATGGTGAGCTGCTGCAAGAAGGTCAGCGTGCTGCCCCGCAGGCTCCAGTCGCCCAGCCTGATCTTCTCGGCGTTGACCAGGTAGACCAGAATCTCGTCCATCAGGATCACGCACGGGCCGCACTTCTCCAGCATCGCCCCGAGCAGGTTGCTTCCCGGCGCGGTCTTGGCCGTGTCCTCCTTCTCGACCATCTTGTAAAGCGCCTCGCCGCCGAGTTGGTGCGCTATCTCGCCCCACATCGTTCGGTCGCTGGCCACGTTCATCGCCGTGCCAACGAGGCACGCCACCCGCGCGTTCGGGATGGTCTTGAGGCCCGCGTCGGCGATGAACTGCTTCACGGGAGCAAGCTTGGCCACCTTCGACGGATCGTTGAGCAGGTGGTAGATGCCCAGCAGCGTGTGCGTCTTGCCGCCGCCGAACGGCGTCTGCATCTGCACGACGGGTTCCCCGTCTTTGTGCCCAGCCACGCGCCGCAACACGCCCGTCAGCAGGTCGGTCAGCCCCTTGGTGAAGTAGGTCTTGCCGACGAACGCGGCGGGATCGCGGTAGTCCACCGCGCCCCGGCCCGCGACGACCTCGCCCAGGTCAGCCGCGAACACTGAGGCGTCGAAGCGGCGCTTGCGGATATCCTCGTGGGGCGTAACGACCTGCCGCCATGGGCGGAGGACGGGGGACGGAGGATTGAGGGCGGAAGACATAGTCAGGCTCTCCTCTTGTTTGATCGGTTCTTGGCCGACTTCGAGCAGGTGACGAGTATAGCTGCGAGTTGTTGCGCCTCGTCGAGCAGTTCGGTCAAGCTCTCCGGTTTGACGATCTCGGCATCGCACAGCAGTTCCATCCAATACACGGCTTCCTCCAACTCCTGCAAGCCACCTTCGATCTTCGCGATGTACTCTGCATCAGATCGACTTCGGTATGCTTCTCGATAGTGTGCGCCGACAGAGGTGCCGGAGCGAAGGAGCTGCTTTCCCAACAACTGCGATTCCGTGCTCTTGGGCAGGGCCGAATAGAGACGGATTATCCGCAGCGCAAACTGCTTTGTGCGCTCCCGCAGATCACTTCCTTTTTTCTCGCTCTGTATTTCCTCCGTCCTCATTCTTCCGCCCTCATCCCTTCGCTCTCAGCCATTCAGCCGCCAGTTCGCCACCCGCCACAGCGCGCAGCCGGCGCCGCTTCTCGTCAGATAAAACGCGCGGGCCCTGAAGAAACCGGCCGATGGACATGGCCCGGTCACGCCCTTCGGGCCGCAGGACGTCATCGACGGGAATCGGTTCAGTCAACGTAACCGACGCCGACGGGTCGGCGACCACGCGAGTCCGGTAGGCTTCCGCCGGATAGGCCGGATCGTCCCCCGGGTTGGCGTTCACATCACGCACGACCCAAACGGCGACGAGAAACGCAGCCTGCTCCGGGTCTCGCCGGAGTCCCTTGCCGGACGTGACCATCCACATCCGGTCGCCGGGGAGAAGCTCGCCCATGCACTTCGCGCTGCTATGCCAGAAGAGGACGCCGCCGTCGTTCCGCCAGGCAGAACCCGCGCCGACGGAGGCAGCCCGGTTCCCCGCGTAGTCCCGCCAGTAAATCAGCACATCCGCCATGCCCCGTCCTCAATCCGCATTACGGCCACGCTGGAGGCCCTAAAGTCGAAGGTAACCCTCGTACCGGCTGCCCACTTGAACCGATAACGCTCATCGCCCCTTTGGCGAATCAAGAAAAACCACCGTGGACCTTGACCAACCAACGAAAACCAACGAGAATCTCCGTAGATCAACACCTGGCGCTGCTCGTCAGCGTCCAGATATCAGCCCCTGGCGGTTGCACGCAACCGCCAGTTTTCTTATGGTCGGCGTCGATGGATCGCGTCTGCATCTTCATCGACGGCAGCAACTTCTACCACGCCCTCAAGGATGCCGACCTGCCGGTCCGCGTTGACCTCGGCAAGCTCGCCTCGAAGCTCACCGGGCATGATCGACGGCACGTCCACACCTACTACTACAACACGCCGCTCATCCGGCCCCGCCGGGATGACCCGGACTACTCGGCCAGGGACGAACGCTGCCGTTCGCAGCAGCGCTTCTTCAACGCCCTCCGGTTCATCCCCAACCTGACCTTCAAGCCGGGGCGCTTTCAGCGCCTGCCCAACGGCGGGCAGGTGGAAAAGGGCGTCGATGTTATGCTCGCCATCGACATGCTGACGCTCGCCTTCAAGGACCGCTACGACGTCGCCATCCTCGTCTCCAGCGACGCCGATTTCAAACACGCCGTCGACGTCGTCAAGTTCGAGACCGGCAAGACGGTCGAACTCCACCAGGTCGACGGGTCCAAAGCCTATGACCTCATCACCGCGTCCAGCGACTACAAGCCGATTACACGGGACATCATCAACGACTGCCTCCGGCCTCAGTCCCGCCGCTGATCGAACGGGCACGACTTCATTGCCGCTTCGACCGTCTCCCGCAAGCAGCGCAGGCCGTTGCCGGACGTCACCATCCACATGCGGTCGCGGGGCTGTAACTCCGCGATACACTTTAGGCTGCTATGCCGCCGATACGCACGATCGCCCGCGAACTGGTAAGCGCGATCGGCCACGTAATCTCGCAACTAGCCCAGCAAATCCGCCACGCCCGACCTCCGCTGTTCACAATAATCCGCTGATCCGAATGTTCACAGGTCGCATAGTATCGATGTCACGCTCGTATCGCGCAAGCTCCTCCCGTACCCGATCTCGCCGTCCTCGCAATACAGTGCAACCCGCGCTACCAACCGTCGCAATCGCAAGTACATAGAGCCACAAACTGCTCCCTTCGCCGACGACTTTCGTAACCGTTCACGGGATTCGGACCTCTCGGAGGTATGGTCACGGGTGTTTCGGTTTTTTCTGGCCGGGTTTGCGGTGCGTTGTCGATATTTCTCCTGCAATCGTAGTGCGTTTCGA
>Ga0214473_10010612_pt1 | contig 10817 bp, 7 predicted proteins | sample RVTome_7_FD_203509 | JGI IMG/M metagenome (GOLD analysis project Ga0214473, IMG submission 203509) | Soil microbial communities from uranium-contaminated site in the Upper Colorado River Basin, Wyoming, United States - RVT98D197 | ecosystem: Environmental > Terrestrial > Soil > Contaminated >... | reverse complement strand
GGGCAGCCCTCGCACCGCGACCTGGGCCGACTTTCTGGGTGACCTGGGATTTGGCGATGCGGTTTTCCTCAGCCGCCAGATCGGCTGGTGGACTGAGGCGCTGAGGAGCCGGCAGAGCAGCTTATTTATCGGGGACTTCGCGCCCTGTGCCCTGCTGGCGGCCAAGGCGCTCGGCATCCCCGCCGTCGCCACCGGCACCGGCTACTCGGTACCACCGCCCAGTCTCGATGCCTTTCCGCCGTTACTGCCCGAGCATGCGCAGCGCCTCCATGCCGAAAGCGCGATGGTCGCGGCGTTGAACACTGCTGGCTCCGAGCATGGACTGCCGCCCATCACCCGCTTCGCCGAACTCTACGACTGCAGCGCCCAACTGGCCCGCACCATTCCCATGCTCGATCCGTACTTCGTCCGCCGGACCGAGCCGTTGTTGCCACCGCTCAACGACTTGGCGGCGCGCGCGGGTGGTGGGGACGAGGTCTTCATATATTTTTCCACCGACGAGCGCGACGACCCTGCCCTCATGCAGGCGGTGGGCGATCTGGAGCTGCCTGTGCGCCTCTACATGCCGGCCATTCCGGCGGCGCTCGCGGCGCAGCTTGCGGCACGCGGTGTCATCATCGAGCCGGCACCGCTGCCGCTAGCCGAGATCGGCCGCCACACCCGGCTGATGGTCCATGCCGGCCAGCATGGTTCGCTCTGCATGGCACTTGGGCTCGGCGTGCCGCAGGTTGCCTTCCCGCGTCATCTGGAGCATCTCTACCACGCGCGCCGTGCCGCCGAGCTTGGCACCGTCACGGTGGTCTCGCGGCACGAGCGGGACCCCGCCGTCATCGCCGCCGCCATCCGCGCGCGCTATGAGGACGCCACTGCCGCCCGGCGCGCAGCCGACCTCGCGGAGGTGCTGGCACCCCGTCTCTCGGGTGATATTCCCGCTTTGGTCCGGGATCGGCTGTTGCCGCTGCTCGAGGCCTGAGGCAAATCACCCTTTGCCCCTTGGGCGCGCCCTTGCTAAAAGGCCGCCAATTCCTGCACCCGCTGAAGAACCGAGACGATGAACGATACCCAAAAGGGCGCGAGCGCCGAAACCGGCGCCGCCGAAACCGACTATTCGGCGACCCTGTTCCTGCCGCAGACCGAATTCCCGATGCGCGCCGGGTTGCCCGAGCGCGAGCCGGGCTGGCTCAAGCGCTGGGAGGACATGGATCTTTACGGCCGGCAGCGCGAAGCAGCCAAGGGGCGGCCGCATTTCACCCTGCATGACGGCCCGCCCTATGCCAACGGCAATATCCACATCGGCCACGCGCTCAACAAGACGCTCAAGGATCTCGTCTCCCGCTCGATGAGCATGCTGGGCTACGACTCGGCCTATGTGCCGGGCTGGGACTGCCATGGCCTCCCGATCGAATGGAAGATCGAAGAGCAGTACCGCGCCAAGGGCAAGAACAAGGACGACGTCGAGATCAATGAATTCCGCGGCGAGTGCCGCACCTTTGCGCAGCATTGGGTCGACGTGCAGCGCGAGGAATTCAAGCGCCTGGGCGTGATCGGCGACTGGTCCAACCCCTACCTCACCATGAGTTTCGACGCCGAGGCGCAGATCGCCCGCGAACTGTGGAAATTTGCCGCGACCGGGCAGCTCTACCGGGGCTCCAAGCCGGTGATGTGGTCGGTGGTCGAGCGCACCGCGCTGGCCGAGGCCGAGATCGAATATGCCGACTACGAGAGCGACACAATCTGGGTGAAGTTCCCGGTGCGCGCCACCGCCGGGGTCGAGGCCGAGCATGCCGTCGAACTGGCCACCGCCTCGGTGGCCATCTGGACCACCACGCCCTGGACCATCCCCGGCAACCGCGCCATCAGCTTTTCGAGCAAGATCGCCTACGGCCTCTACGAGATCCTGAGCGCCCCGGAGGGCAACTGGGCCAGGACCGGCGAGAAGTACATCCTCGCCGACAACCTCGCCGCCGACGTCTTCCACAAGGCCAAGGTCGAGAACTACGAGCGCAGGTTCGACGTGCAGCCCTACATGCTCGCCGGGATGGTTGCCTCGCACCCGCTGCGCGGGCTCGCCGGCGGCTATGAGTTCGCGGTGCCGCTGCTCGATGGCGAGCACGTCACCGATGACACCGGCACCGGCTTCGTGCACACTGCCCCCGGCCACGGCCTCGACGACTTCGAGATTTGGATGTCGTCCAGCCGCCTGCTCAACGAGCGCGGCATCGACACCACGATCCCCTATACCGTCGACGATGCGGGCTTCTATACCAAGGATGCGCCGGGCTTCGACGGCGCCCGCGTGCTCGACGACAGCGGCAAGAAGGGCGATGCCAACCAGCGGGTGATCACCGCGCTCGCCGAGCGCGGCATGATGGTGGCCCGCGGCCGGGTCAAGCACCAGTATCCGCATTCATGGCGCTCCAAGAAGCCGATCATCTTCCGCAATACGCCGCAGTGGTTCGTCTACATGGACAAGCCGATCGGCGACCCCTCATCCGGCGCTTCGCGCCACCTTCTCCCTCAAGGGGAGAAGGGGAACTCCGCGTCCGCCACAAGCTCGGTGCCCCCCTCTCCCCTTGAGGGAGAGGGTGCCCCCACGGGTCGCGTAGCGCCCGAGGGCAGGCTCCGGGCGGGTGAGGGGTCGAAGCCAAACACCGAAGCGGCCTTCCCCGACACCCTGCGCGCCCGCGCCCTCGCCGCCATCGATGCCACCAAGTTCTATCCGCCCGCCGGCCAGAACCGTCTGCGTTCGATGATCGCCGAGCGCCCCGACTGGGTGCTTTCGCGCCAGCGCGCCTGGGGCGTGCCGATTGCCGTTTTCGTCAACAAGGAGAGCGGGGTGACCCTGGTCGACGAAGTGATCAACCACCGCATCGCGGACGCCTTCGAGGCGGAGGGCGCCGACGCCTGGTTCAAGCCGGGCGCCAAGGAGCGCTTCCTCGGCGCGGGCTACAATCCCGACGATTGGGAGAAGGTCGACGACATCCTCGACGTCTGGTTCGAGAGCGGCACCACCCATTCCTGGGTGCTGCGCAACAAGCAGAAGTGGCCGGACCTGACCTTCCCCGCCTCAATGTACCTGGAAGGCTCGGACCAGCATCGGGGCTGGTTCCATTCCTCGCTGCTCGAAAGCTGCGCCACCAACGGCTTTGCGCCGTACCAGTCGGTGCTGACCCATGGCTTCACCATGGACGGCGAAGGCCGCAAGATGAGCAAATCGCTGGGCAACGTCGTCGCCCCGCAGGACGTCATCCGCCAGTACGGCGCCGATATCCTCCGCCTCTGGGTCGCTTCGGCCGACTATTCCGAAGACCTCCGCATGGGCAAGGAGATCATCAACACCACCGTCGACTCCTACCGCAAGCTGCGCAACACCTTGCGCTGGCTGCTCGGCAACCTCGCCCACTACAAGCCCGAGGAGGCCGTGGCGTTCGCCGAGATGCCCGAGCTTGAGCAACTGATCCTCAACCGGCTCAGCGAACTCGACGCGCTGGTGCGCGAGGCCTACCGCACCTACGACTACAAGCGCGTGGTCGCGACGCTCTCCAACTTCATGAACATCGAGCTTTCGGCCTTCTATTTCGACATCCGCAAGGACGCGCTCTATTGCGACCCGATCTCGTCGCTGCGCCGCAAGGCGAGCCTGACGGTGCTCGAGGCCCTGTTCGATACGCTGACAGCCTGGCTGGCGCCGATCCTGGTCTTCACCATGGAAGAATGCTGGCTGGAGCGGCATCACGGAACTGCCTCCTCGGTGCACCTGCGGACCTTCCCGGAATTGCCCAGGGAATGGGCCAACGAAGCGCTGGCCGAGAAGTGGCAGAAGATCCGCGCCATCCGCCGCGTCGTCACCGGCGCGCTCGAAATCGAGCGCAAGGACAAGCGCATCGGCTCCTCGCTCGAGGCGGCGCCCAAGGTCTTCGTCTCCGATAAGGCGCTGCTGGCCGCGGTTGCAGGCGAGGATCTCGCTGAAATCGCCATCACCTCGGCGATCACGGTGGCCGAAGGGGAAGGGCCCGCCGAGGCGTTCCGGCTCGACGAGGTTCCCGGGGTGGCTGTCGTGCCGGGGCTCGCCCAGGGCACGCGCTGCGCCCGCTCGTGGAAGATCCTGCCCGAGGTCGGCTCCGACCCGGAATATCCCGCTCTCTCCCCGCGCGACGCCCAGGCCATGCGCGAGCGCAAGGCGGCCGGGCTCTGAGCCCGGTGGTCGGACGATATCTGCGCGAAGGACGCTCAGTCATCTCCCTCCCCCTTGGCGGGGAGGGATCAAGGGTGGGGGGGCGAGAGCCCTGTGCCCCACCGCCCCCCACCCCTAACCCCTCCCCGCAAGGGGGAGGGAGACCGTTCGGTGGCGGTGGACCGATCGCGGCTTGGGGGCGCGCATCGTGAAACCACCGCTCCGCGGCCTTTTCCCCAGTCTCCTTTTCGCGCTCCTCGCCTTTGGCCTCGACCGCGCCCACAAATATTTTCAGATCGACGTTCAGGGCTGGCGGGGTGGCGAATTTGCCCGCGTCACCGATTTCTTCGACTATGTGCTGGTCTGGAACACCGGCGTCTCCTACGGGCTCCTGGGGGACGCGCCGCTCTGGGTGCTGGGCATCGTCATCGTGCTGGCCACGACCCTTTTGGGCGTCTGGTGGTGGCGTTCGACCCAGATGCTCGTTCGAGTGGGGCTGGCCTTCTGCATTGGCGGGGCGCTCTCGAACGCACTCGACCGTATCTTTTACGGCGCCGTGGCCGATTTCTTTCACTTCCACTGGCAGCAGTATTCGTTCTACATCTTCAACATTGCCGACATGGCGATCACGCTCGGAGTGTTGCTGCTAATCCTCGATTTGCTGGGGATCGGCAGGGGCAGGGAAGCCAGCGCTCCGGTCTGAACGCATTGCTGCCTGAATCTGGTTTTAGGGGCGTTGATGGTTTATAAGGCGCGCGCAAGGCATGTTGGCGGATGACGGGCTTCGGCTTCCGCAAAGACAATGCCGGGGCAGTGGGGAATAAGGGAAGTTTCATGCGTAGTGACTCGTACGGGCGGCGGCCCGCCGTTTTGGCCGTGACCCGGACCGGACTTCTCGCTGTTGCCCTGCTGGTGGGCCTGGGGGTCAGTGCCTGCACGACCACCGAAGGCACCAACGCCATGACCGATTTTGGCACCTTCGAGCGTGAAGTGATGACCTCCACCCTGCAAGGGCTCGGCATGGTCGACCGGCAGGACAAGGAAGAGACCAACACCCGCCGCGCGCCGCTGGTGCTGCCCAAGCAGAGCGGCAGCCTGCCGGCGCCCTCGACCGATGCGAAGACGGCCCTGCTGCCGGCCGATTCCGCCAATGTGCAGATCGACACCAGCGGACTGTCCGAGGAGGATCTGAAGCGGCTGCGCAATGCGCGCGTCGTCGACCTGCGGACCCTGTCCGGCCGGCCGCTCACCGACGCCGAGGCCAAGCAGCTGACCGCGCGCATGACTGCGGCGCAGCTCAAGAGCGGCCCGCGCCCGCTCTACCTGCCGCCCGACGAGTACTTCACCGTCGTCGGCGGCAAGGACACGGTTTGCCTCGCCAAGAATGGCGACCTCGTGCCGCTCGACGACAAGGCCTGCCCGGAGGAAATCCGCAAGGCGTTGCAGGCGACGGTCAGCGGCGGTCGTGCGCCGAAACAGCCCGGGCTGCTCGGAACCGGCTCGAACAACCTCGCCGGTGACGTGGGCGTGAGCAAACAGTAACCGCGCGGCGCGGCGCTCTGGCCCGCGCCACCGCAACCGAACTCGAAAGATGCGCTGCCCATAAGGGCCCGCAGGAGCAGACAACATGGCAGACGCCACCCCCGTTCCGGCCGCCGGCGACCGGCTTGCGAAAGTCATCGCCCGCTCGGGCCTCTGTTCGCGTCGCGACGCCGAGGCCTGGATCAAGGAAGGGCGCGTCGCCGTCAACGGCAAGACCGTCAAGACCCCCGCCTTCAACGTCACCGACCGTGACCAGATCAAGGTCGATGGCGAAGTGCTGGCCGCCCGCCAGGGCACCCGCGTCTGGCTCTATCACAAGCCCGCCGGCCTGGTGGTCACCGAGAAGGACCCCGAGGGGCGCGAGACCATCTTCGAAAAGCTCGAGGCCCAGGGCCTGCCACGCGTCGTCACCATCGGCCGGCTCGATATCAATACCGAGGGCCTGCTGCTGCTCACCAATGACGGCGGGCTCAAGCGGGTGCTGGAGCTGCCCGCAACCGGCTGGTTGCGTAAATACCGCGTCCGCGCCTTCGGTTCGGTCACCCAGGCCCAGCTCGACCGCCTCAAGGAAGGCATCGAGATCGAGGGCGTCAAGTACGGCCCGATCGATGCGACGCTGGAGCGCCCGCAGGGCAGCAACGTCTGGCTGCTAGTGTCGCTGCGCGAAGGCAAGAACCGCGAAATCAAGAACGTGCTGGCCGAGCTGGGCCTCCAGGTCAACCGCCTGATCCGCGTCAGCTATGGCCCGTTCCAGCTCGGGGATATCCCGATCGGGGCGGTCGAGACAGTCAAGGCCCGGGTGCTGCGCGACCAGCTCGGCAAGCGGCTCGCCGAGGAAGCCGGCGTCGATTTCGAGAGCGAACTGCCCGAGGTCGAGGAAGTGGGCAGGAAGCGCGCGGCCAATCCCAAGCTGCGTGCTGCCGCGCCCGGCAAGGCGACTCCCAAGCAGGGCCGCCCCGGCGCCAGCGCCACGCTCAATCGCTTCCGCTTCACCGATCGCGCCGACAAGACGGCGCGCGAATTGCAGGACGAGGATCGCCCGCGAAAGGACCGGCCCGGCCGCTTCGACGCCAAGCCGGCCGCCCGGCCGCGTCGTCCCGAGGCGGCGGCCGACGAAGCGCCGGCGCGCAGGATCTTGTTCGATGACGGGCGCGAGCCCGCCGAGTTCAGGGAAAAGGCCTACGGCAAGAAGCCGCGGGACGAGAAGCCCGGCGCCAGACCGGCCGCACGTCCGGGACCGCGCCGTGAAGGCGCCGAGCGGCCCGCCCACGCCTTCGGCGACAAGCCCAGGCGCGATTTTGGCGACCGCCCGCGGCCGCCCCGACCCGATGGCGAGCGGCCCCGCGCGGCCCCGCGCCGTGACCATGCCGCATCGGATGCGCGTCCGAAGCGGGACTTCGCCGAGCGGCCCAAGCGCGATTTCGGCGACAAGCCGCGTCCGCCGCGGGCCGATGGCGACCGCTCGCGCGCCCCGCGCCCGGCAGCCGACGGCGCCCGTCCGCCCCGCTCATTCGGCGACAAGCCGCGTCCGCCCCGTCCTTTCGGCGACAAGCCCAAACGCGATTACGGCGACAAGCCGCGTCCGCCGCGGACTGGTGGCGATAGCGCTCGTCCGGCCCGCTCGTTCGGCGACAAGCCGCGGTCTGCGGCTCCCGCCGGCGCCGAGCAGCGTCTTGCCCGCAAGCCTCACGCCAAAAGGGACGGGGCGGCTCCCGCTCGCGCCCACCGGCCCGGCGGGTCGCCGCGGCCGGCCGGCAGCAAGCCGCGCGCGCCGCGCCCGGACGGGCCGCCCAAGGGCCCCCGTCCGCCGCGCAAGCCGCGCGCCTAGCCGATGCGCATTGTCGCCGGCAAGTTCCGCGGCAAGAACCTGCTCTCGCCCTCCGATGCGTCCATCCGGCCGACCTCGGACCGGGCGCGGGAGGCCATCTTCAGCATCATCTCGAGTCGGCTGGGCCCCAGTCTCGACGGCCTGCGCGTGCTCGACCTCTTTGCCGGCACCGGCGCCCTGGGTCTCGAAGCGCTGTCGCGCGGCGCCGCCAGCGTCTGCTTCGTCGATACCGGTTCGGAGGCGCGCGGGCTGATCCGCGACCACATCGAGGCGTTCGGCGCGGGGGGCGTCGCCAAGCTGCTCCGCCGCGACGCCACCAATCTGGGTCCCGCGGGCACGCTCGGCCCCTTCAACCTTGTCTTCCTCGATCCGCCCTATGGCAGGGGCTTGGGAGAAAAGGCGCTCGCCTCGCTCGCCACCGGCAAATGGCTGGCGAGCGAGGCGGTCATCGTCTTCGAGGAGAGTGTCGACGCCGAGATCAAGCTGCCGCCCGGCTTCGCCGTCGAACTGAGGCGCGAATACGGCGCGGCGGCGGTGCGCCTCCTCAGCTACTCACCCGAACCTTAGCGCGTCCGGCCGAACAGCCGCTCGATATCGCGTTTCTTGAGTTCCACATAGGTGGGGCGGCCGTGGATGCACTGGCCCGAATGCGGCGTCGCTTCCATCTCGCGCAGCAGCGCGTTCATCTCGTCGAGCCGCAGCCGGCGCCCCGAACGGACCGAGCCGTGGCAGGCCATGCGCGCGATGATCGCCTCCATCCGGTCGCCCAGCGCCGCGGTCGAGTCCCACTCCGCAAGGCCATCCGCCAGATCGCGAACCAGGCCCTCGACATCGGTTTGCCCGAGCAGCGCCGGCGTCTCCCGCACGGCCACCGCCCGCGGCCCGAAGCGCTCGAGATAGAGGCCGAGCCGCTCCAGCACCGGGGACGCTTCCTCCAGCCGCGCGCAGTCCTCCTCCGGCAGCTCGATGACGATGGGAATGAGCTGCGCCTGGCTGGCGACCGGTCCGGCCGCCAGCTGCGCCTTGAACCGCTCATAGACCAGCCGCTCATGCGCCGCATGCTGATCCACCAGCAGCAGGCTCTCCCCGTTCTGCGCCACGATGAAGTTTTCGAACATCTGCGCCCGTGCCGTCCCCAGCGGGTATTCGGCATCGATGGCCGGCGCCTCGGGCGCTTCGTAGCGGGCGCTGGGCTCGGCAAAACCGCCAAATCGGAGGGAGGGGGGATCGTAGCGCTGGGAAGGGCCGGCGAAGCCGTGGGCCTGTTCGGGCGCTGACGCAGCCATCTCCGGCGCCCGGAATGCCTCCATCACCGCGTCGGCTACCGTGGACGACGCCTTGTACCCGGCGGCGGCCAGCGCCTCGGCGATGGCTCGGATCACCGCCGAACGCACTGCGCCCTGATCGCGGAACCGCAGCTCCGCTTTGGCCGGATGGACGTTGACGTCGACCTCGGCCGGATCGACGGCGAGGAACAGCGCGATGGCCGGAAAGCGGTCGCGGAACAGATAGTCGGCATAGGCCGCCCGCACCGCCCCCAGCAGCACCTTGTCGCGCACCGAGCGGCCGTTGACGAAATAGAACTGGGAGAGGCTGTTGGCCTTCGAATAGGTGGGCAGGCCCGCGAGCCCCGCCACCACCACGCCATGCCGGGCCATGCCCAGCTGCGCGGCGTTCCCGGCGAAATCGGCCCCCATCACCTGGCTCAATCGCGCCGCGAGCGCGCCCTCGCCACGCTGGGCCGGCAAGTTGAGCGGGCTGCGGTCGCTGCCGTCGAGCACGAAATGCACCGCCGGATTGGCCATCGCCAGGCGCTTGATGACGTCGGTGATCGCCGCCGCCTCCGCCCGGTCGGATTTGAGGAACTTGAGCCGCGCCGGCACCGCCGCGAACAGCTCGCGCACCTCGACCACCGTGCCCCGGTTCATCGCCTGCGGCACCGGGGGGCGCTTGACGCTACGGCTGACCTCGAGCCGCAGGCCGCTCGCTGCATCGGCGGGCCGGGACCAGATCGCCAACTCCGAAACCGCCCCGATCGAGGCCAGCGCTTCCCCCCGGAACCCCAGGGTCCGGATGTCGTCGAGCCCGTCATCGGCAAGCTTGGAGGTGGCGTGCCGCTCCACCGAGAGCACCAGATCGTCGCGGTCCATGCCCACGCCGTCGTCTTCGATGCGGATCAGGTTCTTGCCGCCGCCCGCGGTGGTGACCACGACCCGCGAGGCCCCGGCGTCGATGGCGTTCTCGACCAGCTCCTTGACGACGCTGGCCGGCCGCTCGACCACCTCGCCGGCGGCGATGCGGTTCACCAGATCGTCCGGTAGCTGCCGGATGGGCATGAAGCGATTCTCCTTGGGCAGCAGTCTACCTTGGCCGTGACAACCGTGTCGAACCCGACCCCTCATCGGGCGCTTCGCGCCACCTTCTCCCTCAAGGGGAGAAGGGGACTCGGTGCGTGCCGCCGGTTCGGTGCCACCCTCTCCCCTTGAGGGAGAGGGTGCCCGAAGGGCGGGTGAGGGGTCGGGCTTGCGCAGGATGAGGGGTCTGTTCTCCGCAACCGCCAAAACTGCTACCACCCGCACATGACCCAACCGCCGCAATCCCCCATGGACATCGCCCTGGCCCTAGCCGAGGAAGCCGCCGCCAATGACGAGGCCCCGGTCGGCGCGGTGATCGTCGAGAACGGTGAAATCCTCGCCGCCGAGCGCAACCGCATGCGCGAATTGAACGACCCCACGGCCCACGCCGAAATGCTCGCCATCCGCCGCGCGCTGGCGAAACGGGGCACCGGCCGGCTCGATGGCTGCGATCTCTACGTGACGCTCGAGCCCTGCGCCATGTGCGCGGGCGCCATCGCCCATGCCCGGGTGCGGCGGCTCTACTACGGCGCCGAGGACCCCAAGGCGGGCGCGGTCGATCACGGGGTGAGGCTGTTTTCGAGCCCCAATTGCCATCACCGACCCGAAGTGATCTCGGGGCTGGGCGAGGCAAGATCCACAGGTCTGCTCAAGGCGTTCTTCGCCTCGCTGCGGTAGGGTTCTGCGTCCTCTTCATTGCCAAGGTGCCGAACCCGACCCCTCACCCGCCCTTCGGGCACCCTCTCCCTCAAGGGGAGAGGGGGGCACCGAGCCGGCGGCATGCACTGGGTCCCCTTCTCCCCTTGAGGGAGAAGGTGGCGCGAAGCGCCGGATGAGGGGTCGGTTCGACACCAATGTGCGCCGCGGGGACGACACCGGTGGATGGTGTGTTTAAGAACATATCCCACGCCCCAAGGGA
>Ga0214473_10010611_pt1 | contig 10818 bp, 8 predicted proteins | sample RVTome_7_FD_203509 | JGI IMG/M metagenome (GOLD analysis project Ga0214473, IMG submission 203509) | Soil microbial communities from uranium-contaminated site in the Upper Colorado River Basin, Wyoming, United States - RVT98D197 | ecosystem: Environmental > Terrestrial > Soil > Contaminated >... | reverse complement strand
TGCGCACGCCCTGCTGTAGCAGGCGTTGGAGGTCCGCCCGGCTCTCTGCCTTCACCAGGTTGGGCATGTCGGCGGCAAAGAAGGTGCTGGAGATCTGCGTGTCAAGATCGACACGATCGACGACGATCATCACCGTCGGGTTCTTGAGCGCCGGATGCAGGCGCAGTTTGCGAGCGGTGAAGAGCATCAGAAGCGACTTGCCCGAACCCTGGAAGTGCCAGATTAGACCCTTCTTCGGATGCCCGGCGACGACGCGCTCGACGATCTTGTTGGCCCCATCCACCTGTTGATAGCGGGCGACAATCTTGATGCGGCGGTTCTTCGAGTCAGTGGCGTAGACGGTGAAGTTGGCCAGCAGGTCGAGCAGCGCGTGGGGCCGCAGCATCGAGTCCATCGCCGTGTTGAGCTGCTGCAAGGACGAGGCTCCGGGCGCGGTCTCCGTCCGCCAAGGACCCCACAGCTCGACCGGCAGGCCGATGCACCCGTAGCGGAAGTCCTTACCTTCGGTGGCGATCGAGAGCAGGTTGGGCACGAAAAGTTCCGGGACGTTCCGTTCGTAGTCGTCGTGGATCTGGAGCGCCCCGTCGAGCCAGCTTTGGGACGGCCGCACCGGCGTCTTGGCCTCCATCACGACCAGCGGGATGCCGTTGACGAGCAGCACCAGGTCGGCGCGCTTCTCGGTCGCCCCGGCGCGCAGGGTGTATTGCGTGGTGACGACGCACTCGTTCTTGCTCGGGTCGGCGAAGTCAATCAGGCGGATGGTGACGTGCTCGCCGTGCTCGCCGAAAGGCATCGACCGCTCGCCGGTGAGCCAGGCGGAGAACTCCTCGTTGGCCCGCACTAGCCCGCCCGTGCGGACACCTATGATGATCGCCCGCAAGCGATAGAGGACGTCATCGGCGCGGTCCGGTCGGGCGGCAATCTCCGGGTTCAGCCGGATCAGCGCCTCGCGCACCCAGGCATCGATCAGCACTTCCTGAGGCTGGCGCGGCAGGTCGGCGGGACTGACATAGCTCCAGCCGAGGCCGTAACCAGCCGGGCGCTCGCGCGTGGCACCGGGGAGGCTGCTTTCGAGGGAACCTGCCAGCCTATCTCGAATGTACGCCTCAACCGTACTAGATTCGGTGAAGCTCATGCTCCTAGCCCTTGTTGCATGATCCGGTCGCCGAATGCATCTAGCTGTCGAAGGCGATCACTCAACGCGCCCACGCTTGCTCGTACAGCATTGTAGGTCTTCAGCCACTCCCGCTGCTTACTCAGCGGCATCAAGGGCACCAGGAAGCCGGAAACCTGCTTCTTGTTTACGGATGCAAGGTTGCTCGTTCTCTTCGCGCTTTGGAGGAAGAAGGATCTGCCATATGGACTTCGCGCAACGGCAGCGAGAAACCACGGCTCAAGACGCGAGAGGTCTGGCCGAACAGCAAACACATGGTTTTGGTGCAGACAACCTTGGATTTCGCCTTGCCAGACAGTACCTCTCCCTAGCTTGTCAAGATCTCCCCCTTCGGTCATCAGCACGTCGCCGCGGCGCAGGCTGTACCTCGGGATCTTATGCTTCTCTACGACGATTTCCTTCATCTCCCGCAGGTCGAGCGCGCCATCCAGGACGTTGGCAACCCGGAGATATGGCATTCTGGTTGTGGTGCCGTCCGGCTTTCGGCCCATTGCCAGACCAGTCTGGACCTCTGCGAGCTCTGACAGCGGGGCTCGATTCAGTGCCGGCTGCCAGTTGTCGTACGCTTCTCCGAAGGTTTCTTCTAGGAGCGCGTACTCACTTCGCGTGGCCGCCTGTGCAGCCTCCAGCAGGCACTCCCTCAGGCTTCGGTGCGCCAGGAGCGCCTCCTCAATCCTCCGCTGCTCCTCCAGCGGCGGCAGAGCGAACTCGTAGGCCGCGAGGCTATCCCAGTTGGTGCGCGGAGAGAGCGATCCCGCCGAAGTGCCAACGGCATGTTCGAAGAACCCGTCGGTCTGGCAAATGAAGGGCAGTAACCCGGGAACTAGTTCCTCACTCTTTGGCTCAAGCACATAGATGTCGCTGGAACACACGCCGTCGAAATCGGCTACAGCCACCTTGTGCTGGTAGACCCGCCGCTTGCCGAAGAGAACTTGCCCAACACGAAACACGTTTGTGAAAGTCGTTCCGGCTGCAACGTTACCCCAACGCCGTATCCTCAGATCACCGGGCTCTAGGTGCTCGAGACCCACGTAGTGATCGAATCCATCCGCATCCGGATCGGCAGAGCGCTCCCGAACGAGTCGTATCACGTCCCCGAAGGCCACTCGGGTCCAGCCCTTGCGGAGCCTGTTAGGCATCATCCGCATCCCCGGCGACGAGACCGTCGAGTATGTTCACTAGTCCATCGATCGCTTTCCAGAATCCGGCGCCGCCGGCCTCGAATGCCTCCCAGGCTTGCTTGAGATCCGCGCCGATGGCCTCGCCTTCTCGATTGCCCACTGGCCGCACGTAACGCGGGATCGACAGGTTGCCGTCGTTGTAAAGAACCTCGGCTAGGCTCGCCACCTTGGCGAAGCTTGGCTCGTCGGAAAAGGCCCGGTAGGCGGCCAGGATACGCTCCTGGTGTTCGGGCCGGAGGAAAGACTGCGCCCGCTCGCGCGCCACTTCGCCCACGGCGTTGATGAACAGGATCTTGCCGCGGTGCTCGGGCGGTTTCTGCGTCCGGCAGACGACGACGCAGGCTTCCATCGGCGCGTTGTAGAACAAGTTGGGGCCGAGGCCGAGCACGCACTCGAGCAGGTCCGCCTCGATCAACCGGCGCCGCATGTCGGCCTCCTCGTTGCGGAACAGTACACCGTGCGGGAACAGAATGGCGCAGCGGCCGGTCTTGGAATCCATGCTCTTGAGGATGTGCTGGAAGAAGGCGTAGTCGGCGCGACCCTGGGGCGGGACGCCCAAGAAGTTGCGCCCCCAGGCATCGGTTTGCCACGCCTCCCGGTTCCACGCCTTGATTGAATAGGGCGGATTGGCCAGAAGGACATCGAACGTGCGCAGGCGGTCGCGCTCGATGAACGCCGGAGCGGTCAACGTGTTGCCGACGGCGATCTCGAAGTCCTCGACGGCGTGCAGTACCAAGTTCATGCGGGCAATGGCGGCGGTGGTATGGATCACTTCCTGCCCGTACAGCTTAAGCGTGCGCGCATCGCCGCCCCGCCGCCGGACCTCCGCCAACGCCGAAATCAGCATGCCGCCGGTGCCTACAGTGGGGTCGTAGATGCTTTCGCCAACATGGGGCTCAAGCATCTGCGTCATCAGGTGGACGAGCGTCCGGTTGGTGTAGAACTCCTGCGCCGTATGGCCGCTGTCGTCGGCGAACTGCTTGATTAGGTACTCGTAGGCGTTGCCCAGTTCATCCTCGGGGACAGCCGCCAGACTGAGCGTGTGTTGCGAGAAGTGCTCGATCAGGTTCTTGAGGGTCGCATCGGGCATCTGAAACTTGTCGGTCCAGGCGGCGGTGCCGAAGATCCCGGCCAGGCGCTCAGGGTTGGCGGCCTCGATGGCCTGGAAGGCGGTGACCAGCTCCCGGCCGACGTCCCGCGATGCGGAGCGTACGGCCGACCAGTGGGCCTCGTCCGGGACGACAAAGTGGTCATCAGCGGTGGCGCCGGCGAAACCGGTGTCGCCGCTCTCCGCCAGCGCCGCCTGGTAGACCTCATCCCACACATCCGACAGACGCTTGAAGAATAGGAGCGGGAAGATGTACTGCTTGTAGTCGCCGGCGTCGACCAGCCCGCGCAGCAGCCCTGCAGCGCCCCACAGGTAGCCCTCGAGCTCCTGCTGGCTCAGGTGGCCGGCGGGCTTGGTCATTCGAGCCAACCCCCCTCGGTCAGAACCTTTCGCAAGCGATCCTCGGCCTCACGTGCCTCGGCCAGTGCCTGCTTGAAAGCGGCGACGGCCTCTGGCAGCGGCGGGATGGTATCGTCCGCCGGGGGCATGACGTAGCGCGAGATGTTGAGCGTCCAATCCTCGCGCCGGATCTCGTCTAGGCTGATGACCCGGGCGCGGTTGTCGACATCCTTGAAGGCGCGCACCCAGGTGGCGATCTGCTCGGCATGCCCCAGATCGAGGAAGCTCTGGGCGCGGCCTTTGCGATACAGCGTGGAGGCGTCGACGATAAGCAGCCGGTGCTGGCGTTCGGGGGGCTTGATCCGCCGGAGGACGACGATGGCCGGCGCCAGGCCCGTGCCGTAGAAGATGTTCGGGGCCAAGCCGATGACCGCCTCGATCAAATCCTGTTCGAGGATGCGCTTGCGTATGGCCCCCTCGGCCGCTTTGCGGAATAGCGCCCCTTGTGGAAGGACGACCGCCATGCGACCGGTTCGCTGTGCCATGGAGGCCACCATGTGCTGGACCCAGGCATAGTCGCCGTAGCTTTCCGGCGGCAGACCGAAGGCTGCCCTGCCCCAGGGGTCGTCTTCCCACATTTCCCGGCCCCACTCCTTAAGCGAGAAAGGCGGATTGGCGATGACGCAGTCGAAGGTGGCGAGCCCGCCGGTGCTCGAGTCCGTGAAAGCGGGATTGCGAAGAGTATCTTCGCGCTCGATGTGAAAGTCCTCGATGCCATGCAGCACCAGGTTCATGCGGGCGATCGAGGCGGTGGTCAGGTTCTTCTCCTGGCCGTAGATCTTGCCGAAGAAAGTGCGAGGATCGCCGCCGGCTCGCTGCACGTGATCGATAGCCCCAAGCAGCATGCCGCCAGTGCCGCAGGCGGGATCGTAGATGCTTTCGCCTTCCTGGGGGTCGAGCATCGCCACCATCATGCGTACGACGCTGCGCGGGGTGTAGAACTCGCCGGCCTTCTTGCGCCGGGTCACGTCGGCGAACTTGCCGATCAGGTACTCGTACGCATCGCCCAGAACGTCGGAGCCGGCATCGGCGTTGCCGAGCGGCGCGGCGGACAGCCCCTCGATTAGGTCCTTGAGGATCTCGTCGCTGAGCAGCTGACGGTTGCCCCAGTCGCTTGCGCCAAAGACGCGGTAGAGCGTCTCTGGGTTGGCGCGCTCAATCTCGCGCATAGCGTGGGCCAGGGCGGCGCCGACGTTGGCCGGCGTCTCACGCACATCGCGCCAGTGGCAGCCTTCCGGAACCGTGAAGCGATGCACCTCGGGGAAGTCGACCGGCGCACTGTCGCCGAAGAGCCCGGCCGCCTCGGCCGTCTCCTCGTCCCAGACGTCGCAGATGCGCTTGAAGAAGAGCAGTGGCAGGATGTACGCTTTCCAGTCGGTGCGGTCGACGGCGCTGCCGCGCAGCATCTGGGCGCAGTTCCAGAGGTGGGACTTGAGGTCTTGGAGGGTGAGGGTTGCGTTCGTGGTCATGCAGTGCTGTGTGTCATGCGCATCCTACTGCGGGGATTAGGCCACGCGCTATTGGCATCCGCTATGTCTATTCCGCGAGCCATCTCGTGAGGTTCTGCACGACTCCGACGAACGCATCTTTGTACTCCTCGCCGGTGGCCGGTTGCGCTTCGGGGTAAGCGATCTCATTCAGTCGGAGCGCGTCCTGATGTTTCTCGACTAGGTCCCTGAGCCGTGAACTCAAAAGGTATGAGGAGGGAGCCTCAAGACCGCCGTGCTCTACCTGGTCGAGAAGATCTGCAACCATGGCATACGCCTGATGCCAGAACCGCCATGGGGGCACATCCTCTCCCGATCTAAGAAACCCCTTCCATGCCTTGGAATCGGCCCTGTACTCTAGCGGCTTCCCGGCTGTCGATTCTATGAATTGAGCCTCTGCCATCCTGTCGGCAGTTCGCCTAATTGCGTAGACATTGTAGTCAGTGGCATCTGCAATGTAACGAGCGCTTGCCCAAGCACCACGAAGAGAAATGAGGAAGGCCAATACGTCAGCCTGGAGGCCGACCCCAAGCCCCAGGCGAAGCCGGACGATCAGAGCTGCTGGATCCCAGCCTTTCGAGCTCGGGCCTTTGAGCATCTTTCCCCTTGCTCGGGGCGCAGGTTTAGGGCCAGCCAAGTTCCGCCATCTGAAATCCCCGCCTTCCTCGAAAGCCACACGGGCGAACTCCCCCAAGCGATCGTTGATTCGGTTAGGGTACTTCGCTTTCAGATTCTTGATTCTCTGTACGCTTAGAACCCCTGAATCTGTCATAGCCCATGAGGACAATACATCCCAGAGTCTCCGCTCGTGGGTTCTAAGAGCCAGCGAGACTAGCACCAAAGCCTCGGGGTCGACTATCCATCTTGAACGCCCGCTTGCGGTGACGCGGGCGCCAAGAGATCGCCACTGAAGCCAAGCAGACTTGATCGCCCCCTCGGCCACCCCTTCGATGAGGGTGCTAGTGATCCTTGCTGACATGGCCTACCACCTCATCTAGAACTCGTGAGAATTCGGGGGATGTGTCTTGTGCCCTAGACCACCGAGCTGCGGCCTCGAGCTCCTCCTGGCTTGGTCTTAGTGCAAGAAGATCTTGATAGTGAATACTTTCGGGCCCCTCACTGTCAGCTGCCGCGTAGAGTTTCAGGAAGACTAGATCAACTCGGTCGGCCACTCCTAGCGCGAGGCCGCCGTGCTGTTCCCAGTGGATCCTCCCTTCGAATCCAGGAGGTAGGTCTAGGTCCCATTGCGCCGTCACAACAGAGTTCATCCAATCCGGGGGCAAATCGAAGTCCCTTGCCACTCTCGCGATTGCCCTTAGGAGCGATTTGGGCAGCGGATCAGCCCTCTCGATATGAGCGCCTTGTCCGCCCCCGGCCCCCTTTGCGGTAGCGATAACGTCGACATCCTCCGTGAGGCGCGTCGCTACCCCACGCAGGACCATCGCTGTACCTCCCACGACGACTATCCCTACGGTCTCGCCTTCGGCCGCGAGCAGCTCACCCACAGCCTTGATGGCCATCAGGATTGTCGCCGGGGTTTGCCCTCGAGAACCTCGTCTACCCCTATGCATGGTAGAACTATTATAGTCACTTTAAGTGACTATTGTAGGTGAACTCAAGCACTGGTTGACCGCCACTCACCGCCTCGCCAGCTCCTTCCCGTCAATCAGGTCGATCGGCTTGCCCTCCGCCCGTGGCCTATGCCGCCCGGCTAAATGGTAGCCTGATGCAGGAAAAGGTTCACTCCAAGTAGCCTGAATTCGTCCAACAGTCTCTTAAGTGCAATGCGTTGGACTATGGGAAATTCCTGGGGAAGCCGGGGATGCCTAACCCCAATGAGGAGGACTATCGTCCACTCGCTCAACCTAGGTGCAGCCTGAGGAATGTGCGGGACCACGGCGGGGAGGGTGGGGCCATATTGGGCAATTGCGGCATCCCGGAAGTCCTTCGATGCAAGGGCTTTGACTCCGTTTGCAGCTTGGGTAAGGAGGTGGCTCGTATCTCTCGCCGAGCCTTCCATCTTTGCATAGACGAGCTTCTTGTCACCGATGCAGTCCGCGAACTCTATTCTGTTGTGGCCGCCGTCCCAGACAATGCTGCGCGGGTGGATCTTCACGTATTCAGGGCCGTATGCGGCAAGGGCGCTGTCAATGAGGGCGTTCTCGCTTGTCGCGCCCCCGGAAGCAATCTGGGCAAGTGCGGGATCCGGACGGAGCTCCGCTACCAGGGCGTTTACCCGGTGAAGATAGCCCGCATCAGGAGAAATCCACTGGCCTCCCGTGAGTATGTAGGTAATGCCTTCATGCACAATCTCGCCCACCAAACAGTCTGAAACAGGCCAGGGGCCATAGGCATCTGCGCCAGATTGGAGCAGGTAGCTAATGCGGTTGGACCTCAGGAGTTGGTAGTCAGCAGGCCCGGCGAAACCGGTGGCTGCTATGAACTGGCCCAAGTCCAGTTCAACTACGGGTTGGGGATCACCCAAATTGTAGTCGGCCGCGAATCCGAAACCATCGTCGGACCCTATGACAACATCATAGGGCGCCAAGTGAAACCCAGAATGGTCTGGCTCGCACAAGGCCATGCACATAGCCGTGTTCAACCGGTCGATGAGTGCTGCATCCGTAACTGGTTCTAGGTTGGCTGTGTCCGGGAACTTTAGTTTCCGCCAGGGTTTCCTGTAGATGCGGACTAGGCGGTCACACTTCGTCGGTAGAGTAGCCCAGGACACGTCAGTGATGATGTTGACTACGTCCTTGCCGGTGATCGTATAACCCATGCTTCTATTGGCTGAGAGCCTCGCGGAGACCTGAACGAGGAGGTCCTCTTCTGAATCGTAGCCGAAGCGCTGAAGGCCCGTTAGCCTACTGTTGCTGATAGCCCGTGTCTGCGTGAAATCGGAGTGCGTTCTTGTCTGAATTGTGTGAAGGCCTTGTTCTGGTGCAAGGTTGAGGGCCACAATTAGGCCGAACCGTTTCACGCGAGAGGCCAGGTTGATGAGGTGGCGCCCTTGGCCAAATGTGACCGCCATGAACTGAGCGCCTTTCTTCACGATAAGCGCGGCACCAGCGATCCTATTGGCAAAGCCGGCGAAGGGATCAGGTTCCCCCTCCGCTAGGCCGTCCCTGAGCATTCTCATCCATCTCGTGCGGCGCGAGTTCCTCATGCGGGTGTACAGCCGCATCTCGAAACCTGCGAAGGGCTGCAGGGCAATGTGATCGTTCGGGTCAACCCTCTCGGCAAGGGCGTGCTCGAAAGCTGTCACATCGGAATTGAACATGTACACGTTGATCTGTTGGCGCTGAGGGCCTGGCATTGGATACTCCTCCAACCCCCAAGATGGTGCCGGCAATGCATCGTCAGAAACGAATGAGAGTGACGGGCCGGCTAGCGACTCTCGGCGCAGATCAACGGGCGGTGGGTGGTCGCGGCGACGCAGTTCACCCCCCGATCACCTCCACCGCCTCCGCCAGCTTCTTCCCGTCGATCAGGTCGATCGGCTTGCCCGCCGCCCACGCTCGCGCCGCTTCGCTGAAGAACGATGTCGTAACGATGTAGCCACGCTGTTCCTGGCGTTCTGTCACCACGCTCCCTTCTTCCGCGCCTGGCATAGCCTCGTCAGTTTCTGGACAATTCGCTCCCGGTCTGCTTCTGAAAGGCCTCGTCCATTGCTTAGGTTCCCCAGTTCGTCTTCTAGGCGATCCAACGTCCAGACTGGAACGGTGGGATCCTCCAGGGTGATGCGGCCCGTCTGGTCTGCCCAGGCAACCGCTTCAGGAACGTAGGTCTTGATTCCGTCTGCCCTCAGGAAGCTTTTGAGAGCCGTGGCCCCGGCGCTCGCCTGGCGACTGGGGCTCTTGCGCATCTGCTTCCACTGCGACCCAGCCCTATGTTGCCAGGCCTCTCCAACATTGCGGTAGTGGCCATGCCATGTCTTAACTTCGATGGCCCAAACTCCCGGAGGGCCGACTAGCACAACGTCGATGTCGGTGCGCCTCCTGCCCGGCAAGACCACATCTCGGAAAAGCACCCAGTTTCCGTCCAGGGCGCGTCTTGCCTTCTCTATGACGGCTTCCTCGCCCTCCTCACCCCTCCGGTAGGCCTCGATCTGTTTATCGAGGCGCTTCATGAGCCAGTCGAGTCCTAGGGTTGCAAGAAGCGAAACCCCCAACAAGCCCACGATCACCATGAGGAGCGCCATGGTCAGTTCGGGCGAGGCGAAGACCTCGGCAAGTTGCAAGCGATGGGCACCCGGAGGACGTTGCCCGATAAGCGAGTTGATGAAGAGCATAACCCCTACGGCAAGAACGCCACCACTGATCAAGCCTTCAAGACTCGCCAGCCATAGCTGCCGGCGTTCGGAGTAGCTCCTCTTGGCGGCCACTACGCGAAGCAGGCCCGCCGGCGGTCGCGGCTCCTCAATCTCCTGGTCAAGCCGCTCTAGCATTATGGCAATGGCTGCCTGCCGAATACACTCCTCCCGGGCATTTTCAACTGCATAGGCCAAGTCCTTGAGGGACAGCTTCCGTGAGTCCGACAGATCTCCCATCGGCTGATCACGCAGGGCGCCGAAGGGCCACAGAGTTGACCGAGCCTCCTCAAGCCTCATGGCGACACGAATGGGCTCCTTAATCTCTGAGGGCGAGGCCCGCGGTCCTTTGGAGTCAACAGGATGCAGCGGACTCTTGGCGTGCCCCTCCAGGAGCACGCGTGCGGCCTCTTTCAGTCGCGGGTTGTAGGCCTTTTTCGCCGCCCACTCCAGCCTTGAGGCGTCGAGATAGCCCTCGTCCCAAAGCTCGCCGAGGGGCTTGGGCCTGCTGCGAAGCCATTTGACCTGCCTGGCTTCATCTAGGCTCATTCCCGCGGATACCGGCACAGCCGGAGGATTGGAGCGCTCTTGGATCGTTGATGGGTTCATCGGTATCCTGTCTGTTGCGGGTGACGCCCAACGCATCGAGAACGGGTACTCGCCAGGATGTATGCATGGTATTTACGCAAGGGGACTAGGCGAGCGCCACGATACTCCGTGGTTTTCCGTAGATCGGGTGGTTGCATCCCTCCCCCTTCCCAGAACAACAACTCGCCCCCGGGGCGCCTTGTTCCCCTCCTTTGATTGTCGGGTGAGTTTTGGCTGGCGAGAGCTTACAGCGGGCTTACACCGCGCCCGCTCTTGCCCCTCAGCCGTGCACGGCCCGGTGCAGGATCAGGTACTTGGCGTGCGACCAGAGGAGCAGGCAGGCGATATCCCCCCACCGTCTATGTGGGGGGGCCAGGGGCGGGGGATTACATCCCCCTCCCCTCAGGCCCCCACACCCCCGTTACCCCTCCCCTGTAAGCGGCGGTTGATGGAGTCTTGTGCCCGCAGGTCAGGACCGCCGCGCGAGTGCCGAGGAACTCTCGTGGGGGGCCAGGGGAAGGGGATTACATCCCCCTCCCCGTAGGCCCCCCACACCCCCAGACCCCCCTCCC
>Ga0214473_10010610_pt1 | contig 10818 bp, 8 predicted proteins | sample RVTome_7_FD_203509 | JGI IMG/M metagenome (GOLD analysis project Ga0214473, IMG submission 203509) | Soil microbial communities from uranium-contaminated site in the Upper Colorado River Basin, Wyoming, United States - RVT98D197 | ecosystem: Environmental > Terrestrial > Soil > Contaminated >... | reverse complement strand
ACCAACGAGGGGAAGAGCTTCGAAGGGCCTGGCGCAGGCCTGCCGCCCGGCAGGGTGCGCGCGATGGTGCTGTCGTCCTTCTTCGCCGCGGACCCGGTGATCTTCGCCGCGCCGGACTCGGGCGGGGTCTACCGCTCTTCCGACGGGGGCAAGACCTGGAACGCCTCGGGACTCGCGAGCGAGACGATCGGCGACTTCGTGTGGCTGGGGCCGTTCCTTTACGCGGCGGCGGACGGCGGGTTCTTCCGCAGCCAGGACGCAGGCGCGAGCTGGACACGGCTCTCGGCGAGCCCGGGTCGTCCCCGGCGCCTGCTGTTCCCGCTCGCGCCAGCCGCCGGCCTCGAAGCCTTCCTCGCGACAGATCAGGGGCTCTTCCGCACCCGCGACGCCGGCGAGCACTGGGAGCCCGCCGGGTTCGCGGGCGTCGACGTGCTGAGCGTGGCGACCTTCCCCGCGCCTGACGTGCTGCTCCGGAAGCAGCCGCGCCGATGAAGTTCGCGAAGGCCCACGGCCTTGGCAACGACTTCATCCTGGTGGCGGCGTCCGAGGAGCCCGAAAACCCCTCGGCCTGGGCCGTGCGCCTGTGCGATCGCCACCGGGGCATCGGAGGCGACGGCGTCGTGCTCCATGCGCCCACGCCGGACGGTGTCTCCTTCCGGCTGATCAACGCCGACGGCTTGCCCGGCGAGATCTCGGGCAACGGCTTGCGCTGCCTCGCGGCCCTCGCGGTGCGGAACGGCTGGGCGCGGCCTCGCCACTTGGTGAGCACCGTCGTCGGGCCGAAGGCCGTCGAGGTCGCGAAGGTCGCGGGAAGCCGCTACAGCATCCTGACCGATCTCGGGGCGCCCGCCCTCGGCAGCCGGGACGTGCCGGTCGCGCTCGAGCCGCCCGCGGCCACCGTCATCGACCACCCGCTCGACGCGGGCGGAAGGCGCGTTCTCGTCACCGCGACCTCGATGGGCAACCCTCACTGCGCGGTGTTCCTGGAGCAGGAGGCGGACGACGCCCTGCTGCGCGAGCTCGGCCCTCTCCTCGAGCGCCACCCCTTCTTCCCGAAGCGCACCAACGTCGAGTTCGTCACGGTGCTCGGGCCGGCGCAGATCCGCGTCCGTTTCTGGGAGCGCGGCGTGGGCTACACGATGGCGTCGGGTACCGGATCCGCGAGCGCCGCGGTCGCTTCGATCATCACCGGGCGCACCGGCCGCAAGCTGAAAGCCGTGTGCGACGGCGGCACGCTCGAGATCGACTGGCCCGAGGGCGGCAACCTCCGGCAGACCGGAGAAGCCGAGATCCTGTACGAGGGGGACTGGCTGGCGGACTGACGCTCCTAGTCGATGCTGAAGGCGACCCGGCGCGTCGTCATCGCGTTCGCGTTTCGGTCGGTGACCGTCAGGCGCAGCTCGTAGTCGCCGGGCCCGAAGCGCCGGAGCCGGATCCGCGTCGTGTGGGGTAGCGGCGCACCCGGGGCTACGCCGGGCTCGATCGGCTCGGGCGCGGCGGTTCCGAGCGTCACGCCGCCGCGCAGGATCTCCGCCTGGGAGACGAGGTTCACCGCTCCCGAGGCATCGCGCTTCGGGTTGTAGGCGTACACCTGCGCGTACAGGCTGTCGCCACGGTGGAAGCGGCGCAGCGCCTGGGCGCTGCGCAGGTCGAGGGCGGCCGGCGGGTCGGCGGTGGCCGCGGTCGCCTGGCTCTCCTCCAGCAGGAACAGGCTGCTGAGGGTCAACCGCCCCGGGGCGAGATCCGGGACCTCGACCCACTGCCACGCGCTACCCAGCAGTCCCGTGGTGTCCTCGCGCGCGGCCAGGCGCACCTGGTACCTCCCGGGTTCGAGCGTCGCCGCCTTCTGGTACGGGAGGCCCTGCTTCAGCACCTGTTCGTAGTCCGCGCGGGTCAGGTCCATCGCCGTCCGCTCCGTCTCCAGGGTCGCGACGACGGCTCCGCTCTCGTCGCTGACCACCGCCACGGTTTCGATCGTAGCCTGGTAGCGTTGGTGCTGCCGCATGAAGGGCAGCGTGGTCGCGTCGATGTGTCCGCTCACGACCACCTGGCTCACGCCGCTTTGGACGCTCACGAAGTCGGCGGACAGCTGCACCGGGATCGCACGCAGCGGAGCGAGCGAGTAGAGGGCCGTGCGCATCTCCGCCTGTCGCTGCTCGGCCCGGCGCGCGGCCACGTCGGCGGCCGAGGCCGCCGCGAGGCTGGCGTGGCGCTCGTCGGGAGCCAGGTACCCCGAGCGCGTCCGCAGCTTGACGTCGCGCACGCCGGGCAGCCGCACCTCGATCTTGCGGAAGGCGCCGTCGCGCTTCGTGTTGCTGGGCTCGTAGGCCAGCACGTAGTAGGTCTCGCTGTCCTTCAGCATCTGAGCGAGGCCGTCGCGCAGGTTGTTCGAGTTCTCGACCATGAAGCCGCCGGTGTCCGCGGCGAGCGCGTTCATCGCGTCGCGGGTCGCGTACTCGCTCCTGCGCTGCATGGCGTCGATGAGGGCGATCGTGGCCGGCTGGGTTCGCGTCAGGCTCGACGCGGTCGCCGCGGGCGGCGACGCGATCAGGCCGCGCGTGTCGAGCGAGTAGATGGCGACGCCGGCGCGCGTGCTGGCGTCGGCGATGCGGCGCAGGTCGAAGCCGGATCCGGTGCGGGCGCTGAGGCCCGTCAGGAACCCGTCCGAGACCAGGAACAGCGCCTTGCGTCCCGACAGTCCGGCGAGGCCCCGGGCCAGGCTCTCGAGCGTCTCGAGCGTCAGCCGCGAGTTGTAGAGGGCTTCCGCCAGGATCACTCGAGCCTTCTGCCGCGCCAGGGCCTCCGCGGAGTTCGCGTCCTGGAACGTCCCGGCCGTCATGATCTCCTGCACGGCCGCGTCGAGCGCCAGCCCGTCCCCGGCCTCGATCAGCTCGGCCTGGTACTCGCTCATGTAGGGAACGCCGCTCCATCCGGAGCGCCGCTCCTGCGGCCTCACCCTGGACAGGGTCTGACGCAGGACGGCGCGGTCGGCCGTGAACTCCTGCGAGAGCGCGCGGGCGCCGCTCGTCGTCACGAGCGCGACCTGGTCCTCGGGCCCCAGGTCCTCTTCGATGAAGCGGTTGAGCGCCTTCTGGACTCGCACCAGGTTCGCGAGCTCCATGTGGACGTCGTCGATCACCAGCACCACGTAGCGCGCCGGCAGGAGGTCCTCCGCCTCCGCATCGTCCTCCGCGGCGACCGGAGGTGCGGCGGGCTCGGCCGGTGTGCTCCGCTGCGGGCGGGCGAAAGCCTGAAACTGGACGATCTCCTGCGGCTTGCCGTCCTCGAAGACGGCGAAGTCCTCCTGCTTGAGCCCCGCCTTGGCCCGGCCGCGCCTCTCGGTGACCATCACCTCGATCCGCACGACCTCGACGCGCAGAGGCTGGAGCACCTGGGCCCGCGGCGGCTCCTGCGCGCTCGCGGAGACAGAGGTGAGGCTCGCGAGCCCGGCCAGGAAGGCGACGAGAGCGCCGGCCCACGGCGAGAAGGGGCTGGGTTTCATTTTCATTCGAGTCTAGGCCCGGCGGGAGCGGCCGTCCACCCCCTTCGGCCCGAGCCGCGGCGGACGTCAGTTCAAGGCCGTGGGAACGGCCAACGAAAACGGCGCGATCTCAGCGTCGAACGGGCTGCCGCCCGAGGTGACCATCTGGTAAGTGCCGTGCATCGAGCCGATCGGCGTCGGCAGCGGGCAGAAGCTCGAGTACTCGAAGCTCTCGCCGGGCTCGATCACGGGCTGCTCGCCGACGACGCCCGGCCCCTGCACCTCCTCCACCTTGCCGTCGCTGTCGGTGATGATCCAGTGGCGGCTCAGGAGCTGGACCGTCTCCTCGCCGACGTTCGAGATCCGGATCCGGTAGCCGAAGAAGTAGTGCGAGTCGCGCGGTGAGCTGCGCTCGGGCAGGTAGCTGCTGCGCACCTGGACGCGCACGCCGCGAGTGGTGGTGTCGCTCATTCGGTGGGCACGGGCAGGGCCAGCGGGGCCGGCCTCCGCACGGGCGTCACGACGACGAGCGCCATGGCGACCCCCAGCAGCAGCAGGTTCCTCGCGACGAGGAACCAGCCGACGCCCTTCGTCCAGGCCGGCGGCCACGCCGAGGGCGCCGTGTTCGCGGTGACGGAGACGCAGCCGCAATTCTGCACGTCGATGCCGCGTGCCATGACCAAGGCGGCGGCGGCGATGAACACGACGAGCAGGAGCGCGACGACGAGCGCCGCCTCGCGCTTCCACGCCCCCGCCAGCAGCAGCAGGCCCGCGGCGAGCTCGATCCAGGGCAGCGTCACCGCCACGAGATTGGACGGCACCGGACCCACGACCTGCCACTGGTAGATGACCTTGGCGAACGCCGCGGGGCTCGCGATCTTGTCGAGGCTCGCGTAGACGAAGAGGGCGCCGAGCAGCAGCCGGAGCACGAGCTGGACGCGGGGGTGCGCCACGAGGGCGCTCACGAGCGCGGCTCCTCGTCGAGCGGCAGGCCTGCATCCTGCCAGGCCGGCAGGCCCTCGTCGAGGATGGCCGCCGCGAATCCCTTTTCGCGGAGCTTGCGCGCCACCAGGTGGCTCGCCTCGCAGCCGTAGCCGCTGCAATAGACGACCACGGCGCTCGCGCGTCGCAGCCGGGGCTCCGCCTCCTGGAAGGCGCGCTCGAAGTCCTCCTCGGGAAGCGGCAGGGCTCCCGGGATGCGGCTCATTCGCCAGAAATCGCGCGGGCGCGCGTCCAGAAAGAGCGCGCCCTGGTCGAGCAGGACCTTGCCGGCACGGGTGGCTATGAGCTCGTCGCCCGCCTGCACCAGGACACTCTGCCCGAGTGCCATGCCGCGGCCGCTCCCGGCGTTCCAGGCGAGGCCCAGCGAGGCGCCCGCAACCAGTATCAGGATGAATCGCTTCCAGTCGACGGCCATATCGAGAAAAAGTAGCACGTGCCATGCTACTGCATCAAGAAATGCCCGGAGCGGTGTGCTAATTTAGCCCGGCTTGCCATTCGACCAAGCTCTCTCCCCATGGCTCTCTTCTCCACCGAGGCCCTGGTGCTCCGGGGCCATAAGCTGGGCGAAACCAGCCGGATCGTCGTGCTGCTGACCCGCGAGCGGGGCAAGCTGCGGGCCGTGGCCCGCGGCGCCCGCGGCAGCCGGCCGCGCTACGGCTCCGCGCTCGAGCCCTTGTCCGAGGTGAGGGTCTCGCTCTACGGACGCCAGGGGGCCGAGCTGCTGCGGCTCGGCGAGGCGGAGCTGCTGCATTCGGCGTTCCGCGCGAGCGAATCTAGCCTCGACGCGGCCCTCTTCCTCTCGGGCTGCGCCGAGCTGCTCGACGCCTTCTGCTCCGAGGGCGAGGCTGAGGACAAAGTCTACCGCCTGGCCCTCGCGGTGGTGCGCGCGGCCGAGGCCGGCGCCAACCCGGAGCTGCTCGGTCGCTACCTCGAGGCGTGGCTGCTCCGGCTGCACGGCCTGTATCCACCGCTCGACCGCTGCGCCGGCTGCGGTGCGTTGCTCTCGTCTTCGCTCCTCCGCTACCACCAGCCCGCGCACGGGTTCGTGTGCGACACCTGCCTGCCGGCGTCCGGCCCCGTGCTGTCGCTCCCGGCGCGCGCGCTGCTCGGGCAGTTCTTCTCGAACCCGCCCGACACGCTCGTGGGCGCTGCGGCAACGCCGGCCCGCGAGCTCGAGGCCTTTCACCGCACGCTGATCGGCGCCCACCTCGAGCGTGAGCTGCGCGCCCCGCGCGTGATCCGCGAAGTCACGCGGGAGGGCGCGCGTTGACGCTGCAGGAGATCATCTTCGCGCTCGAGCGCTTCTGGTCGGAGCGCGGCCTGCTGATCCACCAGCCCTGGGACGCCGAGGTCGGCGCCGGCACGATGCACCCCGAGACGTTCTTCCGCGTGCTTGGCCCCAAGCCATGGCGCGTCGGCTACGTGCAGCCGTCGCGGCGCCCGGCCGACGGGCGCTACGGTGAGAACCCGAACCGGCTCTACAAGCACGAGCAGCTCCAGGTGATCCTGAAGCCGCCGCCCTCGGACATCCAGGACTTGTACCTCGCCTCGCTCACGGCGATCGGCATCGACCCCTCCGAGCACGACGTCCGCTTCGAGGAGGACAACTGGGAGTCGCCGACGCTCGGGGCGTGGGGCATCGGCTGGCAGGTGCTGCTCGACGGGCAGGAGATCACGCAGTTCACCTACTTCCAGCAGGCGGGCGGCCTCGACCTGTCGCCGATCTCCGGCGAGATCACCTACGGCCTCGAGCGGATCGGGATGTACCTGCAGGACGTGGAGGACGTCTACGACCTGCGCTGGTCGCAAGACACCCGCTACCGCGAGGTGCGCCTCGAGGAGGAGTACCAGCTCTCGCGCTACTCGTTCGAGCTCGCCGACGTCGAGCTGCACCGGCGCGTCTTCGAAAGCGCGCTCGCCGAGGGCTTCCGCCTGCTCCAGACCCCGGGCGGCCGGACCTGGCTGCCCGCCTACGACTGGACGCTCAAGAGCTCGCACGCCTTCAACGTGCTCGACGCGCGCGGAGCGATCTCGGTCAGCGAGCGCGCGGGCATGATCCTGAAGATCCGAAAGCTCGCCTGCGCGGTGGCGAAGGCCTACGTCGACGCCGTCACCGGTGAGCCGGCGCTGGGCGCCGCAGAGCCCGCCCGTGGCTGAGCTACTGATCGAGGTCGGCTTCGAGGAGATGCCGGCGCCGTGGCTCTCCGGTCTCGGGGAGCAGCTCCAGGCGCGCTTCGTGGAAGCGGCCTCGCGCGAGTTCCTCGAAGCGAAGGACGCTGCGGTCGCATGGACGCCGCGGCGGCTGGTCCTGCGCGCCGATCTTCCCTCGCGGCAGTCCGATCGCGAGCAGCCGGTGTGGGGCCCGGCTCTCAAGGTGGCCAAGGACGCCGCGGGCGCCTGGACCCCGGCGGCCCAGGGCTTTGCCAAGAAGAGCGGTGTCGCGGTCACGGAGCTCCAGCAGCGGGCCAAGGACGAAGCCAGGCCCGGCGAGCTCAACCTCCTGTTCGTGAAGAAGGTGACCGGCCGGCCGACGAGCGAGCTCGTGCCCGGGCTGCTCGCGGGCGTCCTGCGCGCGCTCGCGTTCCCGAAGCGGATGAGCTGGGACGCCTGGCTCGAGGACGGCAAGGGTGCCTTCCCGTTCGGGCGGCCGATCCGCTGGCTGGTCGTCCTCTTCGAAGGCTCGGTCGTACCTTTCACCATCCACGCGCTCGAGGCGGGCGCGCGCGGAGCGATCGTCGTCGAGAGCGATGCGTCGACGCGAGGCCACCGCTTCCTGCCGAAGGGCTTCGGGCAGGAGCCGCTGCCGGTCCGCTCGTTCGCCGAGCTGCGCGAGCGGCTGCGCGAGCGCTTCGTGCTCGTGGAGCCAGCCGAGCGCGCCGCTCGCATCGAGGAAGGGCTGCGGGGCGCCGCCGCCTCGGGCTCGTTCGACGACCACGGCCTGCGAGCCGAGTGGCGCGACCTCGTGGAGTACCCGACCGTGATGGTGGGGCAGGTGCCGCAGGAGTTCCGCGGCCTGCCGCCCGAGGTGCTCGAGACCGTGCTCGTGCACCACCAGAAATACATCGCGCTTCGCGACGCGGCAGGGCGCATCGATCGCTTCGCGGCCGTGACCAACGGCGACGGCGCGTCGGCCCCCGCGGTCACGCGCGGCATGCAGCGCGTGGTTGTGGCGCGCCTGCGCGACGCCTCGTTCTTCCTGGGCGAGGACCGCAAGCGACCGCTCGCCGAGCGGCTCGCCGACCTCGGCGGAGTCAGCTTCCACCACGGGCTCGGCAGCTACCGCGACAAGGCCGCGCGCATGACGGCGCTCGTCGAGGAGATGGGGAAGCGAGGCCTGCTGTCCGAAGGGCCTCTCGCGGCCGCGAAGCAGGCCGCCACGTTCGCCAAGGCCGACCTCGTCACGCTGATGGTGCGCGAATTCCCCGAGCTGCAGGGCACGATGGGCGGCATCTACCTCTCCGGCGAAGGCGTACCCGACAGCGTGGCCGCGGCCGTTCGCTGGCACTACCACCCGATCGCGGTCGAGCCGGACGCAGTGCCGGCTGCGGCTTTTGCGGGCCAGGATGAGCGATCGCGCGTGTTCGCGGCGGTGGCCCTCGCCGACAAGCTCGACACGCTCGCGGGCTACTTCGGCCTGGGCGAGAACCCCACCGGCAGCCGCGACCCCTACGGCCTGCGGCGCGCCGGGCAGGGCGCGGTGCGCGCCGCGCTCGACTTCTGGCGCCCGAAGGCCGGCGAGAAGGCGCCCGACTTGGAAGCGCTCGTCGCGGCCGCCGTCGCGGGCTACCCGCCGCTGAAGCAGGCCAAGGACGCGACGACGCAGAGCCTCCAGGCGTTCCTGCTCGATCGCCTGGAGTACGTGCTCTCGGCGCGGGGCTACGCCTCGGACGAAGTCGCAGCGGTGGTACATGCGCCGGAGCTGCCTGCGCTCGTCGACCCCGTCCTGGCGCTGCGCCGCGTCGAAGCGCTCCAGCACGTCCGCCGCGAGGTGCCCGAGGACTTCGCCGGGCTGGCCGAGGCTTTCAAGCGCGCCAAGAACATCGTCGCGCAGGCCGAGGCCGCCGCCAAGGTCGATCCCGCCCTGTTCGAGGCCGAGGCCGAGCGCGCGCTGCATGCGGCCACGAGCCGACTTCAGCAAGGGAAGGGCTCGTACGAGGACCGCCTGCGCGGTCTAGCCTCGCTGCGCGCCCCGGTCGCGCGCTTCTTCGACGACGTTCTAGTGATGGCCGAGGACCCGCGCGTGCGGACGAACCGGCTTGCGTTACTTCAGCAGACGCTCTCGCTCTTTTACCAGATTGCGGACATTTCCAGACTCGGAGGGACATCGTGACCCAGTACGTATTCTTCTTCGGCGGCGGCAAGGCGGACGGCAACAAGGACATGAAGGACACCCTCGGCGGTAAAGGCTCAGGCCTCGCCGAGATGACGAACGCCGGCGTGCCGGTGCCGCCCGGCTTCACGATCTCCACCCAGGCGTGCAACGCCTACTACGCGAGCGGGGGCAAGCTCCCGGGAGAGGTCGACCAGCAGATGGACGCGGCCCTCGCGAAGCTCGAGGCACTCCAGGGCAGGAAGCTCGGCGACGCGTCCGACCCGCTGCTGGTCTCGGTCCGCAGCGGCTCGAAGTTCTCGATGCCGGGGATGATGGACACGATCCTGAACCTGGGCATGAACGACCGCTCGGTCGAGGGCGTGAAGCGCAAGACCGGCAACGGCCGCTTCGCGAAGGACAGCTACCGCCGCTTCATCCAGATGTACGGCAACGTGGTGCTCGGGATCGACAAGGAGAAGTTCGAGCACGAGCTGACCGCCGCGAAGAAGAAGTACAGGGCGAAGACCGACGTCGATCTCGGCGAGCAGGCGCTCGACGACGTGATCGCCCGCTACAAGATCGTGGTGGAGAAGGAGTCGCACCATCCCTTCCCGCAGGACCCGCGCGAGCAGCTGGTGGGCGCCCGCGACGCAGTCTTCAAGTCCTGGATGAACCCGCGCGCCATCACCTACCGCAAGCTCAACGACATTCCGCACGACCTTGGCACCGCAGTCAACGTGCAGGCGATGGTGTTCGGCAACATGGGCGACAGCTCGGCCACGGGGGTCGGCTTCACCCGCAACCCCTCGACGGGTGCTCGGGAGTTCTACGGCGAGTTCCTGCAGAACGCCCAGGGCGAGGACGTCGTGTCGGGCGTTCGCACCCCGCACCCGATCACCGACCTCGCTGGTGTGATGCCGAAGGCGTACCAGCAGCTGCGCGACATCACGACCCGGCTCGAGCGGCACTACAAGGACGTGCAGGACTTCGAGTTCACGATCCAGGAGAACACCCTGTACATGCTCCAGACCCGCAACGGCAAGCGGACGGGGCTCGCTGCGATCAACATCGCGGTGGACATGTGCGAGGAGGGTCTCCTCACCAAGAAGGAAGCCCTGCTGAAGGTCGAGCCGCAGGCGCTCGACCAGCTGCTGCATCCGATCTTCGACCCGAAGGCCAGGAAGGGCGCCCCGGTCGCCGCCAAGGGCCTGCCCGCCTCGCCGGGTGCGGCCACCGGCACGATCGTGTTCACCGCGGACGAGGCGGTGGCCTGGGCGCAGAAGGGCAAGCGCGTGGTGCTGGTGCGGATGGAAACCGTGCCCGACGACATCCACGGCATGTCGGTCGCGCAGGGCGTGCTCACGGCCACGGGCGGCATGACGTCGCACGCCGCCGTCGTCGGCCGTCAGATGGGCAAGCCGTCGGTCGTGGGCTGCGGTGCGCTGGACATCAATGCCAAGGCCCGGACGTTGAAGGTCGACGGGAAGACGCTCAAGGAAGGCGATCCGATCTCGATCGACGGCTCGACCGGGGAGGTGATCCTGAAGGCGCTGCCGACGAGCGCCTCCGAGGTGATCCAGGTGGTCGAGGGTCGGCTCTCGGCCGAGAAGTCGCCGATCTACCAGAAGTTCGAGAAGCTGCTCGGCTGGGCCGACGAGGTGCGCCGGCTCGGGATCCGCGCCAACGCCGACGTGCCGAAGGACGCCAAGGTGGCGTTCGGGTTCGGGGCGCGCGGCATCGGGCTGTGCCGCACCGAGCACATGTTCTTCGGCGCGGATCGGCTGCCGCACGTCGTGAAGATGATCCTCGCGGCCGCGCGCGGGCAGCGCGGGCTCGACCTCACCCGGCGGCTCAAGGAGCGGCTCAAGGAGGCGAAGGGCGGCCAGGCGGCCGAGATCAAGAAGGAGCTCGCGAAGGTCGAGAAGGAGTACGGCAAGCACGTCAAGGACTACACGACCGCGCTCAAGAAGCTCGAGCCGATGCAGAAGGCCGACTTCACGGGCCTCTTCAAGGAGATGCACGG
>Ga0214473_10010609_pt1 | contig 10818 bp, 10 predicted proteins | sample RVTome_7_FD_203509 | JGI IMG/M metagenome (GOLD analysis project Ga0214473, IMG submission 203509) | Soil microbial communities from uranium-contaminated site in the Upper Colorado River Basin, Wyoming, United States - RVT98D197 | ecosystem: Environmental > Terrestrial > Soil > Contaminated >... | reverse complement strand
CCTCCTGCCTGCCGCACGGTCCCCGGGCGCGGCGCTCGAGCCCGACGCGACCTTCGCCAGCCTCGACCGCGCTGGACGGGTCGTCGAGGCGGCGATCGACGGGGGACACAAGCTGATCCGCTTCCGGGTCGAAGGACGGGGCATGCCGGCGCTCGGGCTCTTCGATCTCGGCTCCGATCCCGGGGAGCTTCGCGATCTCTCGGACGCGGAGCGCGTGTGGCGCGAGTACCTGCTCGCGCGCCTCGACGCGGCCAAAAGCGAGGGCCCCCCCGGCCCGGCGCCCTCCACGGCCACCCTCGACGAGGAGCAGCGGCGCGCGCTCGAGGCCCTCGGCTATCTGGACGAATGATGCACGAGGACCACGCGCCGCTCACCCCCGCCTCGGCCCAGCGCGTCGCTCGAGCCTTCTCGCTCGAGGGCGAGCCCGTGCGCGCCGAGCGCCTCGGGAGCGGGCACATCCACGACACCTTCGCGGTCGAGGTCGAGACGCGCGCCGGAGCGCGCCGCTACGTGCTCCAGCGCCTGCACACCGGCGTCTTCGCGGACCCCGAGGCGCTGATGGAGAACCTCGTCCGCGTGACCGCCCACCTCGCGGCGAAGCTCGCGCGAGCGGGCGTGCCCGATCGCGCGCGACGCACGCTCGCGCTCGTCCCGGAGCGCGGCGGCCGCGCCTTCCACCGCGACGGGGACGGGGACTTCTGGCGCTGCTTCCCCCTCATCGAGGGCAGCGTCGCGATCGACACCGCCCCGGCTCCCGAGCAGGCCTTCGAGGCCGCTCGGGCCTTCGGCGCCTTCGTCGCCGCGCTCGCCGACCTCGCGGGGCCGCCCCTCGCCGAGGTGATCCCGCACTTCCACGACTTCCCCCGCCGCCTGGCCGCGCTCGAGGCGGCGCTGCGCGAGGATCCGCAGGGCCGCGCGCAGGCGATCGCCGCGGAGGCGGATGCCGCACGCGGGAGCGCGGAGCAGCTCACCGACCGGCTCGCCGGAGCCGCGGATCTGCCGCGTCGGACCGTGCACAACGACTGCAAGGTGAACAACGTGCTCCTCGACGCGCGCACCGGGGAAGGCCTGTGCGTGATCGATCTCGACACGGTGATGCCCGGGACCGTGCTCGCCGACTTCGGCGATCTCGTGCGCACGGCCGCCAGCACGGCGCCCGAGGACGAGCGCGATCTCGAGCGCATGGGCTTCGACCGCGTGCGTTTCGAGGCCCTCGCGCGCGGCTACCTCGCGGGTGCGGGCTCGCTGCTCCTGCCCTCGGAGCTGCGCGCGCTGCCGCTCGCCGGCCCGCTCCTCGCGCTCGAGAACGCCGTCCGCTTCCTGGCCGACCACGTGCAGGGCGACCGCTACTTCCGCATCTCCCGCCCTGCGCACAACCTCGATCGGGCACGCGCCCAGCTGCGACTCGCCAAGCGCCTGCTCGAGGCCGCGTCCGATGCCGACGCCGTCGTCCGCACGCTGGCTCGCGAAGTCCCGGCCGCCCCCGGCTCCGAGAGCTGACCCGCGAGGCGCCGATCCCGCGCGGCGGAGACCCGTCGCGCGCGTCCGGCTTGTCCTGCGCCCGGCCCCGGTGTTCCATCGGGCCATGCGGCGCAACGCGGGAGCGGGGCTCGTCGCGCTGGCGATCCTCGCCTCCGGCGCGATCCGCCTGCGCCTGCTCGACCTCCCCCTCGAGCGCGACGAGGGCGGCTACGCCACCGTCGCACAGCTCCTGCTCGCCGGGGTCCCACCCTACGCCGAGGCCTACGAGATGCGCATGCCGGGCGTGTTCCTGGCCTACGCTCTCTTCCTCGGGACCTTCGGCGAGAGCGCGGAGGCCATCCGGATCGGCCTCGCGCTCTCGAACGCCGCGAGCGCGGTCCTCCTCTACCTTCTCGGACGGCGGATCGCCGACGAGACGACCGGCGCGAGCGCGGCGGTGCTCTTCGCCGCGACGAGCCTCGCGGCGAGCGTCCTCGGCCTCGCCGCGAACACCGAGCACTTCGTGCTCCTGCCCGCGATCGCGGGCCTCTGCGTGCTCGCCGCGCCCGTCACGACGGGACGCGCCTTCTGGGGCGGTTGCCTGCTCGGCCTGGCCTTGCTCACCAAGCAGACGGCGGCTCCGCTCGTCGCCTGCGGTGTCGTCGTGGCCTGGCTCGGAGTCCGCGAGCGCGGGCGCGCCTCCACTCGCGCCGCGCTCGCGTGTGCCGCGGCCGCCTGCCTGCCTGCCCTCGTCGCCGCGCTCGCACTCGTCGTCGCGGGAAGCTTCGAGGCCTTCTGGTTCTGGACGGTCGTCTATCCGCTGACCTACGCGGCGGCTCCTCCGCCGGGCGCCGTCGCGGCGGCGCTCCGCGAGGGGCTTCCCCGCGTGCTCGGCACGACGGCTCCGTTGTGGCTGCTCGCGGGCGCGGGAGGCGTGACGGGGCTGCGCTCGCCGAGACTGCGACGCGCCGCGCGGCTCGCTCTCCTCTGGCTCGCCTTCGCGGCCGCCGCCGTCGCGGCGGGCCAGCGCTTCCGCCCGCAGCACTTCCTGCTCCTGCTCCCACCCGGCGCGCTCCTCGCGGGGCTGGCGACGAGCGCTCTCGCCGCCCTTCCCTGCCTACGCGCGCCTGCCGCGCTCCGGACGGCGCAGGTCGGAGTCGTCGGCGTCGCGCTCGTCGCGACGCTCTGGGGCGACCGCGAGATCCTCTTCCGCATGGACAGCCGGGCCGCGAGCCGCGCGCTGCACGGGGCGAACCCCTTTCCGGAGGCCCGGGAGATCGCGCTGTGGCTCCGCGAGCACGCTTCCCCCGGCGACCGCGTCGCCGTGCTGGGATCCGAGCCGCAGATCTACTTCTACTCGCGCCTGCGCCCGGCCACGCCCTACCTCCACGCCTACGAGATGGTCCAGGATCACGCGTATGCGGCGCGGATGCAGCAGGACGTGATCGAGCGCCTCGAAGCCTCGCCGCCGCGCTTCGTCGTCTTCGTGAACATGGGGATCTCGTGGCACGCTGCGCCGGGAGCCGAGAACCGGCTCCTCGCCTGGGTCCGCGAGCGGATGCCGCTCCGCTACGTCCAGGTGGGACAGGTCAACCTGCTCGACGCGCTGCACACCGACTACTTCTGGGGCGACGCGGCGAGGACCGCGCCGAGGTCGCCGCGGGGGTGGATCGCGATCTGGGAACGGCAAGCGAAGCGAAGCTCTAAGAACCCGGTGGGGCAGCCGCGGCCGGGTGATCCCGCTTCCAGGCCGCGACCCGCTCGTCGACCTCGGAGCGCTGCGCGTCGCTGAGCTGGTTGCGAATCCCGGGGAGCATCACCCGCGCCGCGGGGCTCCCCTTCTCGTTCGCGAGCGAGAGCCAGAAGGCGGCCTGCTCCAGATCCCGCTCCACGCCTTGACCGTTGCGATACGCAGTGGCGAGCTCGACCTGCGCCTTGGGATGGCCCTTCTCCGCGGCTTTGCGGAGATAGCCGATCGCCTGCTGGAGGTCCGGCGCCACGCCCGCTCCCCGCCGGTAGGCGAGACCGACCTGGAGCTGCCCGCGCGCGTTGCCCTGCTCCGCGGCCCGCCGGAACCACGCGAGCGCCTGGTCGACATCCCGCTCGACGCCGAAGCCCTGTTGGTAGCAGACGCCGAGCTGCACCTGCGCGTCGGGGTGTCCGCGCAGTGCCGCCTTGCGCAGCCAGACCACCGCCTCGGCCGGGTCCTTGCTCACGCCCTGACCCGTGAGGTGGGACATCCCCATCTCGTACTGGACCTTCGGATCCTCGAGATCCGAGAGCTCCGACGCCCGCCCGGGCCCGGACCCGATCGCGAGCCCGAGAATCGTCAGCGCGAAAAGGAGCCTTCGCATGCGTCTCGCCTCGTGAACCTGCCGTCCAGGAGTGAGAAGTATCAACCCTGCGGGGAAGTCGCCACGCGGCCAGCGCGCCGCGGGCTCCGACCGGGACCCTAGAGGATGCTCCCGCCGCGGCTCAGGCAATCGGACTCGTGCGTGAACGTGAGCCCGTCCTCGAGCTCGCAGCGCACGATCTCGTCGTCCGGGGCGCGCTCGGGCTCGTCGGGCTCGCGGTAGTCCTGGATCAGCTGCTGCACGCGGGCCAGCAGGCCCGGCCCTTCGCCCGTCTCCTCGGGCTCCGCGTCTTCGGGCTCCGAGACGGGATCGGGCTCCCTCTCGACGTGCGGGTTCTGCCCGGAGTGCTTCTTCATGAGCTCGCGTCCCGAGTCGATCTCGTCGAAGACGAAGCAGCCCGTGCAGAGGCACAGGGCGAGCCCGAGAGCGACGACCGAGGCGCGCGCCATACGGGTAGGATCGGCCGACCACGGCCCGGAGATGAGTGTGCCGCGTCACCCCGGTTGCGGGCCGCTACTCGTCCTCGTGCTCGAAGCCGGGGATCACGTGGTAGCGCGGCACGGGGCTCAGAACCGGCAGCTTCGGGACGGGCGCGAGGCCGAAATCGACCGCGCCGGTGAGGGTCCGGTAGCCCATCAGCAGGATCCCGCTCGCGAAGGCGAGCGGGCGGCGCACGTAGCCAGCCTTGTCGAGCGCCTTCGGCGGCTCGACCGTCGCCATCGGCGGGTCCGCCGGTGCCGTGAGCAGGCCGTTCAGGCCGGTCAGGAAGCGCTCGCCGACCGATGCCAGATACTCGTCCCAGGCGGTCGCCTCCTCCTCGTCCTCCCCCTCGGCGGCGGCCGCCTCCTCCGGCTTCGCCTCGTCCGCGTTCTCGGCCCCTTCGTCCGCCGCCGCGGCCTCGCTGCCGGCCTCCCCACTTCCCTCGTCGTCCGCCACCTCGTCGGCGAGGCTCGCGATCGGGAACACGAGCGCCGCCCCGAGGGCGAGCGCGATGGCCCAGCGTCGCATGGGACCCTCCTCTCGGCTCAGGCTCCGAGCGGCCACATCCTACACCGCGCGCGCGCCGGGCGGGCGCCCTTCCTCGCCCGCCCGGTTCCCGGAGCCGATCGGTCGGGGGGCGACCGGCGTCGCACGTGGGCTACCCTGCCGCCGATGCTGCGCCTCTCGATCGACTACGAGTGTCCGGCTCCCACGTGGTGGGAGAAGGGAGGCCGCGAGCTCTGGGATTCGGTCGCCGAGGGCTTCGACGGCAGCTCGGTGGTCCTCGACGACCACCTCGCCGAATCATGGCTGGTGCGGGCCAGCGGGATCACCGGCTGGAACGGTGGACCCGACTACGCGCCCCACCCGATCGCGCTCTCCGCCGTCGCCGACGACGACGTGTTCATCTAGGAGTGCTCGCCCGCGCGGCGAGACCGCGCCACACGTCGCCCGCGAGGAGCGCCCACAACAGGAATGGGAACGCGTCGGCGAACATCGCGGCGGGAAACACCAGCGAGAAGGAGTCACGGGTCGGGCTCTGTCGCGTGTGGGAGAGCGACTCCACGGCGACCAGTCCGACGTGGCACAGGAAGATCAACGGGACCCCGAGCAGGATTCCGCCGGCGCGCCTCCGCCACCCGAGGCGCGGGGTCACGAGCATCAGCACGACGAAGGGCACGTAGCTGACGAAGCGATGGCGTGCGGGGCTCGCCGCGACGGAGGTGACTCCGAGGGCCTCGAGCAGCGGGCGCGCGGTCGCGACGAAGAACGACTCGTAGGTCGACTGCCCCCAGACGAGCCACAGCCACGTGAGCGGAAGCGAGAGCGCGACGAGCTCGGCGACGAGGCGCAAGAGCCTAGGCCTCACGGCGCACCACCTGGAAGATCCACAGCAGCCACACGGAGGTGATCATCAGGATCAACGTGGCCTGCCAGAAGTAGAGGTGCATGAACTCGAAGAGCTCCGGCCGATGCCGCCCGACCACGAGCAGCACGAGGATGCGCAGGAGGTTGAAGACGTAGAGCAGCGGCACGCCCAGGGCGACCCCGATCGCCTTCTTCGCAAGACTGGCCGGGAACGCGAGCACGGCCGCGAGGAAGATGATCGCCTCGAAGATGCCCGTGCACTCCTCGATGATGTGCACGCCGAAGTCGCCGAGCTGGACGAGGTTGCCGTCGAGGGAGGCCTCCGCCCCGACGAAGCGCAAGAGCTCGTACTGGATCCGGGCCGTCCCGGCGGTGAGCGCCTCGACCCCGAAGAACCAGCGCCGGGTCGCGATCGGATACACCACGACCTCGACGCCGAGGAGCAGCGCGAAGCGCACGACGAAGCCGGTGGCCGGGTTCGAGAAGACGCGACGGAGGGAGCCGGGCATCGCGGAGGGGCCCAGTATAGCTATTGGGGGGCCGGCTCCTGGCCGTAGCCGAGCGCGCGGAGCCGCGCGCGCTCCTCGTCCGAGAGCGGCTGCGGCGTCTCGGGAGGCGCCGTCGGGAGCGCCGCGCGAAGGGCTCGCAGCCGCTCGCGCAGCGCGCGGGCCACCTCGGGAGCCGACGCGGCGAGGTTCTCGTCCTCGTGCCCCAGGCGATGGAGCTCCACGCGCTCCTCGCCGTCGCGCTCCGACACGACCAGCTTGTGACCGTCGTCCACGAGCCCGAAGCGCCGCACCGCGCCGCCTTGCAGCGTTGCCAGGTAGGGCCGGCTCGAGCCCCGCTCGGCGCCGGGCGCGAGCAGATCCCGCCCGTGCGCGCCCGATCCCGGGACGACGTCCGCGAGCAGGTGCAGGAGCGTCGGGCAGAGGTCGGCGAGCGTTGCGACGTCGCTGCGCCGCCGCGGCTCGCGTCCGGGAACGCGCATCAGCAGGGGAACGCGCACTTGCACGTCGCCCAGGTTCTCCCCGTGCGCGAACCAGACGTCGCGCTCGCCGAGCGATTCGCCGTGATCCGCCGCGAAGACCACGACGCTGCGATCCCCGAGCCTGCGCGCGCGCAGGCCCTCGAGCAGGCGCCCCACCTCCTCATCGACGTACTCGACCTCGCCGCGGTAGCCCGCGCGGTAGAAGGCCACGTCGCGGCGACCGCCGAGGAACTGGTAGGCGGGGATCGCGCCGATCCCCGCGTGGTCCGCGGCGACCGGGAGCCGGCGCTGCGCGTCCGGCGCATCACTGGCCCGGGGGAGCTGCCCTTCGCGGCGCCCCGGCGGAGGGTCGTAGGGGCCGTGCGGGTCCTGGTAGTGCACCCACACGAAGCAGCGCCCGACGGCACACGCGTCGAGGAGCCCGAGCGCCGCGTCCGTGGCGTCACGCGCGATGCGCTCGGGCCAACGCCGGACCGCCTCGCGGCGCGGGAGCGCGTCGTCGTAGCGATCGAAGCCCCGAGCGAGGCCGGATCCCTCGCGCAGCACGAAATTGCTCACGACCGCTGCGGTGCGCCAGCCGCGCTCGCGCAGCTCGGTCGCGAGCGTCGGCACTCCCGAGGGCAGGGTCGACTCGTTGCTGCGGATCCCGAGCTCCTCCGGGTAGCGACCGGTGAAGAGCGTCGCGAGGGAGGGCAGCGTGAGCGGGGCCGCGGCGTAGGCGGTCTCGAAGACCAGGCTCTCGCGAGCCAGCGCGTCGAGGTGGGGCGTGAGCCCGAGATCGCTGCCCCACGCGCCGAGATGGTCGGCGCGCAGCGTGTCGACGGTGACGAGCAGGAGGACGCGAGGCGGAGGCGTCCGCGCGCAGCCGACGGCGGCGACGGCCACGGCCAGCAGGCTGCACCACGTGCGCACGTCCCGAGGCTAGCCTGAGGACCTTCGCTCGCCTACGGCTCGCTGCGCGCTTCGCCGCCTCAGCCGGGCCTCGCGCTCGCTGATCGCTCGCGCTCGGGCTCCGGGCTTCGCTCGCCTACCGGCTCGCTGCGCGCTTCGCTTGCCGCCCGCTGCGCCCGGGACATGCGGCGCGCAGGCGGATCGACTACGGTGCGCAGCATGGCCCGTCGACAGGAGCAGGAACCGGCCCGCAGCGACGTCACGGAGGTGGCGCCCGGGGTGCTCCGCATGGAGCTCCCGATCGCGCTCCCGGGGCTCGGACACGTGAACTGCTACGCGCTCCTCGACCGGCGCGGGGCCGCCGTCGTCGATCCCGGCCTCCCCGGACCGGCGACCTGGCGCGCGATCCAGGACCGCCTGCGCAAGGCCGGCCTCACGCCGCGGCACGTGCACACCGTGATCATCACGCACTCCCACCCCGATCACTTCGGGGGCGCGGGGCGCTTCGCCAAGGAATCGGGCGCGCAGGTGGTGGCGCACCGGGCCTTCTCCTTCGGACTGCCGGTGCCGGCGCCCGAGGTGTCCGTCGACGATCTCGCGGCCGATGCGGAGACGGACCGCGAGCACGAGGCGGCGGAGCCCGAGCGGCCCGCGCCCCGCATCGTCGACGGCCGCACGCCGTGGGGTGGACAGCGCCCGCGCCCGCCCTTCATGACCCGCCTCAAGTGGATGCTGATGCGCCGCCTCGGCGCGGCCATCGTGCCGACCATCACCCATCCGGTGGAGCACGGCGACGTGCTCGAGCTCGCCGGGCGCGAGTGGTTCGTCGTGCACACGCCCGGCCACACGGCGGACCACTTCTGCCTGCACGATCCCGAGAGCGGGGTGATGCTCGCCGGCGACCACGTGCTGCCCTCGATCACGCCACACATCTCGGGGATCACGAGCTCCGTCGATCCGCTGAGCACCTTCTTCTACTCGCTCGACCGCGTCGCGGAGATCACCGGCGTGAAGCGCGTGCTGCCCGCCCACGGCCATCCCTTCGAGGATCTCCGCAAACGGACCGAGGCGATCAAGCGCCACCACCACGAGCGCCTGGAGCGCCTGCGCGAGATCGCGCGCGAGCTCGGTCCGGCCAACGTGCGCGCCTTCTCGGAGCACCTCTTCGCCCCGCGCAACTGGGGCGCGATGGCCGAGAGCGAGACCTACGCCCACCTCGAGCACCTGCGGATCGCCGGTCGCGCCGAGCGCCGCGTCGACCGCGACGGCAGCTACTTCTACTCGCTCGATTGACCCCGGTCAGGGCGCCAGCAACGGCGAGGGCGTCCCCACGGCCGTCACCCAGAGCTGGTGCACGGCCCGCGTGGCTCCGACGTGGAGCAGACGGCGGGCGCGTGCCGCATCCGGGAACCATCCCGCGTCCACCTCGACGAGCACGACGTAGTCGAACTCGAGCCCCTTCGCCTGCTCGATCTCCGTGACCTCGATGCCCGGGGCGAAGGTGAAGTCCTGCTGCGCGACCCGGCGCAGGCGCGGCAGCTCGCTCGCCGCGAGACCCTCGTGGTAGAGCTCGGAGAGCGCCTCGTCGGGTGTCAGGATCGCGACCGAGGCCAGCGGCTCCTCCCGCGCGAGCGCGTGGAGGGCCTCGGAGAGGAATCCGACGCAGGCCCCGCGGTCGCCGAAGCGGAAGGTCTCGACCGGGGGGCCCTCGCGCGCGGCCACGGGCTGCGCGTCCTCCTCGCGCAGCTCCCCCAGGACGCCCATCGCGAAGTCCATGATCTCGCGCGTCGATCGATGGCTCACGCGCAGGGTGTCGACGGCGGCGGCGGGGACGCCGAGCAGTGCTTGCAGCTCGCTCCACGAGCCGAAGCCCCCCGTCTCGGCCACGAGCTGCTGCGCGTCTCCCGCGAGCGTGAGCGAGCGCCGCTCGTCGAGGCAGTCGAGCAGGAGTCGGATCTCGATCGACGAGAACTCCTGCACCTCGTCGACCGCCACGTGCCGGTAGATGAGCGCGCGCCGGCCCGGCCCGACGAGGGGACCTACGCGCAGCTGCCACGCGCGCAAGAGCAGCGCGTCGTCCTCGGGGTCGAGAGCCGCCTGGACCTCGGCGTCGCCCGCGAGCCACGCGAAGAGCTCCTCGTTGCGTCGTTGGCCCCACTCGGCGCAGGTCTCGAGCTCTCGCGCGCTGAACGCGCCCGGCGCGCGACGCTCGCAGGCCTCGGCGAGCAGGCGCACCTGCGAGAGCACGCTGGCCCAGTCGTCGAGCGCCTGCTCGACGCTGGACGCTCCGGGCACCCGCCGGACCTGCGCTTCCAGCGCGGCCCCGAGCGCCGGGTGGAGCTTGAGCCGCCGCACCACCGACGGTGCGTCGATCCGCACCTCGTGCGGCAGCTTCGGGTAGTGGCGCCGGCGCTGCTCGCGCACCCAGTCCTCGAAGGTCCGGATCGCCACCTGCGTTACGCCGAGCGACGGCAGCACGTGCTCCACGTAGCGACGCAGCGCCGGCGAGAAGACCAGGAAGAGGGTTTGCGCCGAGTCGACCGCCGGATCGTCGTACGCGAGATAGGCGATCCGGTGCAGGGCCACCGTCGTCTTGCCCGAGCCCGCGGCCCCGCGGATCAGCAGGAATCCCGCGGACGTGCTCGTGATCAGGCCGAACTGCGCCGGATCGATCAGCGCGGTGATCTCGGGGAGCCGCTTGTCGCCGCGCAGCGCCCGCCCACCCGGATCCCCCCCGAGCCGGCGGGCCCTCCCCGCGCCCGGGGCAAAGGCCCGCAGGGCGACCCCCTCGCCTCCTCCGAGCCGGCTCGCGCGTCGCTCCTCGCGCCGCCAGGCTCCCTCGCCGTCGGACGGAGGCGTGAAGATCCCCTCTGGCGCCTCCACGCGCTCGAGCTCCGCGTCGTGGATCACGACGCTGCGCCTCGCGAGCACGCGGCCGGCGTGCAGGCGACCCGCGAACTGCTCCTCGTAGTCGTCGCCCTGCTCGTAGCGGTAGTAGATCTTCGAGATCGGGGCGTTGCGCCAGTCGACGATGCGCACGCCCTGCTCCACGCAGGTCGCGCGTCCGAGGCACAGGTCGCGCTCGCTGCCTTCCTCGAGCAGGCGCAGGTGCGCGAAGTACGGGGACCTGGGGTCGACGCGCGGCGCCACGCGCGAGGCGCGCAGCTGGCGCAGCAGCGAGGCGTGACGGTGCCACTGCTCGCGGAGCGCCAGGGCGTCCTTGCCGTCGGGACGCGCTACGAGCTGCTCGCGCAGGCGCTCGAGCTCCTGGACGAG
>Ga0214473_10010608_pt1 | contig 10819 bp, 1 predicted proteins | sample RVTome_7_FD_203509 | JGI IMG/M metagenome (GOLD analysis project Ga0214473, IMG submission 203509) | Soil microbial communities from uranium-contaminated site in the Upper Colorado River Basin, Wyoming, United States - RVT98D197 | ecosystem: Environmental > Terrestrial > Soil > Contaminated >... | reverse complement strand
TGGTAATCTTAAATTTACAAGAAAAGTGTTTTTTGCCAAATAAAATCTTGATTAAATGCGTAAGTCTTTCACGGTTTGCAGGAAGCTTCTCCTGCAAATCCACTGGGTGCATACACCCAATTTCGAAGAAGAAATGGTCCAAGATCATTCCGAATATTCACATTATGCCACGTATTAAAAATACTTGTTTCGATATCATATGTATAAAATCTACCACCAGTAAAAAATCCTAGCCTTGCCAACGAATCAATTGGGTGTGTGACTTCCATATATCCGCCTGGTGCCGTATCCGCTTTTAATTCAGACATAACCCTTCCAGTTTGGCTATCTAGCCAGAATAAGGAATGGTTTGCTTCACTTGATGAACCGGCCGTATATCCATCAACAACCAAAACATCATTTCCTTGCCACCACAATGTACCAACCAGGTAGATGTTCTCATCAATGACAAATGAATTATTCCCGCTTTCTGTGGTTAAGATAATTACATCTGTTTTCCGGGGTTGTAACGGACTGATATTTCCCTGGCGCTCATAAGAAAAAGCGATCCTTTTCCCGTCGGGAGACCATTGAATATCCCTGATGACAACTTGAGGATCGTCAAATTGAGTCAGTTGACTTCGCACGGTTCCATCGAGGTTTGATATATACAATTGCGTGAATCTATTTTCATCATAATCTCCAAAAGCTAAACGAGTGCTATCGGGCGACCATGCCACCTCCCTACCACCGTTATGATGCGTGAGACGAAACGGACCTGATTCCCCATCGGTTGAAATTACCTCAATGTTTTCGAATTCATAGACAAGATCATAACCTCCTATTGGACTTCCTTCACTAACTCGATATGCAATCCATTCTCCTGATGGTGATAGCGTAACATTTCCAATATTCGTGGGTTGCTTGAAAGAGGAAAAATCATGAATAATATTTCCCTCAAGATCGATCCGCAGGATCTCGTATGGTAATTGAAGGGATTGAAATGCCAAAATGACCATATCACAGCCATTACCATCCCAACTGAGGATTTGAAATGGATTGTACCCCGGAGATGGGAGTGACCTGATATATTCAGTATCCAGGTCTACTAAATGAATTTTATCCTCACCCACACCTACGATGGCAATACTGTTACGACCCAATAGCTGATAACTATTGGTATCAGTTGGATAAGGTTTGGAAACCGTTGGAGTTGCGGTCACCATTTCGGTTAGCACTGCCACGCTTTTTGTTGCAGGTGGCGTTACTGTTTTAGTCGATAAATTGGCAATCATGGTGTTCGTCGGTGGGATAAGTGTAGGATGAACGGCTGTTTCCTTCCCTGTACATCCTACTATAATGAAAAATAGAAATAGTAAAATAGATAATCTGCAAATCTCTGGATTGAATACAGAAATATTGTTATTTTTCATAATTTCTACGCCTCAATCATCTTTATTGGCATTATTGTCAAGGTATATACCAACTGTGATTACTATATTCGTCGTGATAATCAACCCACAACAATGGTGCTAAATCTACCCAATAGGCTGTTAATTCATCAAGATTGTGAGGCCAATATCTACCGCAGGAGATGTTATCAGCGCATGATCCTCCATTAAATGGATGACCCGTAGAATCTATCAACTTAAGGTCAATGCCTTTTGACGTGCGCGCCTCAAAGTGGAGATGATAAGAACCATTTTTCTGACCTGAATTTCCCATTGTGCCTATCAATGTATTTTGATCAACAATATCTCCTTTCAATATATTTATTTCTTCTAAATGTGCATAGACTGTATAATAGATTACATCATAAACATTATGTTGGATTACCACATAATTCCCAAATCCTGGATCCATCTCCCCAACCACAACTACCACTCCATAGCCTGCTGAATAAACAGAGGTTCCTAGATCTCCAATTGCATCAGTTGCAGGATGGCCTCCTTTCGCACAACCAGCGATAGTATTACATCCTCCAAATCCCACATATGCACCCGTTGAATTTTCAGCATGTAGAGGGTCTCTTAAACCGCCTAAGAAAAAATCATCCATAGTCATTTTATTCTGACGTAACCAGGCTTCAGGATCAATTCCAAGCCATTGCCATGGGGGTTCAGACCAAGGATTAATATAGGTTACGGGAAGCGGGGGAAGCGAGTTCGTTATTTCTTCACATTCTTCCGGTGCTGCATAGATGCTGTCACAATACCCATGCCCCGTGGGATCGATATATCGAAGTGGATTCCCAGCGGAATACATATATCGGTCAAAGTCCATTGCACTGCTTGGGTTCAGAACGAAAGTATCCGCGCTGATGAACCTCCCTAGCCGCGATGAATAAAATCTCGCATGGTAATCCATCAATCCAAACCCATCCTGCCTCTGCCCGGTAAACGCAAATTTCGTCGGCATCACCGTATCCCCGCTCCAGCGCACCTGCCCGTAGGGGCTATACCTTGCCTGCGACAGCAGGTTGCCATCTGCATCCGTCGCCAGGCTCACGCTTCCCAAGTGGTCGCCATGCAGGTAGACTGCCTCACCGCAGTTCTCGGTCCCGCATCTCCGCATCGCCACCCGCTGGCCAGCGAAGCTGTAATACTTCACTACAGCATACACCTCCACGCTAGCTTCGTCCTGGCCCACGTTGCCCACATTGTCCGTTGCCATCACCCGGAAGTTGTAGTTATGCCCCGGCTCTGCCACGAACATGGCCTCCGTATCCATCGTGTTCGTCAGCCAGCCGGTCCATGCCTGGCTGTCTACCTGGTATTCTACATCATACCCGGCGATCCCTGCCCCGGCATCGTATCCCGTCCAGGCGACTTCGAATAACAGCCCCGCCTGCTCTGGTAAAAGGACGTGCACCGTCGGAGTGATTGCATCCTGCGTGACGGTGAAGGTGGATGTAGTGGCATTCCCCACGTTATCCAGCGCCTGCACCATGTAAGCTCCATCCAGCGTGGTAGTAATTGGATAAATACGCTCATACGGGTAGATTGAGTCGTTATATGCCTCCAACCCGAATAAAGCCGGGAAAGCAACGTGTGAAAGACCCGAATGGCTGTTATCGGGATCCTCGTTGGCAGAGGCAGATACAGTAATCATTCCCGATGATTGCGGCCCGTAATACAATATTCGGTTCTCCAGATACACGTTTTGGGCGTTGCCCAGGGAGAACTGGGCTTCACTCATGGATGGCGCCTCGTTATCGTACACCAGGGCGAATGGGGTGCAGTATTGCCAGTTCAAAGCACGGTCATAAACATCAACGTCGAATGAGCCTGCCTGGCTGCCTCCCACGGTATAAGTATAGCTGGCGGTAACGATCTCTTCACCGTCAAATTGAACCAGTGACGGTTCTGGCCCGCTCATGATGTTCGGGAAGTCCACCCAATCCAACCCGGATACTGCTATGATCCCATTCGTATCGGTAATATCCACGCTCAAGCGCAGGTAGCCCGACGAGTTGGGTCCATAATACAGCCGGTCAGCATCTGGAAGGTACAGGTGCGTCCCCTGGCTTGTATCCAGCTCGGCATTGCTCACCAGGGGTGAATTATTATCAACGATAAATCCTGTATCAGTATAGATGCCCGCGTTGCCCAACAGGTCGGTCGCTTCGAGTGAGAAGAGCTTTAAACCTTGCGATGCGTTATCCAAATTGAGGACCGGGCTCTTCCAGCCATTCGCAAATAGGAACATCGCCTGGTGCCATGCCAGGCTAGGCACATCTACATCCGACGAATGCACACCAGTCAGGTCAAACCATTCAGCGTAAAATGCCAGGTCATTTTCTACACCATTTACATAACGCCTTGGGTCGAAGGATAAAAAGTCAAGAATGGGGCCGGTGGTGTCCACTAATACCTGGACGCTCTCAACCTCGCCCTGGTTCCCCGCCAGGTCCACCGCCTGCACCGTTACGTTATACAAACCATCAGTGAGGATGTCCACCTTTTCCTGCCAATTTCCCAGCTCAGGGACTATAGCACTAGCCGTATATACCACCTGTGAGGAGATGACTGCGGTGGCGGTGATCAGTACTGTGCTGTAAGGTTCGGCAATCCCGCCCAGGAACAACTCCTGGCTGCCCTGGATTTGGCCATCTACCGGATAGTGCAGCGCCAGGTATGGCAGGATCATGTCCAGGTAAGGGAAGATGCTTTGCTCGCCCAGGTTGGGTGGCATGGCTTCGTCCTGCCCATTTAAGCGCACGGTCGTCACCCCCTGGTAAGGTCCCTCAGATGGAGTATTCCATACTCCCGTCCAGGTAGTCCCTTGCGAGTTGCTCAGCTCGATCGGTTCCGGCTGGGTTGCTACGCGGGCATTCACCCAGGCAATGGGTGGGCCTTCTGTACGCGTGGTGGCGGTGATAGCAACCGACTCGCCACCCCCGATGTACATATCCGATAAGCTGGCGTGCGGCGATGTGAACACATCGGTGATTGCCAAACCGACCAGGAACGGTATAGTAGGATCACTTTCATTTCCGGCGGCATCTACAGCTATAGCGGTCAGAGTGATGACTTGCCCATCCACCAGTGGGATTTCAGCTAGCCAATTCCCACTCGGTGACACTTCTGCTACCGATCGGGGAGTATTATCTTCGTATAATACTACTATTATTGCATTTCCCGTAGCGTTGCCCGTCATTGCCACCGAATGGCTGAACCAGAATTCTGGGGGGGATTGAGGCGCAATTGGTGGTAAACCATTTACATCAGGTTTAGCTGGTGCCTGATTATCGACTACGAGCGTTCCAATTGCAGATTCCACCGTATTAGTCGTTTGTGAGAGAGTTGCCGTATATACGAGCTGGTACTGGTAATTCCCATCTGGTGCGACTTGTGATCCATCGACCAAGCCATCCCAATAGGCTGTCCATGATAGTCTGGGAGGTGTTATTCCTTGGATCGATGCAACGACCTCCGTACTGGAAATGATACGAACTTCCCATTCCGTAATTTCCCAGCCAGCCAGCGGAGAAACATCGATAAGAAGTGGTGCATTCAGGATAACATCCAGGCCAATCCCATACCGCGCTGGAGACGGGGTGTAACTTGAGAGGGGGGTATATATCGAGGCTGAATGCACGTCCGAGTCGCGGGTTACATCCAGGCTGGTCTCGGCGGTATTACCCGCTAAGTCTTCTGCTTGGATTGATACGTTATTCAGTCCTTCGTTCAGCGGCCATCCTGGAATCGTCAATAAACCATCGCTCGTGAGATACGTTTGTGTGATCACGCTACTGGTGGCTGTCACCGTCACTGGAACGCCGGGCTCGACCATCACGGTCAGCGTGATCGCATCCTGGTTCGTTATCGTGCCATCCAATGGTCCAGCAACCCATACCTCCGTGTGCGAATCGATGGTGAATCGCCACAGGGCTTCGGTGTAATTACCAGCCCGGTCGTAGGCGCGGATGAATGCGGTGTGCGTTCCTTCTGCCAGTGGGTTGCCTGGATCCGGAATATATGTAAAGGTGTATTGTGAGTATTGCCCTTCCGTCCAAGTGATGCTGACCTGTGAGCCATCCAGGTAGATGGCCGTATTCGTCAGATCGATTCCGGAAAGAGTGTCAGAAACAACCACTTGAATCGCCGGCAATGTATCTGTGATCAAGGCACCATCCGTCGGTAGCCCAACCGTAACAGTGGGCGGGGTCGAATCGAGCGAGAAGGTGATGACCTGTTGCGCTTCCCAATTGCCTGCAACGTCTTGAGAGTGGTAATAAACAATATGCTCCTCCTGCCCGCTCACGTCAAAGTCAACCGGTCCTGCGCCAGGCTCCGTGATCCAGTTACCTGCGTCGATGCGATAAGAACTCTGGGCAACGCCGGATAGGTTATCTGAAATCGCCAGCGTAACCGTGATCGGATCCGCCCGGTACCAGCCTGATCCATACATGAATTCCGTATCGCTCAGTGAGGCAATGGTTTGCGGTGGGAGCATATCGATGCTGACCGTTACCACCTGGGAGGATGTGATATCTTCGACATTCTCCATTTTGTCCACGCCGAGGTGACACAATGTTGTTACACCCGTATCCTCTACTACCACAGGTTGATCATATGCCAGCCAATTCTCCCCATAACAAGTAATCAGCCTGTAATTAATGTGGTCTAATCCAACGCCACCACTATTATCCTGCCCGCTCAAGGTCACAGTTACCGGCGAAATGTACCAACCATCATTTCCAAGCTCGCCCTCCAAACTGTGGCTAGATTCAGGTGGGGTGGTATCGCGGCTACGCAGATCTGCTTCTCCCCAGCCATTTACCGGGATGGTTACCCAGCGACTGTAGGATTGGAAGGGCGTAGAGGCAGGGCTATAACGCACCCGCGCCCGCCAATGATAAGTGGTATATTCATCCATGGTGCCCACTGCCTGCTCGAATTGGTACCCGGCGGTACCGGTGGAGATCCAATCACTGTATTGAATCCCCGTCCCGTTGAAGGCAGATCCCAGGGGTTTAAGCTCCCACTCCATGCGTACTTTCCCTCTTCCGAATGGCGTTCGTCCGGTCAGAGCCAGGGTGAAGGAATAAGGAGAATCACTCGCAGTTACCCCCAGCTGGTCGATATAAGTGATTTCACCGAGCTGAAGCTGATGTGGATTGAGGGTGACCCCAGGCACGAGGTTGCCGTAATACAGGAAGGCGCGGCCTTCGTCTGTTTGGCCATTGTCGTACCCGGGCGCGCCAACGAGCACATCAGCATAACCATCACCGTTCACATCTCCTGCTAAGCTGACTGCCCTCCCAAAATGGGCATTCGCCTGGTCGCTCTCAGCCGTCCAGGCAGTGGTCGTGGATAATCCTGTAGATGAGCCCTGGTATAGATATGCCTTCCCCTCATCCGTTTGGCCACCATCGAAATCCGGCGCACCCACACTGACGTCTGAATACCCATCACCGTTAACATCCCCTGCAGTATCGACTGAAGTACCATAGTGAGCAGAAGTCTGATCGCTCTCGGTTGTCCAATTGGCGCTTGCGCCTAATCCGCTTGAACTCCCTATGAATACATAAGTACGCCCTTCATCAGTCTGGCTATTGTCATAATCCGGTGAGCCTATAATAACATCAGAATAACCATCGCCATTCACATCCCCAGCAGTACTCACAGAATAACCAAAATGAGCACTTGTCTGGTTACCTTCCTTCCACCAGTATTCGGACGACGGCAAACCTGTGACCGCTCCATGGTAAACAAAGACACGGCCCTCATCTGGCTCACCGTTATCATAATTGGGCGATCCGATTATCACGTCTGAATATCCATCTCCGTTCACGTCTCCGGCTGTCGCAACTGAAAATCCAAAATCAGCGCCACTCTGTACCCCCTGAATCCACCAGGAATCATCGGCATGTACCCCTAACGATGAGCCATAATAAACGAAAGCTCTCCCATATCCGGTGTATCCATATGCCCCGACAATCAAATCAGAAAATCCATCACCATTAACGTCTCCAGCCCCACCAAGATCGGCACCTAGATGAGCCGACGCCACATTGCTTTCAATCGATGTGTAATCTAATTCCTCAATTCCATTTTCTCTACCATAATAGACGTTAACGCGACCCTCATTAGATTGACCATTCGTATAGTTCGGTGCCCCAACAGCCAAATCAGAAAATCCATCCCCATTGACGTCCCCCGCATTAGCTAATGCATATCCGAACAATATGCTCGCCTGGTTTAATTGCATTGTTCGAATGGAGGAGGTCCCCAACCCATCAGCGCTGCCGCCATAGATCCAAACCTTACCTTGATCGGTCTGGCCTCCATCATACCAGGGTGCGCTGACGGCCACATCCGCATATCCATCCCCATCGAAGTCACCTGCATCGCTGACTGCATAGCCAAGCTGTGCAGTGGCTGAATCTGCCTCGATGGACCAAACCGGGGAAGCGCTCAAGCTTCCCGGACCACCATGATAAACATAAGCTTTACCTTCTTCAGCCTGGCCATTAACGAAATAGGGGGCACTTACGATCACATCACTATATCCATCCCCATTCACGTCCCCTGCAGTGCCTACTGCCTTGCCTAGCGCTGCGTTTGCCAGGTCACTCTCCTTAGTCCAGTCGGGATTACTGGGTAAACCATCAATACTGCCTTGGAAGACAAGTACTCTCCCCTCGTTTATCTGACCACCGTCATAGTACGGCGCTCCAATGATGATGTCGGCGTATCCATCTCCATTCACGTCCCCTGCCGTAGCTACAGCACTACCCAGCCTGATGTCTGCCTGGACACCAGCAGTCGACCAACTTACTGAGGAGCTCAATCCGTCCAAGCTGCCATAATAGAGATAAGCGGCTCCTTGGTTTACTTCTGCTTCTTGGTCATATTTCCAGATGCCAACGATGGCATCTGCATAACCATCCCCATTCACATCCCCGGCAGTCCCAACTGAATAGCCATAGTTTGCATTTGTCTGGGCCACCTGGCCTAACCAATTTGCCGTGGTACTTAATCCATTTGATCCGCCATGGAACACAAAAGTACTACCTTCACCATAAGACAGGCCGTTGGTAAATGGCGCTCCGATAATTACATCTGAGTAACTATCCCCATTCACATCACCCGCTGTACCAACGGAGAATCCAAATTCATCCTCATTCGCCCCACCGTTTTTTGTCCAGGCAGGGATAGAACTCATCGTCCCACTCGTGCCATGAAAAACGTAAGCACGACCACAATCGGTCAATTGTAAGATCGAATCGTCATAGTACGGTGCACCGACGATCACGTCTGAGTAACCATCCCCATTTACATCCCCAGCTGTTCCGACAGCCCTACCGAAAGCTGCATTTGCCTGATTATTCTCGGCGGTCCAGGAGCTTGAGGCACTCAAGCCACCGCTGGAGCCGCGATAAATATAGGCGCGGCCCTCGTTGGTTTGGCCATTATCAAAATCTGGTGCTCCGATAATTACATCTGAGTAGCCATCCCCATTCACATCACCTGCTGTACCCACCGAATAACCAAAATGCGCATTGGCTTGATTGATCTCTCTGGTCGCATTAGCGGTGGAAGATAAGCCTGTCGATGAGCCATGATACACGAAAATTCGGCCCTCATTGGTTTGTCCGTTATCATAATCAGGTGCGCCGACGATGACATCAGAATAACCATCGTTGTTGATGTCCCCCGCTGTCGAAATGCTATACCCAAGATGGGCACTTATCTGATTGCTCTCCACGGTCCAATTCGGGGATGAAGCCAGCGGATCGATGGTTATTGGATAAACTGCCTGGCTATCGTCTACCCTCAATTGGATGCGGCAATTCGTTGTGTATCCCTCGCACCCTGCCAGCGCCATAGTGGCAGGCAGGCTTTTCCTCGTAGCATCGTAAGCCGTTAAATTCGAATATTGCAGTACTGTCACCCCATCCTGGCTGCCGAATTCGATCGTTTGCCCCTCATCTACAACGTCAGGAAGTAGGTTTCCGCCCAGTGCAAGCTCCAACACCAGCTCTCCCGGTTCATCAAGAGTGCTTAGGGGTTGTGTATAGATTTTAAACCCCTGCTCCAGGCCACGTTCATCATTGACGTACCACTCATCCAAGCGGTGACTCGCAAGTTCGTATACATATACGAACTGGTTTCCATTCACAGTCGTGGTCACCGGCTCACCTACCGGTTGGATATCCCCCGAATAACCAAAGCTAACTAGGCTCAGGCTCCATTCCCAACCTGAACCTTCCACGAGGCGAGGAATCACTCGAATACCATCACCAGTATAATACGTGCGCAAGTTCTGGGCGCGATTGGGCGACTGGTACGCAGAGGCCACGCTGGGTAAATACGTTTGGTCCTGCCAGGTAATGTCGTATTCACTGCGTTGGATTTCTCTTTGGATGGCTTCCCACCAATCATCGTATTCGGTGATTTTGAGGTACTGCCCAGAAATTTTACGAGCAAATTTTACCGGTTCATCCTTTATTGGCGCTAGCGCTGCAAGCCCGACTAGCTTACTCCTATTGATGCTTCCTTGGGTGATCAAGTCTTCGCTAAGGTTTAGGCTGGTCGTATCGAATTGTTCTTCGTAGATTTCGCCGATATAGACCGTGGTGATCTCGTGGTTAATTTCACCTTCGTCGGTCACGTCTTCGATCATTAATAAGCGATTTCCATCGCCATCGTAAATGAAGGTCGTGACGTATACAATCCCTTCCTCGACCCATTCCACCCTTGCAAGGCGATTATCAGCATTCCACGTCTGGGTGTAGGTGATTCCATTCTCCACCCGGGTGGTCATATTGCCGTTACCATCATAACCGTAACTATCCTGGCCTAAACCAACTGTGGCATGGGGTACAGAAATCGAGTAGGTATAGGTCAGAGGGATACCAACACTCACTTGGCTTTCCAGTCTGCCTAGCTCATCAAAAGTGTAGCCAAGGTAGTAACCAGGCAGATTCAATACATCAGTTATGACCAAGGATGAGGCAATGGCAGTCTCCAAACGGTTGAGGCTGTCATAAGTGAAATTGGATAATTGGATGAATGGGTCATTGGGGTTTGAAGAGTTAGGGAAACTATCCTCAATACTTGTGATGTTGCCTATCTCATCGTATTCATAAGACATGTGTAGATAGGAGATATCTGATTTACCGGAAGTTAAGGTGTGCAGCCTGCCGCCCTGATTATCCAGAGGGTAGTATTCGTATTGGTTGAATACATTATTACCTAATCCAAGGGAAGTCAAGCGTCCCAGGTAGTCATAGGTTGCCTCGCCTACGTAATCCGGCTCACCAGTAAGGTTAGTACCTAAGGTTTCAGGTAATCCCCGGGTATCATATCCAACAACTACTACCTCACCA
>Ga0214473_10010607_pt1 | contig 10819 bp, 10 predicted proteins | sample RVTome_7_FD_203509 | JGI IMG/M metagenome (GOLD analysis project Ga0214473, IMG submission 203509) | Soil microbial communities from uranium-contaminated site in the Upper Colorado River Basin, Wyoming, United States - RVT98D197 | ecosystem: Environmental > Terrestrial > Soil > Contaminated >... | reverse complement strand
CTATTACAGCAGACCACATTATTTAGGTTATCTTTATAAAACTTCTGATGGGCAGAAATCTGAAAACTTAAATCATCTTCTGCAGTGGCTCAGCAAAAATAAAGAAGAATATTATGCGAATGTTTTTTATATAGATACATTTGGTGGCAGATATTTTGGCTATCCGCTGCAGGTAGCCAAGTTGTTTAAGTCCGATTTCCCCAAGGATACTTTTATAGAATATGCGGTCGATATCTATCCGACAGCGTTTGTAATCAGCGGTTCTTTAGGGGGCGGGAACAAAAAGAAGGGTAAACGTTTTGACGATTTTGAAAGAGGCTATAATGTAATAGCTTTCCCAAGGCTGGGCAGGTACTTGTTAAATGACAGGATAATATTTCTCGGTGAATCAAATAATGATTATAATAATTGGGGGTGGAAAAATGATTACTTTTGCGAAAGGCAGGTTTTTCTCCTGGGCGCCAAATTTGATGTGATGCATCCGGGAGAAAAAATTGGCTCAGAGATAAAACCGAATTCCGCCCTAACGCAGATTATTTCAGAGCGAAAGCGGGTTTCCTGGTGGAAACGAAGCCCCAAGTATTTCGATACTATTGGCATTAAAGATATTCCTCCCGGAGCTGAAGTAAGAAAGTTCCAGGATGTAAATGGCAGGACACTTTTCGTCGTTGAGAACTGGGCCCTTAGAGAAGGTTTGAGCTTTACGTACGAAGGCAACCAAATAAACATCCCTCAAAAACAACTGCAGATAATCGAACGAGAATAATTTAAGAGCCTCTAACAAAATGAAGAATTTGCCAAATGATTCCAACATATTTTAATACAACCAATAGTCAGGAACGCTTCATGAATCTCCGGGCGTTTTTCGTAACGAACTCGAAGTCGTCGGTTCTGGTGCAGCCACGAAATAGTGCGTTCAACAACCCAACGATATATTCCCAGGCCGCTGCCGTTTTCGGTTCGACGTTTTGCCAGAACAGGCTCAATGCCCTTCTGACGAAGTACCTTACGATGCGGTTCAGAATCGTAACCCCTGTCTCCGAGAACGCTGTCTGGTTTGCAGCGGGGACGACCAGATTTGCCTGCTATCGGAGGAATGCTATCAACCAGCGGCAGCAGTTGTGTAACATCATGGCGATTAGCTCCGGTCAATTTTACCGCCAAAGGAAGCCCATTAGTATCGGTTACCAAATGATGTTTCGAGCCTTTTTTGCGGCGATCCGTGGGGCTTGGACCGGTTTTCGCCCCCCAAAAACCGCTCGTACTGAAGATGAATCGACGACAGCACGGGAGAAATCTATTTGGTCGGCTTGGCGAAGCTTGTTGAGCAAAACTCCGTGTATTTTGTCCCATACCCCAGCCTTTTGCCAATCTCGAAGTCTCCGCCAGCAGGTCATTCCACTGCCACAGTCCATTTCTTTGGGCAGATCCTCCCATCCAATGCCGGTTTTGAGTACAAACAGGATTCCGGTCAGGGCATCTCTGTCGGAGATCGGTTTTCGTCCCGGATACCTGAACCTTCTTTTCTTCTTTGGTATTATTGGTTCTATGATTTCCCATAATCTGTCATCGAGTATAGGCTTTGCCATGAGTAACCTCCTTATCTTTTGGTTACTCATGTTATCGGATAGAAGGGTTAATTATCTTTCATTTTGTTAGAGGCTCTAAATATGTTAAACAAAAACACTGCTCTTATCTCCGCCGGTGTGGTTTTTGCCCTTGTCGCCATTATTCATTTCGTCAGGTTCGCGATTAAGCTGCAAATTACCGCCGGTGGCAGAGAAATTCCCGTCAACGCGAGCATAGGCGGTTTTCTGATTACCGGCTTGCTTGCAATCTGGATGTTTGCCGCAGCCAAACAGAAGTAAAAAAACTTTTGCGTTTAAAGCCGCATCTGTTATACTACCCCAAAATGGTTTTATTTGCGGGTATATTGTAGTTCATGGGGCGGAGACTCAGTAAAATGATGCATACCAATTCTATTGCCAAAGTAATGGTTGTCGTAACATTATTTATTTTCCTTTTGCTCGGCACAGGCGGCTGCGGCAGCAGCGGTGGTGGGTCCAAGCCGAACAGTTTCATTTATAATTTCAGCGGCCCGCCGCGAATGAGAATGGGAAGCTACCCGAGCGCGAGCGCCGGAACAACCTTTCTGGGCAGAAACCTCGGCTCGCACGGTTACGGCTACAGCCCTTCCGAAGGTAACGGCATCGTCTACACCTGCAGGGCAGGCCACGTCGATATCATTCACCTGCGCATCTCCGCAGACTGGACCGCCTATCTTACAATGAAGACCTTCAAAGCCTTAACAACGGGCAGTGACGGTTTTTCCTATGGGCTTGCCGCTGACCGAACGACATATCATGTTAAATTCACATACCCGGAAAACTGGAAAAATCTTTCAAAACAGGAAAAAGAGACAATCGCCTCTGAGGTCTGCATTCCCGTCGCCCAGTACTTTACATTTAACGCAACCACCTGGCACGAAATTCTCACATGGTTCGGTTTTAAGTGCCTCGGCTTCCTGCCGGAATACCCTTCCGCGTTTTCATGGGAGGAATCCTTCTCGAATCTGCTCGGCACAATGGTCGCCGCCGACGCCATGCATGATTCCTCACATACCTACGATGAAGCGATAGCCATTGCCCTTGATAAAGAACTGGAAAAACTCGGCATTCAATCAGCCGATGTCGCCAGAAGAGCTGCCGAAGGCGTCAAGGGCACCTGGTATAGCGGCGGTGTGCAGTTTATGGTCGATATGAGAAGACGCAATTTCGATATCGGCCTAAATGACGGCATGGTTACCCCGACACTTGTTCCGGGCATCGCTGAATGTCAAGGCGCTGAACCTTTGTCTTATCCTGTTCCGAACATCGATGTTCTTTCCAAACACGGAATTTCAATGAAGACTGAAATTGCCGCCGGTGAATGGGAAGCGGGTAAAATCCGCAGCATTGCCTTTGGCGATAATAAAAAAGGTCCGCTTACGTTTGAACACTTTCCCATCATAATGGCCTACATCGAAAAGGACGCCGTCAGAAAAGGATACATCTGCGACTTCAACTAAACTTTATATAAAAAACCTTTTTACACTTAACAGCCCGGTGGATATACTGTTTTTCGAAAAAGGATTTTTCGGGGACAATTATGGCGACACAAGCCCCCAAAATCGTTGTTGTCGGTGGCACGTATGTGGATATGGCTGTCAAGTGCCAGCATATCCCATTTGCCGGCCAATCGGTCACAGGTTCCGAACTTTCCTGCACCGTAACTGGTCCGGGGCCTCTTGAAGCGGTACAGGCCGCTCTTTGCGACTGCCAGGTCCACCTTATCAGCAAAGTCGGGGGCGACTGCTTCGGGGAAATGGTAAAGAAAATTCTGGCAGACTGCAAAGTCAACACCGACTTCGTCCGCGTCGCAGAAGCCAGAAGCACCGGTGTTACCGTGACCATCGTAAATTTCAAAGGTGAAAACGGAACCATCACGCACTGTGGCGCAAATAGTGCCCTGACTCCGCAGGACATCGTCGCTGCCGAACAGGTCATCAGGGACGCCGACGTCTGTTTGATTCACGGCCATTTGCCCCCCGACGCGATTATCGAAGCGATTCGCACCGCAAAGTTATACGCCAAAAAAGTAATTCTCAATCCCGCCAGACCCATCGGACAGGCGGGACATCAGCCGCAGGATTTGCCCATGGATTATTTCAGCGCCGATGTCCTCATACCCAACCTCTACGAAGCCGCTGAAATTGCCGACCACGCGGACGCCCATCTCCGCGCCGCTAAACTCATAGGTTCGGAACTCGTCACCCGCGGTGCCGGCTGCGCCGTAATTACTATAGGAAGAAAAGGCTGCATCGTTGTCGATAGGGACATCGCCGACCACATCCCCGCTTTCGAGGTCGAACTTGTCGACCAGACCGGTCGTGGTGACGCCTTCGCCGGGGCGCTGGCTGCCCATTACGCCGCCAAAGACAACATCAGAGAAGCCGTCAAATTCGCCTCTGCTGCCGGCGCCCTTGCCTGCACCAAATTCGGTACCATCGACGCCCTGCCCACAAAAGAAGAAATCATCGAGCTGATGCAAAAATAGTAACCCCGCCTTAACACTCCCAAAACCCCTCAGAACGTCTGTAACATCCGAAAAAGCAGCGTATTTACACTGTTATCAGCGATTTTATAAGCACGTCCCATAAAAAAGATAAAGATTTTGTGACCCGTTTGCCGAAAAATTAATTACGGCGGTGTATTTACGCCCAGAATCGTGCATAACAATATTGAAAAACTCGTTCTGCGGCCTATGTTTCTTGCCTTCGCAGGAAAGTCCCGGCAGAACGGTGGGAGAAGTGTCATGAGAGTCATTGCAATCGTAAATCAAAAAGGCGGGTGCGGTAAAACTACAGTTTCTGTCAATCTGGCAAGCGCTGTTGCCCAGCTCGGTCACAAAACTCTGCTGGTCGATATGGACCCGCAGTCGCACTGCGCCGTAGGTCTTGCCGTTCCAGAAGAACAAATTGAACAGAGCATCTACGATGTGCTAATAAGCGAAAGCCGACACGAACCGCTGAGGCTTAGCGAAATTCTCTGGCAAATCAGCGAACGGCTCGACCTCGCTCCTGCAAGCATCGACCTGTCCGCCTACGAGCAGCAGATGATTGGTGTGCCCGAACGTGAAAACTGCCTGAAGAAAATTATTGATGAGCAGGCAAAGGAATACGATTACGTAATTATCGATTGTCCCCCCGCCGTCAGCATACTTACCTTCAACGCACTTCGTGCGGCAAGCGATGTCATTGTCCCCGTTGAGACCGGATATTTTTCACTCCACGGTCTGAGCAGACAGCTCGAAACTCTCAACATTCTTTGTGAACGCTGCAATCAGGAAATAAACGTAAAGATACTGGCCAGTATGTACGACATCAGGACCAAAATGGCGCGAGAAATCCTCTCGGAACTTCGCCAGAATTTCGGTGACAAAATGTTCAGGACCGTCGTCAATTTCAACACCAAAATAAAAGAAGCCGCGAGTTTCGGCCAGCCCATCAGCGAATACGACCCCGCCAGCAAGGGTCACGCCGATTTCCGCGCTTTCGCAGAAGAGTTAGTCGGCCTCGAATCCAAAACCCAGTCCCGCAATTTAGTCAACACTCTCGCTGGTCAGCTCGAAACAATCAGTACTTCCGCCAATGAACTGCTAAAAACTGCAAAACCCGCGATTAAGGCCGCGCAAAAAGTCGCCAAACAGCAGCCTGAGACATCGGAAAGCGAAATCGCCCATTTCCTCAACACCCCGAAAGAGGAGCTTTTAGAGATTAAGGAAGCAATTGAGAGAGTGAACGCCGAGCCTGTCGCGGTAGAAAAAACCGATGAGCAGTTGAAAGTCGAAATTGATGAGAAACTGTCCGATTATTACGGTGTCAGCCAGACCGATGGCGCAGTCGCCTTTGTCACCCTTTATCCGCGAGCCTCCAATGTCCAGGTTGCCGGCGACTTCAACAACTGGCAGCCAGAAAAGAACCTTCTGGAAAAGGTTGGCGAAAGCGGTGTCTGGCAGACCAAAATCAAACTCCCAGCCGGAAAATATCGTTACCGCCTCGTCGTCGATGGCCAGTGGCAGCAGGACCCTTACAACGGAAACATCGAACCAAACCCCTTCGGTGGCTTCAACTCCGTCCTCGAAGTGAAATAACGCCTGCCGTACAACCTTGATATCATTGCGAGGAAGCCGCCCTGCGGCTGACGCGGCAATCCCATCCGTCATTCCTGCGAAAGCAGGAATCCAGATTTTTTGCGAAACCGAGAGTTGCCATGTTGCTTTCTTGATGTTCCAAAGCGGAACTTCAAATTGTTATTCGTACGACGATATGCAATATACGACGCACCAGCAGTTTTTCCGCACGACGCAGTACGCAATATGCATGCTTGCCCTGAGCGAATCCATGATGAGCCTGTCGAACCAGCGAAGCAATCTTCATTTCGACGGAAAATGAAACAAATCTTTCAGCAACCACTTTTCAATGGTTTTGTTATTCTTGTTTAAGACAAAATAGCCAAGTCGTGTTCCTTCGCCAAATATGCGTTTAGTAACAGGGTCTCTGGCGACGCGAGTTACCCATTGATAACCAAAATCATAGTCCCCTTCATTGAGCCACTGTTGAGATATTATTTCCAATGTGTTCTGCATAGGATGCACAATCATCAAACACAAGTTCATTTTGTCGGTAGAGGTGCTTGAATTGGAAAGGACAATCAATTCACCTATTTCTTTTAAAGCGTCAGGAAATTCAAAATTATGCATTCCTTCTTCAAAATTGGTCGGAATAGTTGCTGAGGCTATTTCTCCATCGTGCACTAATACCTTTTTTCCTTCACTCTTCATATACTTTATGGCGCCTGCAATGTCTTCAAGGGGCTGAAGTTTGTCTATGTCTATAACATGAAATCTTATTGCGGTGTTCTTTTCTTCATACCAGACTATGAGTTGTTGGCTTGGCAGTTGGCGAATATAACAGTACCTTCCAAAAACGGCTATAGGCGAATCTTTTTGTAGTTGCAGTGCTGTATTACCATCTGCGGCTTCGGCCCAAGTAAGTTCAGTTGGCTTGCCTAAAACCTCTAACTTTACCTTTGGCAAATACCAAGGTAGCGGCCCGGGTGCTGACCCTATCACCTCTTTAAAATTGCGATATTTGTTGCCAAATAAGCTCATCGCAAATATGAATCCTTCTCAATCACCTTTTTTTCAAGGTCCTTCTTAAAGGCGGATAGTTTGTCGGCCAATTTCGCATCCGACAAGGCGAGGATTTGAACAGCCAGAATCGCTGCGTTTTTTGCGCCGGGTTTCCCGACCGCGACCGTCGCTACAGGCACGCCCGGCGGCATCTGAACGGTACTCAATAGCGCATCCAATCCCCCGACACCTTCCTTGGCTAATAACGGAACACCGATTACCGGCAGCGTCGTGCGACCTGCTAAAGCCCCAGCAAGATGGGCGGCCATTCCAGCGGCGGCGATAATTACCTTTATCCCGTTTTTCGCTGCTGAATCCGCAAAGTCGGCGGCCAATTGCGGGCTGCGATGGGCCGAAAGTATCCGAACTATCGGCTCAATGCCCAAATCCTTCAACTGCTCGATGCAGCTTTTCATCACTTCCATATCGCTGTCCGAACCCATTACAATCGCCACCGGAGATTTCTTTTCTGCCGCCATTGGTTTTTTCCGCCTTTCAGTTTATAATAGTGATAACGGTAATATATTGATTTAACCCGAAAAAGCAAGTAAGTGGTGGGAAAAATGCAGATACGAAGACCTGTTGTCGCGGGCCAGTTTTATCCGGCTACTGCCGCCGAGTGCAAGATGGAAGTAGAAGAATGCCTCGCCTCAGGCGCATTGCCCGCGGAATTGCCCGAAAAAATCGTTGGTGGAATTGTCCCTCACGCGGGCTGGACGTTCAGCGGCCAACTGGCCGCCCTTGTTTTCGCCGCGATTAAAAAACAAAATACAAAAGTGGACACATTCTGCATCTTCGGAGCAGCCCACCGCTACTTCGGGTCTCAGCCGGCCATTTACGACAGCGGCGCATGGCAGACGCCCCTCGGCAATATCGACATCGACGAAGACCTTGCGCAGGCTATCTTGAAAACAGGTTCAGTGGTCGCCGATGCAAACGCCCATCGCGGCGAACACAGCATCGAAGTCCAGGTCCCTTTCATTCAGTATCTTTTCCCCAACGCCAGGATTCTGCCCATCGTTACTCCGCTGGAGAATGAAGCGATTGAATTGGGAACTGCCGTCGGTGAAATAATCAGCCAAATGAAAGATAAAAAAATCGTCTGCATCGGTTCGACCGACCTGACTCATTACGGCCCCAATTACGGTTTCGAACCCGCTGGCCAGGGATACGATGCCTTCAAATGGGCAAGCGAAGTCAACGACCGGCAGTTCATCGATTTGGCGTTAAAGCTCGAACCGCAAAAAATGCTCGATACCGCTGCGCGAAACTACAACGCCTGCGGCGCAGGTGCCGCCGCTGCCGTCGCCGCCGCCGCTAAAAAATTAGGTAAAACCAAAGGCTTCCTTTTAGCGCATACCAACAGCAACGCAATTATGGTGGAAAAATTCAGCTCATCCTCTGCCGACAGCGTCGGTTACGCCGCCATCGTCTTTTAAAGGTGGTTTGCAGATAGTGAATCGTGGCTCGATTTAACCACGAACCGCTAATCACCATTCACGAATAAAGCCAACGATCGGATTTGAACCGATAACCGCCGGTTTACAAAACCGGAGCTCTACCATTGAGCTACGTTGGCACACTTCACTGCGACAAAAAATTTGCCGTTGATACTATCGGCAAACCGCCTTTTGTAATATAATCCGCCCAGATAAACGGCGAAAAATATTAACTTTTAAATCGGGTGCTATTTTAATGCCGTCCGCCCGGAATTTCAACAAAATTAAGAATAAGGCCCGTTGCTGACTAAGGAACCCAAAAATGGCGAAAAATCCATTCCCCGTTATGAAAGATATGACCGTCAAAATGGTCCGCGAATACCTGTCGCGGAAAAAATCCATCATCATCCCCATCGGCATAATCGAGCAGCACGGCTACCATCTGCCGCTATATACCGATTCGCTCATCGCCGAAAATCTCGCAAGACTCATCGGTGAAAAGACGGGCATCCTCGCCGCCCCCGTAATGTATCAATCCTTCAGCGGCGGGGAACTTCCCGGCACAATCAATATCTCCCCCGCTACGATGTCCCTCGTTATGAGCGATATGCTCATTTCTCTTGTCAAGCAGGGTTTCCGCAATTTCTACCTCCTGCCCTGTCACGGTGGAAGCGAAAATACCCGCGCACTTATCGATGTGCTCAAACTGCTTCTTCGCAGCAACCCAGCCTTCGAAAATGTGATGATTGTCCTTATGCCCGTCTGGAAATTAAGCTCCGAAGGCGTCGGCTGGCGAAAAGCCCTCAAGGAGCACGACTGGCATTCGGGTTGGCTCGAAACCTCGATGGTCCTCGCACTCGAACCAGACAAGGTGCGGATGGACGAACTCCAGCTCGACGAAAAACAACTTCTCGATTTTATGATTGCCCACCCCGACAACTACCAGCGCGCAGAAAAAATCGTCAATGACGAAATGGTTGTCGCCCGTCTTTCCCAGCGAAAGGAAATCAAGGTTGGTGTTATGGGCCATCCCGAAAAGGCCTCCGCCGAACTCGGCAGAAAAATCGTCGATGACATCGTCGCCAACGCCGTCAAGAAAATCACCGACCTCGAATCCAAAGCCGACGGCATCTACAAAGAAGTCCCCTTCCACCCCGACCCCATCGTCCTCGACTGATTTTTTATATCTATGGATAGTTCTTGACATTAGGTTTTATTTGCGGATACAATTTTCCGCAGTGAGGTCGGTTATGTAATGACCTGTTTTTTAGTAAAAACTCTTTGTTATAGGGGCTGGATACTGTTGTGGTGACAGGGACAATGACACAAAATAATTGGCACACTCTGTCTGTCGATGAAGTTTTTGTTCGGGTTAATTCAAAACGGCATGGTTTGACCGATTCAGATGTAAAGCTTCGGTTGGATATTTTCGGCCGGAATGAATTGCAGACGCGAGCCAAAACCCCCCTTGTTGTGATTTTTCTGCGCCAATTTGTCAACCCTCTTGTTTTCGTGCTGGTTGTGGCAGCTCTTATCAAAATTTTTGTCCAGAGTTTTTTTGATGCCGCGGTCATTTTTGCGGTACTATTATTTATGGCTGTTATCGGCTTTATTCAGGAGCTAAAAGCAGAGAAAGCTATGCACGCCCTGATGCTTCTGGCTGCTCCGAAGGCAAAAGTAAGACGCAACGGTTCCGTACAGCAGATACTCGCTAAAAATGTTGTTCCGGGTGATATTATTCTGCTTGAAACAGGCGATAAAGTCTCGGCAGATGCCCGCCTGATAGAAATCACCAATCTTAAGGTCAACGAATCCTCACTGACGGGCGAATCAATGCCGGTTGAAAAACAAACCGAGCCTCTTTCCGCCGATGCATTGATTGCCGAAAGAAAAAATATCGCTTATATGGGGACGGCGGTCACAAGCGGCAGGGCCACCGCGGTAGTAATTCAAACTGGTATGCAGACAGAACTTGGTAAAATCGCCACGGCCATTCAGACAATCAAGCCGGAACAAACGCCTCTTCAAAAAAGCATCACATCTCTGAGCCACTACCTTATAGTAACCATTGCCGTTGCTTGCGCCTTCATTGCGGTTATCGCATTTAACCAGGGGCTTCCGTGGCTGGAGGTCTTTATGCTGATAGTTGCCATAGTGGTAGCAGCCATTCCCGAAGGTCTGCCTGCTGTTGTAACAGTTGTCCTTGCCGTCGGTGTTCAAATCATGGCCAGGCGAAATGCCATCATCAGAAAACTTGTCGCCGTAGAAACTCTCGGTTCCGCGACCGTAATCTGTTCCGATAAGACGGGTACGCTGACGCTGAATCAAATGACCGTAAGAAAAATCTACACGGAAGACAATTGGATTGATGTTACTGGTCAGGGCTATCAGCCCAAAGGGCAATTGCTTCAAAACGGCACAGCGTTCGCTGTCAGTGAAAACACAAATGCGGAACTGCTGCTTCATATCGGAGCTTTATGCAATAATTCGCTGCTGACTTTTACAGAGGACAAGGACCATTACGATATTATAGGCGACCCTACCGAGGGCGCCTTTATCGTCGCCGCCGCGAAGGTCGGCTTTTCAAAAGAGAAACTTGAAGAGTCCTTCCCTCGCCTCGACGAAATACCATTTCAGAGTGAATACCA
>Ga0214473_10010606_pt1 | contig 10820 bp, 10 predicted proteins | sample RVTome_7_FD_203509 | JGI IMG/M metagenome (GOLD analysis project Ga0214473, IMG submission 203509) | Soil microbial communities from uranium-contaminated site in the Upper Colorado River Basin, Wyoming, United States - RVT98D197 | ecosystem: Environmental > Terrestrial > Soil > Contaminated >... | reverse complement strand
GAAAGAATTGGATTCGATCGGAAGTCGAGCAAAGAGGGCAATTTTCTCTTTTCAAATATTCGAGTGAGACTTCGCCGTGAAAAGATAAGCCGGTACCAAAGGAATTTTGCCCTCCTTGAAGGAATCGGATTGAAAGGGGAAAGCCTTAACGCGAAACTTTACATTCCCCCGGGAGACAGGGAGGTCGTTGAGTCTTTCTTCAGATCTCTGCCGGTATTCGTCAAGAAGCCGTTGATTGCAATTCACCCTGGAACAAGCCCGAAAACCTTCTATAAGCGGTGGATGGCTGATCGATATTCGGAACTGGCGGATCGATTCATTCGTGACCTGGGGGCGTCGGTGATCTTCACGTGGGGGCCGGACGAGCTGGATTGGGTTGAGGGTATCCGGAAGGGCATGGAGAAGCCATCCATTCTGGGACCAAGAACAGGGTCCCTGACGCAGCTGGGAGAGGTATTGAGACAGTGCAATCTCTATGTCGGGGGAGATACGGGGCCGATGCATGTCGCTTCTTCCATGGGAATACCTGTGGTTGCGATCTTTGGTCCGACCGACCCCATTGAGAATGAGCCTGTTGGAGAGCATAAGAAGGTGCGAAAAGAAGTGGGATGTAATCCATGCCGAAAAAAATCTTGCCGGGAACTTGCCTGCTTGAAAGCGATCACCGTCGATGATGTATTTCAGGCTGCGAAAGAGATTCTTGATGGTGACTTGACGGCGAAAATCCCTCTAAATCCCCCTTCCTGCCTGCCGGACAGGTAGGTACAAAAGGGAGACTTTCAATCTCCCCCTTTGGAAAAGGGGGACTGAAGGAGGGGAAGGACGATGAAAAAAGATCTGAAGCAGGTGAACCGGATATTAGTGAGAGGCGTAAACTGGGTTGGAGACACCGTTCTCACCTACCCCACGGTTGAAAATCTGAAAACCCTCTTCCCCCGGTCTCACGTGGCCATCCTTGTTGCGAACGAGCTGGTCGATTTATGGAAAACATTCCCTTCCGTGGACGAGATCATCCCTTTTCAAAAAAAGAGAGGTTTTAGGTCGATCTGGGAAGATTTGAATCTCTGTCAAGTCTTAAGGGAGAGGAATTTTGATCTGGCGGTGATTCTCCCAAGGTCTTTCCGTTCAGCCTTTCAGGTCAGCCTGGCAGGAATTCCAATCCGGCTGGGTTATCGGGATGAGGGACGCTTCTTTTTCCTCACCCACGGAGTCTTCCGAGCAGAGGAGGTTCTCCATGTCCATCGAATCCATTACTACCAAAAATTGCTCAGCCCCCTTGGCACAATCGATTCCCACCCTCTACCCCGGATCTTTCTCAGGGAGGAGGACCGGAAATGGGCTGAAGACATGCTGGGGAATTTGGGTCTTCTGGACGGAAGGCCTTTGATCGGGATGAACCCGGGTGCAACGTATGGTCTTGCGAAGTGCTGGTACCCGGATCGATTCGGGGAATTAGGAAGGAGGCTTGTCCGGAAGTGGAAATCTTCCATACTCCTCTTCGGGAAGGAGGGGGAACGGGGAATCTCTCAAGAGATACTCAGACATTTCCAGGGAGGTGGGGTCGATTTGACGGGAAAGACGAGTCTCCTTCAGCTTGCAGCCCTGCTGGAGCGGTGCCGGATTCTCGTCACGAACGACACGGGAACCATGCATGTGGCCGCCGCGGTTGGGACGCCTGTGGTTGCCCTCTTTGGTTCTACGGATCCAGCGACGACGGGGCCCTGGGGAGATCGTCACACTGTGGTGAAGAAGGATGTCCCTTGCAGTCCTTGTCTGAAAAGGGTTTGCCCCAGCGACCATCAATGTATGGATCTCATCACAGTGGATGAAGTGGAGGATATTGTTGACAAGAAATTGGGGGAAGTCCTATTAAGTACCAAATTCCAAGCACCAAGCACCAAATAAACTCCAATACGCAAAATCGAAATTTCAAACAACGGCCTTGGTCATTGGAGATTGGAATTTTGGATTTGTTTGGGATTTGGGATTTGGTTATTGGAATTTGACAAGACTGCCTTATGATCGATACGTTAAAGGAAAAGGTTCCGGTCTCCGTTTATGTCCTGACCTACAACAACCGCAGGACCATTGAGAGGTGTCTCGAGAGCCTTCACTGGGCCGAGGAATTGGTGATCGTGGATTCTTTTAGCACGGATGGGACTTATGAATTATGTCAACAGTACACGGATAAGGCCTATCGGCAAGAATGGAAGGGCCATCGAGATCAGTATCAGTTCGCTGCCAACCTTACCACAAAAGATTGGATCATGTTTGTCGATGCCGATGAGGAGGTGCCTCCTGAGTTGGCCGAGGAGATCCGGATAGAACTGAATGGTAAACCCAGTGCCCTTGATGGGTTCTTTGTTTATCGCCGGACCTACTACCTTGGAAAATGGATCCGTTACGGCGGATGGTATCCGGATGGCGAGATCCGGCTCTATCAGAGGGACAAAGGGAAGTGGGAGGGCGGACTCCATGCGAAAGTTGTCGTCACTGGAAAGGTGGGGACATTCAAAAACCCGTACCTCCATTACACCTATCGGGATATTTCGGATCAGATTCGGACGATTGATAAGTATTCGCAGATTGCTGCCGAAGATCTAGTCCGGGAAGGAAAGAAGTTCAGCCTTTTCAAGCTTCTCTTTCATCCTCCATTCCGATTCGTCAAGGAGTATCTCTTTAAGTCGGGATTCCGGGATGGGTTGCCCGGCCTGATTATCATCGCTTCGACGATGTATTATGTCTTTATCAAATATGCCAAGCTCTGGGAATTGGAACACACCAGAGAAAAAAAAGAAGATTAAGGTTGAGGTTAAGGGAGTCTACCCCCACGCGCTGCGCAGGCGCTTAGCGCCGCCAGCCCTGGCCCTCCCCGCCTACTCCGCCGAAGTAGCATCAGGCTACGTAGGCCGGGCCGAAGGGGAGGGAAATCGTCATGCGTTTCGGGTGATTCCTCCCCCTTCCCGCTGCGCTTGCGCGACAGCGCGGCGAGCAAGAGGGAGGCCTGTCCTGAGCGAAGTCGAAGGGTCAGGAGGGGGATGGGATGTGATTAAGGCAAAGAATGAGAAGAGGGCAGGGTGAGGGGTGGTGATAAAGGTATGGTGAATCTTTACGAGAAGGCATTTGACGGAAAGAGGGTGCTGGTAACGGGCGGACTGGGCTTTATCGGGTCCAATGTTACCGCTCGGCTCGTCGAACTGGGGGCGAAGGTTACGGTGGTGGATAACATGATGCCCCGGCTTGGAGGAAATCTCTTTAACGTGAAGGAGGTTGTGGACGCCATTCATATCAACTTCAGCGATGTGAGAGATGAACATTCGATGGACTATCTCGTAAAGGGGCAGGAGCTCATCTTTCATCTTGCCGGACAGGTCAATCATGTCGATAGCATCCGGAATCCAATCCAGGATCTGGACATCAACTGCCGTGGGACGCTCGTTCTCCTTGAATCGTGTCGAAAATATAACCGGGAGGTGAAGATCGTTTTTGCCGGGACACGGGGCGAGTATGGGTCCAGCGTGACCTTGCCCGTCGGTGAAGACCACCCCACTAACCCCAAAGGCATCTATGCGGTGACGAATTTAACTGCAGAGAAGATGATCCTTGTCTATGATGATGTCCACAAGATTCCCGGGTCCTGTCTGCGCATCACGAACACCTACGGTCCTCGACATCAGATGGCCCATGATGAGTATGGTGTGCTCAACTGGTTTGTCCGGAAGGCCATCGAAGATGAGACCATTCCTGTTTTTGGGGACGGACGGATATTGAGGGACTTCCTCTATGTGGATGATCTGACCGACTGTTTCTTTCGGGTAGCGACTTGTGAATCGGCCTACGGAGAGGTTTTTAACGTCGGGTCAGGCATGCCGATCAGTTTCATTGAACTGGCGAAAAAGATCGTCAAGATTGCAGGAACGGGGGAGGTTGCCTTTACCGAGTTCACGCAGGAGCGGAAAGAGGTGGAGCCCGGGGATTACTACACCGATATTTCGAAGATCGGGCGCGTCGTCGGCTGGATGCCCAAAACGCCCCTCGACGAGGGGCTGAAGAGAACGATAGAGTTCTACAGACGTTATAAGAAAGAGTACTGGCAGTAATTATTTCAGATTGGGAATTGCGTCACCCCCTCCCCCTCCAAGCCTCCCCCTTGAAGGGGGAGGAAAGCGGAAGAGAGCTTGCCCTTTGAAGGGGGAGGGGTTAAGAAAGTTTCTTCCCATAGTATTCCCTCCCTTTCAAGGGGAGGGTGAGGGAGGGGATGGGGAAATTCCGGAATCCGCATTCCACATTCCGCATTGGAGAAACGATGGTTCCATTCGTCGATCTGACAAGGCAGCACAGAAGAATTGAGAAGGAGATTCTCTCCGCCACGAAGAAGGTCTATGAGAAAGGTCGCTTCATATTGGGAGAGGAGGTCCTCGCTTTTGAGAAGGAGTTTGCCCGGTATTGCGGGGTCCGGCATGGGGTGGGGGTAGGTTCCGGAACGGATGCCCTTTTTCTGGCTTTAAAGGCGGCTGGCATCGGAGAAGGCGATGGCGTCGTCACCGTGGCCAATTCTTTTATTGCCACGGCCCTGGCAATCTCTTTCACGGGGGCAAAGCCTCTCTTCGTCGATATCGATCCCGGAACCTACACGATGGACCCCGATAAACTGGAGCTCTTTCTGAAGCGCGAAAAGGCAAAAAAGGGAGGTCGGAAGATCAAGGCCATTCTTCCGGTTCATCTTTATGGTCATCCAGCGGAGATGGATTCCATCATGGAGATCGCGGATCGTTATGGCCTCATCGTCATTGAGGACGCCTGTCAGGCCCACGGAGCAAAATACGGAGGCAGGAGAGTAGGATCCTTTGGCGCGCTGAGCTGCTTCAGTCATTATCCGACAAAAAACCTGGGAGGATACGGGGATGGAGGCATGGTCGTTACCGATCATAAGAAATATGCCGAAAAAATAAGACTTCTTCGTTCTTATGGAGAGAAAAAAAGGTATCACCACGTTCTTAAAGGCGGCAACAGCCGGCTCGATGAGCTCCAGGCGGCCATGCTTCGGGTCAAATTGAAATATCTAGATCAATGGAACGAAGAGAGGAGAAGGAGCGCCAAGATTTACACGGAAGCGCTTGCGCCCTTAGGTGTCGTCTGTCCCCTCGAGATGACGGCTGCCAGGCATGTCTATCACCTCTATGTAATACGGACCAAGAAGAGGGATGCCCTCCAGGCATTTTTGAAGAAGAGAGGGATCGAGACGCTCATCCATTACCCTCGACCCATCCATCTTCAAAAGGCCTACGGGGAATTGGAATACCGCAAGGGTGACCTTCCCCTCACGAAGCAGTCTTCTCGAAAGATTCTCTCCCTGCCTTTTTTCCCAGGTATGACCCCGTCAGAAATGAAAGAGGTTGCCGAAGCCATTCAATGCTTTATGGACCGCATTGCGGCACAGCCGCAACCCAAAACGATGAACGATGAACGATGAACCATGAAAATCCTTCAACTCTTCAGCGATTGGAAATGGACTGGACCTTCTGAGCCCGTATTGAACCTCTGCATGGCTTTGGAGAAGCTAGGGCACGATGTCACCCTTGCTTACCGGAAACCGCCTTACCCGGCTGAGGAAAGTTTGGAGGAAAGGGTCCTGGCAAGCGGGATAAAGGCAACTGATCAATTCCATTTGAACCATGTCCTGAAGTTTTCCAAGCCCTCGTCTCTTTGGGATACCCTTCGGGATTTGTCATGTCTCCGAGGTTATCTTCGTCATGAGAAGTTTGATATTCTGAATGTCCACCAGTCCCATGACCATGTTCTGGGAGGGATTGCAGCAAAAAGGGCGAAAAGCCCTGTCCTGGTCATCCGGACAGACCACAAAAGGGATTCCCTGAAACCCGGCCTGGGTAATCGTGTTCTGATTTCAAAACTAACAGACGGAATGATCACCTTTTCTGAGAAGGCCAGGAGGGATGATGCATCAAATTTTCGCTTTCCCGCGGAGCGTGTAGCCCTGATCGCGCCGGCTCTGGACCTGGATCTTTTTAATCCGAAGAAGGAATATCGGGATATGAGGGCCTTCTTCGGAATCGAGCCCGGGGAGATCGTGATCGGAATGGTAGCCCGGTTTCAAAAGTACCGAAGAACGGAGGTCTTTCTGGAAGCGGTTAGAAACATCGTCCAGGAATTCCCGAATATCAAGGTCCTTTTGGTGGGAAGATCGAGCCAGATGGAAGAGAGCGTCGTCAGGCCGGTGAAGAAGCTCGGGATTGAACCGTGGGTCGTTCTGGGTGGATACCGGAAGGGGGATTATCTCGATACGTTGGCCTGTATGGATATCTTTGTATTTTTGATGGCAGGCTCCGACGGGACGGCCCGGGCCCTGCGGGAAGCGATGGCCATGGGAAAGCCAGTCATCGTTGCCGACCGGGGCATGCTTCCCGAGCTTGTTGAAGATGGAGTCTCAGGCCAGGTGGTCAAGGATACTTCTGAGGCATTGACCCGCGCAACCCTTCAGCTGCTCCGCCGTCCGGATTTGAGGATGAAAATGGGGGAAGCTTCACGCCAGAAGGCCCATCGTGAGTTCAGGCTAGACCGGCAAGCAGAAGAGGTTGCGAGATTCTATGAGGAAATAATAAAGCTCGGGAAGTTAAGAGGCACTCTTTTGTCATTCTGAGCGGAGCGAAGAATCTACGGATTTAGGTTCTTCGTCGCCTGCGGCTCCTCAGAATGACAACAAGGGAAAACTGTATTCATGAAAAGAATCAGGTTCGCAACGGCTATACCAAACTTTTCAAAGAAGAAAGGCGGGGCCGAAAGATATTTAGTGGATTTATGCACTCGAATGGCCGATCAGGGGAATGAGGTCCATGTTTATACTGAACATTGGGATGAAGAGGACACAAGGATTTGTTTCCATCGCGTGAAGACGGTACCCTTTCCGAAGAGCTTGCGCCTTCTCTTCTTTGCGGTCCAATCAACAGGGCAGATGAAGAAGGGGCATTACGACGTTACCCTGGGAGTTGGAAACACCCCCGGGACAGATGTGCTTCAGCCTCACGGGGGTGTACACTGGGCGTGGTTCTGGCGAAGCCTCAAGGCTTATGACAACCCGATGATCCGGGCGATGAAATTCATGGGAAGAGTTCTCAGCCCCCGGCAATGGGTGAGTGGGTGCATTGAAAGCACCCCCTATCGAAATGAGAACTCCCCGAGGATCGTTGCCATCTCCGACATGGTGAAGCAGGATATGATGCGATGGTATAAAATCGCCGAAGATCGAATCGCCGTCGTCTACAACGGCGTCGATATCGAACGCTTTCATCCTCGAAACCGGCGATATCGGGAAGAGATCCGGGCTCGCCACGAAATAGGGGATGAAGCCGTCCTCCTTTTCGTATCGAATAACTTCAGGATGAAGGGATTGAGCTTTCTGATGAGGGCACTGACCCTTCTCAAGAAAGAAGGTCATTCCTTCAAGCTCCTCGTTATGGGGAGGGATCGAAAAGGTCCCTATCTCCGTTTGGCCAAAAAGCTGGGTATCTCCGAAGAGACCATTTTTGCCGGGTCCACGGGCCAACCGGAGAGATACTATGGAGCAGCGGATATGCTCGTTCACCCCTCTTTCTACGATGCCTGTTCCCTTACGGTATTGGAAGCATTAGCGAGCGGCCTTCCTGTGATCACTAGCTCTTCCAACGGGGCGAGCGGGATTCTCACCCAGGGAAAGGAGGGTTGGGTGATCGAAGATCCGACCGATCTGGAAGCACTGGGAAGGGCGATTCGATATTTTCTTGAAGAGGGGAACAGGACAGAGGCCTCGATTCAGGGAAGGGCCAAAGCAGAGCGGTTTTCCGAAAAGATCAATTTCGATCACATGAAGAGAATCTTCAACGAGGTGATTGAAGAACGATCGTGAATGAGATTCTGGCCCGGGAGGAAACGCACGACTGGCTGGTCGAGGCCTTTTTAAAGGAAAAAAAAGGTCTTCTTCTGGATGTCCCTGCTGGCACAGGAGCACTGGCAGTGCGGCTTAAGAATATGGGGTTCTCGGTCTCCTGTTGCGATATTAATCCCTCTCTCTTTTCGGTCGGGTCGATCGAAATCAGAAAAGGGGATCTGAGCGCCTCTCTCCCCTATCCCTCCAGTTCTTTTGATTTCATCACATGCATCGAGGGGTTGGAGCATCTGGAGAATCCATTCAATGCCATTCGCGAATTCTCCCGGATATTGAAGCCGGGAGGAAAACTTTTTGTCTCCCTTCCGAATTATCTCAATATCGAAAGGAGACTCAGGTTTCTCGTGACCGGCCTTTTTTCCAAACTTCCTTCTCCCCGTAAGCTCGGAAAAGAACGCTTTGATGACCTCTCGATGTTTCACCTGACTCCGCTGACTTATCCCGTCTTAAAACTGGCCCTGGAACACTGGGGGTTTCATATCCTTTCCGTGGAAAAGGACAAGGAGAAGAGGAGGATGAAGTGGTTTCTTCCCATCGTTTGGGCCATTCGGCTCTACTGTTTCTTCTGGCCGAAGGAGAAACAGGTGGAATATCACCTTCAGGAAACGCTCTCTTCTCCTTTGATGATGGGTGGAAATACGCTGATTGTGGTTGCTGAGAAGGGGACGATTCAATGAAAATCGATTATCTTTGTTGCCGCATCGTCCGTTCGGGAGGCACCAAAATAATCGCTCAGCATGTGAAGCTTCTCCAAGAGAGAGGGCACGACGCGCGAATTCTCACCCCCGATCAAGAAGGAGTAGATCTCTGGGGAGTTCCAGTCGTAAGGGTAAAGGCTTTCGATCAGAACCTTCTCGGGAAGTCGGATATTCTGGTAGGGAGCTGGCTCAGGGATGTGGAGACGGCCGCAAGAATCAGAGGTCCTGTGATCTGTCATCTCTGTCAGGGGTATGAGCCGATTGAGTTTTCTTTTCGGATCAATGAAGAGGCCATCCCCTTAAAGTATCGTTACCGAGGGACATGGAGCCGCCTTCTTTTTCTGAGGAAGAAATGGTCTTTTCAGAGACGGATTCGCAGAACGGAACAGGTGTACCGACTTCCGACAGTGAAGATGGCGGTTTCGCAGGCCCTGAAAGAGGTGATCGAGAAGACTCACGGGGGGCACTGCTATTGTGTGCCCAATGGAGTCGATCTGCAGGTTTTTCGTCCATCTTCGAGGCCAAAATCCTTTGAGTCAACCCTCCGGCTTGTTTCCATCGGGCCCATCGGTATGGTTTTTAAGGGGATCTTTGATACCTTCGATGCCGTGCGCCTATTAAAAGAAAAGGGTGTCCCCGTCGAATTCATTCGCGTTTCCCTTTCCTCTCCTCCCGACGCAGAAGTGAAGAGCGGTTTGGTGGATCGATTTCTCACCGGTCTTAATGAAGGCCAGATGGCTGAGCTTTACCAAACCAGTCATATCCTTATTGCCCCTTCTCTCTGGGAAGGATTTGGCCTTCCGGTGATTGAGGCCATGAGCTCCCATGTTCCATGTATTCTGGCGAATTCAGGGAGCTACCGATCTCTCAGCAACACGATGGACTTCGCCTATTTTGTCCCGCCCCATTCTCCTGAAACAATTGCGGAAGGTGTCCTTAAGATCAAGGAGGATGGGGCATTCCGTGAACGAATCATAAAGAGGGGAATAGAAGTGGCACGGCAATACAGCTTGGAGAACATGGGGGATACACTGGAAGAGACTCTCTTGAAGGTTGTGAGGGGCCACAAGGGATCAGTTATAAAAGACATCCTATAAAGAGTAAAGAATAGGATGTCTGATTACAAGGATTAAAGAGCTGATTACAGTGATTAAAGATAAGGATCCATTAACAGAAAAGAATAAGCTATTAAGTGAGGAGATTAATGGTTTAATCTCCGTAATCTAAAAGAATCTTAGTAATCAGGGATAATCCGTGATTTTTGCCGTAGGATTATACCAGGATGACCTTATGAACTGGGGCGAACAGGTTCAGTGGCGTGAAAAGGTCCATCAGCGTTATCCTGAAATCTGGACCCTGAAGATCGTGAGAAAGCGCCTTCCCTTCATCTTAAAGCATTTAAGGAATGGTGAATCGGTTCTCGAGATAGGGGCCTTCGACCGTTCCCTGGAAGGGCGACTTAAAAAATTCTATCCCGAGATTCTTTATAAGAGCCTGGACATTGACCCTTCTTACCCCCATGAATATAGCTCCTTTGAGGAAGTGAAAGAAGAATTTGATATGGTCCTCCTTTTTGAAGTCATCGAACATCTGAACCGGGGAGATGGGAGGGAGATGGTTGCAAAGGTATTTGAGATCTTAAAGCCCGGGGGGAGGGTGATCCTCACGACCCCCAATACCTATACTCCCGGACAGTACTGGAAAGATGCCTCCCATCAAACCCCTTACCATTACGAGGAACTGGGAGGGTTGTTTCTGAGTCAGCAATTCGGCCCGGTTGAGATCTACCGATTATTTAATGGGTCCTTTTTAAGATATGTGATGAGAGTTTACCTGCTCTCTTCCGTTTTTCGATTTCTCGGAATCGATTTTACGAAGTCCATTTTGCTGGTAGCTCAAAAGGCTCCCTCATCCTTCCCTCTCCCCCGCCCTGTACCCTTCATGCCCATGGCGGGATTCAGGGCCCGCGAGGGAGAGGGTGGGCCTGCCTACCGAAGCCTCGGCGCAGGCAGGGGTGAGGGGGGCGTAGGAATCTGAGGATGAAGATTGCGTTCCTGATCCACAGCCTCGAGGTGAGCGGGTGCCGTTACCGGGTGCTTCAATACCTTCCCTACTTTGAAAGGGAAGGGATGAAGGCGTCCCTCTATTTCTTCAACGCGGATCGGCGGGATCAATTAGAGTTT
>Ga0214473_10010605_pt1 | contig 10821 bp, 10 predicted proteins | sample RVTome_7_FD_203509 | JGI IMG/M metagenome (GOLD analysis project Ga0214473, IMG submission 203509) | Soil microbial communities from uranium-contaminated site in the Upper Colorado River Basin, Wyoming, United States - RVT98D197 | ecosystem: Environmental > Terrestrial > Soil > Contaminated >... | reverse complement strand
TTATGTCCAGTGGATGCAGGATATTGCAGTTGAACATTACGAGGCTATCGGCGGGATCGGCCCTATGCGCGGAGCAGGCGCAATGTGGGTGATCCGTGAACACAGAGTGGAATATTTCTTACCTGCTTTCGCAGGTGAACAGCTCGAGATCAAAACATGGGTGGAAAACGTTCGGCGTGTGAGGTCGTTACGCAAGTATGAATTCGTCCGCAAGTCGGATGGCAAAATCCTGGTCAAAGGCGAAACAGATTGGGTCTTTGTGGATGCAAAGACAGGCGCGCCACGCGCCATCCCGGAGGAAGTAACGAAAGTATTCGCGTCACCTTGACCATTGACGAGCCTATCCAAAAAGTGGAGAATAGGCGTTGACGCTCCCATGGAAGCTGGTACGATATCGAAGGCAATGCAAAGCATAAAAGCTGTTACTGCAAATTTTAGAGGTAAGTATGGCAAACAAAGGCTTCTTCATTATTACCGATATTTCAGGTTATACGGAGTACTTGACGGAATCAGAACTTGATCATGCTCATGAGATTCTGCAAAGTCTCTTTGACGCGCAGTTAAAACACATCAAGTTTCCTCTGAAAATTTCAGGTTTCCGTGGGGATGCAATTTTCACGTACACGCCCGAGCTATGCTTTGTGAATCCGCAATCGTTTCTGGAAACACTGGAAAACCTGTACATTGTATTTTCAGAAACCCTGCAACAAATGCAATTCAATACCACCTGTCCCTGCCGAGCGTGCAGGAACATGAATAAGCTCGATTTGAAAATGTGTGTTCACTACGGCGAATATATCCTTCAGAAACTCGGAGACCGCGAAGAATTACTTGGCGCAGATGTGATTGTCCCGCACAGAATGCTGAAAAACAACGTTATTGAGAAGACCGGCGTCAAAGCCTATGCCTTATTCACTGAAGCCGCAGCACAGGCTCTCCACTTATCAGAATTAAGCCAGCCGCTGATCCCACACATCGAAACCTATGAACACCTCGGAGAAGTAAAAATGCAGGTGTTCGATTTGGCTCCAGTCTGGAAAAACACACGGGAACGGAGAAGAAATTTCGTAAGCAAAGAAGATGCATGGGTGTTCGTTGAAATGGACCTGCCCTATCCCCCCATGCTCATATGGGAGTATTTGACGAACCCAAACCTTGAAGCAGGATTCCTCAAGTTTGATTATGGCGAGAGGACAGATGCGCTGGGCGGACGCGTGCGTGAAGACGCCGGGTTTCATTGCGCGCATGGCGATTTACACATTCACAGCAAAATCCTAGATTGGAAACCTTTCGAATACTACACAATGGATCAAGCAGCTCTCGGACTCACCTATCGTTCAACTCGTCGGCTCATTCCAATTGAAAACGGAACGCGGCTCGCTGTCTACTCGACCAAACCAGCAGAGAACGACGCAGCTGAAATCAAGCGCATGTTCCAGGAAGCCATAGATAACGGATTCGCAGGCTTGAAATCATTCATTGCCCAGGATATTGCAGACGGAAGGGTCACGTTCGTGCCAAGCGAATCACAACAAGACCGAAGTATAAGTCACGAAACAGTCTCCCCTACACATTCTGACGAATCACAATCGCAATGAATAAATAAAAAAGAAACATGGCAAATAAAGGTTAGTTCATTCTCTACACAATCAAAAAAGCGCATTCTCGTCGAATGCGCTTTTTGTTGTATCATTTATTTACTGAACACTGAACTCAACACTCTGTGCGAGAGCATCGTTCAAATACAGATCCACCTTATATTGGCCGACCGGCCATGGCCCATCGTTGGATAATTGGAAATAGATGGTTCCTGTGAAACTCTCCTCAGTAATATCCAGGGTCTGTGTCTGAAATTCAAGGTTAGGCTCGGTATCCTCTGCATCCACGGCGATCCATCTGGCTTCAACTACGGTTCCCTGGGGAGCGTTGTTGAGATCGGAGACGGCGTAGAACACATCGGATGGGGAAAACGCTGAAGTGACATTTTTGCCATCCTGGTCAAAGGCCATGCGGGCATTGGAGAGACCCAATTCGCCAAACGAACAGGCCAGCGAAGAGGCCACCAGAGCCATGACCGCCAACAAAACAGGTAACAATTTTTTCATTTCATTCTCCTTTGAGTGATTCAAGTTCAATATAAATCCGCTTGTTGATCGCACCCTTACTCTTGTAATCAACTACACGGATCGTACCAACCTCATTCGTGTTACGAACATGCGTCCCGCCATCGGCCTGCAAATCAAGCCCAACGATCTCCACGGTTCGTACCTGCTTAATCCCTTCCGGCAGGAGGTTGATCTTGGTGCGGATCAGATCGGGGATTTGGAACGCCTCCTGGCGCGGCAAGATATTGACTCTTATCTCGCGCCTCTCGGCCACCTCCTTGTTTATCGCGGCTTCGATCTCACGCACCAGTTCCCCGCGCATCGTTTCGAATTCAAAGTCCAGGCGGCCTTTGAGCGGTTCCATTTCTCCCCCTGTGACGAGCGCGCCGTAATCGCGGAATACTGTCCCACACAGGACGTGGAGCGCGCTATGTGTGCGCATCAGCTTATATCGCCGCACCCAGTCCAAAGTCCCGTGTGAAGCGGAGCCTGCGGACGGCAAAGGCTCAGTGCCACCGAGAAAGTGCAGGACGTCATCCCCCTGCTTCTTCACTTTTTGTACAGGATAAATCATCCCCATCATCGTCAGCGACCCCAGGTCGCACGGTTGTCCTCCACCGCCGGGATAAAAAGCGCTGCGATCCAAAATGACGGCGCGTTCCTCCGGCAAAATGGATATGACGCTCGCATCAAACTCCTGAAGATAACTATCGGTTTGATATAACAATTCGGTCATGACAACTCCAATCTGCAAAGTGTACTACAGAGTGCCGGATAAATATCTAAAGGTTTGATTTTCAGCCTGAGTTAATTCGAAAAGTTTAGGGACGGGTGAGCCTGGCGGCAGTAATATGTAAATCTGCCAATAGGAAAACCTATGCTTGCATGCAAATGGCACATCCTGTAAACTTGGCTCACTTACCGGAGGCAGACATGAATCCAAAGCTTATTGTTATCGATGGAAAGACCTATAAAAGCGTCAATGAAATGCCGCCAGATGTTCGCCAAAAATACGAACAAGCCATGAGTGCGCTGAGGGACGAAGATGGGAACCGCGTGCCGGATGTTTTCGAAAGCATGAGCCCTCCTGCAGATAAAGACCAGGATGACATGCCTGATGTGTTTGAAAACATGGCATCGAATAGTGTTGCCGCGAGCACAATGAAGATCATCGTCGATGGAAAAGAATTCAGCGGCATTGAGGATCTGCCACCGGAGGCTCGTGCCCGATATGAGCAAGCAATGAACCAATTGGACGCAAATCGAAATGGAGTTCCGGATTTTTTGGAGGGAATGATAAATACACCAAAACAGACGGTAAACGTCTCAACCAATTTTGGGACTGAAACCCAGCCTCGCACTCCGCGGCAACCTCTTGCAACCAACCCAACGATCACGCCCGACACGTCGAGCGGCTGGATGCTCGTGTTGGCTGGTCTCTTTCTTTTTCTTTTGTGTGTGGTCGGCGCCGCGGCCGTCTGGTATTTTTTCTTGCGCGGATAGACTCCAGCGAAACACAATTGTCTTACGTTTATTAGCGTTTGATTAGAAATTCACAAGTCGCTTGACTTTGATTTTAAATCTCTGTATAGTATCTTAGAATAAGTAAATTGGCACGGCTGCCCACCGGCATGCGTGCCTTTTGTTTGTAAGCACCTATCCCATTTTTGAAGGAGCACCAATGATCCAGGTCAATGGTCTCACTAAAGATTACGGCGTCCGCCGCGCCATTGACAGTCTCACCTTCGATGCTGAACAGGGAGAGATCGTCGGCTTTCTCGGACCGAACGGCGCAGGTAAAACTACTACAATGAGAATCCTCACCGGCTATATGCCGCCAACAGAAGGATCGGCTACGGTCGCGGGTTATGATGTCGTTGAGGAATCGCTTGAGGTTCGCAAGCGGGTTGGGTATCTGCCCGAAACAGTGCCTCTTTATAATGATATGACTGCTCTTCAATATCTGAAATTCATGGCAGACTTGCGCCACATCCCCGATGCAGAAGAGCAAGCCTATGAGACTTTGGAAAAGGTCAACCTGCAAGATCGAGCCGATAGTTATATCGGAACCTTTTCAAAAGGGATGCGCCAGCGGGTGGGATTGGCTCAGGCATTGATCCATCGTCCTGAAGTTTTGATCCTGGACGAACCCACCATTGGCCTTGACCCTGCACAAGTGGTGGAAATGCGCAGCGTGATTCGCGAAATTGGCAAAGACCGCACGGTCCTCCTCTCCACACATATCCTCACGGAAGCACAGCAGATCTGTGACCGTGTACTCATCATCAACAAGGGCAAGATCGTCACAGAAGATACGCCCGAAAATCTGCAAGCGCGTTTGGTTGGTTCTCAGCGCGTGATTGTACGTGTGCGCGGCGATGCAGATGGCCTGTCAGTCAAGGTCAACAAGGTTAAAGGCGTGCGTGATGTAGAGTCGAAAGCAGATGGCTCTGTTGAATTCGAATTTCGGGCGGGAGAGGATGTTCGCCCGCAGGTAGCAAAAGCCGTGGTTCAGGCGGGGTATGAGCTGCTTGAAATGCGACCAATCGGTTTGAGTCTCGAAGAGATCTTCCTTGAACTCACCCGCGACAACGCTTCTGGCAAGAAATCTTCGTGAGGTATCCATGCGAAACATTTGGACAATTGCAAAACGCGAATACGATCATTACTTTATCAGCCCCATTGCTTATGTGGTGGCATTTATGATCCTGCTGACAATCGGCATCATCTTCGCGGTCACTGTCTGGACCTTCATTCAGAACGCATTCCAGGCATTTGGCCAGGCACCTGAAATAACGTCGATCACGGGGGCTTTTGGATTCCTGTTGGTGCTATCCATCCCTGCTATCTCGATGAGATTACTCGCCGACGAAGCGCGCATGGGAACACTGGAATTATTACTCACGGCTCCGGTCCGGGATTTCGAGTTGGTCGTCGGCAAATGGCTAGGTGGCCTGCTCTTTGTCCTAAGCATTGTCGCAGTAACACTGGTCTTTCCAATCATCCTGAACGGGATTGCGATCGGAAACTTTACCCTTTTGCCGCCTCTGGTTTCGCCCGGCATAGATCGACAACTAATGTTATCTTCCTATCTTGGTGTAATTCTGTTAGCCGCCTCTTTTCTTGCTCTCGGTGTGGGGATCTCGGCGATTTTCACAAATCAGGTAGCGGCTTTCTTCGTGACGTTGAGCACGTTCGTTGTCTTATGGTGGCTGATCGGTTTCCCTGCGAGTGTACTTCAAGGCAGCGCCAGTGAAGTGTTCCGATATCTGGATATGCAAGCGCATTTTTATGATGCGCTGAACAGGGGCAGCATTAACTTATCCGATCTTATCTACTTCATCAGCCTGATTGCTCTGGGACTGTTCACGGGTACAACCGCTGTTGAAATTCGGAGATGGCGCTAATGAAAAACAAGAAGAATCAACCCAGCGCGCGCAACTACTCCACCATCGCGTTGTTCTTCGCCCTCCTGGCTTTTATCGCCACATTCTTCCTCGGCATCACGCGTGGATTGGTGTCCATGCAAGTATTCACGGTCTCCAATGTGGAGAACCTCCAGCGTTATTTATACATTAGTGCCGGACTCGTCGTACTGGGTCTTGCGCTGTATGCAATTCTCGAACCGGATCGAGTGCGCCGGTTCTTTACGGGCCGCCAGGCGCGTTATGGAAGCAATGCTCTCGTCATGTCGATTGCTTTTCTGGGTATTCTTATCGTAGGCAACGTCTTAGCCCAACAAAACCCCGTCAAGATCGCCGACCTGACGGAGGATAAGATCAACACACTTTCGCCCGAATTGTCTGCTGCGTTGGGTTCACTCCCCGAAAAAGTGACGGCCACCGGTTTCTTTTCCCAGGGAAGGGCTCAGTCAGCAGAAGAACTATTGAGCAATATCAAGGCCAACAGCAATGGCCAGTTTGATTACCAATTCATCAACCCGGACCGCGACCCACAAGCCGCGCTCAACGCGGGCATCACCGGCGATGGAAAAATTTTGTTGGAGATGGCCGGACGAAAGGAAATTGTTGCGTTCGCCAGCGAAACGGAGATACTTAAAGGCCTCTTACGCCTGCTGAATCCGGGCAACAACGTGATTTATTTCCTTACTGGTCATGGTGAGCACGATATTGAACAATCCGGCGATTCAACCATGACCCGCGCGAAAGCAACACTTGAGAGCAAAAACTACGCGGTAACAACCCTCAACCTTTTGGCTGAAAATCAAATCCCGGAGGATGCTAGCGTGATTGTGATCGCTGGTCCGATCAAGCCTGTTTCCGAAAACGAAGTGCAATTGCTCAAAGATTATCTCGCCAAGGGTGGCTCCTTGATCGTCATGGAGAATCCCATAGTACTGACACAGTTTGGGGATGAAAGTGACCCATTGGCTGAGGTGCTGACAAAAGATTGGGGTATTACCATTAATAATGACGTTGTGATTGACCTGAATAATCCCGATCCTACAACCGCTATATCAGCAATTTATGATCCTTCACATGCTATTACACGTAACATGAACAAGATTGGAGTTTTATTCCCGTTTACACGCAGTTTGAGTTTGGCTAACTCTTTAGAAGGGATTACCGACAGCTATCTAGTGCAAACGAATGAAAACTCTTGGAGCGAGACCGATTTCGAAAGCCTCACACAAGCTGGATGGCCGCCCAGCTTCGACGAAAGCGGAGAGGTTCAGGGTCCATTGACACTTGTTGCGGCCGGTGAGAATACAGCGACCAACGGCCGTGTGGTCGTTTTTGGTACATCCAATTTTGCAGTGGATCAGATGTTCGATTCGTACGGCAACGGCGATATGTTCGTCAACTCGGTGGATTGGGCTGCCGAGCAGGACGATCTCACGAATATCACTCCGAAGACTCCTACACAACGCACCTTTAATGTCCCTTCACAGTTCCATTGGATTGCGATCCTGCTTGGTTCCGTCTTCATTATCCCGGGTTTGGTGCTTCTCGCAGGCGTTTCCACCTGGCTGGCGCGTAGACGGCAAGGGTAACGTATGATTCGCCGCTCCACCGTCGTCTACATTGTGCTCCTCCTTGGACTTGCAGGCGTATACTATTATCTGAATAATCGCGAACAACCTGCGGATATTTCGGTGACTCTGGAGCCCACGGAAGAAATCTCGTATTTATTTACAGCGGAGCAGGGTGTACCGACCAGCATCCGCATCGAATCGAAGTCAGGGGAAGTTGTCGAAGTTGCGCGTGATGCAGAGAACGCCTGGGCGCTTACTGAACCTATCGAAGCCGAAGCAGATCCAGCGGCGTCTGAAGCGGCCGCGACACAAGTCACAACGATGCGGATTTTGGACCGCGTCCCGGATATCGATCCGGAGATTATTGGGCTGGAAATCCCCGAATACATTTTGACGGTGCAATTTACGGGTGGAGTGGAACGAATTGTCCAGATCGGTGTTATCACCCCCACGGAAAGCGGTTATTACGTTCGCGAGGCGCAGGACGAGATCCTCATCGTTAGCAGGAGTGCTGTCGATGCTTTGATTGGTCTCCTGACAAATCCGCCTTATTTGGCAACACTGACTCCCAGTCCCACCCCAAATCCGGTGACGGAAACCCCGGTTCCCCCCACGCCTGAGGCTGGTACCGCCACGAATGAAACTGCTACGCCTCAGCCGTAACATTTTTTGCCAAGGTACGTCTAATAAAACGGCAATGAAAAGATATTGAAATTTGCTTGAAAAACGTGTATTCTGTTAGTAAAGGAAAATGGACCTGTAACGAATGGATGTAGACAAGATATTGATGGTCGATGAAGAGGAAGAATTCTCCGCCATTGCGCGGCTCGTTGAATTGGGCCGGCAAAAGGGATATATCACTCTCGATGATATTTTGCATTTCTTCCCGGAAGCCGAACAGGATGTTGAGCAACTCGAAGAGGCCTTTTCGGCTCTATTGAGCGCGGGCATTCCCTTTGTGGAAGACGCCGCCACTGCGGAACCCACCGAAGATGAACTGGTCGCTGTAGAGGAGACTGAGGCTGAACCTGAAGTAGACCTCTCCCTGGATGACTATTTAGCAAATATCGATACTGACGACACGATTGGCTTATATCTGAAGGAAGTCAGCCGCGTTCCATTGTTGACTGCGGAAGAAGAAGTCAAATTGGCTCAACGTATCGAGCGTGGCCGCATGGCGCGTGAAGAACTTGCAAAAGGCAATGTCAGCCCGCGGCGCCGCACTGAACTGCGTAAACTCATCGAAGACGGCTGGGCTGCTCGTGAACACCTGATCACTGCGAACTCACGTCTAGTCATCTCAGTTGCCAAGAAATATATGGGACGTGGTGTCCCCTTCCTTGATTTGATTCAGGAAGGCAATATTGGTTTGATCCGCGCGACCAAGAAGTTTGATTATCGTCGTGGACACAAATTCTCGACGTATGCCACGTGGTGGATCCGTCAGGCCGTAACACGCGCCATCGCCGATCAGGGACGCACGATCCGCGTACCTGTGCACATGGGCGACCAGATCAACAAACTATTGCGCGTTCAACATCAGCTAACACAGCGCCTTGGCCGTGAGCCAAGCGTGGAAGAACTGGCTGCGGCGCTGGATGTCCCGCCCAAGAAAGTGGAAAACATGATCCAGGTGGCACGGCGCCCGCTTTCCCTCGAGACCCCCACCGACGATGAAGAAGATTCGGTGCTTGGAGACTTTATCGAGGACGACGAAGCGCCTCCGCCGGATGACACGGCAACCTACAATTTGCTGCGCGAGCATCTCGGCGAAGTGCTGAATGGATTGCCCCCCCGCGAAGTCCGCATTTTGCAGTTGCGCTATGGCCTCCTGGATGGGCAGGCTTACACTCTCGAAGAAGTAGGCCGCAAGATGGGCGTGACGCGTGAACGCGTACGTCAGATCGAGGCGCAAGCGCTGAGCCGCCTGCGCCACCCCTCCATTCGGCGCAAATTGCGAGACTATTTGGGAGAATAGTTGTCCCCTAAAAAAGAAGCGGTGTGCGAAACAGCATGCCGCTTGTTTTTATTTCATCCACAAAACATCGAGAGAAAATGAGAATTGGCGATCATTTCATTCAATACTGGAGAATGCAAGTTGCCGCACGTTGGATTCCCCACGGAAGCCGGGTTCTGGATATTGGCTGTCATCAAGGTGAATTCCTGAAAATGCTTGGGCAAAAAATCGCGCCAAGCGTGGGGCTCGATCCGCTTTATCAGGAAAATGGGAGTACAAGGGGTCATCAATTTGTTTCAAAGGAATTTCACGGGGGGTTGCCCTTCGAGGAAGCTTCCTTCGATGCTATTGTCTTGCTTGCAACGATTGAGCACATGCATGAAAAATCTGCTATCGCCAGAGAGGCAAGGCGATTATTGGCCAAAGGAGGTCGGGTGGTCATAACAGTTCCATCTCCACTGGTCGATAAAATACTGTCCATTTTACTGTTCCTCCGTGTTGTGGATGGTATGTCCCTGGAGGAGCATCATGGTTTCTCGCCAGATGACCTGCCTGATATCTTTGTATCAGAAGGGTTTAGACTGCAGAGAAAGCAGAAATTCCAATTTGGTCTAAATAATCTTTATGTATTCGAGCGGGTATAATTTCTACAAGACTTTCGACCACATTAGGAAATCAGCGAGATACTGTGAAAGAACAATACAAAGTTTCCATCGTCATGCCCTGCCTTAATGAAGCAGAAACGCTCGCAACCTGCATCGGGAAGGCCCAGAATTTTCTCAGTCGAAACCATATTGCGGGAGAGATCATTGTCGCTGACAATGGCAGCACAGATGGATCAGTCAAGCTGGCCCAGGAAATGGGGGCACGAGTTGTGCATGTGAATCAAAAGGGATATGGCAATGCGCTCCGAGGCGGGTTTGAAGCTGCTCAAAGTCAATACGTCATTATGGGTGATGCAGATGACAGCTATGATTTTTCTGATCTCAAGGCATTTATTGATGCCCTGGAAGATGGATACGATCTGGTAATGGGTAACCGCTTCAAGGGTGGAATTATGACCGGGGCGATGCCATTTTTGCATCGGTATATCGGTAATCCTGTGCTCAGTTGGATCGCCAGGCTCTTTTTCAAGAGCCACATTGGGGATTTCCATTGCGGGCTGCGCGGATTTAGAAAAGATGCGATTCTTTCTCTCAACCTGCAAACTACAGGCATGGAATTTGCCAGCGAAATGATCGTGAAAGCAACCATGAAGGGTTTGAAGATCAAAGAGGTGCCTACCATCTTGTATCCCGATGGGCGCAGCCGCCCACCTCACTTGCGCACCTGGTCTGACGGCTGGAGACACTTAAGATTTCTGCTGCTCTATAGTCCGCGTTGGCTATTTCTTTACCCGGGAATTATATTGACCATTCTGGGCATTCTTATTTCTTCGATACTCCTGGGTGGACCGAGAAACATAGCCGGCGTCACTTTGGATATCAATACCCTGATGTACGCGGCTTTCCTGATCATTTTGGGTGTCCAATCGGTTCTGTTCTCTCTCTTCACGTATGTTTTCGGCGTCAACGCCGGTCTCCTGCCCAAAGATCAATTAACCGAAAAACTTGTTCAACAGATTGGCCTGGAAAAAGGCATTTTGATCAGTATGAGTATGATCCTGGTGGGCTTTGCAAGCTCAGTAGGGGCACTTATCTACTGGGGCGAGAACTTTTTTGGGGAGATCGACCCAAGATTTTCCATGCGATTGGTCATTCCAG
>Ga0214473_10010604_pt1 | contig 10822 bp, 8 predicted proteins | sample RVTome_7_FD_203509 | JGI IMG/M metagenome (GOLD analysis project Ga0214473, IMG submission 203509) | Soil microbial communities from uranium-contaminated site in the Upper Colorado River Basin, Wyoming, United States - RVT98D197 | ecosystem: Environmental > Terrestrial > Soil > Contaminated >... | reverse complement strand
TATCCAGGAAGTATTCGAGCAGCACCGCAGGGCCGACATTGACTACGCCGATGTTAAGGGGCAGGAGCATGCCAAGAGGTCATTGGAGGTGGCAGCGGCGGGCGGACACAACATCATCATGTTGGGCCCTCCCGGTTCGGGAAAGACGATGCTGGCCAAGCGCATTCCGACTATACTGCCGGACCTGACACTGGGCGAAGCGCTGGAGACAACTAAAATCTATTCGGTGGGCGGCCATCTGCAGCCGAATCAGGCGCTGGTGGCGATCAGGCCATTTCGCTCGCCGCATCATACGATTTCCGATGTCGGTCTGACCGGCGGGACGGGACATCTGCTGCCCGGTGAGGTGAGCTTGTCGCATAATGGCGTGCTGTTCCTCGATGAATTGCCGGAATTCAATAAGTCGGCGCTGGAGTCGCTCAGGCAGCCATTAGAGAACGGCTGGGTTACTATTACACGGGCATCGGGCTCCGTGACATATCCCGCCAATTTCATGCTGGCGGCCGCGCTCAACCCCTGCCCCTGCGGCTATTTTGGCGACCCCAATCATAACTGCAACTGCTCGCCGGGAAATATACAGCGTTATATTTCGAAAATCTCCGGGCCCCTGCTCGACAGGATCGATATTCATATCGAGGTGCCGGCGGTGAAATTCAAGGAGTTGGCGTCGGAATCGGCGGGTGAGCCATCGGAGAGTATCAGGAAACGTATCAATGCCGCCAGGCAAATACAGCTGGAGCGTTTCCAGGAATATGAGGGTGTTTACTGCAACGCCCAGATGGAGACGCGCCAGATACGCTCGATATGCAAGATCGACAACGATTCATTGGGGCTGCTAAAGACGGCGATTACGAAGCTCGGCCTCTCGGCCCGCGCCTATGACCGCATCCTCAAAGTCTCCCGCACTATCGCAGACCTCGAAGGGGTGGCGGATATCACCTCCGCGCATATTTCCGAAGCCATTCAGTATCGCAGCCTTGATAGAAGCTACTGGCAGGCGTAGAATAGATTGGCATTGCGTGCCATACCTTAACGCGAAGAGCGCTGACTTAATGCCATGCTATAGAGCTTATAGCGCTTGACATTACCCCATGATTTAGGCTTACTTACAGCCTATGATTTTTGAAAAGAAGGGCTCCACCCTTATATTGATATCGTTAATGGCATGCCTCTTATTCTCATGCGCCGGCAACGACCCCGCAGGATCGCAGGCCGGTTTCCAGGTGTTTGGCAGGATAATTTATCGACCGCTGTTGACTGAATCATCTTTGGCGGATTTCTGGCTTTTCAATAACGGCGATGCCGTTACAGACGGCATGATAATTGTCAAGGGAGATACAATTCCTCAGGAGCCGGCCACCAACGGCCATTACTTGCGAATGATAAATATCAGCATCGGCGATACGGTCGCATATAGCGTGCAATCGCAGTACGGAACGATAAGCGGCGCCGTGTTCATTCCCGATACGGTTTCGATAATCTATCCGTGGGCGAACGATACGCTATATTACGGCGTCAATTTCACGGCCACCTGGCATCGGCAAGACCTCGTCGACGGCTATTTTGCATATCTCGAAAATCAAGATGGCCTGGTGGCCGACATAAACGAACTGGCATACGATACCTCCAGCCAGTTTTCCGGCGATTACCTGCTCAATTTAGGGGGAGACAGATTCTGGCTTGAGACGCTAAGCGGCGTCTATGACAATGAGATCGCTCCCAACGGCATGAACCTGCCACTGGGGGTAGTCGGAGCCGCCGGAAACTTTAGAGAGGTTTATATCAGTTTTGCCCCATGAATCAGGCATAAACCTGGAGTAGAATTCTAAAAAAATCAGGAATCAAAATGGCAGAGATGCAGCGCACGATAAAAAAGGCCGGCAGCCTCGATGGGACCGGCCTTCATACGGGATGTCAATCCACGATCACATTCAAACCGGCGCCGATTAATCATGGGATCACGTTTATCCGCACCGACCTCGAAAATTGCCCGGAGATACCGGCCGATGTCGACCACGTCGTAGACTCGCAGCGCGGCACCACGCTGGGTATCGGCGAAGTCAAAGTTCATACGGTGGAGCATGTGCTGGCGGCGCTGGCGGGTTTGCAAATCGATAATTTGAAGGTCGAGTTGTCCGGCTCGGAACCGCCGGTAGGCGACGGTTCGGCCTGGCCTTATGTCCAGGTTATCACCGAATCCGGAATTGTCGAGCAGGACGCCCCCCGGCAGTTTTTGGAAATAGAACATCCAATAGCCTATTCCGAGCGCGAAAGAGGAGTAGATATAGTCGTCGTTCCATCCGATAGAACCCGCATCACATTCATGGTCGATTACAAGAATCCCGCACTCGGCACGCAATACACGTCGCTTGTGGACCTCGACACCGAATTCGTGGAAGAATTTTCCAAGGCGCGCACGTTCTGCTTTCTAACGGAGGTCGAGTCTCTTCTGGATGCCGGGTTGATCAAGGGAGGAAGCCTCGATAGCGCCATTGTAATCATTGATGAAGAGTTGACGAACGAAAAGACCAGGCGGCTGCGAGATGCATTCAAGGAAAGGCGCCCGTTAACTGAAAGCAAATCGGGAATACTCAACGATACGCCTCTTCGCTATTACAATGAACCGGTGAGGCATAAGGCGCTGGACCTTCTCGGCGATTTATTCCTGATAGGCGTGCCGCTTAAAGCCCATATCCTGGCGGCGCGCTCGGGGCACGCGGCCAACGTGGCATTGGCTAGAAAGATTCGTTCGATATATCAGAAGCAATTAATATCGAGCAAGTATCGCGCCGGGAAGCCAAGCGGCGAATTCCTGCTCGATATCAACGCCATTTTAAAAATCATGCCTCATCGCTACCCCTTCCTGATGATCGACAGGGTGCTTGATATGGACGGGGCCAATAGAATCGTGGCGATAAAGAACGTGACGATCAATGAGCCGTTTTTTCAGGGGCATTTTCCCGGCAAGCCGGTGATGCCCGGCGTAATGATAGTCGAGGCCATGGCGCAGGCGGGCGGACTTCTGCTTCTCAATGCTATCGAGGAGCCTGACAACAAGCTGGCCTTTTTCATGGGGATAGACGAGGTCAAATTTCGCAAGCCGGTCATACCCGGCGACCAGCTTCGCATGGAAATAGAGATGGTCAATTTCAAGCGTTCGATGATAAAGATCGCCGGCAAGGCATTCGTCGAGGGCAAAATGGTTGCCGAGGGCGTGTTCACGGCGATGGTGGTGGATAAGAATAGTTAGGAGCGTTGGCGATGGAGCAGCATCCGACCGCCCTTGTCTCGGGCAAGGCGGAGATCGGCAAAAATGTGAAGGTGGGGCCGTTTTCGATTATCGAAGACGACGTCAGAATCGGAGATGGCTGCGTCATCGACTCGCACGTATCGATCAAGTCGGGTGTGAGATTAGGCAAGAATATCAGGATTCATCACGGGGCGGCGATCGGCGGGCCGCCGCAGGACCTCAAATATGCCGGCGAAAAGACCGAGTTATATGTCGGCGACAACACCGTGATTCGCGAATTTGTGACGCTCAATCGCGGGACAGTGGCGCACGGCAGGACGGAGATCGGCAACAATTGTCTTTTCATGGCCTACTGCCACGCTGCACACGATAATATTATCGGGAATAATGTCATATTGGCCAATGCTGTTCAGATGGGGGGCCATGTCGAGATAGGGGACTGGGCCATCATAGGGGGCGGCACGATGGTGCATCAGTTTTCGCTGGTGGGAGAGCACGCCATGGTGGGAGGCGGATTCCGCGTGACCCAGGACGTCATGCCGTTCGTAACCGTGGCCGGTTATCCGCTGAAATATACAGGGGTAAATTCTATCGGCCTGAAACGGCGGGGTTTCCCGGATGAGACGATCAACGCATTGAAAACTCTATTTAGATTCTTGACCTCAAAAAAACTGACTTCGGCGCAGATCGAGCTACGAATCGAAAAAGAGGTTCCGAAAATTCCGGAGGTTGCGAGGGTGCTCGAGTTTATCGAAAAGAGCGCGCGGGGAGTAATCAAGTAGCAGTGGAGAAGGTCCGTATTGGTCTGGTAGGATGCGGCCACATGGGCCGTTTTCATGCCTCTAAGTTATCCGAGCTGGAGGCTGTAAAGTTTGTAGGATGTTACGATCTTGACGTGAACAAGGCTGGGGCCCTGGCCGCTGATCACAGGGTGAAATCATACGATGATGTCGGGGCAATGCTGGGGCATATCGATGCCGTCAGTATCGCAGTGCCGACATCGGCCCACCTGGAGGTGGCAACCTGTTTCCTCGAAAACTTCATCGCGGTGTTGCTGGAAAAGCCGATAGCGTCCGATTTGAAATCCGCGGAGGCAATCGTAAACCTTGCCGAGCGCAAGAATACGCTCTTGCAGATCGGGCACTCGGAGAGATTCAACCCGGCATTTCTGGCGGTAGTCGACGGCATATCGGACCCCAAATTTATCGAGACGCATCGCCTGGCGCCATTCAAAGGGAGAGGAATCGACGTCCCCGTGATTTTTGATTTGATGGTGCACGACCTGGATTTGATCATGGCGCTAACCGGCGCGCTGCCATCGAAAATGGAAGCGGCGGGGGTGGCCGTAATCACGGACACGATCGATATCGCCAATGCTCGCCTGGAATTTCCCAATGGATGCGTGGCCAATATCACTGCCAGCAGAATTTCGATCAAGGAGATGCGGAAGATGCGCGTCTTCCAGAAATCGGGATACACCTCGATAGACCTGGCCAGCCGCGAGGCTGAGCAGTATGTGGCCGTAGCGCAGAGCGACAAGGATTTTCAAGAGGCTTCGATATTCGGACGGATGGGGCTGCCGGACGGCCGGGGAATCGTAAAGAGAAAAATAGAGATACCCTCGGGCGATAACCTGAAGTTCGAGATTGAATCGTTTGTCGGGGCGGTGATGGGACAGCATCCGCCCGTGGTGACAGGCCGCGACGGATACAACGTCCTCAAAGTAGCAACGCAGATAGACAGGCTGTGCGCGGAGTATCTGAAGAAGATATAATTAGATTGTGTTGAGATTCATCCTGTCAAGTAATTAGATTTTATTCATCTCCTGTTTTCTTTTTCACTAATTCCCTCTTTTTTGCTTCACATCCCATCATCTTTTTGGTCTTTTCATCCCCACCTGAAAATTGTGGGGGAGATCCCGGGATCTTTTCTTAGAATAAAGACAAGACCCACAATGGAGGAGTCTAACGGCGCCGAAACATACTCCCTTCCACTAACAGGGGCCTGGCCAAAGAAAATGCGATTTGCACTCAAATTGGGGAGAATTGTAGGGGTGGGCTTTTGGTGCGCGCGGCGCTCCCTACGATACAATCCCCCGCGCTCTAAAATGCGAGATAGTCTCCTCAATTCCCTTATCATAAGGGGTGGGATTGAAGTTGAAGCGCTTCTCGAATTTCGATGAATCGAATATATAATCGAATTCGCTTTGATATAGCATTTCAAACGATTCCCTGACATTTGGGTTGGTTATTCCGGCGAGCCTAATCATCCATTTGGGCATTGCCTTGAATTCCATTTTGGCATTCAACTTTTCAGCCGCTATTCTGATAAACTCCTCGCCCGTAATCGGGGGATGAGCGGTGGGCATATGCCAAACCTGGTTGAAGGCGTTCTCCGTTTTGGCCAGAAGATAAAGGGCCTTGCCGCAGTCACCCGTGTAGGTATAAGAATGTTTTGCTTTGGCGTTAACGAGCCATAGCGCCTTCTGACCTTTGGCCAACCTGCTTATCGCCAGTATGAAGGGGACGCTGCCTTTTTCGGAATAGGGGCCGTAGAAATCGGCGGCACGCGCAATGGCAGCGACGATATGACCGCTCTTAATTTCCGACAAAAGATATTCGGCGATTTTGGCTCTGACCTGGCCTTTTTTGCTGCGCGGGTTAACGGGCGTCTCCTCGGTCATGGGGCCGTCGACTCTGCCATACATATAAACATTATCGAAAAATATCAGGCGGGCGTTCTTGGCCTTGCAGGCATCGACAACATTTCGCATTATTTTGGGCCATTGCTCGCGCCAGATAGCCGTATTATACGGCAGCCCTGCAACGAGGTAGACCATCGAGGATTCTTCGACGACGCGGTTGACATCCTCAGAATTGGTAAGGTCCGTCGCGGCGGCTTCTGCGCCCGTTTGCCCGGCGTGCTGACGGGGCATGCCCTGCCCTCGGCGGGAGACCAGCTTGACGCGCTCGTGATTGGCCAGCAGCTCCTCGGCAAGAACATTTCCTATAGCGCCGCCAAAACCGAGGATGATATGTTTGGATGGGTGGGTCATTTGTGGTTCTCCAAAATGGCACGATATATCGTGCCTCTACAATTGGGAATTGCCGAAAACGGGTCTACGAGGGCGGACACAGCATGCTGTGTCCCTACAAAGTTTGGTTCATAGAATCTCATTGAAGCTGCATCAGCTCCCATGCTCATTTGTCTTCCCGATTCTTGCGCTTCTTAGCCCATCTGATTTTCTTGTGCAATTTTTTATGCTTACCCGCAGCCATGACGCGAAGGTTCCCGGGGTCGTTGTTCTGCTTATTGCCATCTATATGATGCACCACGCGGCCCTTGTATATTTCGCCCCCAACCTTTTCCTGCGCCGCTCGCCGATGGTCGTATTGCCATTTGCCGTCCTTATCGAGGTATTGCTTATACCCATGATAAATGCGCGTCTTAGGGCGCAAAAGAAAAAAATAGGTGAGAAACGCGAGAAGAAGGATGGCGAAGGTGATTAAATATATTAGCAACGCTTTATTTCCATTTCATGTAGGGGCATGGCATGCCCGGCCCGTTTTGCGTGTCACAATTTATTATGGATTCGAACAAAATCAATCCAAGGGGCAGACGGGGCGTCTGCCGCCCAATTAAAATATGTGGTTCTCCAAAATGGCACGATATATCGTGCCTCTACAATTGCGGGCAATGCCCATAAGGTTGTTGCGGGGCTGCCTCAAGGTCCCGTCTTTGGCGGGAAAAGCCCCGCCTATTCAACATTCCGCAATCCCCATTCGCCTCATTCCCACTCAATCGTCGCGGGCGGCTTCGACGAGATATCATACACCACGCGGTTGATGCCTTTGACCTCGTTGATGATGCGGCTCGAGACGTGCGACAGGAAATCGCCGGGCAGATGGGCCCAGTCGGCGGTCATGGCATCGAGGCTGGTCACGGCGCGCAGGGCCACGGCGTTCTCGTATGTGCGCTCGTCCCCCATGACGCCCACGGAGCGGACAGGCAGCAGCACCACCAGCGCCTGCCAGACCTTATCGTATAGCTGCCATTTGCGAAGTTCCGAGATGAAGATGTCGTCGGCCTCGCGCAGGATTGTCAGCCGTTCCCGCGTTACAGTGCCCAGAATGCGCACCGCCAGCCCGGGACCGGGAAACGGGTGACGCCCCAGGAATTCGGGCGGCAGGCCAAGTTCCCGGCCAACTTCGCGAACCTCGTCCTTGAAAAGCTCCTTGAGGGGCTCGACCAATTTCAGACGCATCCGCTTGGGCAGGCCCCCGACGTTGTGATGTGTCTTAATGGTCGCCGACGGGCCTCGGAACGACTGTGACTCGATTAAGTCGGGGTAAAGCGTGCCCTGCGCCAGGAAATCAACATTACCGATCTTCCTGGCCTCCCTGGAGAAAACCTCGATAAATGCCCGACCTATGCGTCGACGCTTCTCCTCCGGGTCGATTACATTTCTCAAGCGCCGGAGGAACAGGTCGGTAGCATCGACATGCCGAATCTTGAGGCCGATATTCTTGAAGGCCGCTACAACCTGCCTCGATTCGTTTTTGCGAAGCAGGCCATTGTCGATGAAAATTAGGTATGCATTTTTGCCGACTGCCCTGCTGACCAGCGTTGCCATAACCGAGGAGTCGACGCCGCCGGAGAGGGCGGCGATGACCCTGCTATCGTCAACGGCCTTGCGGATCTTCTCCACGCTATCATCTATGAATGACGACGTCGTCCAGTCGCCGCGGCAACCGCAAATTTCAAAGAGGAAGTTTTTAAGGATAGTGTTGCCATGCTCGGTATGCGAGACCTCGGGATGGAACTGCACGCCATAGATTTTCTTTTCGGGGTCGGCCACTGCGGCGATATCAATCGAACTGGTGGAGGCGACTTTCGCAAAACCGCGGGGCATTTCGCTAACGTGGTCACCGTGGCTCATCCAAACCTGGCTTTGCGAGGGCAAATCCAGCGTCAGCTTCGATTCTCCGGAGAGGGTTATCGTGGCCCGGCCATATTCACGTCTATCGGAACGGGCGATTTTCCCGCCCATCTCCTTACCGAGGAGTTGCAGGCCATAACAGATTCCGAGAATGGGCAGGCCGGTCCTTAAGATGCGAGGATCGAGCTGGGGCGCGCCTTTATCGTAAACCGACATCGGACCGCCGGAAAGGATTATGCCGGCGGTCGAGCCGAAATCATAGTCTTTGAGATTCTGTCGACAACTCGCGATTTCAGAATAAACGCGCCGCTCTCGAATGCGCCTGGCAATAAGCTGTGTGTATTGCGAGCCGTAGTCGATTATCAATATTTTTTCGTGGCGTTTCAATCCGGCTCCTTTTTGATGAGAGTATCGCGTTGGGAATTGGCATCATCGCGATTGGGGTAATCGATATTGTAATGCAGGCCGCGCGATTCCCGTCGCTGGATAGCCGAATCTATAATCAGTTGCGCGGTGGTTACCATATTTCGAAGTTCCACGACATCGGCGCGGACCGGGTTTCGGCGGTAGAATTCGCGCACGTCGCGGGTCATGATTTGGCATCTCTCCCAGGCCTTGCGCAGGCGATTATTGGAGCGCACGATGCCGACATAATCCCACATCATGCGGGTCAAGGTATGTCGATCGTGCGAAACGATCACCCATTCCTCGGAGTCAAAAACGCCGGACTCGTCCCAGGCGGGAATTTCGGGGGGCTGGGGAATGTCGCGAAGCTCCTCCTTAACTTTAATGGCGGAGAACCTGGCGAATGCGACCGCCTCCAAGAGGGAATTGGAGGCCAGCCTGTTGGCGCCGTGCATGCCGGTCATGGCAACCTCGCCGCAGGCATAGAGGTTTTCGATATCTGTTTTGCCGTGCTCGTCGGTGACGACGCCGCCGCAAAAATAATGAGCCGCGGGGACTACGGGTATCGGCTGCGAGGCCATATTTATACCCAGCTCTTTGCACTTGGCGAATATCGTGGGGAATCGTTTTTCGAGAAAATCGCGCCCCAAATGGGTGACATCGAGATAGACGCACTCATCGCCGGTGCGTTTAAGCTCGGAGTCGATGGCTCGCGCCACAACGTCGCGCGGGGCAAGCTCGGCCATGGAGTGATACTTTTTCATAAAAAGCTCGCCCGACTTCAGTATTAATCTTCCACCCTCGCCGCGCACGGCCTCGGAAATCAGGAAAGAATCGCCGTGCGGATGAAACAGGGTTGTAGGGTGAAATTGAACGAACTCCAGGTTTCCGATTCGCGCCCCAGCCAGATAGGCCATGGCCATACCGTCGGCGGTGGCGATTTCCGGATTAGTCGTATGGAAATAGATTCTGCCGCCGCCTCCGGATGCCAGGAGGATTATCCTGGCCCGGAAGGCTTTTACGCGCCCTTCCTCGCTGTCGAATACATAAGCGCCGTAACAAACCGGCTTCTTGTCGGAGTTGCCGGATTTTTTAAGATGATGCTGCGTGATGAGGTCGACGCAATAATGATGCTCGAAAATTTCAATATTGGGGTGGCTGCGCGTGGCCCGGATCAAGGCCTGCTCGATGGCGCGGCCTGTAAAATCGGCGGCGTGAACGACGCGGTGATGCGAGTGACCTCCCTCGCGGCCGAGATCGTATTGACCGGGCTCATCCGCAGAATCGTGAAGGCCGGAGAAACCGACGCCGATATTCGACAACTCCTCGATACAGGCCGGGCCGGCTTCGACAACTTTTTCCACAATATTCCGATGACATAAGCCGGCGCCCGCCACAAGGGTGTCTTCGATATGCGCTTCGTAGCTGTCGGCCTTGGACATGACGGATGCGATACCGCCCTGGGCGAGATTGGTAGTCGATTCCCAGCGCGATTTCTTGGTGACGACATGCACCCGCGCAAATTCGGCGGCTTTCAATGCGAAATAGAGGCCGCCAATGCCGGAACCGATTACGAGAACATCAGATTCTTTAGTCATACCCCGATAAATTTAAGAAATCCGGCCTCATTATCAAGCTCTAACGAGATTTCGAGATAACATAAGGGAATTTTAGCCTGCCAGAGTTTTTCGACTTTTACGATGTCTTTCATGGTTGTGATTACGACGGAGGCGTCAACGGCCCTGGCTCTATTGATGATATGATCGATATCGAGCCTGTCATAAGCGTGATGGTCGCGAAAGCGGATTAATTCTCCCGAATTGCATCCCGATTGCGCCAGGGATTTGTCAAAAGAATCGGGATTCCCAATTCCGCAGAAGGCCAGCGCTTTTTTCCCTTTGATATCGACAAGCGATCCATTCGCTGACCTGACGGCCGTGACTTTTTTGCGGGCGTGGAATACAGGAATATTTTCCCAGGCATTGAAGTTATTTGAGCAGTCGAACCAGACCAGGCAGCTTGCGCGGCTAAGACCCCATACCGGCTCGCGCAGGTCGCCCGCAGGCAACAGCAGGCCGTTACCAAAGGGCTTATCCGAGCTAAAACAGACGATGTCGAGGTTACGGCGCAGTTTCCGGTGCTGAAAGCCGTCATCGATAATGATTATTTCATTGCCCTCGCCTGCGGCTTTGAGCGCCCCCCTGGTTTTATCCCTGTCGACATAGATT
>Ga0214473_10010603_pt1 | contig 10823 bp, 8 predicted proteins | sample RVTome_7_FD_203509 | JGI IMG/M metagenome (GOLD analysis project Ga0214473, IMG submission 203509) | Soil microbial communities from uranium-contaminated site in the Upper Colorado River Basin, Wyoming, United States - RVT98D197 | ecosystem: Environmental > Terrestrial > Soil > Contaminated >... | reverse complement strand
GGATCAAGAAGCTCACCAACGGCCGGCTCGAGATCACGCCGTTCTCGGCGGGCGCGGTCACGGGCGTCTTCGAGACCCTGGACGCGGTGAGCGCGGGCGTGCTGCAGGGGCAGTCCTCGTGGCCGGGCTACTGGACGGGCAAGGAGGCGGGGCTCGCCGTCATCGGCGACTTCGTCTTCGGCTACCAGCACCCGTGGCAGCAGGACGCGTGGTTCCACTACCGGGGCGGACTCCAGATGCTGGAGGAGGCCTATAACAAGTACAATATGCACGTCATCGGGCTGTCGTGGTGGGGGGTCGAGTCCATCCCGTCCAAGAAACCCATCCGCACGATGGCCGATTTCAAGGGCGTGAAGTTCCGCTCGCCCCAGGGCATGACCGCCGAGATCCTGACCAAGCTCGGCGCCTCCGTCGTCGTGCTGCCCGGCGGCGAGGTCTACTCCGCGCTCGACAAGGGCGTGGTGGACGCCGCCGACTGGGCGTCGATCTCGATGAACCAGCGCATGGGCTTCCACGAGGTCGCCAAGTTCCCGATCTACCCGGGCTTTCACTCCATGCCCGTGCAGGACTTCGCCGTCAACATGACCGCCTGGAAGGCGCTCCCCGATGACATCAAGGTCATCCTCGAGAGCTCGGCGCGCGAGTGGACCTGGGACCAGGTCGAGCGCGTGTCGGTGGACGACATCCGGGTCGTCGCCGAGCTCAAGCAGAAGGGCGGCGTCACCATGGTGTCGTGGAACGACGAGGAGCTGCGCAAGCTGCGGGCCCTCGCCCAGGCGACGTGGGACGACTGGGCCAAGAAGAGCCCGCTCGCCAAGCGGGCCGTCGACTCCCAGAAGGCCTGGCTCCGGGAGCTGGGCCTCATCGCCTAGCGGGCCGCCGCAGCTCACGGTTGACGGAGGGGGCCGGCTCGGCCCCCTCCGCATGCTCAGCGGGGAGACCATGGACCGCTTCTTCCGCGCGGTGGACCGCCTGAACGACTGGTGCGGCCGGCTGGTGGGCCTGCAGATCCTCTTCATCGTCGGCGTGATCGTGTACGAGATGGCGCTGCGTGACGCGCTCAACACCCCGACGCTCTGGGCCAACGAGGCCATGGTGTACGTCACGGCGATGGCGTACCTGCTCGGCGGGGGCTATGCCCTCTACCACCGCCGCCACGTGGCGGTGGACGTGCTCTACGCGCGCTTCTCGCCGCGGACCCGGGCGAGGCTCGACGTGATCACCCTGGTCTTCTTCCTCCTCTACCTCGGCACGCTCGTGTGGGCGGGCTCCATCTGGGCGTGGGACTCGATCAAGGTGGGCGAGAGCACCGGATCGCCGTGGAACCCGCCGATCTGGCCGGTGAAGCTGGCCATCCCCGTGGCCGCGCTCCTCGTGCTCCTCCAGGGCATCGCCAACGTCGTCCGGGACTTCCGGGCAGCGCGCCGGGCGCCGCGCGCATGAGCATCGAGTGGATCACCATCCTGATGATCGGCCTGTTCATGGCGATCCTCGCCGCCGGCCTGCCCCTCGCCTTCGCCACGGGCGCCGTCGCGGTGATCTTCGCCATCGGCCTCTTCGGCGTGCAGAGCCTCAACCTCATCGTGAGCCGCGTCTTCACCCTGATGGGCAACTACGTCCTCGTGTCGGTGCCGCTGTTCATCCTCATGGCCTGCATCCTCGAGCGGGCGGGGGTGGCCGAGGACCTCTTCCGCGCCGTGCACGTCTGGTCGGGGCGCGTGCGCGGCGGGCTCGCGGTGGCGGTGATCATCTCCTGCGCCATCATGGCCGCCATGGTGGGCGTCATCGGCGCCGAGGTCGTGACCATGGGCGTGGTCGCGCTGCCCGCCATGCTGAGCCGGCGCTACGACAAGGACCTCGCCCTCGGCTCCATCTGCGCGGGCGGTGGGCTCGCCACGCTGATCCCCCCGAGCGTGGTCTTCATCATGTACGGCCTGACGGCGGGCGTCTCCGTGGGCCAGCTCTACATGGCGGGGGTGATCCCCGGGCTGCTCCTCGCCGGCCTCTACGTCGGCTACATCGTGATCCGCTGCTACGTCCAGCCCCACCTGGCGCCCGCCGCGAGCCCAGAGGAGCTCGGCATCCCGCTCCGAGAAAAGCTCGCCCTGCTCCGCGGCCTCATCCTGCCCGGGCTCGTCGCCTTCGGCGTCCTCGGCTCGCTCTATCTCGGCCTCGCCACGCCGACCGAGGCCGCGGGGGTGGGCTGCGTGGGCGCCTTCGTCTCGGCGGCGGTGAACCGGCGGCTGAGCTGGGCGAACGTGTCCCGGGCGGTGGCGGACACGACCAAGGTCACGTGCATGCTCTACTGGCTCTTCTTCGGCGCCTCCGCGCTCATCGGCGTCTACACGCTGGCCGGCGGCACCAACTTCATGAAGCAGGCCATCACCGCGCTGCCCATCGGCAAGTGGGGCGTCATCTCTCTCATGATGATCATCTGGGTCATCCTCGGCTGCCTCATCGACTGGATCGGCATCCTGCTCCTGACCGCGCCCATCTTCGTGCCGATCATCGAGAGCCTCGGCTTCAACAGCGTCTGGTTCGGCGTGCTCTTCTGCATGAACATGCAGATCTCCTACGTATCGCCGCCCTTCGGGCCCGCGGTCTTCTACCTCAAGGGCGTCACCCCGCCCGACATCACCGTCGGCGACATCTTCCACTCGATCTGGCCGTTCATGGCGCTCCAGCTCGTGGCGCTGCTCGCCGTGATCCTGTTCCCGCAGCTCGCCCTCTGGCTGCCGAGCCTGATGATCAAGTGACGACGCTACTCGACGTGATGGCGGTGCGCGCCGACGGAGACCCCGCCGCGGCGGTGGTCGACGTGGGCGAGCCCGCGGCGGGAGTCGCCGAGCTCGCATGCGACGTCCTCGTCGCCGGCGGCGGCACCGGCGGCATCGCCGCGGCGCTGGCGGCGGCGCGGGCGGCGCCTCCACCGGGGCGGCGCGGATGGACGGTCTGCCTCCTCGAGGAAACCGACTGGATCGGCGGCCAGCTCACCGCCCAGGGCGTCTCCGCGCTCGACGAGCACGAGCACATCGAGCGCTTCGGCGGGACGCGGAGCTACTACGCTCTCCGCGAGGGGATCCGCGGTCACTACCGCCGGCTCTCCCCCGCCCTGGCCCGGGAAGCGCACCCGAACCCCGGCAACTGCTGGGTGACGCGACTGGCCTTCGAGCCCCGGGTCGCCCTCGAGGCGCTCCACGCGATGGCGCGGCCGCTCGTGGAGTCGGGCCGCCTTCGCATCATGACGCGGACCAAGGCGGCGAGCGCCGAGGTCGATGGCGACCGCGTCCGGAGCGTGCTCGCCGTCGACCTCGACGGGCGGCGCTGGACGCGGATCCTCCCGCGCGTGGTGATCGACGCCACCGAGCTGGGCGATCTGCTCCCGCTCGCCGGCGTCGAGCACGTGGTGGGCGCGGAGAGCCGGGCCGAGACCGGCGAGCCCCACGCCCAGCCCGTCGAGCGCAAGGCGCACTGCGTGCAGAGCCTCACCTACACCTTCGCCCTCGAGAACCTGGGAGCCGGTCACGCCCGCCCGATCCCGAAGCCGGCGCGCTACGAGCACTACCGCGACGTCCAGCCGTACGCGCTCCGCATCCACGTCCACGGCGGCGAGATCTACGGCGAGGAGACGGGCTGGCTCGAGTACCAGGTGCTCGAGCGGGCGCCCGGCACCAAGGGCGGACTCTGGACCTATCGCCGCCTCATCGACCGCGACTACTTCGCCGGCCGCTACCCCAGCGACATCAGCATGATCAACTGGCCCGGCACTGACTACCGCGACGAGAGCATCCTCGACCGCTCGCCCCTCGAGCAGGCCCGCGCGCTCCAGGACGCCAAGCGCGTGAGCCTGGGCTTCCTCTACTGGCTGGAGACCGCGGCGCCGCGGCCGGGCGCCGCGCCCGGCTTCCCGGAGCTCACGCCCCGCCCCGACGTCTTCGCGACCGCGGACGCCCTCGGCAAGCACCCGTACATCCGGGAGTGCCGGCGCATCCGCGCCCTCACGACCATCGTCGAGCAGGACGTCTCCGCCGAGCACCAGCGCGCGGCGCGCGCGCGGCCCTTCGACGACTCCGCCGGCGTGGGCTGGTACCCCATCGACATCCACAACTCCGGCCCCGACGACGTGGGCGTGTCCTGCCGCACCCGGCCGTTTCAGATCCCGCTCGGCGCGCTGATCCCCGCGCGAGTGCGGAACCTGCTCGCGGGCGCCAAGAACCTCGGCACCACCCACATCACCAATGGCTGCTATCGCCTGCATCCCGTCGAGTGGAACGTGGGCGAGGCGGCCGGCGTCCTCGCCGCCTTCGCCCTCGAGGCCGGGCGCGACCCCGCCGAGATCCACGCGGACCCGCGCCTCCGGCGCGAGGTCCAGCGGCGCCTCGTGGACGGCGGCGTGCCGCTCTTCTGGCTCACCGGTGTGGGCGTGGAGCATCCCGCGTTCGCGGCGCTCCAGATGGCGGTGGTGACGGGGGAGATCGCGGGCGCGCCGGAGAGCCTCGAGGCGGCGGCGCTTCCCCCCGACGTCCGACGGAGATTCGGCCTGTGAGCGCGAGCCTCGTCGTCGAGAGCGCCGTCGCCCGCCTGACGCTCGAGCGCCCCGATGCCCTCAACGCGCTCGACCGCGGCGTGGCCGCCGCGCTCGAGGGCGCGCTGGATCGCCTCGAGGCATCCCGCGACGTCGCGGTGGTGGTCCTGAGCGGGCGCGGCCGGGCCTTCAGCGCGGGCAATGACATCGCCGAGATGCCCGACCTGAGCGCCGCCGAGGCCGAGGCGCTCTCCCGGCGCTGGCAGCGCATCGTGGACCGCTTCGCGCGCCTCCCGCAGGTGACCATCGCCGCCGTCCGCGGCTATGCCCTCGGCGGCGGGTGCATGCTCGCGGTGGCTCAGGACCTCCGCGTCGCCGAGCACTCCGCGCGCTTCGGCCTCCCGGAGGTCACGCTCGGCTTCAACCCCAGCTACGGGATCGCGCGCCTCCTCGACATCGCCGGCGGCGGCCACGCGCGCGACCTGCTCCTCACGGGCCGCATGATCGACGCCGACGAGGCCCTGCGGATGGGCCTCGTGACCCGGGTGGTCCCCGACGGCGCGCTCGAGGAAGCGGCGTCCGAGCTGGCCGCTCAGATCGCCCGCCATCCGCGCGCCGGCCTCGCCGCGACGAAGTCCGTGGTCGCCGAGATCCGGGCGGGGCGCCCGGGCACCGAGGCCCGGGCCTATGCGGCGGCGCTGCGCGCGGACCCCGAGACGCGGGCCCGCATCGCCGCCTTCGTCGCGCGCAAGAAGCCGGAGTAGGACCACCATGCTCATCGTCGGCACCCGCACCCTCAAGAGCGCGCTCGAGGACAAGGCGCGCCGCTTCCCCGACAAGCCCTTCGTCCTCTTCGAGGGCCGGGCCGGCGAGACGGCGAGCTGGACCTGGCGGGAGCTCGACGGGGACGTCAACCGGGCCGCTCATCTGCTCCTCGCGCGCGGCCTGCGTCACGGCGACACGTTCAACCTCCATCTGGGCAACTGCCCGGAGTTCCTTCTCTTCTGGCTGGCCGCGGCCAAGACCGGCACCGTGATGGTGCCGACCAACCCGGTGTCCACGGCGGCCGAGATGGAGTACATCCTCCGGCACTCGGAGGCGCGCCTGGCCATCACCGAGGCCCAGTACGCCGCGGCCATCCGCGGGGCGCGGGCGCGGTGCCCCGACCTCGCCGACGTGATCGAGTGCCGCCCCGCCGCCGCCGTCCTCCGCGGGATGCCGGACACCCCGCCCGACTGCGCGGTGGCGAGCGGCGACCTGATCTCCATGCAGTACACCTCGGGCACGACCTCCCGGCCCAAGGGCGTGCTCCTCACCCACGCCAACTACGTGTACGGCGGCGAAGTGATGGCCAAGGCCATGCGCGTCCTGCCCTCCGACCGCCACCTGATCGTCCTGCCGCTCTTTCATGCGGGGGCGCAGCTCCACGCCTGCCTGCCCATGCTGCTCGCGGGAGGCAGCCTGGCCCTGGTCGAGCACTTCAGCGCGAGCCGCTTCGTCGAGCAGGCCATCCGCTGGGAGGCGACGCTCGCCGCCCTCTTCGCGGCGCCCATCCGCATGCTGCTGGCCCAGCCCCGCAGCCCGCGCGACGGGCAGACGCCGCTGCGCGCCGCCTCGTACGCCCAGAACATCACGCCCGCACAGTGGGAGGCATGGCACGAGCGCTTCGCCGCGCGGCTCATGCAGATCTGGGGCATGACGGAGACGATGAGCCTGCCCCTCATGCATCCCCTCGACCTGCCCCCGAAGCCGCTCGCGATGGGCATGCCCGTGCTCGGCTACGACTGCAAGGTGGTGGACGAGAGCGGCCGGGAGGTGCCGCCGGGCACGATCGGCGAGCTCGTCGTGGCGGGCGTGCCCGGCGTCAGCCTCATGCAGGGCTACTTCAAGAACGACGCGGCCACCGCCGACGCCCTCCGCGACGGCTGGCTCCATACCGGCGACCAGGCATTCATGGACGAGGAGGGCTGGTTCTTCTTCGTCGACCGGAAAAAGGACATGATCAAGCGCGCCGGCGAGAACGTCTCCGCGTCCGAGGTGGAGGAAACGCTCAAGCGCCACCCCGCCGTCTTCGACGCCGCCGTCGTCGGCATCTCCGATCCCATCCGCGACCAGGCCATCAAGGCCTACGTCATCCTCGAGGCGGGCGGCGCCGCCACCGCCGAGGAGCTCATCGCCTGGTGCCGCGCCCACCTGTCCACCTTCAAGGTGCCGGAGGTGGTCGAGCTCCGCGACGCCTTCCCCCGCACCTCGGTGGGCAAGATCCAGAAGCACTTGTTCTGAGGCGATGACCCGCTTCAGTCACGAGGCTCGAGCGGCTGCCGCCGGGCTTGCGATCGCCGCTGCTTCTCGTACGACTCCAGCTCCCGAAAGGCGACGATCCTTCGACCGCGATACCGCTCGTACTCGTCGATGAACGTCCGGGTGTCATCGTACGGGCCGGCGATATGCCCGGGGCGCTTCGAGTCGGAGAAGAAGTAGATCTTGCCGCCGCGCTTGAAGCTGACCAGCCAGTGCCGCCGGAGCGTATGGCCCTTGATCTCGACCGGATCGAACTCGATCATCAGATACTTCGGATCGCTGGCCGGGTCGATCGTCCTGAGCGTCTCGACGCCGAAGCGCGACAGGTCGACGCACACGCCGGCCTTCTTCTCGAAGAATTCCGACGGGCGATAGATGGCGATCCGCCCGGTCTTCGTTCTCTGGGTCTCGGACAGCGACATCGCGCGCGCGATGTCGTATGACACGTTGGCAGCGATCCACGCATTGACGTCTGCCGGGGTTTCCCAGACCCGTACGGCCTCCGCGTACGAGGCCGCCGCCTTGAACGGCGCGGTCGCGTCGCGCGCGTATTCCGGTTCGTCCGAGGAAGGATTCGCCGTGTGAAGAGCGCCCGCGCAGCCGGACAGCACGAGGAGCGCGAGTACCCCGATCGCCTTGGTCATCCTGCTGGCCCCCCATGCCCCGACCGGCGCCATGCTCGAACGCGCGCTCCGCGTCCTGTCCTCCCCTTCACCCCGTCCCTGTCGTCGAGCCGCATCATAGCAAACCCGGCGGCGCGCCTGGTCATCGCGTGGTCGACTCGATTCCGGCGCGATGCTAGACTCCTGGCGAGAGGCGCCGAGCCATGACGCGCGTGATCGACACCCACGAACACCACGCCGTCCCGCGGGACGGCGGGCACGGCTGCGCGCTCCACCCTCCGACTCGACGAAAGGACCCGACATGACCGCCACGCTCCCCCTGCTTTACACCCACGTGATGGGGAGTCACGGCTTCCCCGGCTGGTTCTGGACCGCGCTGGACAAGATCAAGGCGGGCGAGTACGGCCAGACCGACGTCAGGGAGACCTTCGACGACGCCACCCAGCTCGCCATCCGCGACCAGGAGCGCGCCGGCATCGACGTGATCTGCGACGGCGAGATGCGGCGGTTCTTCTTCGTGCAGACCTTCTACGGGAAGATGGACGGCCTGGAGGAGATCGAGCCGCTCAGAAAGACCGGGCTCTACGCCTACGACAGCGTGCCGCGCTATCGCCCCACGCGGAAGGTCACCGTTCCCCGAGGCCTCGGCACCGTGGAGGAGTTCCAGTACCTCACGACGCAGACCGACAAGCCGGTGAAGGCGACGTGCCCGGGGCCGGTGACGCTCTCCATCCACGTGCAGACGCGCCCCGGCGACGCCTACGACAACGACCGGCTGGCCCTGTGCTGGGACCTCGTGCCCGCCGTCAACGCCGAGCTCAAGGCGCTCGCCGCCGCCGGCGCGGACTGGATCCAGATCGACGAGCCGTCGGCGGCCATCGTGCCCGGCCAGATCGGTGAGTACGTGAAGATGTTCAACGCCTGCGTCGAGGGCGTCCGGGCGAAGATCGGCTTCCACGTCTGCTTCGGCAACCTCCTCTCCCGCCCGCGCGGCAAGCGCTCGTACCGCTGGATGTTCCCCCACGTCCTCGACGTGAAGTGCGACCAGTTCGTCTTCGAGTACGCCAACCGGGAGATGGCCGAGATCGACATGTGGAAGGACGTCGGGGTCGACCGCGACGTCGCCTGTGGGGTGGTTGACGTGAAGTCCTTTTACATGGAGACTCCCGAGGACGTGGCCGCGCGGGTGCGCCTCTGCCTCGAGTCCATCCCGGCCGAGCGGCTGTCGCTGGTGCCCGATTGCGGCTTCTTCCCGGTGCCGCGCTGGGTGGCCGCGGAGAAGCTCAAGCGGCTGGCGGCGGGGGCGAAGCTGGCGCGCAAGGCACTGGGCGGATAACTCTCAACGGGGAGGGGAGAACACATGAAGACGAGGCGTGAGTTCCTCAAGGGCGCAGGCGCGGCGGCCGCCGCGGGCGCGGTGGGCTTCCCCGCGGTGGCGGGGGCGCAGGCGCGCAAGGGGGTACCCTCGGAGCCGGTGAAGGTCGGTGTCCTCGCGATCCGGGCGGGCATCGCGGCGCCCGTGGGGACGGCGGGGCTCCGCGGCACCGCGTGGTGGGCCGACCGCGTGAACAAGGCCGGCGGCCTCCTCGGGCGCGAGGTCAAGCTCGTCACCGAGGAGGAGTCGAACCCGAAGGACACCGTCGAGCGCTACCGGAAGCTCATCCTCCAGGAGAAGGTCGACGTGGTCCTCGGCGGCATCTCCACCGGGGTGACCCTGGCGCTGGGCCCCGTGGCCGACGAGATGGGCACGCCGTGGCTCTCCTGGGATGGGACGACGCAGAAGGGCGTCGAGGAGACCATGCCCACGACCAAGTGGGCCTTCCGGAGCGTCGACAACGAGGTCGAGGCCATCGTGGCCGGCCTGCTCACCCCCAAGTACTTCAAGGGCATCAAGACGGTGGCCGGCATCGGCAACGACTACTCCTACGGGCATGACTGCTGGGAGACCTACCAGGCCGTCCTCAGAAAGTACAACCCCGACGTGAAGTTCGTGCTCGAGCTCTTCCCCAAGCTCGGCGTGACGGACTTCACCTCTCACATCGCGGCCATCCAGCAGTCGAAGGCCGACCTCCTGATGTGCTCGTTCTGGTCGGGAGACGCGACCATCATCATGAAGCAGGCGGCCGCCGTCGGCCTGTTCAAGAGCATGAAGGGCGTGTTCACCACGGCGGGCGGCGTGCACGATTCGCTCAAGAAGGAGTTCACGCCGGAGGGCCTGCTCCTCGGCTACAACTCGATGTACTTCGACGATCCCAAGGGCGGCCCCCTCCTCAAGCAGTTCGTCCGCGAGTACAAGGCCCGCTACAACCAGTACCCGGCCTACGAGAGCGACCACGCCTACTTCTGCGGCGAGTCGTACAAGGCCGCCGTCGAGAAGGCCTACGCGGCGGCCGGGCAGTGGCCGTCCAAGGCGCAGGTGGTCAAGGCGCTCGAGGGCATCGAGGTGCCGTCGCTGTCCGGCAAGCGGAGCTGGCGCGAGGACCACGTCCAGATGTGCAGCTTCTACCAGGGCATCACCACCCACAAGAACAGCTACGACTTCGTCACCATCAACCCGATCGAGGTCGTGTCCACCAAGCAGGCGATGAAGCCGGCGGGGGCCAAGCTCCTCGACTGGATCGCGGGCTGGAAAGTCTAGCGCCGCGCGCTTACCCTCTCCCCCTCGGGGAGAGGGGCAGGGTGAGGGGGGCTGTCGAGCGGCGTTCCGCCGACCCTCACCCCGACCCTCTCCCCGGCAGGGAGACGGAGAAACCGCCCGAACGGCCCTCGTGACCGCGAATTTCGTCAATATCCTGATGAGCGGCATCTTCCACGCCGCCATCCTCTTCCTCGTCGCCGCCGGCCTGCAGGTGGTGTTCGGCGTGCAGAAGATCTTCAACCTCGCGTGCGGGTCGTTCTACGCCCTCGGCGCGTACGTCGGCGTCTCCGCCGTGCAGGTCTTCATCGGCGCCGGCGGGCCGCCCGCGCTGTTCATCGTGCCGCTCGCGGCGGCGGGGCTCGCGGTGGGGTTGGTGGGCGCGGTGGTCGAGCGCGGCCTCCTCCGCTTCGTCTACGACCGCGACGAGACCTTCCAGCTCCTGCTGACCTTCGCGGTCGTGCTCATGATGGAGGACCTGATCCGGATGACGTGGGGCACGGCGCCGCAGTCCACGGCCGGCCTCTACCTCGTCTACGGGCAGGCGCGCCTCCTCGACGCGACGGTGCCCGTCTACAACCTCGTCGTGATCGCGGCGAGCATCGCCATCGCCCTCGGCATCGGCTGGCTGCTGACGCGCACCGCGTTCGGCCGCATCATCCGCGCGAGCGCCGACAACCGCGAGATGGCGGAGGCGCTCGGCGTCGACATGCGCGGGGTCTACGCGCGGGTGTTCACG
>Ga0214473_10010602_pt1 | contig 10823 bp, 11 predicted proteins | sample RVTome_7_FD_203509 | JGI IMG/M metagenome (GOLD analysis project Ga0214473, IMG submission 203509) | Soil microbial communities from uranium-contaminated site in the Upper Colorado River Basin, Wyoming, United States - RVT98D197 | ecosystem: Environmental > Terrestrial > Soil > Contaminated >... | reverse complement strand
GTAGGAACGCGCCTCCGCGTAGGACTTGACCTTGAGCAGGCTGAACAGCTCGTCCATGCCTGGAAAGATCGCCATCTCCTCGGCCACGGCATCCCGAATGCCTTGCGAGGTCATCAGCTTCGTGAGCCAGCCCTGGATCACGCCCCAGTGGCTGGCGAGCTCCTGGTTTACGTCCAGCTCCACGGCGTGGAGTCTTGGGGCCAGCTCGGTGGGGGAGGGACCCACGGGCAGGTCGAGGGCGTCCGCCAGGCTGTGGGCGGCGTCCGTCGACACGACCAGCGTGCGATGGCCGTGCTGCGCCGAGAGCACGGCGGTGGCCGCCGAGAGGCTGGTCTTTCCGACGCCGCCCTTCCCCGAATACAAGAGGATCCGCATGCTCAGGGCCGCGCGGGCATCCGCCTGGGCGTCCGCGCGGTGCGGCGGGCGCGCGGTACGAGCACGTCGGCGATCTGCGCCAGGCCGCGCAAATCGTGGACGTCCGCTTCGAACTCCGGGACTCGAAGCACGGGCATGGCCACGTCCACCTCGAGGCGGGCGATGCGCCGCTGGTCGGCGTTGGCCAGCGCATGCTGCTCACGGAAGACGCTGGCGAGCGCCTGGGCCAGCTCCGGCCCGACGCGCGATTCCGGTCCGCCGCTCGGCGGGACAGCCGCGGGGTCGGGATGAACGCGGTTCACGACGAACCCGACGAAGGGCATGCCCTTCTCGGCGAGCCGCCGGTGAAAGTACAGCGCCTCCTCGAGCGCCGGTCCCGCGGGGCTCGCGACCAGGACGAAGCCGGCGTCCTCGCGGCGCAGCAGCGCATGCACCTGTGCCGCGCGCTCCTTGAATCCGTCGTACATGCCGTCGAAGGCCAGGAAGAACTCCGAGAGGTCTTGCAGGAACTGCAGGCCCAGCACGCTGTCGGCGAGCTTGAGCGCCAGCGCGCCCGTCTTTGTGGCGATCTTGAGCGTCAGCCGGCCGGCCACGAAGTACGGTCTCAGGAAATAGCGCAGCACGCCGGTGTCGAGGACGCCGAGCATGCGGTCCGGCGCCTCCAGGAAATCCAGGGCATGGCGGGTGGGCGGCGTATCGAGCACCACGAGGTCGAAACGGGGGTCCGCCGACAGCTCGAGCACCTTCTCCATCGCCATGTACTCGTGGCTGCCGGCGAGCGCGGCCGAGACCTGCTGGTAGAAGCGGTTCTCCAGGATGCGGCGGCGCGCCTCTTCGGTGGCCGCATGGCGCTCGACCAGCCTGTCGAACGTCCGCTTGGTATCGAGAGTCATCGCCCACAGCGAGCCCGTGGCATCCGGGTCCACTCGCTCGAGCGGCAGCAGCTTGGCGCGTTCGGAGAGCTTGCTGAGGCCGAGACTGGTCGCCAGGCGTCGCGACGGGTCGATCGTGCAGACCAGCACGCGCCGGCCGCCCTGGGCGGCACGCAGCGCCAGCGCCGCGGCCGCGGTGGTCTTGCCGACGCCTCCGGAACCGCAGACGACGAGGATGCGCCGGGTCGTCAGCGCCTGGGCCAGCCTCTCGCCCGGTCGCGGATCCCGTCGGCTCACGCGGCCTCGATGCGCCGCGCCAGGGTCGTGAGCGCCTCGGCGCTCTGTGGCTCGCCGAACAGGTAGGGTAGCGACACGAGTGGCAGCGGCAGGGCGCGGCGCAAGCGGGCCTCGTAGAAGCGCGTCAGCTTGCGCCGGCGGATCTGCCGCCGCGCGGCCAGCAGCGCGCCGGGCAGGCTGACACCAGGCGCCACGCGCCCCTGGGCGCCGCGGGCGCCGAGCGCCAGGATCTCGGCCTCCTGGGCGGGCGTGAAGCGCGCCTCGTGGCAGGCGTTCAGGAACACGGCGGCGGCGTGGATCCCCACCTCCTCGACGGCCAGCCGGTGGAACTCGAGCGCCTCCACGACAGCCATCTCCTCGGGGATCGTGACGATCGCCAGCGCGGTCCGCTTCCGATCTCGCAGCAGCTTCAGGATCCGGCGCGCATTGCTGCCCACCGGGCCCACGGGCACCGCGAGTGAGGCGGCGAGCGGCACCTTCAGGAAGGAGAGGCCGTGGCCCGTGGCCGGGGCGTCGACGAGGAGCAGATCGTAGCGCGGCTTTCGCGACCAGCCGTCCCGCGCCTCTTCGAGCGTCATGATCTTGCCGAGCACCATCAGCTCCGGCAGACCCGGGGCGGCGGCGAAGAAGCGGCGGTAGATCGGGCTCGCCAGGATCCGGCGCACGAACATCTCGATCCTCACGGTGTGGCGGACGTACTCGTCCATCACGGTCGCTGGGTCGAGGTTCACCGTGGACAGGCCTGGCGTGATCTCGGTCACGCGGGAGCCGACCGGACCCGCGCCGAGCGCGCGGGCCGCCTCGCGCGGAGCGTCGACCTCCACGAGCAGCACGCGCTTGCCGCGCTCTCGCGCCGCCAGGGCCAGGGCCATGCCCAGCGTGCTCTTGCCAACGCCTCCCTTGCCGGACAGGATCACGAGGCGCTTCGAGAGCAGGTCGTCCAGCACCACGTGAGCCAGCCTAGCATGCGGCTGCGCGGCGCGTCCGCTGCCCGACCGGGTGCTAAGATGGGCGACCTCATGAGCTCACCGGGGGCCGCGCCGGGGCCAGCCTCGGCGCCGGGGCGCCAGCAGCGAGTGGTCATCGTGATGCCGGCGTACAACGCGGCCAAGACCCTCGAAGACACCTTCCGGGCGATCCCGGCCGGCTTTTTCGACGAGATCGTGGTCGTGGACGACCACAGCGGGGACGACACGACCGGGCTGGCGCAGCGGCTCAACCTCAAGGCGATCCGCCATCCGCACAACGTCGGCTACGGCGGCAACCAGAAGACCTGCTACATGGAAGCGCTGCGCGACGGCGCCCAAATCGTCGTGATGCTGCACCCCGACGGGCAGTACGACCCCCAGATCATCCCGGAGATGATCCGGCCGATCCAGGAGGGGCGCGCCGACATGGTGCTGGGCTCGCGCATGATGACGCCGGGCGGCGCCCGGCGCGGCGGCATGCCCGCCTGGAAGCGTGTGGCCAACTGGTTCCTGACCACCGTCGAGAACCTGGCAATGCGCCGCCGCTTCTCCGAGTGCCACACCGGGTACCGCGCCTACTCGCGACGCTTCCTCGAGACCGTGCCGTTCCTGCGCAACTCGAACGGATTCGTGTTCGACACCGAGGTCATCTTCCAAGCCGTGCACTTCGAGCTGCCCGTCGTCGAGGTCCCGATCTCGACGCGCTACTTCGAGGATGCGTCATCAGTGGGCTTCCGCGCGGGCGTCGTCTACGGCCTCGGCACGCTCTGGACCGCGCTGCGCTTCCTCCTCCATCGCGGAGGGATCGTGCAGAGCGACAAGTTCAGGCGGTAGAGGAACACAAGCGTCGCCTGAACACTTTTCGCTGGACGAAGCCGCCCCCGACTGAGGGCCCAGTTCTTGGGAACCGTGGATCTTGGATATCGCCATTGGGCAGAGTTACGCCGTTGACTTCTTAGCCGCTAGGTGTAGCGTCTCCGGACACGCCAGCGCGCAATCGGCCAGGGAATCCCCACCGCAGCGCCCGCCCCCTTCTGGTGAAGGCCGTCGGTGTGGACGGTGGGTGCTGTGCGAGCCGCAGGTCAGGCCGACTTGAAGCGCCGGTCGTACTCTCGCGAGATGCGGGTGAGGATCGCGCCGTAGTCCAGCTCGGCGGCTTGAAGGGCCACCCACTCGAAGGGATAGGGCGGGACATTGCTGGCGCGGTAACGCAGGACGAGGAACTCATCGAAGCTCGGCTTCGCTTGAGCCAGGAGGCGGGCTTCGGCTTCCGCGGCCTCCCGGTACGGGTGCTTGTGCTTCTTCCCGTCGGTGGTGAAGGCGCGCTCGCCCTCGTACCCGGTAGTGACCATCGCACTGTTGATTCCGACGATGCCGACGCAGATCGGGCTTCCGGCTCCGCGGCGGAAGTGCACCACCTGCTTCGTGAAGTCGCCGATGACACGGTCGATTTGTTTGATCATCGCCTTGGCAAGGATCTTCACCTCGACGCCGATCTCCACGGTGGCCACGGGTCCGCGGGCCACTTCGAAACCGGGATCGTCGATGGGCTTGGCGCTGGGGATCAGCTCGCCGAAGGTGCCGTCGCCTCGACGGGCCTGGATGCCACGTCTTCGGTTCTGGGCATTCAGGACGCGCTCCCTGCGATCGATCCGTTTACGGAACAGGGCGGACTTGCGGACGGTGTAGAGGTCCTCGTAGAGGTGCATGGCGACGAAGTCGCCGAGGCTGGAGTCCCGGTGGATGTAGCGCTTGCCGTCGAAGGTGGCTTGGAAGGTGTCGAGCAGTCGGTAGGTCAAAGCGGCCCCCTCATATGGTGGGGACGACTGGCGGGAGGATGGCCGCAGGTCTACGCCTGCGGTATCACCGCGCTGGCCGCTCGAATTCTACCGTAGCGTTTGAGAAGAGCGAGGGTGAGAGGCGCGTCTTCGCCGCCTTCCAGTACTCCTCCTCGATCTCGACGCCGATGCTGTTTCGGTGGGTCTCGATGGCGGCGAGGGTTGTGGAGGCCGAACCGAGGAAGGGGTCGAGCACGATGTCCTCTACGTAGGAGGACATGCGAATGAGGCGTGAGGCCAGCGCCACGGGGAACGGCGCGGGGTGTCCGTCGCGCCGCGCGGCGCCAGGGATGTCGGACCAGACTTGGCGCATGGCGGCGTCGTACTCTTCGGGGGGGAGCATGCTGCCCGCGCGCTGGAGCGGTGTGGGCTTGCGGTAGGGGCCCGGCTTCTTGAGACGCAGGATGAACTCGACGTCGTTCTTGACGACGCCATTGGGCTCGTAGGGTTTGCCGAGAGCGGCGCCCGAGCCGCCGACTTCTGTGGCGGCATTGGCGATCTTGTGCCAGAAGATGGTCGCCAGGCCCTCGAACCCCAACTGGCGGCAGCGGACGAGGATGTCGGCGTGAAGCGGGATGACTTGGTGCTTGCCGAAGCGTCGGCGGGCGCGGCAGACGTCGCCGACGACTATGCAAAGGCGGCCACCAGGGATCAGGACGCGCAGGGATTCCCGCCAGACCTTGTCGATCTCGTGGAGGAAGCGCTCGTAGTCGTGGAGGTGGCCGAGCTGGCCGGCGCCATCGACGTACTCGATGAGGTCGAAGTAGGGGGGCGAAGTGATGACGAGGTGGACAGACTCATCTTTGAGGGCATTCATGCCCCGCGCGTCCCCGAGGATCACGCGGTGGCTGGTCGTGAAGGAGTGCAGCTCGAGGACCTTGCGGTGGATCTTGAGCTTGTCCGAGACCGAGGGCTCGCGACCGTTTAGGTTTTGGATCCCGAGCTCGGTGGCGTGGCTCATGCCGTCCCCTCCGGGAAGGGAGTATATGGCAAGCGCCGGACAGGCCGGGTCCCGCTTGGGACGATGTCTTGGCCGGCTCCGGTCGGGTGCGCTCAGCCGGGCGGCGCCGCGCCGCAGCCCAAAGGCCAGTGACCCTCGGGCCAGGTGGACATAAGGACTCATGTCCAGAGCGCGCCTTGACGACGCTGGCCTCCCCACGCATCTCGTCGGAGCGCCACCGAGAGGCGCGCGTCCCCCGCGGCTGAGAGAGACTAGTCGCGCCGTGTCTGCGTCGCGCCGGGCGGCGAGCCGTTGTCTGGCGTATCACCGCCTTGCTGACGGGGGGTGGTGGGCAAAGGGGGCGTCACCGTCAGGGCGACCGCGGTCGCGGCATGACACGCGGAGGTCTTGAGGGTTGCCGGCCTGGAGATCCACAGGAGGCCCGCGGAGAGGCTAGAATGAGCCTTGTCATGGCCACCGCAGGTAAGACGGTCTACTCCCACGTCACCAAGGACCCGGAGGTCTGTGGCGGCAAGGCCTGCATCGACGGGACGCGGATCCGGGTCATGGACATCGTCTCCCTCAAGCGGCAGGGGTACGCTCCCGAGAAGGTGATCGAAGCCTATCCTTCGCTGAACCTGGCCCAAATCTACGCTGCGCTCTCGTATTACTACGAGCATCCCGAGGAGGTCGAGGCCTCATTCGCGGAAGACCGGACCTGGGAGATCGAACACGACCGCGCGAAGGCCGAGTATTTGAGCCGGAAGGCGCCTCGGTAGTGGCCGGTCGCTTCCCGGTCCTCACGGATGCCTGCGTCAACGATCACTTCGTCCGAGCCCTTCGGGAGCGAGGCTGGGATGTGGTGCGGGCCATCGACCTCTATCCCGAGAGGACGAAGGACGAGCTTCTCTTCGAGCGCGCTGCTGCGGACCCGTGTCTTCGTCACCAACGATCGCCCGGCGGAGGCGATCGCGATCCGCTGGCTGAACGAGAGGCGGGGTTTCCGCGGGATGGTCGCCTGGCCCGTCGAGACCTACGAGCATCGCAGCATCGGCGACCTCGCCCAGGACTTCGAGGACCTGGCGAACGAGGCCGATCCCTTTGCGTATCCCGTGAGACACCTCAAGGCTCGGTGAATTGTGCCGTCGTGGGCCCGCCGCATGCTCCCTCCACAGCGGCGCCGACAGTCAAGCTCCTTACCGAGCGCTGAGCTTCCTTCCCGTTTGACTCCCGCGCGGCCTTCGGGGATCCTGCCTGTTCCGCGTTCAGGCAGGAGCGATGGACAAGGCGCCCGAGCAGAAGCAGCCACACCCGCACCCGCGGCATGGGTTCTCGCGGATCCTGCGCAACAAGTTCGTCGCGGGGCTCATCGTGCTGGTGCCGATCGTCATCACGGTACAGGCGCTGCGCTGGCTGTTCGTGTTCGTCGACGGCCTCGCGGGGCCGCTGGCGGATGCAGTGCTGGGGCGGCCGGTTCCGGGCATCGGCTTCTTGACGACAATCGCCATCGTGTTCCTCGCCGGGCTCATCTTCTCGGCGGGGCCGTTCAGGGCGCTGCTCGATTGGTTGGAAGGCGTGGTCGATGACGTGCCGCTGGTGGGGACCGTCTACGGCACCACCAAGAAAGTCCTGGCGGGTTTCGGCAACGCCGATGCCCAGAGCGCGTTCCAGCGCTTCGTCCTGGCGCGCTTGCCGGGACGCACGACGCCTGGTTTTCTCACCGGCAGCTTCACGCTGACGCGGCGCGACGGCACGACCCAGCGCCTCTGCACGGTGTACGTCCCGACGAACCACCTGTACGTCGGCGACGTGGTCGTGCTGCCGGTCGAGGACGTGATCGAGACCAACCTCTCGGTCGAGGACGGGGTGAGCCTGATGCTGTCGGCGGGCGCGTCGGTGCCGCCCCAGATGCATGAGAAGCGGCCCTAGGGTTTGCGGGGCTGCCTAGGACTCGAAGGGTAGGCGGCGCTGCGCCGGTTCCGGTGGCGCGCCGTGCGGCCCCAGCAGGGCCTTGAGCGTCTCCAGCGTGTCCGCCTCGGACGCCAGCTTATCCTTGCGCCAGCGGAGGATGCGCGGGAAGCGCACGGCGACGCCGGATCGGTGGCGGGTCGAGCGCGCGATCGCCTCGAAACCAAGCTCGAAGACCTGCACGGGCTCGACCGCGCGGTTCGGTCCCATCCGTTCGAGCGTGTGGCGGCGGATCCAGGCGTCCAGTTCCTGGATCTCGGCGTCGGATAGCCCCGAGTACGCCTTGGCCACGGGCACCAGCTCGCCGCCATCCCACACGGCGAAGGTGTAGTCGGTGAAGAGGCTGGCGCGCCGGCCGTGGCCGGGGTGGGCATACAGCAGAACGACGTCCACGGCGTAAGGATCGACCTTCCACTTCCACCAGTCGCCGCGCTTGCGGCCGGCGGTGTAGGGCGAGGACAGGCGTTTCAGCATCAGCCCTTCGACCTGATGGGTGCGTGATTGTTCACGGAGCGGCGCCAGCTCATCCCAGGAGCGCGCCTCGATCCTCGGCGAGACGATGAGCCCGGGCGGAGCCGTGGTGAGCAGCGCCTCGAGTCGCATCCGGCGATCGGAGAGGGGACTCTCACGCAGGTCCCGCCTCTCCTGTTCGAGCACGTCGTAGGCGACGAAGGCCACGGGAGCCTCGCGCAGTAGCCGGGGCGTCAGGCTGAGACGGCCGATGCGACGCTGGAGCACGGCGAAGGGCAAGACGACGCCCTCACGATAGGCCAGGATCTCGCCGTCGAGGACGGTGCCGGCGGGCACGGACGCCAGGGCCTTCACGATCTCGGGGAAGCGGGGCGTCACCAGCTCCTCGCCGCGAGACCACAGTTGGGCGGCGCTGCCGCGCCGCAGCGCCTGGGCGCGAATCCCGTCCCATTTCCACTCGACCAGCCACTCGTCGATGGCGCCCAGGGTCGCGGGGGGATCCTCCAGCGGCGAGGCCAGGCAGAAGGGATACGGGCGCGAGGATTCGGCGTCCGCGTCGACACGGGCGAGCCCCCGGAAGAAGTCCGCCGTGGGCTCCCAATCGCCCATCACGCGATGCGCTATCTCCGCGGACGAGAGGCCCACGGAGCGTGCCAGGGCGCGGATCACCAGCGTGGCCGCGACACCCACGCGGAACTCGGCGGTGACCAGCTTGTTGAAGACCAGGCGCTCGGGCTCGGTCAGCTCGTCCCACCAGCGGGTGATCGCTTCGCGCTGCGCCGCAGCGTCCATCGCGCGCAGGGGGATCAGGCGCTCCCGGACCCAGCGCTCGAGCGGCAGCGGCGCGCCGCTTGCCGTGGGCGGCGCAACCAGCAGCGCCATGGCTTCGGAGAAGTCACCCACCGCGGCATAGCTGTGTTCGAGTAGCCACTCCGGCAGCCCGGCCCGGTCGCGCGTCAGCGCCCAGAGCACGCGGCTTGGGATCAGGCGCTTGAGCTTGCGGCCCGTCAGGAAGTAGAGCGCCCAGGCCGCGTCGCCCGGCGGCGCTTCCTTGAAGTACGCCTCGAGGGCCGCGACCTTGGCGTTCGTCGAGGTCGTGCGGTCGAGCGCCTCGTAGAGCGCCGCGAAGCGCCTCATCACCGCTCACACATCGGCTTCGCCCTCGTAGGCGGTGGCCAGAGCTTCGGCCGCGAGCCCGCGCTCGCGCAGGTAGCGCGCCAGCTCCTCCGCGTGGCCGTGGGTGACGAGCACGCGGCGCGCGCCGGTCTCTTCGATCGTGCGGAGCAGTCCCGGCCAGTCGGCGTGATCGGAGAGGACGAAGCCGCGGTCGTAGCCTTTGCGGCGGCGTGTGCCGCGCACGCGCATCCAGCCGGAGGCAAAGGCGGTGTCCCGCTCGCGGAAGCGGCGCATCCAGGGCGACCCGCTGGCCGAAAGTGGCGCCAGGATCAGTTCGCCGGCGAAGGAGCGGCCGCGCGCGGCTTCGAGAACAGGCTCGGTCGCGAGAATGCGAATGCCGGCGGCGCGATAGATCTCGAGGATCGGCTCGATCGCGCCGTGGGTGAGGGCGCGGCGGTCCGTGAGCGAGGCCAGCTCGGCCAGGATGCGTTGCGCCTTGCCGAGCGCGTAGCAGAAGAGCACGGCGGCGCGGCCGCGCTCGCGACACGCGTCCCACCACGCGAGGATCTCGGCCGCGACGCTGCTGGGCTCAGCCCAGCGGTAGATCGGCAGGCCGAACGTGGCCTCGGTGACGAAGACGTCGCACGTGACGACCTCGAATGGAGCACAGGTCGGATCGGGCGCGCGCTTGTAGTCGCCCGAGACCACCCACACCTGCCCACGGACCTCGATCCGGATCTGGGCGGAGCCCAGGACGTGCCCGGCGGGGTGAAAGGAGACGCGCGCCTCGCCGAGCTTCAGGGGCTCGTCGTAGGCCACACCGCGGATCGAGGCGTTCTCGCCGAGGCGCCGGCGAAGCAGCGGCACGCCGGGTTTGGCGCAGAGGTACGACGAGCTTCCGGGCCGTGCGTGGTCCGCATGCGCGTGCGTGATGAGCGCCAGATCCGCTGGTTCCCAGGGGTCGATGTGGAAGCCGCCCGCGGTGCAATGGAGACCCGTCGGGGTCGTGACGACGAGATCGGAGGGGCTCTGCACAGTCGCTTACCATGGTGGCACGCTCGGAGGACGAATGTGAGCCAGGCTGAGCTATTCGGATCGGGAACCACGTCCGGCTGCCTGTTCTGCCGGATCGTGAGCGGGCAGGCCCCAGCGGCGGTCGTGCTCGACGATGCGGTGGCGCTGGCCTTTCTCGACCATCGGCCGCTGTTTCCGGGTCACTGCCTGCTCGTCCCGCGTGCGCACTACGCCACGCTGGCCGACCTGCCTGCCGAGGCCGTGGGCCCGTTCTTCAGCCGCGCCCAGCGGCTCGCCGGCGCCGTGGAGCGCGCCGTCGGCGCGGCGGGCAGCCTGGTGGCGATCAACAACAAGGTCAGCCAGAGCGTGCCGCACCTGCACGTCCACGTCGTCCCGCGCCGCCCCAAGGACGGCCTCAAGGGCTTCTTCTGGCCGCGTCAGAAGTACGAGAGCCCGGAGGCGATGGAACGCGTACGCGTGGCCATCGCGGACGCGATGGGTCCCTAGGACTCTCGGCGCAGCAGGCTGCCCACCTGGCTGGGCGGCACGGGGCGCCCGAACAGGTATCCCTGGATCTCGTCGCAGTCCTGGGCGGACAGGAACGCGAGCTGCTCTTCGGTCTCGACGCCCTCGGCGATCACGCGCATCTGCAGGCTATGCGCCATGGCGATGATCGCCTTGGCGATCGCGGCGTCGTTGGGGTCCGTCGTGATGTCGCGCACGAAGGACTGGTCGATCTTGAGCGTGTCCACTGGGAACACCTTGAGGTAGCTGAGCGAGGAGTAGCCGGTCCCGAAGTCGTCGATCGCCAGCGTGACGCCCATCGAGCTGAGGTCCCTCAGGATGCCGGCGGCGACGTCGGCGTTCTGGATCATGCTCTCGGTGATCTCGAGCTCCAGCGTGCGCGGATCGATACGCGTGTCTTCGATCGCCCGGCCCACGGTGCGGATCAGGCTCGGATCGT
>Ga0214473_10010601_pt1 | contig 10824 bp, 9 predicted proteins | sample RVTome_7_FD_203509 | JGI IMG/M metagenome (GOLD analysis project Ga0214473, IMG submission 203509) | Soil microbial communities from uranium-contaminated site in the Upper Colorado River Basin, Wyoming, United States - RVT98D197 | ecosystem: Environmental > Terrestrial > Soil > Contaminated >... | reverse complement strand
ATTTTCTCGGCCGCTATCACAACATCGAATCACAGATGATCGCCTACAACGCGGAGTCTGCGCAGATTCGCACTTTCAAGAGCCAGATTCTGCTGACGCTATCCTTGTTCACCGTTTTGCTCCTGTTTGCCGCCACTTGGTCGGCGCTGCACATGGCGCAAGAGGTCACGGTGCCCATCCAGGCCCTGGCCAAAGCCACCCGCGAGATCGCCACCGGCAATTTCGCCACGCAGGTGCAGGTCGCGGCCCGGGACGAATTAGGCACGCTGGTGCGCTCATTCAACCAGATGACTACGCAGCTCGCCGCCAACCGCCAGCAGATTGAGGAATTCACGGGCAGCCTGCAGCAGGCGGTGCAGGAGATCGATCAGCGGCGCACATTGATTGAAACGGTTCTCGAGAACATTCCCACCGGCGTCTTGTCTCTCGACGCAGACGGAAGGATCGTGGGCATGAACCGAGCCGCCCGGCAGATCTTCGGCGACCATCTGCGCGAGGCGGAAACGCTGGGAAACCTGCTCGGTGATGATACCGCGCGCGACATCCAGCATTTGATGCGCCGTTCTTTGCGCTTGGGCGGCGCATCCAAAGAGCTGGAATTCCTGGTCAGCGGCCACGTCGTGCACGCGGCGGTGACTCTCAGCCCGCTGGGCCCCCGGCGCAGCAGCACCGGCTATGTATTGGTGATTGACGATCTGACCGAACTTTTGCGCGCGCAAAAGGCCGCGGCCTGGCAAGAAGTAGCGCAGCGCGTGGCGCATGAAATCAAGAATCCGCTGACGCCGATTCAGCTATCGGTGGAGCGATTGCTGCGCTATCTCAGCCGGGGCAGCGGCCCTTCCGACCCGCCGGAGTTGGTGCGGCTGGTCGGGGAATGTTCGGCGCTGATCGCACGCGAGGTTGGAACCCTCAAGACGCTGGTTTCCGAATTTTCCCACTTCGCGCGATTCCCGGTGGCCCGGCTGGCGCCTGCGGAACCCAACGGCATCGTTCGCCGGGCGCTGGATGCATTTCAGGGAAGGCTGGATGACGTTAAAATTCACACTGATTTTGCGCCCGGCCTGCCGCTGGTCAAGGCGGACGCAGAATTACTGCAGCGGGTGATCGTCAACCTGATTGACAACGCCGCCGAGGCCATGGAGGGTTCATCCGCCAGGCATCTCCATCTGGGGACACGCTTCCGCGCCGAACACGATACGGTGGAGATTACGGTCTCCGACAGCGGTCACGGAATCTCTCCAGAAGACAAGGAAAAGCTCTTCCTGCCTTATTTTTCCACCAAGGATCGCGGCACCGGACTGGGCCTGGCCATCGCCTCCCGCATCGTTGCCGAGCACCACGGGCTGATGCGGGCCGAGGACAACGCGCCGGTGGGCACGCGATTCATCATCGAGCTTCCTGCCGCTGAAACGGCGCTGGCCCAGGAGGCCTAGCGCGGGCGCCAACATGGCTCATTCCATCCTCATTGTGGACGACGAGGCAGGAATCCGCTCCTCGCTCACCTCCATCCTGGCCGAAGAAGGCTACGCGGTGGAAGCGGTGGCCAGCGGGGAAGACTGCCTGGCGCGCCTGGAGCGGGGGCCGGTGGACGTGGTGCTGCTGGACGTGTGGCTGCCCAAATTAGATGGCCTGCAAACGCTGGAGCGCATGCGCCAGCATGGGCGCCTGCCCATGGTGGTCATGATCTCGGGCCACGCCAGCATCGAAACCGCCGTGCGCGCCACCAAGCTGGGGGCGTTCGATTTTGTGGAGAAGCCTTTGTCGCTCGAAATCACCACCCGGGCCGTGAAGAAGGCGCTGGAGTTTCTGCGTCTGGAAGAGGAAAACCGGCGGCTGCGCGAGGAGCTGGGCGGGCGCTACCACGTGATTGGGGAGAGCGTCCCGATGAAGGCCTTGCGCCAGCAGATCGCGCTGGCCGCACCGACCAACGGCCGGGTGCTGATCTATGGAGAAAGCGGCACCGGCAAGGAACTGGTGGCGCGCGCCTTGCATGCCGCCAGCCAGCGCAGCGGCGAGCCCTTTGTGGAGGTGAACTGCGCCGCCATCCCCGAAGAGCTGATCGAGTCGGAACTGTTCGGACACGTCAAGGGCAGCTTCACCGGGGCCAGCGACAACAAGGTGGGCAAGTTCCAGAAAGCCGATAACGGCACGCTGTTCCTGGATGAAGTGGGGGACATGAGCTTGCGTACCCAAGCCAAGGTTTTGCGCACGCTCGAAGAGCAGCGCATCGAGCCGGTCGGCTCCAATCAGGCCTCGCGCGTGAACGTGCGCGTGCTGGCCGCGACCAACAAAAAACTCGACGAGCAGATTGCGCGATCGCTCTTCCGCGAGGACCTCTTTTACCGGCTGAACGTCATTCCCTTCTACGTGCCGGCGCTGCGCGAACGCGCCGAGGATATCCCCATCTTGGCGCGGTACTTCGTGGCTGAGTTCAGCGCCGCCTACGGACGCAAGTCCAAAGAACTGAGCGATGCCACCGTCGCTGCGCTGATGCGTTACCCCTGGCCGGGGAACGTGCGCGAGCTGCGCAACCTGATCGAGCGGCTGGTCATCATCTGCCCGCAGGCCCGCATCGAGCCGCACCACCTGCCCCCGGAGCTGTTTCGCGGCGTCCCGGGCCTCCCTTCTCCTCCCTACGCCACACTGCAACAGGCCCGCAGCGCCTACGAGCGCGAGTTCATCCTCCACAAACTCAAGGAGAACCAGTGGAACATGACTCGCACCGCAGGCGCCTTGGGCCTGGAACGGAGCCACCTGTACCGCAAGATGAAATCGCTGGGAATTTCCGCGGAGGAGTGAGGCCTCACTCCCCGCCCGTCTGTTCGAGCTCGCGCCGCCAGTCGAGTTGCCGCACGCGCTGTGGGTCTTCCCGCCAATCGCGCTCGACCTTGACTCGCAGTTCAAGATACACCTTGACCCCGAAGAAGGCCTCGAGTTCCTTGCGGGCCGCGGTGCCGATCTCCTTGAGCTGGGCGCCGCCGCGGCCGATCAGGATGCCCTTTTGGGATTCCCGCTCGATCTGGATGGTGGCCAGGATACGGATCAGGTCTTTCTTGTCTTCGAACGACTCGATGCGCACAGCTACCGCGTGCGGAACTTCGTGCCAGGTGGCGGCCATGGCCTTTTCGCGCACGATCTCCGCAGCCAGGAAACGCTCGGGCTGGTCCGTGAACTGATCTTGCGGGAAGTGTGGCTCTGCTTCCGGCAGATACGCCAGGAATCGTTCCAACACCCTTTCCACTCCGTCACCCGAAAGCGCCGAGACAGGAATCATCTCCGTGAATGCGGCCCGCCGTGAACAATTCTCCAGCAGGGGCAGCAAAGCAGGCTTGGCGATGCGGTCGATCTTGTTTAGCAGCAGGATCGTAGGCCCGGCAAATCGAGCGGCCCGTTCAAAGACCAAGCGATCGGCGGGAGTCAGGCCCTGGCTGGCGTCTATCATCACGGCCAGCACGTCAATTCCCTCCAGCGCCTGCTTGATTTCTGCGTTCATCTGCCGCCCCAGCGCTGTTCGGTCGCGGTGAATCCCTGGAGTGTCAATCAGCACCAGTTGAGCGTCCGGGCGATTCACAATTCCCAGGATGCGGGTGCGCGTAGTTTGCGGACGCGACGTGACGATGGAGACCTTGTGGCCGACCAGGCGATTGGTCAAAGTGGACTTGCCCACATTCGGACGCCCGAGAATGGCCACGAAACCGGAGCGAAAGGAGGAAGCCATCTGAGATGAGATGCTCGCCCTTTCATTCTAACTCCTCAGACTCCTGCGACCAATCATTACTGGACGAGAGATACGGGTGACAGCCGATTGCAACTGAGCGTCACCCTCTAGAATTTGTGGGCCTTCAATTCGCACAATTGGCTAGACTAATCCTGTTCGACTGGGGGAACCATGGATGAACTGGACGCGGCAATCGATGCCGCACTCCAATCAGACGATTCGATTCCAAGAGAAACGGTCCGTGAGTGGATTCGAACGGCACAGACTGTCGAGAGCCTTGCGTGCCTGTATCGACTGACCAATGAGGCTTGGAATCGAATCCAACCGCGGCTCGACCCTGATGAAACTCGCTTCCTTATCCGCCGGTACCTGCTGCTGTGCATTCGCATGGATCCTCAGCACAGCATAGCACTGCCGCGGTACGAAGCCGCTGCCGTGCTTGAAAGTTGGTTTGACCATCTCGCGAGCATGGCGGGCGCCCGAAAGACTCTCCAAGAAGTTACCACTGCGGTAACAGACTTTTTCTTGAGTGGCGACGAACAAATCCGTCTAGCAATCGAGACTGGGTTTCTGGAACACGTACTAGAGCAGCCTAGTTTGAGACCCTTCTTCTCGCACTGGGCCCAAGACAAGCGGCTCCAGGGTGCGTGGCAGCGGTCCCTGGCTTGGGGCGAAGCACATCCCAACCAAATGAAGCGCCTGCGCGAGCAACTCCTCTCACTCGAAAAGTAGCTCACGCTGTCCCTGACCCATTGGCCGTCCTGCCCGGCCCACACCTCCCCCGTGTTACACTTCCCCGCCCCGCGAACTGCTGCGGAAACCGTCTTAGGCCAGGAGCTCTCATGCCCAGTACCCCCCACATCGAAACGCACTTCACCGCCAGCGCCAGTGTGCGTGATGTGGTCATCGGCATGGCCGATGGCCTGACGGTCCCGTTCGCCCTGGCCGCCGGAATCACCGGCGCGGTCCTCACCAGCGCGCAGGCCACAGCTCTCGTGGTGACCGCCGGCTTGGCCGAAATCGCGGCCGGTTCCATCGCCATGGGACTCGGCGGCTATCTGGCCGCCAAGACGGACGCGGAACACTACGCCTCCGAGCGCCAGCGCGAAATCCGCGAGACCGTGGAACTGCCCGCGGTGGAGGCCGAAGAAGTAGCCAAGATATTTCGCGAATACGGGCTCACGGAAGCGCAGATGACCCCGGTGGTCAACGCCATCTGCGGCGATCCCCAGCGCTGGGTGGACTTCATGATGAGATTCGAGCTGGGACTGGAACCGCCGGATCCGCGGCGCGCCAGCCGCAGCGCAATTACCATCGGTGCGGCCTACATCGTGGGCGGATTGATCCCTCTGGCGCCTTATATGCTCCTGCCCGACGTCACCCTGGCGTTGCGTTACTCCGCCGTGATAACGGCTGCGGCGCTTGCCGTCTTCGGTTACGTGAAGGGCCGTTTCACCGGCATCTCTCCCTGGAAGGGCGCCCTGCAGACGGTGCTCACCGGCGGCTTGGCCGCTTCGGCCGCGTTTGCGCTGGTGAAACTGATCGAATAAACAGGCTAAACCCGCCGGCGCCCGCGCGCTCAGGAAGCCGGGGCCACGGCCGCCCCGCGGCGCACGCGAAGACGCAGCACCTTGCGCTGATTAGCCTCCACCACCTCGAAGCGCAAGCCGTGGTAATCCAGCCGCTCGCCGGGCCCGGGCACATGGCCGGCGATGCGGTTCAACAGGCCGGCAACCGTGGTGGCGGTCGCTGCCGCCGCATCCCGCGCAAATTCCACGCCCAAGAGTTCCTGTAGCTTCTCGACGGACACGCTGCCGCGCAGGGTCAGGCTCCCGTCGCTCTCGCGAACCACGTCCGGGGGAGTGCGCGTCTCGTCTTGCATCAGCTCACCGACAATCTCCTCCACCAAATCCTCGATGGTAACCACGCCGGCCACCAATCCGTGCTCGTCCACCACGATGGCCATGGGCTGATTGCGCCGCCGCATCTCGCGCAGCAACTCCGAACCGAGCTTGGTCTCCGGGACAAACAGCGCCGGCCTCGCCAGCTCGCCGACCGTCCGCCGCCGCGCCTCCTCCTCGGAAATTCGCAACAGGTCCTGCGCGTCGGCAATGCCCACGACGTCATCGAGCGCCTGGTGGTACACAACTACGCGAGTGAATTTGGTCTCGATCAGCAGGCGTCGCATCTGTTCGAGAGTGGCCGTATCGGCAATGGCCACGATTTCCGGGCGTGGCGTCATCAGAGTCAAAACCCGCTTGTCGCTGAATTCCACCACCTGCTCGATCAACTCGGCCTCATCCTGCGCCAGGATTCCTTCCTCCTGCGCCGCCTCCACCAGGGCCTCGATGCCGTCTGCCTGCCCCTCCGAGCCGGCCGGCCTCTCGTCCTCGGAAATATGCGCAAAGGAGATGGCCATCTCCAGCAATGCACGAAATGGCCAGGTCAGCGCCAGCGCCACGCGCAAGGTCGGCGTCAGCAGCCACACCCAGCGCGCCCGGGTGCGTCCCAGCAAAAAAGCCGGTATCAACTGGCCAAACAAAAGCACCTCGACCAGGAGATAGACGCCGATTTCGATCGTGGCGTCGAGTACTCTGGGAACAAACAGTAGCACTCCGTGTGCGGTCTGCACTGCGACAATGGCCAGCACCAGGTTGGCCAGGATGGAAAATCCCAGCGCCGCCTGCCTCCGCTCCAGTTTGATGCGCGGCTCGATGTCGGATTCAAAATTTTCGAGGTGTGCGCGTACCCGCCCCGTGCTCACCCGGCCCAGGTGGCGATACACGCGGTCCAGATAAGCAAAGACTGTCAGGATCATGCACAGCCCGAGTACGCCGAGCGTGTAGGCCAAAATCGTCATTGTGGAAGCAACCCCAGGCGGCGGCGCAGCGTAGTCTCCAGCCTTGCCATCTGGCCCCGGTCAGCGTCGTGATCGTAGCCGGCCAGATGAATCATGCCGTGCAACACCAGTATGCGCAGTTCCTCAGGCAGGGAACGGGAATCTCGGCGCGCATTCCGCCTGGCGGTCTCCGGAGAAATGGCGATGTCGCCGACGTAGCGGCTTCCGGCGGCTTGCGGCCGGCGCTTGGCGCGCCTGGCTCGGCTCGCGCCAGCAACCTGCGCCTGCGCGGGAAACGACAAGACATCGGTAGTCCCGCGCTTCCTGCGATATGTCCAATTCAGCCGTGCCATCGCCGCATCGCTCACCAACTGCACGGCGACGCCGTGCGCCGGGAATCGCAGCTCCAATCGCACTCGTTCCAGGAATCGGGCCAAGGGCCCGATAGCTACGGGAACGCGGCGCTGCCGGTTCAACACCATATCCGATTGCCGGACTTCATTCGGGCCGGTCCCGATTGTCGCCCGAGCCCTCGTCTGCGGCAGCCGGCGGAGCGGACCGTGGGTTCGGCGGAGCGCCGTACTCGTCGTACGCTTTGATAATCTGCTGCACGAGATTGTGGCGAACCACATCCCGCTCGTTGAAATAGACGAAGGCGATGCCGCCGATCTTGCCGACGACCTCCACGGCCTCGACCAGACCGGAGCGCCGCCCGGAGGGCAGATCGATCTGCGTAATGTCTCCGGTGATCACAGCTTTGGAGTTGAATCCCAGCCGGGTCAGAAACATTTTCATCTGCTCGCTGGTCGTATTCTGCGCCTCATCCAGAATGACGAAAGAGTCGTTCAGCGTGCGGCCGCGCATGAACGCCAGCGGCGCCACCTCGATAATTCCCTTTTCCAGGTAACGATCGAGCTTATCGGCATCCAGCAGATCGTAGATGGCGTCGTACAGCGGGCGCATGTAAGGGTCGATCTTTTGCTGCAAAGTCCCGGGAAGAAAACCCAGACGCTCCCCGGCTTCCACCGCGGGGCGCGCCAGGATGATCCGGTTTACCTGCTTGGCCAGCAGCGCGGAAACCGCCATGGCCACCGCCAGGTAGGTCTTGCCCGTTCCCCCCGGACCGATGGCGAACACCATGTCGTTCTGTTCGATCTCCTCCATGTAACGGCGCTGGTTGGGGCTCTTGGGAGTGACCAGTTTCTTTCCAAAGTGCCGGGGTTTGGCCGGCTGTCCCGGATCGAGGATGCTTCGGAGGCTGGTGCTGGAATCTTCAGTAGCCACGCGCAACAGGTCCTTCACTGCACCGTTGTCCATGCGCCGGCCTTCCCGCACCAGGTCGTTGTACTGGCCGAGGATGCGCACGGCCCGGTCCACCTGGGCGGGCTCGCCCTCGATGGCCAGCTCGTTATCGCGAAGATAAGTGGTGACTTTCAGGGCCGATTCGAGTAGTTTCAGGTTTTCGTCGAGCGTGCCAAAGAGGCTTTCCACCTGGCCGGCAATCTGTACGGTGCGTTTCATGGAGAGAGCGTCGGCCTGCACGACCGCCGCTGGGTGTCTCACTCCCAACTTGCCAGTTCAGCCTATCGAAACACCGTGGCGCGGTCAAGCAAGCCGGCCTGTGGGTAGTCAGTCAGATTCCGAGTAGGCCGTGATCTAGGCGCTGACGCAAGAGGCATCGTTCATGGCTGCGAACGAAGTCAGCTCAGCCCAAACAAGATTTGGCCGTCGCGTGGCATCGTTGAAGCCACGCCGACATGCGGAGGAGAGACCATGAAGAACCGCAAGCATATCTTGCTCACATTCGGACTCATCGTGTTTGCTCTGACCGGTGTAGCGAGAGCCGCGGGGGCTGCAGGCGAGCAAAGTCCCGCAGTCTCGGAAGCGCTAGAGCAGGAAGCCGTGTCGCTGCTCAGTGAATACCTTCGGGTGGACACCACCAACCCCTCCGGAAACGAGCTCAAGGCAGCCGAATTCTTCAAGGCCATCTTCGATCGGGAAGGGATTGAGGCGCGCATCCTGGAATCGGCTCCGGGACGAGGAAATATCTATGCGCGCCTGAAGGGGGATGGCTCGAAGAAGGCCGTCGTCCTCATGAACCACATGGACGTCGTCCCGGCAGACAATCGGTATTGGTCGGTGGACCCCTTCGCCGGCGTGATTAAGGATGGCTACGTGTGGGGCCGCGGGGCCCTGGACATGAAGGGAATGGGGATCGTGGAGCTAATGGCCATGCTGGCCCTGAAGCGCCAGGGAATCCCCCTGAAGGCAGATGTCATTTTCCTGGGGGTGGCCGACGAGGAGGCGGGAGGTGCCATGGGCGCGGGGTTCATGGTCAAGGAGCAATTCGACCTCCTGAAGGACGCGGGCACCGTTCTGAATGAGTATAACTTCATCGCCGTGGGCGACGATGGCAGAGCCCGCTACTACGGCGTGGAAGCCTCCCAGAAGACCCCCTTCTGGCTAAAGCTGACCGCCACGGGCACCCCCGGCCATGGCTCGACGCCCCGGCCCGACTCCGCGGTGAACAAGCTGATCCAGGCCCTGGCCCGGATTGTCAGTTATCAGACACCGCTGAAGGTAGAACCGGAGGTCCAGCGGTTCTATGCGGACACCGCCGATCTCGAGCCCTCGCCCGAGCGAAGGCAACGGTTGAGGGATCTGAGGGCATCCCTTCAGAACCCCGCCTTCGCCGCTGAGTTCACCAAGAACCTCAGGGCAAACGCCGAAGTCAGGAACACCATCTCCGTCACCATGCTGGAGGGTTCGAACAAGGTCAACGTGATCCCACCTGAGGTCTCCGCCCAGCTTGATGTCAGGCTCCTCCCAAGCGAGAGTCCCCAACGGTTCCTCGAGGAGCTGCGGAAAGTCATTGCGGACGACTCCATCAAGGTCGAGCCCGTGCTGTCCTTTCCCGCGAGCACTTCGCCGACCGATTCCGAGTTCTTTAGGGTTCTCACAGAGGTTGCGAACACGTTCGATCCCGGAACCAAAGTGACGACACCGCTCCTGGTACCGTTCACCGATTGCCATTACTTCCGGGAGAAAGGAATTCCCTGCTACGGCTTCATGCCCTTCAGGCTGACGGACCAGGAAGCCGCCCTCCTCCATGGTAACGACGAGCGGCTCTCGGTGGAAAACGTGAAGTTCGGCACCCGGTTTATGTACGAAATCGTGCGGAAGATGGCTGCGGAGTAAGCGACGCCTAACTCGCGCAAGATCGCGGACGCCCAAACCGCGCCGCTTCTCACTCAAACATTTCAACCCCGCCAGGGGGATACGATGTGACCAGGCTCTCCCAATGCTGCATCTCGTTTGACAAACTTGGGTACCTCGGCTACCGTACTTCATCCACTCTAAACCAGACAGGAGTTGGGGATGGCTCAGGGAACAGCTACCAAGGTCAAGAAACGCAAGAAATCGGTTCTAAAGCGCGCGGCGCAATCGATTCAGCGCGCGGCCCTCAACCGCGCCCATCGCACCCGCGTGCGTTCGTCCATGAGGTCGCTGCGCGGCGCCCTCCTCACCGGCGATGCTGCCGCCGCAGGTGCCCTGCTTCGCCCGACGCTTTCCGCCATCGATCGCGCCGTCACCAAGGGCGTGCTGAACAGAAACTCCGCCAATCGCTACAAGTCTCGCCTCTCCGTGGCCTGCAACGCGTTGAGCCGGGCACCGAAGGCGTAGCTTTCAACGTCCCCACAATCCTTCGGCTATGGCCAGACCGGCCGGAGACGCCGTGGTTTCAGGCGCTCGGTGCCGCCGATTCCCTGCTGCCGGCAAGCTGGGCGACCAAAAACTCCATCACTGCGCGCTCATCTCTCGTGCCCGACTTGAGGCGGCTATCGGCCTCATAGAGAGCCCTTAAGCCTCTCACGAGCTGGCGGCGCGGGATTTTCTGCGCCTGCCGCAGGGCCATCTCCGCGGCCTCCCGGCGCATGCCCAATCGTCCCGCAGCCTGTCCTGCGTACGTTCCCGGTCCGAGATCCTTCGCTTCGAGCAGCTTGCGAAACATCCAAGCCATCGCGCCCACCAACGCCGGAGGCTCTTCCCCATCCCGAAGCAATTGGTCCAGGAACTTGAGTGCTCGATCCAGTTGGCCCGTGGCCAGCACGTCCGCCAGTTCCCACACCGAATATCTCTTCTCCGCGACCACCAACGCCTCGACATCGGCACGGCGGATTCTCTGATCCATCCCGGCATAAGTGACCAACTTGGCGAGCTCCGTACGAACGGCAGCCAGGTCACCGTTGCACAGATCGGCCAATTC
>Ga0214473_10010600_pt1 | contig 10826 bp, 8 predicted proteins | sample RVTome_7_FD_203509 | JGI IMG/M metagenome (GOLD analysis project Ga0214473, IMG submission 203509) | Soil microbial communities from uranium-contaminated site in the Upper Colorado River Basin, Wyoming, United States - RVT98D197 | ecosystem: Environmental > Terrestrial > Soil > Contaminated >... | reverse complement strand
AATCAGGGAGGTCGAGCCTGCGTTACGCTTCATCAACGATGACCGGGCATGTTCCTGCACATCCACAAGGTTCGCTATTGCTGGCATTGGCCTTCATACCGAAGATTGTTGAACTGAGAAAGGATCGGGTTCGCCGACATTGCCGATTTCAACTTCTTCCCCCGTCTTCCCCCGCCTTCGGCTAGACCTGGGAGAGTGGGAGAGAGCGGACAAAAAGGTGGAAGGGGCGATCTCTACCCTTCTGATCCCGTCAGCCCCACTGACCGGATTCCCATCCGGAGCGTCCCCGTGCCGTTATGGCTTGTCATGGGGGAAATGTTGAAGTATCGCAGCGGCTCACCGCAGAAGGCTCAGACCCGCCTGCTCGGCTTCAGCTGGCGTTCCGCCTTCGATCACGACGACAACAACCCGCACAGGCGTGCGCGAGACCCGTCCGCCGAGATACCAGGCGATCCTCTGCTCACCGGGTCCGCTGAGCGATCCTGCCGACATCTGGATGAGGTCCGAGCCCGGCACTCGGAGCTGCTCGACGAGCCATCGGCTTACCTCCGGCCTCAGGACTTGAGACGACGATACGGCCGACGGCAGAGCCTCCCAGCTTCCGTCCGGTTGACGGTACGCCTGGACCAGCTGCGGTGCTGGGAGCAGGCCGTCGTTGAACAGGGTAGCGAACGCCCGGGCCATTTGCAGCGGCGACACAACCAGTTCGCCCTGTCCCATCGCAGCCAGCCGGATCTCCGCAGCCGTCTCGGGAGTAGGCGGAGGCGTGCTCAAGGGCGATGCCAGCCGGATCGGAGGTGTCTGATCCAGGCCAAATGCAGAGATCATTTCCGCCAGGGCTGAGCCGCCTAGCCGCACCCCCAGTTCGGCGGCCGGTGACGGGCAGCCTGCCCGCAACGCGGCGCCCAACGTGGGGGTAGACGCCTGGTTTATGGAACCGGCGCACCCCAATTCGTGACCGTCGATCGTTACCGGCTCCCCGATGTTTGTGATGAACTCCTGAGGATCCACAAGCCCCAGCATGTCCGCCCACGCGGCGATGAACGGCGCGAGCGAGGTCCCAGGTTGGTACTGCCCTTGAGTCGCCCGATTGAGAAGCGGCGCATCGGTCCTCGCCATCAGGTCCGGCCACGTCTCGTCGAGTCGATTGGGATCGAAGCTCGGAGATGATGCGAGAGCTCGAATGGCTCCACTGCGCGGCTCGAGCACGATCACTGCCCCTACTCTCTCAGCCAACGCAGCCGCCGCAGCTTGTTGCAGACCGAGGTTCAGGGTCAGCTGCACGTCGAGACCATCGAGAGGCACTCCTGAAGACAGCTTGTACCAAGCAGCTTCGATCGGATCATGCCCTTCCTCGCCACGCAGGATCCCGTCCATTGAGGCCTCCACCCCATTCTGGCCATAGCTTGGCGAGTCATAGCCAGTCACTGGCGCGGAAGCCGCCGATGGATACGTGCGGGTATACGTTCCACGCTCGCCTTGGCTCCATGCCAGGGGCATGTTCAATGTGTCCAGGATCGCCCCCCGCCTGGCGAAGCGCTCCGCCAGGCTGCGGCGTGGATTGTCCGTACGCGCGACGAGCAACGGGGCCCGGTATACGCTCCACCATCCGACCACCAGGGCCAGGCCAAACCCCATCGCAACCGAGGTCGCCTGCACCCGAATCAGCGGGCGCGATATCGTCCGGCCCGATCCATCTCCCTCAGAAAGCAGGAGTAGCAGACCCAACGCGATGAAACTGGTCATCAGCGACGAGCCTCCATAAGATACGAACGGGAGCGTGACGCCGGTGAGAGGCAGCATGCGTGTGACGCCCGCCATGATCAAGAAGGCCTGAAGCCCGAAGGCTACAGAAAGGCCGGCGGCAAGCATCGCCCCGTACCGATCGCGTGACCGAAGGGCCACCCGCAGGCCTCGCGTCGTCAGAAGCAGGACCACGGCAATGATCGCCAACGCGCCCGCCAACCCCCACTCCTCGGACACGGCGGCCAAGATGAAATCCGAGTGGGCGATCGGGACCACACCAGGTGAGCCAGCCCCGGGACCCTGACCGAAGATCCCCCCGGAGGCGATAGCGATCAATGACTGGACGATTTGGTATGAGCCTCCCGTCGGATCGGCCCAGGGGTTCAGCCATGCCTGGATCCTAACTCGAACGATGTCGAATGCCCTGTACCCGATGATCGAGGCCCCGACCGCCGCCAGCGCCGCAATTCCTAGCACCTCCCATCTCCCCGAGGCGAGGTAGAGCAGGACCGCCAGGAGCATGAGAAAGAGGGTCCCCGTGCCCAGGTCGTGTTGGACCGCCAACAGGGCAACTGAGAGCACCCACACCAGAACGAGGGGGGCCAGCAACGGCATCAGGCTGGAAAGGCTCTTCTTGGGTTCTAGCACAGTCCGATCGGCCAGGTAGGAGGCCAGGTAGGCGATCAGCAGAAGCCGAAGAGGCTCGGAAGGCTGAAAGTACAGCCCGCAGCAGCCGAGCCAGAGCCTGGGCTCGCTGCCGGAAGGGTTGGTTCCGAAGATCAGCGTCAATCCAACCAGCATGATCCCGGCGAGCAGCCATAGGTACCGGTAGCGGCGCAGCCAGCGCAAGTCTTGTGGGGAGCGCAGGAGTTCAATCAAGGCAACGCAGGAAACCAGGAACCAGCCTGTCTGCCGGGCGCCGAATGCAGGAGTCAACCGCCAGACAAGGAGCATTCCCCACCCGGTCAGCAGCATTGCACATGGGAGCAGGAAAGGATCTCGCTGGGGGCGAGTTCGGCGCAGGACGCGTCGAATGATCCACGCGCATGTGGCCCAGATCGGGAGCACCGCCAAGTGCTGCCACCGGTTCAGGGCGTCCGGCCATTCGCCGGACTGCGCCGCCGGAGCGATCAGGATCGCAAGTGCACTGGCGAACAGGAACACGAACGCGAGGCGCAGCAACAAGGCCTCGCGTCGATCATTGTCTGGTTTCTCGTCATCCAAGATGCCGGTCAACCAGGACGGAGAGCTTCCGCCGGGTTTCATCCGGTACCAACTCCGGTTGAGTGATCTGAGCACTTTTCAAGGCCTCGCCACACTCACATTCGCGTGGGACGGCCAGGCGATGCACAAGATCCTTGATCGCTTTCTGCGCCAGCTTCGTGTTCCCCTGCAAGATGCGGATGACCATTTCAACGGTGACCGGCTCCTGGGATACGTGCCAGACATCGTAATCCGTGACGTGGGCCATGACCGCGTAACACATCTCTGCCTCGCGGGCCAGGAACGCCTCCGGCGATGCAGTCATCCCAATGATCGACATTCCCCAACTTCGATATGTATTCGATTCAGCACGAGTCGAGAAACGCGGTCCTTCGATGGTGATGAATGCCCCTCCCTGATGCACATTCCCGCCACTCGAAGAGACACTGGCGGCCAGCCAAGACGACAGGTCGGGACAGAATGGATCGGCAACGCTGATGTGAGCCACGAGCCCGTCACCGAAATACGAGCGTGCTCGAAGGTGAGTGTTGTCATACAGCTGATCCGGGACGACAATATCGCCGGGCGCGAAGTCCTCTCGCAGCGAGCCACATGCGCTAACGGACAGTACGCGCTCGACTCCGAGCATCTTGAACGCGTAGATGTTGGCCCGGTAGTTGACCTCGGTCGGTGTGAGGACGTGGCCAACTCCGTGACGGGCGAGGAAGGCCACCCACTCCCCATCTAGGTCCCCGACAAAGACATCCGAGCTCGGCTTGCCAAACGGGGTGTCCAGCTCCAGGCGCTCAACGCGCGAGAGACCGTCCATGCTGTACAACCCTGAGCCCCCGATCACTCCCAATACCGGTTTGTGGTCCATGTCCTGCCCATCGTCTTCGGCCGCGAGGCAATCCTAGCACAGCCCCCAGGCGTTGTCAGTCGTCGGCGGGTTCGCCTTCCTCGACCGGGGATGACCGTTCTTCCCCCGCCGGAGGAGGGGCCGACTGAGCCGACCCGGGCTGCAATCGAAAGACCACCCGGCCGAGGCCAAGCCTATCCCCGTACGTCACGACGATCGGCTCATTGACACGGATCTCGTTCACGCTCGAACCGTTGCGCGAACCAAGGTCCTCGAACCACCATTGGCCTGAATAAAAAGACAATCGTCCATGGTGAGCAGAGATTGTCTTGTCTTTTACTCGGATCGTGCTGTCCGCAGCCCTGCCCAATAGGTTCACTTCGACCAGCGAGAAGACCGCCGCGGGAGTCGGTCCCTCCGTTTCTTCCAGGTGAGCTGCTGGGGCATGTGCTCTGGGACTGACCGCCGCTCGGAAGTCCTTCAAGAGGTAATATGCCAGCAGCCCGAGGAAGGCATAGAGCGAAAGAACCACAAGCAGGCGGAGGCCGAGCAGGACAACTGCCGGAGTCATTCGAACATCTCGTCGGACTCGTCAGCCTCGAACGAATCCCGCGTTCGCGACGGCCGCGCGTCTGGTGGGTACACGAAAGTCGAGGTCGAGTCCGATGACACCCCGGAGTCCTCACCGTAGACCATTCGGACAGCCCCGATGGCGACGACATCTCCCGGCTGGAGGATGTGTTGGCTGATCGGTCGGCCGTTGACCTTAGTCCCGCTCATCGAGCCGAGATCGAAGATCACAAATCTCCCTTCTCGAGCTCGGATTTGAGCATGCAGTCTGGATGCGTGCGCGTCCTGGATGACGAGATGATTGTCGGATCTTCGGCCGATGTTCAGCACGGCCTGTTCTAGCGCAATGTGCCTCCGCCCGTCGATGATCAGGAATGCCCCGGGCGGGATCGACGCCTCGAGGCTGACCTCATCCCTCATCATTGCTTGGGTCGACTCGAGCGCTTTCCCACTATGCCAGGCGACGATCTGCAGCTCTTGCGTGCGCAGGGCCGGATCCCCCGCCAGCGTGATGGTCGGTTCGTGATCCAGCAGGAAACCATTCTCCCTGGCAGCTGTCAGGATGCCCTGGGCCAGATCTCTCGTGATATCCGGGGCTTGTTCAAGCAGGCGCTCGGCCCGGCCGGCTTCGAGTGTGATCGCGTAGCAGTCGGGGGCGAAGGCATTCCCCAGCTCGTCCAGACGCAGGTGGTCTTCCATGGTTCGGGTGAGGTCTGCGGCGACAGCCGTGGCCGACACATCCGCTCCGAGGAGCCTCGTCAGGGAGTCCTCGACAAGCCTCTCGAGCTGGCGTTCAAGTCGCTTGAGTCGCTCATTCATGGCCGAGCGTTCATTTGGAGGTCGATCGTGCCAGGGGGACGAGGACGTCCGATCCTGGAGCCAGCGCGATGGCTTCCAGCCCCAACCCGTGCCTCAGACTGCAGCCGACCATCCACGCTGATCCGGGATCCAAGCTTCGTCTCGGGTCGTGAAGGGAGACCCGGCCGGCATCCAGGTCTCAGCGGGGCATGATCGGCGCTCCGGACGACCGTCAATCATCTTTGTTGGAGTCGGGCGGCTCTTTTTCTGGGAAGGAAAACTGCTCCGTCGCGTGGTCGTGCGGGCGAGTTTCTTTTCCGATGAACTTGCGAAGATCGAGCGGCGTGATCTGGTTGATGTCCTCAGGGGTTCCAAACGGCGGCGAGTAAGGCGGGGTGACGTCGGGCGGTCCACCGGAATCCTCGCCGTAAATCAGTGGGACCCCAGCAATCGAAATCACGTCTCCCGGACGCAGGATATGCTGATGGATCGGCCGGCCGTTAACCTGGGTCCCGGCCGTCGATTCGAGGTCATAAATGACGTAGCGGCCGTTTCGCACTCTCAACTGGGCGTGTTTGCGCGATACGTGCGAGTCCGAAAGCACCAGCTGGTTATCCAGACGGCGCCCTATGCTGACGATCGGCTTATCCAGAGGGAAGTGGCGCTTGCCCTCCACGATCAAGAACGCTCCGCTCGGCAACTGATCCTCGCTCTCGGCCTGGACCGGCTTGGAGTCGGGGCTCAATGAAAGCACGTTGCTGCTGTGCCAGGCGATCAGTCGAACCTCGGAGTCGGGCAGAGTAGGATCGGTGGCGAGCGTGATGTGCGGCTCGCGGATCAACGTGTAGCCCCCGTCGGAGAGGATCCGTTCGAACCCCTTCGACAGGTCGCTCTGGACGCGCGGCGCAGCCAGCAGAAGCTCATCCACATTCTGCGGATGCATGCTGAGGGTGTACTGATCAGGAGCATAGGCCTTTCCCGAATCATCCCTGCGAGTGGTGTTCGACACTTCGCGCACAAGCTGATCCGCCAGGTCGGCCGCCGGGACTTTTCCACCCAGTGGCTTGGCCAGGGATTCTTCGAGAAAAGCCTCCAGCTCCTTGATCATTTCCGTGAGCTTGTCCATTGGTATCAGGTTGATTATACGCTTTCAGCGCCGGACGACAAGTAGCGCATTGTTCATCCCCCGGCAGCCGCCGCCGCTGGTCCTGTCCCGATTTCGATCGACGCTCAGGCCCGTTTCCCGTATACTGGGTGTGATGGGCTTATCATCAAGTTGGAACACGACTCCGGTTCGTGTAGGTTTCATGCTAGCAACTCGCCCCCACAATTCGGGCCTGATGGGCTTTTTGGGGAGCCAAACTGGACAGGCCTTGCCCGGTTAAGGGACCTGGGTTGTCCGCGACGAAGGCCCCTGGCTGCCGCGGGCGTCCTGAAGGGGACATGCTACCGCTGTTTGGCACGAGGTCGAAATGGTAGACAGACGCGCATTCAACAAGATCGGACCCGTGTTATGGGAAATCCCGGTCTCGTATCGCCATGACATGCGCGCCCCAGTGCGCTTGTTCGCCGACGACCGCCTCCTGGAAGCTGCTCTGGGCGACAAGTCGATGGAACAGGCCGTGAATGCTGCGACGCTGCCGGGACTGGTGGGTCACGTGAGCGTCATGCCCGATGTTCACCAGGGATACGGCTTCCCGATCGGCGGCGTTGCTGCAACTCGAACACCCGACGGGGTAATCTCCCCGGGAGCGATTGGATACGACATCAATTGCGGTGTTCGACTGCTCTCAAGTCGGATCTCCGAGGGGGAAGCACGCGAGCACATCTCGGATCTAGTGAACGCCCTCTATTCCAATTGCCCAAGCGGTGTAGGAGTCAAAGGCAGCCTCCGCCTCTCGACACAGGAGCTCGAGCGCGTATGCCGCGAAGGTGCCGGCTGGGCGCAGAAGCAGGGCCACGCCCGCGCCGAAGATCTCGAGTGCACTGAAGAGAGTGGCCGCATACCCGGGGCAGACGTCTCGAGTGTAAGTCCTCGCGCCTTAGAGAGAGGTCGTCCTCAACTTGGTACGCTCGGTGCGGGCAACCATTTCATCGAGGTCGATGTAGTCGACCAAGTTTTCCATCCGGAGGCCGCACGCGCCATGGGCCTGGAAGAAGACCACCTGGCGGTCCAGATCCACTGCGGTTCGCGCGGCTTCGGCCACCAGATTTGCACGGACTACGTGCGCGAGTTCCAGACGGCGGTGCAGCGCTACGCTATCCATCTTCCCGACCGTGAGCTGGTGTGCGCGCCGCTCGATACGCCCGAAGGGCGGCGTTATCTTGCAGCCATGGCCTGCGCCGCCAACTTTGCCTTTGCCAATCGCCAGATCCTGGCGGCGCACGTACGGCGCTCTTTCGAGGAAACGCTTGCCGGGCGCGTGCGCGACTCCGACCTACACCAGGTCTACGACATCGCCCACAATATGGGTAAGATCGAGGATCACCAGGTCGGAGGCGAGACCGTCCGGGTGTGTGTCCATCGAAAGGGCTCGACCCGCGCCTTTGGACCGGGGTTCGAAGGGCTTCCCGCCGTCTATCGACGGCTCGGTCAGCCGGTGCTCGTTCCGGGGAGCATGGGCACCGCCTCGTGGGTTCTCCTCGGCACCGAGGGGAGTATGCAACAGTCGTTCGGATCGACCTGTCACGGGGCCGGGCGAGTCATGAGCCGCAAGCAGGCCAAGCGATCTATACGCGGCGAAGAGCTGCGGCGGAAGCTCGAGCAGCAAGGGATCCACGTGCGCGCCGGCTCGATGGCCGGGCTGGCTGAGGAGGCGCCCCAGGCGTACAAGGACGTCGACGCTGTCGTCGAAGTCGTTACCCAGGCCGGCATCGCCGCCAAAGTCGCCCGTCTGCGGCCGCTGGCTGTGATCAAGGGGTAGAAACCCTGCCGCGATTCTCGCCCCTTACTCCTCATCAGACGGCACAGCCAAAGTGGGGAGCGGCGTCTAATCCGGCGGGAGAAGCCGGACGAACCGCCTCTTGCCCACACGCAGCACCGCGCTCTCGCCTACTTTAAGTATCAGATTCGGATCCTCCAGCGAGTCATCCCCGATGTGCACGCCGTGCTGGGCGATCAAGCGGCGCGCCTCGGTCTTGCTTCCCGCCAGGCCTGTGGCGACCAGCACCTCGGCTGCCGTCTGCTTGGAGCCGAGCCGGAATTCAGGCATCTCCTCCGGCTCCCCTTGTTCCTGGAAAACGGTTCGAAACGCGTCTTCAGCCGCCCCGGCTGAATCCTCGCCGTGGTAGATGCCGACGATCTCGTGGGCGAGACGCATCTTGAGGTCACGCGGGTGAAGGCTACCTGACTCCAGTTCGCCCTCGTAGCCTTCGATCTCGGTCGGTGACCAGCGCGTGACAAGGCGTGCGTACTGCCCCATCGCCGTGTCAGGAATACTCATTACCTTCCCGTACATGTCCTGCGGAGTCGCGTTCAACGCGATGTGGTTTCCCAGTGACTTGCTCATACGAATCACACCGTCGGTCCCAGGCAGGATGCCCATGATGATTCCAATATTCGGCGCCGCGCCGAGCGTTTCCATCAGTTTGCGGGCGGCGGTGATGATATTGAAGAGCTGATCCCTCCCGCCCACCTGCACGTCGGCCTTCAACTCATATGCGTCGTAGCCCTGCATGATTGCGTAGAACGTCTCATGCAGGTAGATCGGATCGTTCTCATCCCAGCGCTTTCTGAAAGTCTCGCGCGTCAGGAACTGCTGCACTGTGAAGTTCGAAGCCAACTGGATCAGGTCGCGAAATGTCAGCTTGGACAACCATGTATCGTTGTATTCAATCCGGGTCATCTCCCGGTCGAGGATCCGAAACGCCTGTTCGGCGTAGGACTCGGCGTTCAGCCTGGCTTCTTCCGGCGTCATCTGGGCGCGGACTTTGTCCTTGTCGGATGGATCCCCGATCAGGGACGTGAACCGCCCGATCACGAAGATCACCTCGTGACCTTGCTCCTGGAATTGTCGAAGCTTTCGCATAGGGATCGTGTGGCCGAGGTGTAGGTCCGAAGTCCGAGGATCGAAGCCGCAGTACACGCGCAATGCACGCCCGGATCGGCTCGCCTCCATCAGACGCTGCTGAAGTTCGGACTGCATCGCCTGTTTGAGCGAGCCGTCGCCGAATTCAGTACCCTGCATGAAGAGGGCAACCTGCTGGTCGATTGGAGATGCGTTCATCATCCATGATCCTGCGGTGACGTCAGGCAGAGGCCGATATCCTAGGAAACACCATCCTACTCGGAAATTCCCGTCCGGCGAGTGCAAATCCACTCGCCGTTGGATCCCACCGGTTGGCTGAGGCTGGCCCGGCGACAGATCAAGCCGCCCAGCCGCTCCCCGTGAGGATAGCCGACCTGAAGGGATCCCTGACCGACGCGCAGCTCTGACGATGTTCTGAACCCGAACCGAGCGCCTGGGCCACGGACGACGATCCGCCAGCTCGACCCGGAGGGGATCGCCCACAGCCCGTCGATATCCGCCCAGCCCAACGACAAGTTTCTTAGCGGACTCCGATAGCGTATGCCGGCGTCGGACACCTCGATGGCGGTCCGACGGTCAATCCAGTTCCCGAGGCTGATCCACAGGCTGGCCACCCCGAAGAACGACGCCAGCTCTGCGCTGAATGGCACAGGTCCCGTTCCGCGCAAGAGGCCAGCCAGAGCCAGAAGGGCGAAGCTGATGGCGGCTGCCCAGGCCAGCGCTTCACTTTGCCGGCTGGCCGAGGCCGGACGAAAAACCTCATCTGCCACCGGTTGCGATCGATTATCTGTTTCCAGGAAATCAGGTTCTGCGACCATCCGGCTGAATTGTACAAGGAATCCGCAGAGAGACCGTCGACGGATTGAAGGGGGAGCCAGCGGCAGGGGGGAGCGGGGAACGAGGCGCGGGGGATGAGATCAACCTGCGAGAATCCACATTCAACCAGCGTGGATACCCGAGATGGGTTCCTCAATCTGCTTCGGTCCGGGGGCTCCACGGTTGCCTCGAAATCGGGGCTGCACCCCGGAACCGTCGCCCACGGTTGAACGACCGAGCACGTGTAACGTATAATGGCGAGTTGGACGGGGAGTGAAACACGATGTCATCCGAAGGCCAGCAAGGAAGACCTTCCACGGGGAACAGCGGGATGCCGCCGACCGGCTCCGAGATACGCCGATCGTTCCTTGAATTCTTCGCCAAGCGCGGCCATACGATCGTGCCCTCGGCTCCGCTCGTACCGGCCGGCGATCCGACTCTGCTGTTCACCAACTCCGGGATGGTCCAGTTCAAGGACGTCTTCCTAGGAACGGGAAGTCGCCCATACACCCGCGCGGCAGACTCGCAGAAGTGCATGCGCGTTGCCGGAAAACACAATGACCTGGATGACGTCGGGCGCGACGACAGCCATCACACCTTCTTCGAAATGCTCGGGAACTGGTCGTTCGGCGACTACTACAAACGCGAGGCCATCGCCTGGGCGTGGGAACTTCTCACTCGGGTCTGGGGCCTGGCGCCCGAGACAATGTGGGCGACCTGTTTCGAAGACGAACAGGGTGTGATCCCCCGCGACGACGAAGCGGCTGAGATCTGGCGCGAGCAGCCCGGATTCAATCCGGAGCAGG
>Ga0214473_10010599_pt1 | contig 10826 bp, 13 predicted proteins | sample RVTome_7_FD_203509 | JGI IMG/M metagenome (GOLD analysis project Ga0214473, IMG submission 203509) | Soil microbial communities from uranium-contaminated site in the Upper Colorado River Basin, Wyoming, United States - RVT98D197 | ecosystem: Environmental > Terrestrial > Soil > Contaminated >... | reverse complement strand
GGTGGCGGTCGAGCGGGCAATACTCCTCGACCTCGATCCGCCGCTTTTCACCGGTGCGTGGCCTCCGCATCAGCCAGGGCAGGCCGAAGCGGAGAGACACCACCGCGAGCGTCACGACCACGCCGAGGGCGAGCACACCGCGGAACAGCAGCGCCAGGTCGGAGCCCGTGTCCATGGCCTTCGGGGCTCAGGCCTGTCTCGGCCCGTCCTCGAGCCGCGTGAGCAGACGGACCACCTCGACGCCGAGGCGATCGCCCACCACCACCACGCGCCCCTCCGCCAGCACTCGCCGCTGCGCCCCGGTCTCGACGACGAGGCTCACCGTGTCGGACGGCGCCCGCCGCAGATTCACGATTTCCCCTGGGCGCCAGCGCTGCAGCTCGGCGAGCGTGACCGGGAAGCGGTCGAGCTCGATGCTGACGAGCAGCTCCAGATCCTGGACACCGAGGGCGCTCGGCTCGGGGGCTCGGACGTCCTCGTCGCTCATCGGCGTCTCACCTCCGGCGCGGGACCTCCACGGCGATTCGAGCCGCAGCTTAGCACCGGTCCTCGAAGGCAGGAAGCGGCCGCCGTGCCAGGTGCTCGCGACTCGAAGCCAGGCCGCATTCCACTCGGCCGGCCGGCGCCCTCCGGCCCACCAGCGGTCCGGGATCAGCGCGTCGCCCACCTCGACCCGGCGCCACTCGCCGATCCGGAGCGAGAGCTGTCCCAAGCAGACCGAAGCCGGCCACTCGAGCCAGCCCCAGGCTCCGAGGCCTGCAGTTTCGCTCGGAACGCCCGCCGAGATCAGCACGGTGAGCGGTGCCTCAACCGCCGCGGCGCGGATCCACACGTCGTACTCCAGCCAAAGCGTTTCGTCCTCCAGCAGCCGGCCTGCCTCCCCGGGAGCCAGCCAACCGCCGAGCTCCACCGGCAGCGCCAGGCGTTCGCCCAGCGCCCGCGTCACCTCGGTCAGGACGAACTGCGCCGCTCCCTCTTCGAGCGGGCTCACGCCGGCGCCGATGTCGCCCGTGCCACTGGCGCGCCGCCAGGCCGCCCGCATCCAGTCCACACCCACCTTCACGAGGGCCGTCTCTCCCGCCCAGCGGAGTCGGGCCCAACGGTCGGCGGGGTGATCTCCCAGAAACACGTCCTCCGCCCACCGCTCACGCGGCCCGCTCGCCCGCAGCCCGATCCCCGCCGGGTCGAGGCCTGCCCGGCAGGTCTTGAGCAGCACGAGCGTGAAGGGGCCCAGCTCCAGCCGGTCCCCGGGCTCGAGCGCGACGGGCGTGAGGGGCACGAGCGGATCGCCGTTGCGCCGCGTGCCGTTGGTGCTCCGCAGGTCCATCGCGAAGGCCCGACCGCCCTCCACCTGGATCTCGGCGTGCTCGGCGGAGACGAGCGGATCCGGAAGCTGCAGGGCGCAGCCGCCTGCCCGGCCGATCCGGAGCGGAAACGAGTCGAGCGTGAGCTCCCGCGGGGCTGACTCGGCCTGCTCCAGCGAGACCCGCAGCTCCCACGCGTCTCCGGAGGAGAAAGGCCAGAGGCCGGCGAGCGCCGCAGGCAGCGCCTCGCCCAGGCGCGGGCCCCAGGCGTGCAGCCGCTCCGCCGCCGCGCCCATGCGCCGGCGGCACTCCACGTCTCGCGGGGTCAGCCGAGGCAGGACCTCCCCCCAGGGCCGCGTCGCCGCCCCGGCCGTCACCGCCCGGCGCCTCTCGTCATTCTTCGTCCTCTGCCTGCGGTTCCGCCGGGCGGCGCCGCCGTTGGTCTTCCTGCCACTCGCGGCTCGTCTCCTCGCGGGCGCTCGCGGGGTCTCCCGCCGCGCGGCTCGCGATCTCGGCGGCGGTGGGTTCCTGGGCGGTGCCCACGCGCACGAGCGAGCCGTCGGGGTTCGCGAGCGCGACCTCGCGCAGCGCCAGCCCGCGTGCCTCCAGTCGCGTGACGAGCTCGGCTCCGTGATCGACCAGGAGCCGCGCCGCTTCCGGACCGGCCCGCTCGAAGCGGATCGCGAGCGCTCCTTCGGCGTTGCGGTCGAGCGTGACCCGCAGCTGGCCCAGGGCGCCGAGGTCGAGCTCCAGCCGCGCCTGCGCGCTTCCCCCGGGACCCAGGCGCACCTCCGCTGCCCTCAGGATCTGCTCCGCGATGCGCTCGATGCGCGCCACCGCTTCGGCCGCGCGCGAGCCCTCGGCGGCGGCCAGCCCGCCGGGATCGAGACGCACACCGCTCGGGACCGCCACGTCCCCAGGCAGCGCGCGCCACTCCGCGGCCTCGCCCCGCCCCCGCTCCCGGGCGAAGTCTTCGGTGCCCGGCCTTGCGCGCCGAGCCTCGGAGACCGCGCCCGCGGCAGCCTCGAGACCGCCGCTGCGGGAAGCGCGCGCGTCCTGGCCCTTGTCCTTCAGCACCGCCTCGAAGTCGCCGCTCTTGGCTGGGCGCTCGCCGGCGTCACGCCGTAGGTTCCCCGGCGGTGAACCGGCCGCTCCACCCGGCTTGGCCACGTTGCTCATCTCGGACCTCCCTCGGCGTCCTCACCCGACGCGGCTTCGGCCGCGAAGCGTGCCAGTGTCACCTCTTCGCTCTGCCGCTCGTCCTTGCGGGCTCGCTCGCGCTGCCGCTCGGCGCGCCAGGCCTGGTGGTGCTTCTCCGCCGCCTGCAGCTCGCGATCGGCCTCGAGCAGGCCCTGCCGCCGGGCAGCGACTTCGGCTTCCGCCGCGCTCACGGCTTTTCGACTTTCCTCCGCCGTGCGCTCCGACTGGCGGAGGCGCTCCTCGACGTTCTGAAGCAGTCCCGTGCGCCGCTCGACGAGCGGGATCGACAGCAGCCCCGCCGCGTCCGGATCGTAGAGGTGCCGCCCGAGATCCTCGCGCTCGGCTTGGAGCGCCGAGCAGGCGGCTTGCGCCGCCGCCCGCTCGTGCTCCCGATCGGCGAGCGCACGCAGGGCAAGTGCGACGGCGCGGCGCGCTTGCTCGCGAAGCGCCGTCCTCTGCTCGAGCAGTGCGGCGAGCGGGTAGCGCGGCAGGCTCACGCGAGGCCTCCCGCCCGGCTCAGGCCGGCGAGCGTCTCGTCGAACCCGCTCTTGTCCTGTGTCCCCTGCCGCAGCCACGCCTCGATCCCCGGCCAGCGCTCGAGCGCCTCGTCAACGCGGGCGTCGGTGCCCTTCTTGTAGGCCCCGAGCAGGATCAGATCGCGGTGCCGCTCGTAAGTGGCGACGAGCTCGCGCACTCGCTGCGCCGCCTGCTGGTGGCCCGCCGTCGCCACCGCGGGCATCACGCGGCTGGCGCTGCGCAGTATGTCGATGGCGGGGTAATGGCCGCGCGCCGACAGCTCGCGCGACAGCACGACGTGGCCGTCGAGGATCGAACGCACCTCGTCCGCCACGGGCTCGGTCATGTCGTCGCCCTCGACGAGGATCGTGTAGAAGGCCGTGATCGACCCGCGCTCGGAGTTGCCGGCCCGCTCGAGCAGTCGCGGCAACGTGGCGAAGACCGAGGGTGGGAAGCCGGCCCGCGCCGGAGGCTCCCCCACGGCCAGCCCGGCCTCGCGCTGGGCGCGCGCGAAGCGGGTGATCGAGTCGAGCACGAGCACGACGCGCCGGCCGCGGTCGCGGAAGTATTCGGCCACCGCCGTGGCCACGTAGGCCGACTTGAGACGCACGAGCGTGGGCTGATCGGACGTGGCGACCACCACTACCGACCGGCGCAGTCCCTGCTCGCCGAGGTTCTCCTCGATGAAATCGAGAACCTCGCGGCCCCGCTCGCCGATCAGCGCGATCACGTTGACGTCGGCGACGGTGTTGCGGGCGATCATGCCGAGCAAGGTCGACTTGCCGCCACCCGCCGCGGCGAAGATGCCGACACGCTGCCCCTCGCCCACCGTCAGCATCCCATCGATGGCGCGCACGCCCACCGGCAGCGCCTGCTTCACGCGCTTTCGCCGCAGCGGGTCCGGGGGCGGGGCGTAGACCGGGTACTCGGAGTTCTCGCCGAGCGCCAGTGGGCCCTTGCCGTCGGCGGGGCGCCCGAGACCGTCGAGAACGCGCCCGAGCAGCCCGGGCCCCACGCGCACGGTCATCACGTGCCCGGTCGGCCGAACCTCGCTGTCAGGGCCCAGCCCCGTGAGCTCCCCGAGGCCCATCAGGTACACGAGCTCGCTGCGGAAGCCCACGACCTCCGCCGGCACGGGTGCGTCACGCAGCGGGGTCTGGATGAAGCACAGCTCGCCGATGCGTACGCCCGGCACACGCGCCTTGATCACGAGACCCGTCACCTCCACCACGCGGCCCCGCACGCCGAGCGGGACCACGTCGTCCAGGCGCGCGAGGTAGGGGCCGAGGTCGATCCCCCCGTTCGTGGGCTCGCTCACGGCTGCCGGCTCCCTTCGCCGAGCAGGTGACGCTCGATCACCTCGAGCTGGGTTTCGAGGGTGGCGTCGACCGTGCCGGCCTCGGTCTCGAGCCGGCAGCCGCCCCGGCCGACGGTGTCGTCGGCGACGATCGCGAGATCCCCGATCGCCGGGTTGCGCTCGAGCCAGCGCTGGCGCCGCGCGGCGAGCACATTTTCGTCGGCGGGGTGGACCCGCAGGATCACCCGCGAGTGGTTCTGGGTGAGGAACACCCGCAGCGCCTCGTCGACCATCGGCACGATCGAGTCGGGATGAGTCTCGATCCGCTGGCGCAGGATCTTCTCCGCCACCCGCAGCGCGAGGCGCACGATCTCGGGCCGGGCATGCTGGGCCGCCTCCGCCACGCGCTCGCGGGCGGTGCGCAGCGCCTCGGCCCACTGCTCCGCTCCCTGCTCGAAGCCCTGACGGAAGCCGGAGTCTACGGCTTCCTGTCGCGCCTGTGCAGCGCCCACCAGGACCTCCTGCGCTTCGCGGCGGGCGGCCTCCAGCACGCGCGCGGCCTCGCCCGAAGCGGTCATGACCTCGCGGGCGACGATCTTGCCGCTCGCGACGTGCGCCGCCTCGCCGGCCTTCTTGAGGATCTCGGTCATGCCGCCCCCATTCCGAGGCGCTCGTCGGTAGCTGCGAGCAGCGACGTGAGCGCCTCGTCCCAGGCCGCGGCGCCGCTCCGCAGCGGGCGGGTCAGCCACTCCGGGCGCTCGTCGACGACGCGCAGCATCCATTCTCCCCAGCGTCGCGGCAGACGGAAGGCCAGACGTCGCAGGGTGCGCTCCTGGCCGCGCTGCAGACCGACGCGGAGCCAGTCGGCGAGAGCCATCCGGAACAAGCGCGCCTCCAGCTGCGGATGCTCCGCCGCCAGAAGCTCGAGCATCTCCGGCCAGAAAGGATCGTCACTCCAAAGCCGCCCCGCCACGGTCTCCTGGGCCACTTGCTGGCACTGTGCCGGCAGCTGCCACAGGAGATTCTGGGCCTCGGCGCGCGGCAGCTGCCGCGCCGCGGAGACGACACCGCGCGTGCCGTGCACCGCCAGCGGCCCGATCAGCTCCGTGTCCTGACGCTCCCACAGCGCACCGGGCAGGCCGGTCGAGGCCTCGGCAACCGGCAGCAGCTCGGGGTAGCCGAGCCGGCGGCGAACGTCGCTCGAAAAGAAGGCCGGCCACCATGACGGCGCACGTCCGGCCAGCAGCGTCGAGGGACCCTCGCCGGTATCCTCTTCGAGTCGGGATCGCATGGCGCCGGGCAGGAGCGCGAGCGCCCAGAGCCGCCATTGCAGGGGGTACTCGGCGAGCAGGGGCTCCAGCCAGGAGGGGTGGATCGCGGACCAGGGCAAGACCGCGCCCTGGCCCCGCAGGACGCTCAGGAGCGCCACGCGCGAGTCGGCCGGGGTCTCGCGAAGCCTTGCCGCGAAGCGGCGCAGCAGCTCGTCGCTCGGATCCGGCGGTGCGAAGGGATAAGCCGGCAGGGCCGTTGAAACGCCGAGGGCCGAGTACCAGAACGACAGCCGGGCCAAGGGGCTGTCCATCGCCAGCCTCACGCGGCCGGCTTGGGCGGCTTCTGGATCGCTTGCGACGGTCGCTGGCCGCCGAGGAGCTGCTCGCGAAGCTCGCCGATCACGCGTCCGCTCCAGTAGAGCGAGGCGCCCAGCGCGAGCACGATCGCGACCACACCCCCGGTCAGGACCTTGAAGGCGGCCACGGACGGAGCCGCCACCACGATGGGCCCGAAGGCGACGAAGTCGTAGGTCTGCTGCGACCGCACGAGCGGGATGGGCTTCATCACGACCGAGACGTTCTGGGTCTTGAGGTCGTTGACGCCGCTCGCCACCACGCCCCGCACCTCGTCTTCCCGCAGCGGCGGCCGACCCGAGGCGTCGGGGTGGTACTCGAGCATGACCGCCGCCTTCACCTCGTGCGCGGCCTGGCCGGACAGATCCAGCTCCGGCATCGCCACGTGCACGCGCGCAGAGACCACACCGGAGACGGACTCGAGCGTGTGGGCGATCTCGCCCTGCAGCGCCTCGAGGTAGAGAGCCTTCTCCTCGAGCGGGCCCGTCAGCAGCTTGCTCTTGCCGAAGACGTCCTGGACGCGGCGCCCGCGCGTGCTGGGGAGGCGATACCCCTGCAGCACGCTCCAGACGCGGTTCGCGTCGCCGCGGGCGACGGCGATCTTCCAGGTGCCGGCCTCGACGTTGTCGGGCTCCTTCGAGGCGGCCACCCCCTGGTCCTGCAGGACGGCGATCACCTGGTTCGCGTCCTGCTCGCTGAGATCGTGAAGGACGGCCGTCCGGCAGCCCGCGACCCCCAGGGCCGCGGCGGCGAGGAGCGCCAGCAGGGCCGTCCGTCGCACCGCTCCTGCCTCAGGCCTGCTGCTGCATCAAATGGCGCACGCCCGCGACAGTCTCGGCGACAACCTTGGTGGTCACCTCGATCTGCAACGTGATGTCGTTCATCTCGGCCTGCATCCCCAGCAACTGCTGCGGAGAAAACGTCTCGCCGCTCTGCAACTGGCCGACGATCTCGCGCAGCCGCGAGGTGCTGCGCTCGAGATTGAGACTGAGCTGCTCGACTCCGCCTTCGGTCTTCGCCAGCTTGAGCTGGTCGGCGCGCAGGGCCTCGGCGCGAGCGGACGCATCCAGCTGGAGGCTGGGCACGACCGCCTCCGGAGGGTGCACCTTGATCCGAGAGCCGTCGACCTGCGCGAGCACGTCGTCGAACGACTTGCCGCCGGGCGGCGCCGCCGCAGCGGGCCCCGGAGCGGCGATCGGCTTCGCGGCGGCAGCTGCCACGTCGGGGCGTACCACATCCATGAGCTACTCCCTTCTCGGGTCCGTGTTCTGGAACAGGCCGCGTTCCACCTGTTCGCCCAGCGTGCGCGCGAAAACGACGGCGGCGTCGTGACGGTTCGCGTCGACGACCGCCTGCAGCAGGGCTTTCGCTTCGCTCCAGCGCTTCTGCGCGACCAGCGATTCGGCCAGGAAGGAGCGCGTGAGGTCGTCATCCGGATGGCGCTCGAGCACCCCGCGGTACGTGCCCTCAGCTTCGCCGTAGCGCCGCTCGGCGAACAGCGTCATGCCGAGGAACATCGTCGGGGCGGGGTCCCCCGGGCGCATCGCCTCCGCCCCGCGCAGGAGCACGCGCGCGTCGTCGATGCGCCCCTGCCGTAGCGACCAGTAGCCGAGTTCCAGCAGCAGCCGCGGAATCTCGGCCGCCCAGGCCTCGCTCATCGTCCTCGTCCGCCCCGGGGGCCTATTGCTTGAAGTTGCGGACGGCGCTGAGGCACGCGTCGGAGCGCGCCTTGAGCACGTTGGACAGGGCGGTGTAGGCCTGCTGCTCCTTCATCATCGCCCGCTGCAGCTCGAGGTAGTACTGCATGTCGGACTGGCCGTTTTCAGGCCTGTCCAGCATCTTGTCGAACTCCTCGGCGTTGCGGTTGGTTTCGTCGATCGACTTCCCACTGGCATGGGCCGTCGCCGTGGCGGAATTGCCGTGGCTCTGGCCGACTCGCTCGCTGCTCATGGTCTCCCTCCATCCTTTAACGGAATCTCCGACAGCAGCCGCAGGGCCGCCTGCAATGCTGCCACTACTTCCGGCCGGCTCTCCTGCCGCGCCTGCTCGGCCAGGGCGTCCGTGCGCCGCCTGCGCTCGGGAGAGGGAAGCCCGAGCCAAGCCGCGAGGGTCGGACACAGACCCGCGTCGACCGGGCTACGACTGGGCGGCACCGCGGGTTCCGACGTTGCGCCAAGATCGCCGATCCGGAACTCCGGCTCTTTGGGCATGGCGTCAGGCTCCGGGGTGAGGGGCGGCCGCGGCCTTCGGCTGTGCGACCAGCCGCAGCGTGCGCGCCCGGTTCGAGTAGCGGTTCCGGCCCAAAGGATCGAGCGCGACCGCGGCTTCCAGATGGGCGAGACCGGCGCCCAGCTCGCCGCGTCGGATCCTGATCTCGCCGGCGTAGGTGTGGGCCGCGGCGTCGCGCGGGTCGAGCCGCAGCGCTTCGTCGAAGTGCCGGAGCGCCTCCGCCTCCTCGGCCAGCCTCAAGAGCACGCATCCCAGGGCCGTGTGCAGGTACGAGTTGTCGGGCTCCAGGACGAGCAGCCCGTCGAGGAGCTTGCGGGCCTCGTCGACGCGGCCGTGGTCCGCGTACTGCCGCGCGACCGCCGCGAGGGCGAACACCTCCGGCGATGCCACGCACATCTCGTCGACGGCCTTGGCCCGGGCGGTCAAGTCTGCGCTCCGCCTCAGATGTTCCCGATGACCGCCATGTTCACGTCGTGGCGGTCCTTGCGCATCTGGTTGACCATGCTGATCATTTCGTCGATGCGGTTCAGCTGCCGGACGATCTCGGCCATGCGCTTCCCGCCCTCGGGGGTCGTCGGGTCGACGCTCTTCAGCTCTTTCTCGAGCTTTTCGAGACCCGCGAAGGCGCGGTCGAGCACTTCTTGCCCCAAGGCCGTATCCGGAGGGCCCGCCGGCGGCTCGGGGATGTCGGCCGAACCTGCCGTCGCCGACGCGTCTGCGAAGCAGCCCGCCTCGACGGACGCGGGGGTGCCTCCATCCTTGGCGCGCTCCGGCGCGAGCGCGTTCCCGGCTTTCGACGTCTCGGGTGTCGTCAGGGTACAAATCGTCCCTGCAGTCGAAGAAGAGACTCGATCCATCTCCGCCTCCTTGTGCGTCGGGCGTTTCCGCCCACCTGGTAGAGGGACTGGGTGCGCTTGCGAGCGTGAGAATGGCGCGAACCCGCTGCGCCGTCAAGCCTCTAAACGACACTGCGATCGCCGGTAGTGACACCCGTCACAAGCTGCGCGTCGCTTCACAGCGGGATTGGTGCAGGAGTGAACGAAACATGCTCAATGCGCGCGTTTCGCGGTGGGATTCTCTCGATACGCGTGCGCTCTGCTCCAGTACTGTCTTGAGGCGTAGGCCAGCGCTCCAGTACAGTAACGCAAGCATGACGTCGACGATGCGGAGGTCGTAGGTGCAGTGCCCCGCGTGCGGCGCGGAGATCGCCGAAGGCGCCGTCGAATGCTCCGCCTGCGGGACGGGGCCTGCGTCGGTCGAGCCCGGCACGCGGCTCGCAGGCCGCTACGAGATCCAGTCGCTGCTCGGCGTCGGCGCGCTGGGCCGCGTTTTTCGCGCCCACGACCTGACGCTCAACGAGATCGTCGCGATCAAGGTGCTCCACCCCGAGACGACGCGCACGGCCGAGCTCACCCAGCGCTTCCGCAACGAGATCCGCCTGGCGCGGCGGGTGCGTCACGTCAACGTCTGTGCGATCCACGAGTACGGCGAGAACGGCCTGGTGCAGTTCGTGGCGATGGAGCTCGTCGACGGCGCTGACCTGCAGCGCGTGCTGCGCGACTCGGGGCCGCTGGCCGCGGCCGAGGTCTTCGACGTGGCCCTGCAGATGGCGCGCGGGCTCGCCGCAATCCACGACGCCGGCGTCATCCACCGCGACCTCAAGACCTCGAACATCATGCTCGACCGACGCGGCGCGGTGCGCCTGCTGGACTTCGGCATCGCCAAGCGAAGCACCTCGGACGGCACGCTCGCGCTCACCGGCGGCGAGCGCGTCGTCGGTACCCCCGAGTACATGAGCCCCGAGCAGATCCGCGGGGCCGAGCTCGACCCGCGCAGCGACATCTACTCTTTCGGGGTGGTGGTTTTCGAGCTCTGCACCGGTACCCTGCCATTCGAAGGCAAGACCCCGCTCGACACGATGCTGCGCCAGGTCAACGAGCCGCCCCCCCTCTACGGCGACCGGGCGGCCCGCATCCCTCCTGCGCTCGTCTCCGTGCTCCGCCGCACGTTCGCGAAGGATCCCGGGGGGCGGCCCGGCTCGGCGGCTGAGCTCGAAGCGGAGCTGCTGTTCGCCAGGGCCGCGACGTTGCCCGAGATCCCGGCGCCGCTCGCGCCGCCGGAGCTTCACGCGGCCACGACGCCCTCGGGATCGGCGGTTCCACCGCTCGGCGAGCCACGACGGGAGCCGGACGCGGCCGACCGGACCGAGGTTCTGCCACGCAAGCTCCGCCCCCCGCGCCCGACACCGCCTCCGCCGCACGTTCTCGCCGCCCGCGACGCCGCGGCGGCCGCCGCTCTCGACGCCGAGCGAACCTACATCGAGCTTCCGATGGTCCCGAGCGCGCCCGCTGCTCACCGCCGAGCGCCTCCGCTGCCCGACCCGGCTGCAGCGCTGCCCGCCCGCTCGCGGAGACGCCGTCCGTCGCTGGCCCTGCTGGCGGGGATCGGACTCGGCGTCATCGCGCTGGCGCTCGTGCTGCGATCCCGTCTCGAGCCCGAGACGAACCAGGTGCCGGCCGCGCCTGCGAAGCCGAGCGCAGAAGCGCCGCTGCCGACCGTCTCCCCGCCCGATGCCGGGTCGAGTGGCTCCGCCGGCACGCCATCCCCGCCGCCGACGCCCTCGCCGGCACCGCCGCCTCAGTTGGCGACCCCGAC
>Ga0214473_10010598_pt1 | contig 10828 bp, 11 predicted proteins | sample RVTome_7_FD_203509 | JGI IMG/M metagenome (GOLD analysis project Ga0214473, IMG submission 203509) | Soil microbial communities from uranium-contaminated site in the Upper Colorado River Basin, Wyoming, United States - RVT98D197 | ecosystem: Environmental > Terrestrial > Soil > Contaminated >... | reverse complement strand
GCGGCGCTTTGGCCCCGACGTGCTGATTACGGGCTGGTTCGAGCAGAGCGGCGGCACGCGATCGTTTGTCTATCGCGGCCCGCTGGCGGCCGAGGGCGCGCTCGACGCGAGCCACTTTTTCGAGCTCGACTATCCATCGGCGGCCGTGACCAACCTGTACGGACCCAACACGCTCGACGCACAGACGATTCGAGCGGTTGGAGCCTACACCACGGTCGAGGCGGGCGCCACGACGTTTGGCTGCCTGTACGAGGGCCCGCTCGACGGCAGCGGCGTCTGGCGCCAGCTGTGCCCGCCCAACGCGACGCAGACGATTGCGCACAGCACGCACGGCGGCTTGGTTGTTGGCGGCTATGTCGACGGGCGGCCGCGCGCCTTTGTCTACGACATTGCGGCGCAGCGCTTTGACGAGATCACGCTGCCCGATCTGCTGAGCATCACGGCGTATGGCGTGTGGCACAATGGGCGCAGCAGCTACACGATTTGCGGCGGCTATGCGCGCGTCGGCGCGCTGCGCGAGCAAGGCTACGTCGCGCACTGGGACAGCGCGACGCGACGCCTCTCGCGCTTTCGCAGCTTTTCCTATGGTAATGATCGCGCGCTGATTACGCACTTTGACGGTATCACGGGCACGCCCGATGGCTATAATCTGACGGGCGACTGGGCGCGCCTCGAGCTGGCGCCCACGCCGCGGCCCTCGGGCAGCGGCTTTGCAGCGCACGTTGGACGCCGCGGCGCGCTGGCCACCTGGGAGAGCGTCGAGTTCCCGCCGCAGCAGCCGACCTCGGGCAACACGGTGATCGGCGACACAGTCATTGGCGTGTTTGCCGACGCGACGGGCATCCATGGCTACCTGTCGCGCGCCAAAGAGCGCTGCGCATGCTGGTGATCCAAAAAAACCTCCAAGTGTGACAGCGCTTTTTTTTTGGACGCCATCGAGGGAAACCATCCGAGCCAATGCCACGACGACGCAGCTCTCCCCGCAAATCACCAAAGCGCCAATCACCCAAGCGCCGATCGCCACGACGACGCAGCTCGAGCAAGCGCTGCGGCTCGGGCTACATCAGGCGCAAGGCGTACACGCGCAACGGCACGCGCGTCGGCGCGGCGTGCATCCGCAGGCAGGGCTCGCCCGCGCCGCGCCGCCGCGCCTCGCCGCCAGCCCGAGTGCGCGGCGCCTGCCCGCCAGGCCAGATCAGGCGCGCCGCCTACAGGCGCAGCCCCTATGTGCGCAAGAGCGGCAGGCGCGTCTCGGGCGCGCGCGTTGGATCAGCCTGCATCAGAGACGTCGGCGCGCCAGGCAGGGGCAAGAGGCAGATCCAGCGCAAGTACGAGCTGCGCAAGGGCGCGCTCGGCGCACTGGGCTATGACGTGGACGACGCCGAGCGCGATCGGCGCGCCGCGCTGCGCAAGGCCTACGCCAGCGGGGCGCACTCCAAAGTCAACCTCGTCGGCATGCTCAACTCGCAGTACGTGTTTCGCAAAAACGCGCCGCGCGGCAGCGAAAAGTATAAGCGCGCGCAGCGCTTCAAGGCCGATCGCGACTACGTGTCGAGTCTCTAGAAATGCTCGCCCACAAACAAAAAAAGTAAACCCGATGAGCAACAGCGTGGCTGCGGAATCCGAGGGCATTGACTGGGATCACGCGCTCTGGCAGCACTATGACGCGGCCGAGTGCGAGGCCTGCCACAAGTGGGTCGAGCAGGACGTGACGGGCCGCTTCTACCCCGTCGGCTCGGGCGCGTGGGCAATCTGGTACCACGACGCGTGCCGACCAAAGCCGACGAGCAAACTTGCGCCGACCAGCAAGTAAATCCTTTTTTTTTTAAAAAAAAAAACACATACGCCGCGTGCTGCGGCGCTGGCCAACAAGTTTTATCAACACAAGTGCAGTCGCAAAAGCGTTCAGCTTTGGGCTTGGTCAAACCGAACGCGCCTCTTGGATCAGGGCCAGCAGCGCGTCGCGATTCTCAACCGTGAAACGACGCCGCACGTACTTGGCCAAGCGCGTCTGCATTGTGTGGGCCAGCGTGTGCGCTAGCCCCTGAAAGTCGTGATAGCTCAGGCCTGGCGGGGCGAATCGATGCTCGTCCCACGCGCTCTCCCACTGCTCCATTCGATAGCGCAGATAGCCGAGGATCTCGGCGTACTTGCGCACATTGGCCGTGCCGCGCATGCGCACGGGCCGACTCGCCAGCGTGGCCTGGCAAAAGCTGAAATCAAAGCACTCCGCAATAAAGAGGTCGACGTTGCTTTGGTTGTTCAGGCGAATCACGTTGAGCGCCGTGCCGCCCTTGCGCCAGACCTGCACCGCGGCCACGTAGGGCAGCACTGCGTAGAGGCCGCGCGCCTCGGGCTCCTCCTCGGGCGAGCGCCGCCACCCCAGCAGGCCAAACGGCGGCGATTCAGTGTGCACCGTGTCCATCACAAACACATCCACGTCCATGCGGCCCGCAGCCCAGTCGTCCTGCAGCGGCGCCAGCTGGAGCCAGTTGCCGATCCTCTCGAGCGCGGGCTGCGGCAGCGCCGCGCCGTGCTGCTTGGCGATCCAGGCCAGAAGCCGCACCTCGGCCCGCGTCGCTGCGGCCCAGTCGCGCGGGCAGGGCTCGCAGCAGTGCAGCAGCGGGAAGCTGCCCGCAATGCGGGCGCCAGCCTCGTGCAGCCGCTCCAGCAGCGCCTCTACCTCGTCTTGGTCCATACAGAGCGCCTCCCGCAGGGCAGCGGTCGCCATGCTGTGCCTCTTTGTTTTTGGATTTGTCGTTGCTGCGCGCCGAGGCGACAAACAAACACAAAAAATGCTGCAGCGCTGGTACCGTGTCGACAAGCAGGGCGCGCCCGCGCACGCCGTCGAGGCGGCGCTCAAGCGCTGCACGGTGCAGTCGACGCTGCGCAACTATGCCAACGACTCGCTGGAGCCGCCGTTTGAGATTTACAAGGAGGACGCCGACGCCTGGTGCTGGCCGACGTTTGTCGGGCTCGAGCTGTTTGGCGCCGTCGCGCCCGAGCACGATCAGCGCGAGCAGGGCGAGGCGCTGCCCGCCGAGGTGCAGTTTGTCGGCCAGCTCCAAGAGAGCCGCTTCCAGCCGCAGGCGGTCGCCGCGTGCGTCGCACAGCTGCGCGCGACGGGCGGCGCCATTCTGCACAAGGCCTGCGGGCTCGGCAAGACGGTAGGGCGCTTCGCATTCTGATCGGTGCCAGGTCGACGCGCTCGCGATTGCGGCGGCGCTCGGCGTGCGCTTTGGCGTGCTGGTCGACAAGAGCTTTCTGCTGCAGCAGTGGCTCGAGCGCATCCGCGAGTACCTTCCGAGCTGCCGCGTCGCGATTGTGCAGGGCGCACAGGACCCCGAGCGCCTCGCGGCGCGGCTGCGCGACTGCGACGCGGTGATCGTCATGGCCAAGACGCAGAGCATGCACCAGTACGCGTACGCGGGCGTCGGCCTGTGGATTGTCGACGAGTGCCACAAGTTTTGCGCGCAGACGCTGAGCCGCTGCCTGCCGAGCGTCGCGGCGCGCTACATGCTCGCGCTCTCGGCGACGCCGCAGCGGCGCGACGGGCTGCACACCATTCTCGACGCGTGGTTTCGCGGCGTCGCGTTCTCGGCGCAGCGCGATCACGAGTCGGTGCAGGTGTACCGCGTGCGCTACGACGCTGCCGAGCCCGCAATCAAGCTGCTGCGCAGCGGCAAGCCCAATATCGCGGCGATGGTCAACATGCTCTGCGCCGACGCCGAGCGCAACGCGGTGCTCGCGTGGCACCTCGTCGAGCAGCTCCAAGAGGATCGGCGCATCCTGCTGCTGAGTGATCGGCGCGAGCACTTGCAGCTGCTCGAGGCCGCGGTGCGCGCCGAATGGCAGCGCCGCGTCGATCCCGCCGCAATCATCAAGCTCGCGAGCGCCGCGCACTACCAGTGGGTCGTGCCCGAGCTCGCGGCGCTCGGGCTCGACGCCGAACCGACGATCGACTACTACATTGGCGGGCGCAAGCCCGAGGAGCTGGCGCGCGCCGAGCGCGCCGACCTGATCCTTGCCACGTTTCAGATGGCCAAGGAGGCGCTCGATCTCAAGCCGCCGCCCGACACACTGTTCATCGCCTCTCCGAAAGCTGATCTCGTGCAGGCAATCGGACGCATGCGCTTGGAAACGCTCGAGAAGCAGGCGCGCATTGTCGACCTCGTCGATCCGTACTCTGTTTTCTACGGCCTCGCCACCAAGCGCGAGCAGCTCTACGACGAGCGCGCCTATGAGATTGTCGACTGGGTTGGCCAAGAGTGCCGCGGCGTGCGCGAGCGCGCCGAGCCCGCCGAGCCCGACGACGAGTATCCGTTTTGATCAAAAAAAAACCCGATTAGTAAAACACGTGCGCTAGGCTTTTTTGTTGGGCAAACAGGGCGGGTGGGCCGTCGCAAACGACTGGTACGACTGGTACTCGATAATCCTGTGCAGCAGCGACGCGTCGAGCAGGTGCAAACAAGACTGTGGACAGCTGCACCCGAGCAAGAGCCAGTAGATGCGCTCGCGCTCGGCCCTGGGAAAGCGCCAGTGCTCTTGGCAGCTCCACACACGCGGGACGCAGATCAAGTACTCGATTGTCCACCAGCGGCCGACGTTCCCGTGCTTGTCGATGCGTGTGCAGGCCAGCGGGTCACGATTGTGCTGCTCGACTCGCTTCCAGTCGACTTGAAGTTGCCCACCTGGCCAATGTCGAAGATCCATGAGACGAGCCTTGACGAGGTCAGAGCCGCTGCCAAAGAAATAGATGCGATCAAACGCGGGCATATACTCGAGCCAGTCTCCAGCCTGGGTTGCACAGCAGCCAACCTCGATTAGGCAGTCGCTGCCAAAGGCCAGCAGGCGCCCCAACACGGCGCTGGGCACCTTGTCGTCGAGCAAGAGGGTTTCTTGAGCCGTTTGCCGCTGCCAGCATGCCACATAGTCGGTTGTCACAACGTTTCCCTCGAGCAGCTCGTCGACTAGGCGCGTATCGTGCTGACCCACTACCAGCCAGTGCATTTGTTTTTCTAAACTGCTCGCGCGCCGTGCTTGGTCCAAAGCGCCAATCTGCATATCATGTGATTTATTCAGAAAGATCCGACTAGCCCCAGTGGAGAGTGCGCACTATCTTTCCCTCTCTGCTCTCTACATTCAAGCGATTGACAATGAGGTCCATGGTGACCACCAACGACTCGCCATCCTCCTTGGTCACCCGCAAACTTGTGCCGTGCTGGTGCAAAAACGCGGCCGCGTCTTTCACGGTCATGCCAATGATGGATCGCTCTTGCTCGAGCCTCGACAGCTTGGTTCCCATTGTGTTTTGTGTTTTGCAACCGCGCGCCCAAACGCGCTGCGCCCGACGAGAATCTGTTTTTTTTTTGGCAAGGCGCAGCAATGGAATACCTGATCCCTGTTGGAGAGCGGGATGCCAAGCGAATGGACAGCATGTGCAGCGTGTTTAATCCAATGTCCCTCGAGGTGCTGGCTCGTTTCGATCCGACTGCGACTCTCTTGGATGTTGGCTGTGGCGCTGGAGGCCTGACAGCCGCCTTTGCGGCGGCGCATCCAGAGACTGCCTGCGTCGGTGTAGACCGATCCGAGGATCAGATCCAGCTTGCAGCCAAGCATGCGCTGCCGAATTTGACTTGGCAGCTGGGGGATGCCAAGACGCTGCGGATTGGCGATCGCCAGTTTGATCTTGTGCACACGCGCTTTGTCTTGTCGCATTTGCGAGATCCCGTCGCCACCGCAGAGCACCTGCTGTCTTTGGTCAAAGCAGGCGGCGCGCTTGTCGTGGAAGAGTTGGCGCGCCCCGCTGGGATTGTGTTTTCCCATCCGCATCGTGCCGCGCTGGCCTGGGAAGCAGCGATCCGCCTGCAGCACGAGTTGCAGGGCTCCTCGCTCGAGACGGGACTTGTCCTGTCGAGGCACTTTGCCGTCGACGCGCAGCTGCTCTGCGGCAAGTTTGACACACCCGACAAGAAGATGGCGATGCTCGAGGGGGTTTGCATCGCCGTTGAGCTTTTGCCCAAACTGCCCGTCCGCGACGCAGCCAATCCTCTAGTCCTCTTCCAGTACGCCGATGGACGCACTTGGATCGAGGAGACCAAAGCGCTTGTCAATAGTGACGCGTTTACATTTGAGTGGACCGCTGCCGCCGTTGTGGTGCCAAAGCCCGAATAAACCCCTCCAAAGTGCTCGGCAACTGCTGGCGGCGAAAATCTCAGTCGAGCTAAAACAAAACAACTGATGCTCGACTTGGTATTCGAAGGTGGCGCGGTCAAGGCGCTGGCCTACTTGGGCGCGCTGGCCGAGCTCGAGAGCGTCGACTATGCGCTGCGCCGCGTCGTTGGGACGTCGGCGGGCGCGATCGTGGCGCTGCTGGCGGCGCTTGACTACCGCAGCACCGAGATCGGCGAGCTTTTTGGCGGCGACGATGCGCTGCTGGCGAGCTTTTTCGACGCGCCGCGCGAGTTTGACAAGGCGACCGTCGAGCAGAGCCTGCTGTGGCAGGCGTTTCGCGAGATTGACCTGCCGCTGGTGCCCGACGCGGTCGAGGCGCGCCTTGATCGCCTGCTCTTTCGCCAGCTCTGCAAGTCCGAGGGCTTTCGCCAGGCGTTTTCGTTTGTCGAGCGCGGCGGCCTCTTTGAAGGCCACGCGATGCTCGAGTGGCTGCGCCGCGCGATCGCTGCCAAGGGGCTGCCGCCCGACGCGACGCTGCTCCAGCTGCACGAGCGCACGGGCGTCGAGCTGACGCTCGTCGCGCTCGACACGACCGCGCAGCGGCGCCTCGTGCTCAACAGCCGCAGCGCGCCGAGCCTGCCCGCGGTGTGGGCGGTGCGCGCGAGCGCCTCGCTGCCGTTTGTGTTCCAGGAGACGCTGTGGCAGGCGGCGTGGGGCCCCTACTGCGGCGAGAACCTCGCGGGCCACGCGATCGTCGACGGCGGCGTCTGCTCCAACTTTGCGCTCGACCTGCTGCTCAGCGAGTCGCCCGAGATGGGCGCGCCGCCGCTCGACGGCTACGCGCTGGGCTTTCTGCTCGACGAGGACGCCGCGGTGCCAGGTTTTGGGCCGCCGCCGCCGCCCGCGCTGCAGCTGCGCACGCTCGACCGCCTGCTGCGCCTCGCCGACGCGGTGATGAGCAGCTCGGATCGCGCTGCGATTGCGCGCTGGCCCGAGCGCGTCTGCCGTCTGCCGTGCCGCGGCGTCGGCACGCTCGAGACGCAGCTCGGCGCCGACAAGCGCGAGCTGCTGATCAAGGCGGCGCGCCACGCAACGCACGCGTTTCTCAAGCGCTGCCCGATCAAAGAGTTTGCCTAAAGCGCATAACGCATGGAGCGCAAGCGCAAGCAGGTCGACAGCGGGCAGCCGCCGTCGACTCCCAAGCGGCGCCAAGCGCTGGCCACGCCGCCAAGGCCCAGCCCCGCAGCGGTGCCGCCGCCCGCGGGATTCCCGCTGGATCCAAACCTCGCCGCGCAGGTTGTGGCTTGCCTCGACTTGCCCGACCTCGCCGCGCTGGTGCAAGTCTGCCGCTACTGGTGGCAGATGCTTGGCTGCGGCGCCAGCCTGGCGCAGGCCTGGATCGGCGAGCAGTTGGCCCAACACGATCGATACGTTTACAACCCGTTTGATGTTGACAAAATCGAGCGCGAGGGGACGCAGCGTCTGCGCCTGCTGGCGCTCGCGTATCGCCTGCACTGGGACGGCCTGCTCAGCGCCGCCTCGCCTTGGAATCTTGTCACCGTGGCGGATCGCCTCTTTCCCGATCGCGGCGCCCGCGATCAGCTGCTGCACGAGCAGCGCCTCGACTACTTGGCGCGCGTGCTCCAAGCGGCCCAGGGCTCCAAGGCTGGCGGCACCAGCTCCAGGGCGCCTCGCACCCTGGCACCCGCACTGCCGAGCTACAGCACACTGGACACGCCGCTGGCCTGGCTGCGCAGGCGGCGCGGCGCGTCGAGGACGGCTGCTGTCTTTGCCGATCTCGACGCGACGCGCATGCCGCCGCCGCTAGCCAGTCGCGTCGTGGCGCGCCTGATCGCGGCAGGCTATGCGCTGGATTGCAGGGCGCTCGTCTGCTGGCTGCTGCTGCAGCAGTGGCCGCTGCCGCTGCTGCTGCGCACGGTGGCGCTGCTGGGCGCGCCGCACGACGCCGCCGCGCCGCATGACGCAGCCGCGCAGCTGATCACGCGCTCCGCTGACAAACTGGCCGCGCAGCTGCAGCGCCTGCCGCTCGCGTACCTCGCACAGGCGCACGAGGCGCTCGCCGCGCAGGCAATCAACGCGTGCGCGGCGCTGCTCGCCGACCTGAACCTGCTGTTTGCCCTCTGCGGGCAGCCCGCGTTCCCAGTGCTGCGCTTTGTCCTCGAGCACACGAACGAGGCGCGGCCCTGCAAGCACATTCTCAAATTTGTGCCGCCCGACGCCTGCATGGACGCGTTCCCGCTGACCGTCGAGCAGCTGAGCGCCTGTGCGCCGCAAAAGTTCAGCGCCAGCGCGCGCCGCTGGTGGCTCGAGCGCGCCCGCCCCGACGACAGCAACGCGCGGCTCTTTCACTACTTTGTCATTGATCGGCCCTCGAACGGCAACGACGTGGCGCTGGCGCTGCAGCGGCCAGGCCTGCTGGCGGCGCTGGTGCGCAGCTACTGCCAGCCGTACCTGGCTCAGGCCAGCACCCACGATGCACGCACCAACGTTGACAAGTCATGGCACAGCTACGCGTACCCCCGCGTGCTGGCGTTGGCGCGCCAAGCGCGCCACTTCTCGGCCGAGTTTGCGCTCGACAACTATGCGTGGATTGAGCACGTCGGCGACTATCGAGTCTTTGTTGTCGACCTCTTTGATGGCCAACCGCCGCGCTCGCTGCTCAACATCCAAGGTCCGATCTCGCCCTACGAGCCCCACAAGGCCATCCACTATCGCTTGCTCCAAGAGGCAGTGTAAACGTGACTTTTCTTCTCAGTTTGCGGTGTCAACAGTCGTTCAGAGAGCGGCGTTTTGTTTCCAAGGGCGCAGCAAACACTACAAAAAAACAAAATGCCCGATCAAGTGCAGCAGGCCATTGCGCTGGTCGACGCGCTGCTCCAAGAGCACCGCATCGACAAGGGCCACGGGCTCGATCATGCGCTCGCGGTCCTAAAGCACGCCGAGCGCGCGCTCGCCGTCGAGCTCGAGCCGAGCGCCGACGAGCGCCTCGCGGTGCGCCTCGCCGCGCTGCTGCACGACGTCGACGATCGCAAGTTCTTCGCCTCGACCGACCTCGACAATGCGCGCGCCATCTGCGCCGCGGTCGCGCCGCGCCAGCCCGACGTGCAGGCGCTGGCGCTGCGCATGATCGCGCTGGTCAGCTGCTCCAAGAATGGCAACACGCTGGTCGAGCCGAGCTGGCTGCTGATTCCGCGCTGGGCCGACCGCCTCGAGGCGCTCGGCGCCATTGGCATCTACCGCTGCTATGTCTACACGCTGCACGTCGGGCGCCCGCTGCTCACCGACGCCACCGAGCTGCCCGCCAGCGAGCAGGATCTCGAGCGCCTCGCGCCGCCCGAGCGCTTTGCGCAGTACGTGCAGCTGCGCGGCCAGGTTGGCAGCTCGTCGTTTGTGGATCACTTTTACGACAAGCTGCTGCACATTGCCGTGCTGCCGACGCGCAACGCCTACCTGCTGCGCAAGGCCGCCGAACGGCGCCGCGTGATGATCAATTTCCTGCTGCGCCTCGATCGCGCTGATCCAATGCGCAGCATCGGGCCCATCTGTTGCAAGTACGAGGCGTAATCTTCGGGCCAAGCGCGCGCTCGATCTTGGAAGCGCGCGCCCAATCTTGGAACGCGCCTCGCACTTGTTAAAAACACAAAAATGCAAGTCAACGCCAGCAGCTTTTGGAGCAGGCTGGAGCAGCACCCCGACGTGCGCTGGCTGCCCGTGCCGCTGCCCACCACGGACGACAGGCCGCATGTTGGGATCTTTGCCAAGCGCGACATTGCCGTGGGCGAGCGAATACTCTACAATGCCGCGCTGGCCGTGGTGCCGACGGCGCAGCACTGCTGGTACTGCCTGCACCCGCTGGGGCCGTCGGATCTCGCGTGCAGCGGCTGCACGGCGCGCTACTGCTCGCCCGAGTGCAGGATCCAGCACAAGCCGCAGCACCGCGCCGCCTGCGGCAGGCGGCTCTCGCCCGAGGCCGATCTGCTGGTGCAGGCGGCGGGTGCGCCGCAGCTGCCGCTCACCGCCGCACGGAGCGGGCGCCCGCTCTGCCTGCGCGCCGACTGGGCCTGCCTGATGGCGCTGCTGCCGCGCGGCGAGCCGACGCCCGCGGGCGAGGCAGCGGCAGCTGTGGGCGCCGATCCGATCGAGGTGCTGCAGGCGTCGCGCCGCCTGCACAACCACTTTGGCATCTCGGATGAGTGCCTGACGACGCGCGGCGGCGGCGTCTTCCCGTTTGGCGCGCTGCTCAACCACAGCTGCGTTGCCAACACGGCTGCGTTCTACGTGCTGCGGCGCGGGCGGCGGCCCGTGCAGTGCTTTGTCGCGCTGACGCCGATTGCGCGCTTTGCCGAGCTGACGCACAACTACTGCGATCTGGTGCAGGCGCGCGAGCGCCGCTGGGAGGCGCTCGGCTTCCAGTGCGGCTGCACGCGCTGCCGCGCGCCGTGGGCCGCTGAGCGCCTGCTCGTCGAGGATCCCAGCGCGCAGGAGGGCCTCGCGGCGATCGCCGAGGCCGAGGCGCTGCCGCCCGCCGCGCGCATGGCGCGCCTCGCGGCGCTGCGCTGCGCGTCGCCGCTGGCCGAGCGCCAGCGCTGGATCCGCCTCGTGCCGCTGCTGATTGCGGCGGGCCATGTCGCCG
>Ga0214473_10010597_pt1 | contig 10828 bp, 8 predicted proteins | sample RVTome_7_FD_203509 | JGI IMG/M metagenome (GOLD analysis project Ga0214473, IMG submission 203509) | Soil microbial communities from uranium-contaminated site in the Upper Colorado River Basin, Wyoming, United States - RVT98D197 | ecosystem: Environmental > Terrestrial > Soil > Contaminated >... | reverse complement strand
TTCTGGATAGCGAAGCCATAGGCGTCATTGTTGAAGTAGGCAAAGATATCCTTTCTTTTAGATTTTCAATTCTCGATCTTTTTGGTCGAAATGCAGCAAGGGGCGTAGGTGCAGAGCGTGCACTCCGTTCTTATTTTCCACTCCATATCAATCATGACGTGCCCCGCGTGCTGGTCTGTTTCCATCGACCAGCATGGACCGCGTTCTGGCATTCGTGAGAAGAGGGCAGAGGATGTTCAATTGAGGAGGGATGCTTAGGCCGAATTTGAACTAGCATTCTCAATGCCGTTTTTAAGGAGGATGCAAACAAAATAGACCCCCCAATTCCTAAAGGTCATTTACTCCTGAATCTGATAATTTCTCAGATCAACTTCTTTGAAGCTCACCCGTTCAAATTTCTTCGTTCTTGGATATGGAGCAGTTGCATCGATACCAATTTTAGTCACTGTTCCACCCCTCCCATTAGGATTAATCCTGACCATTGGATTGAGAATATGTCCCTTTTGGTTTTTCATGATGAGGAGGTTGGTATCTGGATTTAATCGAGTATTAATAGCCCAATTGACTTCAATCGGATCATAGAGGTTGACATCCATATCAACAGCCACAACCCTCTGAAGTGATTCAAAGGCATTAAAGGTTTCTTTAATCGCTTCCATCCCAACGCCTTTTCGATTTTTCTCTACCTGGACAACAGCCTCATAAAAGCCACATCCCCCGGGAGACAAATAGACTGCTCTAAGTTGTGAAACTTTTTTCTTAACAGTTACGAATATTTTGGCTTCAGCTGTAAAACCCACTGCGTTCCAAACCTCTTGTCCCGATAGTAGAGTGTGAAAAATAGGGTTCTTCCGATGGGTGATTGCTTTCACTCTCATGACCCACCGCCTGCCGCGTAGGGAGTAGTAACCCGTAACCTCAGCAAAGGGTCCTTCATCATCTCGGACTTTTGGGAGGATTTCTGCCTCAATAATAAATTGGGCATCGGCATAGGCTGGTAAATTTGATGTCTGAGTTTCAATAAAATTAATTGGCTGCTTAACAATGTGGTTGGCAATTGAGTTTTTGCCATCCCCTTGTTGGGGAATAGTTGAAACCAGCCATGGAACAAGTCCAATACCGTTGTTAATAGTCACTTGAAGCGGTTTATTCCGCTTTTCCATGATATCTAAATATGTACCCAAATGACGACCAGGATCGATTAAAAAGGTAAGTCGGTCTTTCTGAATGATCATCATCCGATGGATGGACGTATTTATATATCCAGTTTCGGGATTCTCAGCGATAATTACTGAAGAATCAAAATACGGTCCACCGTCTTTCAAAGCATGGATTGGAACTGGAAGCTTGTAAAGGTCTATATCTTTATGTATAATTTCATTAGCTGGGCCTCTTTTAAGAATTGGAGATGCGAAAGCATCTTTATCCTTTTTCCATGAATGAATGGCTTCCCCAATCACGAAAGGGATTTTTTCCTTAGGGATTCCAAAAACGCTTCCGACGATATCCCGATTCCACAACATTCCAATGAACACTGGATATTTTCTTCCCTTTACCTTTTCGAATAACACACACTTTTTCCCCTCAAATTGTTTTGCTAATCCTGCTAATTCATATTTTAAATCGACTTCTGACCTGACATGAACGAGATTGCCAGTCTCTTCGAGAAATTCAATACAGTTTGTAAGGTCAATAAGCCGCTTTGCGACTTCTTTACGCATAGCAACCCCTCCTTATTTTCAGAAAAATAGCAACCTATCAGCGAAGAAAATAATTGACAGTGTTGACTATACTCTTTCTTTAAGAGGTCTTTCTTTATTTCTTTTGAGTGATCTTCGCATTTTGATTATTTGGACGGTCAACCTCGGCCCTTCTCAATACTTGAGTTAGGATTATAATTATTAAGATGCGCCCACATATAATTATTAATTCATACCTTTAATGATATTTCCTTCCTTCATAATATAGAGAAATCTCTCTTGTTCCTGGAAACAGCTGATATCGGAAAGCGGATCTCCGTCCACCGCAATGATATCAGCGATCTTACCAACCTCTATCGTACCTAAATCCTTTTCTAATCCAAGCAATTCTGCAGCAAATGAAGTCGCAGCTTGAATAGCTTCCATAGGTGAAAGACCATTTTCCACCATAAGTTCCAACTCCTTCAGATTGTTCCCATGGTGGTTGAAAGGAGTGCCTGCATCCGTCCCCATTGCAATCTTAACTCCAGCCTCCATCGCAATCCTGAAACTCTTTAAGTGAGATTCTTTTACCATCTGTGTTTTTTCTACTATAAATTCTGGTATACCAGCCTTTATTCCGCCTTGCATAATGTTATGAATGACAGAGAATGTAGGCACAAGGAATATTTGATCCTCCAGCATTTTTTCAATACTTTCTTCGTCAAGGTAGAAGCCATGTTCAATGGAATGTACGCCTGCCTTAATTGCATTTCTAATACCCAAATTCCCTTGAGCATGAGCCGCAATTTTCAAACCGGCTTTTCTTCCTTCCTCAACGCCTGCTCTTAGTTCCTCCTCTGAAAATTGAGCAGATCCAGGATAAACTCGTGGAGTAATGATCCCTCCAGTGGCAATAAGCTTGATAATATCAGCCCCAGCCTTTATCTGCTCTCTCGCTGCCTTCCTAACTTCATCTGGTCCATCTGCTTCTCGTCCCATAGGCCACCCATGCCCACCAGTTATGCAGATCACCTTTCCACTGCAAAGCATTCTGGGACCTTCTGTGATCCCCAAAGATATAGCTTGTTTTAGAGTAAGATCTATATGCTCTCTCCCCCCTAGATCCCTTACGGTCGTAATTCCAGCCATTAACGTCTTTTTCGCAAAAATACATGCTTTAATAGTTGTCATGAAAGGAGACTCACTAAACATTTGTTCCATGGGGTTAACACTAGCATCATTAAATAGATGGACATGACAATCGATAAACCCAGGTAGAAGAGTTTTTTCTGAAAGATCATACACCTTATAATCTGGATAATCTGAGGGATTTATATCTACTCCCGTCCTTACAATTGTCTTATCCTTTATAACTACTGATGCTTTAGGTAGAACATCTCCTTTGCCATCTATGACCCTCGCATTATGAAATATTATATTCATTCAATAATCTCCTTTTGAGCTTTTTACTTTTTATAAGTATAAAGGTGAATTAAACATGACGCATATCCTGAAATGTCAACGTTATAATTTTTAGTTTTCCGAAAAGTTTATAAAAAATAGGGCGAAATACCCCACCTGTAAGGGTGGGGATGAAAGCCCTCGTGCCGGAGGCACGAAAAATATGATATAGTCGCTGCATGGCGATTAAACGGGGAAAACATGCAGTCTATGACATCAAATATCATTCCGTCTGGATTCCAAAATATCGGAAACACATTTTGACGAAAGAGCTGAAGAAGAGGGTAGAGGAGCTGTTTCGAGAGATAGCGAGGCAATATGATTTTGAGATTGACGCAATGGGGATCGAAGTTGATCATGTTCATATATTTCTTTCGGCACCACCCAAGTATTCTCCGGCAAAGATTGTAGAGGTATTGAAGAGCATAAGTTCGAAGGTAGTGTTTGAGGAGTTTCCGGGGTTGAAGAAGGAGCTTTGGGCGGGAGAGTTTTGGAGTGGTGGGTATTTTGTGAGGACAGTGGGGGACAAAGTAACCTCTGATTTGATCAGGCAATATATTAAGTATCAGCATCGTGAGCACACCAAACAATTGAAATTGTTTTAAAGTCTTTTAATGCCCCGCCTGTCAGGGCGGGGTTCTTTAGTAAATTCTTCGTCTGGTACTTCAAGGACAACTTGCGTTATATAATGTTGAAAAGACAATGTTCTACTTTGGCTTTTGACAAAACATTCCGGGAATGAAATAAGCTTTAAGTAGCTAAGGTCTCATCTTTGTAACCGGCAGTAGCGGTCAAGGTAGGTTGAAGTGACACATCTCTAAACTCTAAGAACTTTCTAAAATTTTCATTAAAATCACTTCTTTAGTGCTTAACCCAAACCTCGCACTGAATAGTAGTAGTCATTTAAATACTAGTTTTTATACCTACTAGGCGATTGTTAGAAAAAAGGGATGATATTTAAGTTCGTGAATTAAGTAAAGCTTCGTCGTTAAGCCTTATGCATTTTTTCTATAAAATCCTCAGTGTCTCTGCCAGGAGGTTGAGTCATGTAACTGACTACAACCATTAGAACAAAAGATATTAGAACCCCATAGACGCCTACCAAAAATGGAGGTTTTATCTTAAAAATTGGCGTGGCTGGATGTAGAATTATTGCTGAAAGGAAGCCGCCCAGCATACTGAACAATGCGCCTGTTCTCGTAGCGCGTTTCCACCAGATGCCCATTATAAGTGGTATGAAAAATGAGCTTATCAATAAAATCATAGCAAGTGCCATGATATAAACGATTAGACCTGGTGGTTTCAACGCGGTTAGTGCGGAGGCTGCACCTACAATCACCATTATGATTCTTGAGATTTTCACGAGCGATGCTTCTGATGGCAAGTCTTTTTTGAGCTTTTTCCTTAGGATTGGATAGAGATCGTGAGAAATAGCGGATCCAGCTACTATGAGTTGAGCATCTGTAGTAGACATCGCGGCCGCCCAGATTGCAGCGAAGAATAATCCTGCGAACAGTGGATAGATCAATTCCCCCGTTATCATAATATAAGCGAAATCTGGATCCTTTAATTTAGGGAACCACACAATAGCTCCCGTCGCAACCAATGCGGTACAAAAGAAAAAAAGCATGTTCAGAGAGGTCCCGATTGCAACTGTATTTCTTGCCGTATTAGCATCTTTCGCAGCATAAAACCTTATTAATACGTGAGGCATGCTCATTATCCCCAAACACATAACGAAAGCAAATGACAGGTTGAAGACAGTCCCCGTTACGCCCCACATATCAAAAAATAATGGTTTCAAGGATTGCACTTGATTCACCATTTCAGTCCACCCACCAAATCTTGCAATGATAGCAATAAATACGGTGACCATAGCGGCCAACATCATGACAAATTGTATCACCCCTGTCCATGTTGCAGCATACATCCCACCGGAAGCGACATAAATAATAAAAACGCCAGCAACAACTAGAACACCCACCCAATAAGGAAGGTTAAAGATATATTGTGCAACTAGAGCCCCTCCTTTCAACTGAGCAATTATATAAATATACATGATAATAACCGTGATGATTGCGGAAATGGCCTTTATCTCTTTACCATACCTTTTGTCAAAGAAATCTGGAAAGGTCGTTAGTCCCGATCTCCGTAGAAAAGGAGCAACAAGGAGCAAGGATAATATCCCCCCGATCCCTAGTGAAATGTTTACCCAAGAAAACGCCGCAATACCAGTCGCATAAGCAAAACCGATTGACCCTAAGAAACCACTGGTACTTGTATAATTTGATGCAAATGCAGCGCCACCAACGAGCGATCCAATTTTTCTGTCAGCGACTAAATAACTGTCTTCGCTTTTGCCGGCAGTTTTTCTGAAATAATAACCAATATAAAGCATCACAACCAAATAAAGGATTAGCATTGTCACATACCAAAACATTTTGTTTACCTCCTTGTTTCGAAATAAATATCGTTTAAGAACCTAATTCGGATGAGAGTGTTTAGGAAAGTTTTTGGAAATATAATCATGTCTTTTCTTTTGCATTGATAACGGCAACTAATACCAACGCTAATACCCCCACAACTAGATGATACATCCAGATTAGAAAACCTCCGGCGGGGATATCAAATATTTTTGTAGTGGCGAAAAATCTTAAATTGAAAATTTCAAAGAGATAAATTGGTCCAAAGATAATAAGCAAAACAATTACCACTAATAAATTATATGGTTTGGTGCCTTTCATATCATTTCCTCCTTGGAATTAAAATCTGACAAAACTTAGGTTAAAGCGACATTTACTCATCTTCTGGCGAAACAAAAACTCCTTGTTGCTTTAATTTCTCCATTGTTTGATAAAGAATCTCTTCCATCGCCTCTCTTCTTTTCGGTGCTTCTTTGATAGCCAGATTCTTGGGCCATATTGGCTTTTCATAAATCTTTCTATAGATTTCTGATTTTATGTGTGGGATCCAATTCATGTGCCTGGAATTCGCTCTATAACTCCTTAAGGCATTTATATTAATAGGAGCGGCAACAAAAGCATCCCCTGTTTCATAATTGATATGTAGGACCTGACCTCTGTAGTCCACAATCATCGACCTCCCGCCTGTGAAAAAACCCATGGTTCTCTCATCATCAATGTAATGGTACCCTGTATTAGGTGCAATGACATAGCAATTGTTGTCGACAGCTCGGGCTCGATTCTGGACCTCCCATATGCCAAGGGAAACCTTATGCTCCATCGAACTCGGTCGATAGATTATTTCAGCTCCATTCACTGCCAATCCTCTAGCCGCCTCTGGGAAATTTCCTTCCATACAGATACAAGCGCCGATATTTCCAATATTGGTTCTAGCAACAGGGAAAAATGCGTCAAGCCCGTCGCCAAACATCTTTACCCACTGATCATAAAGATCGTGGGGAGTAGTAGAGTGCTCAATCGTGAATACTACATTTTTACGGTGCTGGTGAATAATTTTCCCACTTGGATCAATGATGAACATTGTGTTAAAAAACCGGTCAGGGAATTCGTCCATTTTCGATTTGGCTTGGCCTATAAGGTACATATTCCATTTGACCGCTTTTTCTGCCAAACGATCCGTCTCAGGTCCAGGTATACTGATGGCTCCATTCCTGGCGTATTCAATATGGTCCCAGTCGTGGTACTCATCTGGGAAGCCTTGAATTGCCCCTTCACAAAGAGCTACAAGCTTTGGAGGATATTCCAAAGAGTGTAAAACAGCTGTATCGATCATATGGCAAACATGGTCCAAATTTTTTTTGTAATTAGGCTTATCTCCAAGATTGTACTTACAATCATACGTAACGGTTTGCAGACCCACCGCATTATAAATATCTTTCATGGTTATTACCTCCATGGTTATTACCTCCTCTGAGGCAGATCAAAATAATAAAAGACAGTCGTAAAATATCAGCCCCAACATTATTTGTCAATGACAAATACATCATTGTGAAAAATATCTTTTTCGGGATTACCGAGTGAAAACCTCTATATGGAGCGGTAATTTTCAGGAATCACGATGACAGGAAGAAATCGGCAGAGTATCCCGGGCTGTTTATCAACCCTTGGGATAGTCCTGGGACTCACTTAAAACGCGAAAACAGCTTATTGATGGAGGGTGTCTGACATAGGGAAGGGGATGTGGGTGCAGAGTGTGCATAGCGGCATAATTCCCACCTCCAAACTTATCACAATCTGCTCCGCGTGTTTTGCAGTTTCAACAACCACAAATTCTTGAACAATGAAGAAACAGATAGTCTTAGCGTGCGCATGGGAGCTTCAGGAATGGCAGGTGGGTGGTGCAAATTGGTTTGGAAATGTGGATTATTTAATGCCCAGGCGCATCACCGGAGACTAACTTTTCTAGGGTGAGGGCGTTTTGAATGGCGAAGCCATAGGCGTCGTTGTTAAAGTAAGTAAAGATATCTTTTCCCTTCGATTTCCAATGTTCGATTGTTTTGGCCCATTCCTTCAGTTCCTTTTCCGAGTAGTTGGACCCGTAAAGCCGGAGATAAACGTAATTGGAGGTTACCGTTTCCACCAAGGGAAGGCCAGCGCCATGGACAATACGGGAATACCATCGGTAAGATGAGCGCCCTGCGTAGAAGCCGTATCGGCCAGGCTCCTGCGTTCCCTGAGGGAATTCATCGAGATGGGGATGCACGCTCGTAGCCGATCCGAAATCAAGGAGAGCGTTCGATGCGAATCTGGTAGGAGCCGTCGTTGTCGTCGTACGCTCCCGGTGCCCCGTTGAATCCGAAGCCGTCGGGAATACCGAGAAAGAGTCGGGTTGCCCCGACGGGGGCGATGAACTCCTGGAAGATCCCGCCGCTCGTGACGCCGTCGCCGATATAGAAGACCTGCCCGAGGGCAGGGGAAAGCGTAGGGAAGTTGATCCCGAGCCCGGCAGGCGAGAAATCGAGGGTCGGCTGAGGACCGCTGACCGGAATGGTATCGTCGAGAAAAACGCCGCTAAGAGGGCCCTGGGGTCCTCTGTAACCGCTGATACCACCAAAGGATGAAAGGTTGCTACCCGAGACACCGTTTCCGCTCGGACCGAATACGATGCCACCGAAGCCGTTGTAGAAACTGACTCCACCCACCGCGGGATCGGTGGCGCGGATGATGTCTCCGCTTGATACCGGAATGAACGGTGGTACCGTCTCCTGAATTTCCTCCGGCGTGGGAGACCCGTGCCGTAGGAGGCCGCCGGGCCATGGATCGCTCGCCGGTGGGATGACGAGGTCGGTTCTCCCGGCCAGGAAAATGGCGTCGCTTCCTTTGATGGTGACCCTGAAGATCCCGTCCCGCTGTGGGACGAACCCCTTCGAGGGGTTCTGGCGCATGGCGTCCCAATCCGGTCGGTTGATGTGATGCTGCCAGATGACAGTCCTCATACCACCGAGCCCTGTCACTTCGGCAGCGCGGAAATCTTGCTCCACTTTTTCTGGAAGCCGAGGCCCAGCGTGTTCAGTGTCGGTGGTCCCAGGGTCTGGGAGTCCTGTGATCCAGAGGACGAAGGGGATGGGCTTTCCTAATCCATCGGTCGGAACGTAGTTTTCCCCAAAAAATTCTTTCCATCGCTCTGGTCCTGTGTAGACGCCGGGCGTGAAGCCTAACGCGGCAACTCTGCTGAGAAAACCCTCCAAGACTGCTTGATTGTCTTTGCAGGCGTTGAGTCGAGACTCAAAGGGTTCGCACTGCGCCCAGCCAGCGGTGTCATTTTCGACGGTGCAGGGGATTCGCGGGTCTCCTGGTTCCTTCCCCGGCAGACTGATGCAGCGCTCCACATCGGCAAAGAGCGTCTCCCCTCCCACCAGGTGGTTATAGGTTTTCCATTGAGAATTGGCCCGCGACGCTTGCGCTCGACCGAAGGTCGATAGATTCCTCCCCGGTCGTTTGAAGGGACGGGCGTCATCGTGGTCCGGGCCGGCCATCCACCAGAAGCCGTATGTCCGCTCCGGCCGGGCGATCAAGGCCGCCTCATAGATAAATGCACATCTTTCGTCCTCGGGGACGATGTCACCAGTAATCACGTCCTTTCCCGATAGTTCGGTAATCCTGCAAGCCGGTGAGCCCCGCGGCACTCCCTCAAGCCAGCGTCCAAGCCTGCCACCGTAGAAGTCATAGCCCATCTCCTCGGTGCTAAAGCGATCCCCATCCGGATAGACAAAGCTATCTGAGCCGAAGTAGAGGGATTTGTCTTGACCGGCCAGGTTCTTGACTTCGTCATCAGTGAAGACGGCGGCGTAGAGGCCCACCTCGTCGACTCGGCCCCGAAAGGAGTTGCCGCCGATAACCACCGGTCGGGTGCTTTCCTGCAAGGATGATTCGTCTGTGAACGTTTTCTGGTCGTGATGGTTGCCGTTGATGTAGATCCTAATGCTTTTCGTTGTTCCAGTTCCATCGAAGACAGCGGTGACGTGGGTCCACTGCCTAACGGGAGCCGGGGCGAAGACATGATGGGTGACTTCTCCGGGGAAGGCGACAGAGAACATGAAGTTGCCTTCGACGATGAACAGTCCGTAAGAGCTTGGGGTGCTCCCTTCGCGGACGATGTCCTGGGTGCCCGAAATGCGGTAGGGGTAGACCCAGGCTGAGATGGTGAGCTGATCCGTGAAATTGGGTGCGTCCTCTTCGGTCTTCGCCGCGGCGCTTCCGGTGAGGCTGAGCCCACGACCATATTTGCTATTCACGCAACGGGCACCGGTGAGGGTGAGGTCATATTGCCCTGGGGAGTTATCGAGCACTTGCGGAGGTGTAGACCGGCATTGGTTAAAGCTCCAATACGCCTCCGGAGTCAGGCGTTCGTGGTCCTCCTGCGCCGGGAGGTCAAAGGGGAAGACGGCGAATAAGACCAGTGCGATCCATAGGACAATCAGGCTTTTCATGATAAACTCCTCCTTCTCCACCTTTCCCGCCAAGGTGATTCAATCTTCAAATTAACTTACAAGGAAGGCTTTCCACCGAAAAAAGGATTGCACCTTATTAAAGACATAAAAGTGAAGACTCATACAATACCACCGCGCTGGATCTGGAACTTATAACACAAAGTAACAGTCCTTTTCGTGCTTTATCTCCTTGGGCACGACAAGGATCAGCCGGGTGTCCTTAGGCAAGTCGACAAACGTTGCCCTTGCCCATTTCAGGACTGTTCCCAAAGAGGTCATTCCCCTCAAACTCATCCTTCTTTCTGGAAGGCACCCGATGAACTGGCATTGCCTCCGCTGATAATCTTTGCAATAGATTTTGTAAACGACCATGCGACCTCCGATAGATTCAAGATTGCCCTTTTTTGGGGGGCTTTTAACTCGAATATTCAGTTTACCCCTCTCACTGCTGGGGTTTTACCTTGTCCTCTTTTTCCTCCACAATACTTATAAAATCTATCTCCATATGCTGATGATGATCAACGGTAGAGAATTCATCAAGCTGGGGATGCACGCTCGTAGCCGATCCGAAATCAAGGAGAGCGTTCGATGCGAATCTGGTAGAAGCCGTCGTTGTCGTCGTACGCTCCTGGGCCCCCGTTGAAGCCGAAGCCGTCGGGAATACCGAGAAAGAGTCGGGTTGCCCCGACGGGGGCGATGAACTCCTGGAAGATCCCGCCGCTCGTGACGCCGTCGCCGATATAGAAGACCTGCCCGAGGGCAGGGGAAAGCG
>Ga0214473_10010596_pt1 | contig 10828 bp, 9 predicted proteins | sample RVTome_7_FD_203509 | JGI IMG/M metagenome (GOLD analysis project Ga0214473, IMG submission 203509) | Soil microbial communities from uranium-contaminated site in the Upper Colorado River Basin, Wyoming, United States - RVT98D197 | ecosystem: Environmental > Terrestrial > Soil > Contaminated >... | reverse complement strand
CAGCGGCGCGAGATCGAGCTGATCATGCTGGTCAAACACCTGCTCTACACGGAGAAATACACCATCGAGGGCGCCCGCCAGCGGATCGACCACTACCGGCGCACCGGCCAGCTCAAGGCCGAGGCCCGGCTGGCGCTGCAGCACGAGACGATCCAGAATCTGCGCACCGAGCTGCAGGCGATTCTCGACGTCCTCGACGGCAAGCCTCCCCTTGCACATCCTGATCAGTAACGACGACGGCATCCTCGCCCAGGGCATCGGGGTCCTGGCCGACGTGTGCCGGACGGTAGGGCGGGTCACGGTGGTGGCGCCGGACCGCGAGCAGAGCGGCGCCAGCCACTCGCTCACCCTGCAGCGCCCGCTGCGGCCGGTTCCCCGGGGAGACGGCGTGTACCAGGTGGACGGCACCCCCACCGACTGCGTGTTGCTGGCCCTGGGCGCCCTGCTCGACACCAAGCCCGACTTCGTCTTCTCGGGCATCAATCACGGGCCAAACATGGGCGAGGACGTGCTCTACTCCGGGACCGTGGCCGCCGCCATGGAAGCGCTGTCGGTGGGAATCCCCGGCGTGGCGATCTCGTTCGCGGGCACCGAGCTCGACCTGCTCGCCAGCCACCGGCCCTGGCTGGAGCGATTGGTGAGCGACGTGGTCCGGGTGAGTGCCTTTCCGGAAGAGACCCTGCTCAACGTGAACCTGCCCAACCTGCCGGGGGACCGGATCCGCGGGATCCGCATCACGACGCTGGGAAACCGCGTGTTCGAGGGCTCTATTCTCCGCACCGCCGATCCCTGGGGCCGGCCCGTGTACTGGATCGGAGGCGGACAGCTGTCGTGGACCGGCCGGGAGGACTGTGATTTCCGCGCGGTGGCCGACGGCTACATTTCGGTGACTCCGCTGCACGTGGACCTGACCAACTACGGACTGCTGGAGGCGGTCGACGGATGGCGCCTCGGCCAGTAGCGGATTCGTACGGCGGGTACCGGGCCCGGCTGGTGGAAGAGCTGCGTGCCCGGGGCATCTCGGACCTCGCGGTCCTGCGCGCCTTCGGCGAGGTGCCTCGGCACCGGTTCGTGCCGCACGCGCTCGAGCGGCGGGCCTACGAGGACACGTCCCTCCCGGTCGGCAACGGCCAGACCATCTCGCAACCCTCCACCCAGGCGCGTTACCTCGAGGCCCTGGCCCTCACCGGGCGGGAAACGGTGCTGGAAATCGGGACCGGGTCGGGATACCAGGCCGCCTTGCTGTCCTACCTCGCCGACCGCGTGATCACGGTCGAGCGGGTGGCCCCCCTGGCCACCCAAGCTCGCGCCACGCTGACCGCCCTGGCTCTGGGGAACGTCCTGGTCGTGACCGGGGACGGGAGCCTGGGGTGGCGGGACGGCTCGCCCTACGACGCCATCGTGGTGGCAGCGGTCGCCCCCCGGATTCCGCCGCCGCTCCTCGAACAACTGGCTGAGGGAGGCCGCTTGGTGGCGCCGGTGGCCGAAGACCAGGGCCAGGTCCTGGTCAGGGTGACCAAACGGGGCGGGGAGCTCGCCCAGGAGCTCCTGGGACCGGCCCAGTTCGTGCCGCTCATTGGGCGCCATGGGTTCCCCCAGCCGGAGGGGGAGCCGCGTGACCGTTAGGCGCGGGACCGGCGGCCGGCACGGGTGACGGGCAACCGCGCGGCGGCCCGGTTCCTCGTCTCCGGCCGCGTGCAGGGCGTGGGCTTCCGCTGGTTCGTCGCTCGGCGCGCTGCCGAGCTGGGCTTGGCGGGATGGGCGAGAAACCTGCCCAGTGGGCAGGTGGAGGTGGTAGCCGCCGGGGAGGCGGGCGCGATGAGCCACTTGGAGACGAGCCTCCGGGCCGGGCCGAGGCTTGCTCATGTTGAGAGCGTGGAAAAATCGGAGATTCCACATCAGATGGTTGAGTCTAAATCGTTTGAAATCAAATAATTACTTTACTAGACCTCGGGACCTTCAACACTTGATATCATTTCGAGCTCCGTCCTCGATGACCGTGAAATCACGGGAGGCCTCCCCATACCAAGCCGGGCCATGCTCCGTTAAGTTGTTGAGTCTGGCCCCGGTTACGCGTTGCTGGTCTAGGCCCCTGTAGCTCAGCGGATAGAGCAGCGGTTTCCTAAACCGTTGGCCGGGTGTTCGAGTCACCCCAGGGGCACTAGGAGAGTGGACGTCGCCCATGCCAGTCGTCGAGAAACCGAGCACCAAAGGAAACGTGACCACGGAGCCGCGTCCTCAGACGGCGGAAACCGATCGGGCCGAGCAATGGCTGGCCTGGGCCAAGGCCAACCAGCGGCGACTGTCGATCGTGGCCGGAGTCCTGGTGGTGATCGCGGGCGCCGTCTGGTTCGGTGTGAGCGCCAAGACCAGGAAAGAGAACTTCGCCCGGCGCGAGCTCGACGCCGCGCGGGTGGCGGCGGAGTCGGGCAATCTGCCGCTGGCCGCCAACGACCTGTCCCGCATCGCCTCCACCTATGGGGGAACGCGCGCGGGGCAGGAAGCCGTGGTGCTCCTGGCCCAGGTGCGGCTGCTCCAGGATCAGCCGGAGATCGCCGTCAACGAGCTCAGAGAGTTCATCGCCGAAGGACCTCAACCCCATTACCGGGGCCCGGCATATGCGGCCCTCGGAGCCGCCCTGGAGGACCTGGGCCGGTTCGCTGAAGCCGGCCAGGCGTACGAGGAGGGGGCAAGGGCCTCGGAGTACGCGCTGGTGGCCGCGCGGTTCCTGCTGGACGCCGGGAGGGCTTACATGATGGCGGTGGATACCGCGGCCGCGCTCCGGATCTACCAGCAGGTCCTCAAGGACCACAGCGAGACCGGAGCCGCCTCCGAAGCCCGCCTCCGGATGGCGGAGCTGGGCCAGTACGAGGACGAGCCCCCGCGACAGGGCTGAGGGGTCGGGATTCGTTCCCAGGGCGGGCAGCCGAGGGGCTTTCCGCCCTTGGTTTTTGGCTCTGAACAACTTCGTATAAGATATGTTATGTAAAGTTATCTTCGCACGGCCTGTGGACAACTCGGAAAACTGCCGCGGTGGCACCTGCTAAGCATCGCTTGGCAAATGGCTTCCCAGAGGTATGGCAAGCAGGCAGACTGGAAACGGCTTGATAAAGGCCTTGTCGGCGGGAAGGAATCAGAAGCCGGGGCCCAGCGTGGCTCGGAAGACGAGCCGGCCCTCTCCTTCCAGGCGGGGTGCCTGAAGCGCCACTTGGGCGGCAGGGGTCCCAGAGACGAGCAATGTGGTCCCGGAGCGGGTCCGGACGGCGAATGGCAGGGAGGTCTGCCCGCCGGCGTTCAGGACGGTGGCACAGGCCACTGCCCCGGTCCCGCAGGCCAGGGTCTCGTCCTCCACGCCCCGCTCGTAGGTCCGCATGGCCCACCCCCCGCCATTCCGGGCCACGAAGTTCACGTTGGCCCCGGCCGGGGCCACCGCGGGATGGTGCCGGAGGGCCCGGCCACGGGCCTGGAGGTCTACGACTTCGAGGTCCCGAACCCTTACCACCAGGTGCGGCACGCCCACCTCGGCGAAGCCGATGGACTCCTCGCCGTCCTGGGCCGGGATCCCAGGGCTGGTCACCTGGGAGACGTCAGGCAGCAGTAGCTCGGCCCGATCCTCGGTGCCGGGCATGCAGCGGGCCCGCACCAGCCCGGCGTCGGTTTCGAGGACCACGGATTCGGGAGGGGCCAGCTCGAGATGGGCAGCCAGCCGGGTGGCGCAGAGGGCCGCGTTGCCGCACATGGCCGCCCGGTTGCCGTCGCTGTTGTAGAACAGGAACCGGACCGCTCCGGCGTGGGAACCGGGCTCGAGGATGACCACCCCGTCGGCCCCGACCCCGGTGCCCCGGGCGCAGATCCGGCGGATCCGATCGGGCGGCCAATCGGCGGGCGTGGCCCACCGGCCGTCGAGGAAGATGAAGTCGTTCCCCGACCCGGTCATCTTGAAGAAGACGTCGCCGCTCACAGCCGCCCCAGCAAGGCCATCAACCGCAGCCGCCAGACCATCCAGACCGCCTCCCGCACGATCGTCCCCGACATCTTGCTCACGCCATCAGTACGGTCCACGAACACGATCGGGATTTCCGTGATCCGGAACCCCTTCCGCACGGCCCGGAAGCTCATCTCGATCTGGAAGGCATAGCCACCCGAGCGTACGGCGTCCAGATCCACGGTCGCCAGCACCCGTCTCCGGAAGCACTTGAAGCCGCCGGTGGAATCGGACAGCGACAGACCAGTAACCACCCGGGCGTAGAGATTGGCAAAATAGCTGAGGAGCAGCCGTCCCATGGGCCAGTTCACCACGGTCACCCGTCCCTGCAGGTACCGGCATCCCAGGACCAGATCGGCGTTCCGGATCGCCTCGAGGAACTGCGGGAGGTGCTTGGGATCGTGGGAGAAGTCGGCGTCCATCTCGAACACGTATTCGTAGTCCCGCTCCAGGGCCCACTTGAAGCCGGCGCGATAGGCCGTCCCCAGGCCGAGCTTGCCGGCCCGGTGCAGCACGTGAACCCGCGGGCTGGTCCGGGCCAGCTCGTCGGCGGCGGCACCGGTGCCGTCCGGCGAGTTGTCGTCCACCACCAGTACCTCGAGCCGGGGATCCTGCTCCAGCACCTGCGGAACGATGCGGCTCAGGTTCTCGATCTCGTTGTACGTGGGGATGATGACGAGAGCCCGCTCAGGCACTTCGCCTCCGTCCGGCGATCGCGGGCGCCGCGAACGCCGCGGCGACCAGCGCGAGCGAGACGAGCGTCAGGAGCTTCCCCGTCCGGAAGGTGCCCGATCGGAACGTCAACTCCACCGAGCGGGCGCCGGCCGGCACGGCCACCGTCAGCAGAGTGTAGTTGCCGCGGAGCACCTGGGCCGGCTGACCGTCTACCGTAGCCTCCCATTCCGGATGCCAGTTCTCCGCCACCAGCAGGTAACCGGGCTCCGGCGGCGCGGGCTCGAGCGCGATGGTCATCTCGCCCGGGCGCCAGGCGGTGACCGTGGCCCGCGCGGGACTCGGATCCGGCACGGCGGTGATGGCCGGCGGCTCCACCGGGGCGTCCGGCCCCAGGAGCAGGATCCGGTCGAACGGGAGGCGGGAGTCCATCAGGGTCGGGATGATGCGTTCGTCGTCGGTCTTGAGCGCTGCGGGAATCACCCGCGCGTAGGGCACGGGTTCGGTGCGTTCGAGTAGGGTCGCGGCGTTGCCGGCCGAGGTCGTGGCCCCGGTCAGCACGGCACGATACCCAGGGAGGCTCTCCAGCGCGGCTGGAGCAATCACGTATCGGACCGCGAAGAGATCGAGCGTCCGGTCGAGGTGATTGATCACGTTGCTCCACTCCCCCCGGCCGCCCATCAACTCGTCGAACCGGTGCATCTCGTTGCCGCTGTGACCCAGGAGCTGGGGAATGCCGAGCGCCATGAGGCCCACGCCGTCCCCCGGATACACGGGCACGGTGGTGAGGGCGCCGAGGTTGAACACGCGATATGGAAGGGTGTCTTGCCGGATTCGCTCGGTCATCTGATCCGGAGCATGTATTGGGCGGGGATCAGGAGAGTAGGTCCAGAAGCGCTGGCCGTCGCGCCAGAGGTCGGCGCCGACGATTGCGGCCAGCCCCAGGGTCAGGGCCAGGGGCGGCACGCGGGGCCGCCTGTTCACCGCCCACACCACTCCGCCGGCCAGGGCCAGCGCCAGGCCACTCCAGAACGCCCCCCATCGGATCGAGGACGCGGCGGCCCGCGCGATGGCCTCGGCCCCCTGCCGACCCCCCGCAGCCATCGCGTTCGCCAGCCCGCCGACCACACCCGCCAGGGCAAGCAGGGCCACCACCGCGCCCGCGACCAGCCAGATGCGGGGGGCGCGTGCGCCTTCCCCGCGTTCCAGCCGTGCCACGCCCAGCGCCGCGAAGACCGCCATCACGAACGACGGGATGTAGAACGCCATCCCCGCCGCGCGGGTCTTTTTCACCATGGGCATGACGGCATACCACAGCCGATAGAACGGTGTGGCCCCTGCCAGGCTGACCAGCAGAAACAAGAGGCCGATGCCGCCCAGCCACCAGACGAGTCGGCGCCGCCCCCGGTCGGCAGCGCCGAGCACGGCAAGGGCGACGACCGGCAATCCCAGGTATTCGGAGTGCAGCTTGGCGATGTTCGAGCCCCAGTAGGTCTGGTGCGGAGTGTCACCCACGAATCCGGCGAGGAAAAACCCGGGCACGTGGTCCCAGGGGACGGCCCAGGACGTCGCGGCCTCGTACCCGCCGTAGGTCTCCGCCCGCGGGCCGAACGGGATGAACTCGAGGAAGGGCCAGATCTGGATCATCGACAGCCCGAAGCCCAACGCGACGGCGCCGGCGGCCCCCGCGAGGCGACCCATGCGCCGGGCCGGCGGCTCGTCGACCGGCTCACCGAAGGTGAGATAGAGCGCGAAGAGGCCGGCAGCGATCAGCAGGTAGTACGCCATCTGCACGTGACCCAGCAGCGCCAGCGCGACGCCGATGGCCAGCACCGGGTACCCGGTCAGCCGCCGCTCGCGCAGCGCCATCACCAGGCCCAGACAGGCGAGCGGGAGCGCCGTGGACGCGAACAGTTTGCCGTCGTGCCCGGGCGAGGCATAGGAGATGAGGAGCCCGGTGAGCTGGTAGGCCAGCCCGCCCACTACTGCCCCGCCCCAGGTGACGCGCAGCCGGCGAAGGAACAGGTACGTAAAAAAGCCGGCCGCGATGTAGTGAATCACGAAGCCCAGGTTCATCGCGGTGCCGACCGGCATCACGAGACGAAGGAACGAGGTGGGATAGAAGATGTCCCCGTGCCCGGCGGCCACGAACGGCAGCCCGCCAAACAGCATGGGGTTCCAGAGGGGCACATGCCCCAGGGCGCGCCACTGCTCGGCACCCCAGGCCCGGAAGCCGTAGCCCACGGCATACTGGTCGCCGTAGGGAGACGCGAGCCACTGCCCCTGCAGCATGGGGAGCGCCAGCACCAGCACCCAGACGCTGAGCAGCGCCAGGGCGGTGAGCGTGGGGTACCGCGGCTCGACGGGATCGGTCATCTCGAGGCCAGGTTGATGCCGCCCGGAATGTAATTCGTTGGGTACCCTCGACCCACGGGAGAAGTGCCGGCCCTCACCCGCTCCGCCCGGGCGGGCTCGCGGGCTGCCGGGCGATGGCCAGGGCGAGCCCCGCCGCGCCGACCTCGGTGATGGTCAACGCCAGCCGGGAGGCCACGATCAGGGTGAGCGCCCCACCGGCCCCGACCACGGGCGTCAGGATGTTCAGCAAGGTGAGCTCGCGCGCGCCGACCCCGGCCGGGGCGAAGAGCACCAGCCACCCCACGATGTATCCCGTGGTGAACAGCCCGACCGCGTCGGGAAGACCGAGCCCCGTGACCCCGATTCCCCGAGCCAGCGCCCAGAACGCGGCGCCATAGCCCACCCAGGCGGCCAGCATCAGGAGTCCGCCGCCGAACACGGCCGACAGGGGCAGCGGGCGAAGCTCGGCGCCCGGAACGATCCGGCCGGCGACCCGCATGAGCTTGGCCGATCCCATAGCGAGCAGGACCAGGCTGGCGACCGCGAGGGCGATGCCGAGCAGCAGGCCGTGGCCGATGCCCGGCACGGCCCACGCCACCGCCACGATGCCGGTCGCGAGCGCCAATGCCTGCGCCACGACGGCCGAGGCGGTAGCGGCCCACGGCTCCACGCCGGCCCGCTGCACCAGCACCACCAGTCCGGCCACGCTCCACACCTTCCCCGGCAGGTAGCGGGCGAGATTCGACAGGCACCAGGCCCGAACGGCGATGCGAAACGGGAGCCGCTGCCGCCAGCCGGCCAGCACCCGACGCCAGGACTCGACCTGGAGCAGGTAGGTGAACAGCACGATCGCGACCGAGAGCGCCAGCCACGCGGGCGCCGGACGCACCGAGATCCGAATCGCGCGGAACTCGTGCCATTGCCTGACGAACGCGGGAATGAGAAAAGCGAGCACCACCGCGGCCAATCCCACGTGCGCCCAGATGCGCACCCCGCGCCGACTCACGGGTGCCGCGCTCCGGCGTGGAGCTGCCCATACACCTCGGCGTAGCGGTGCGCCACCGACTCGGGGGCGAACAACTCGAGCGCGCGGCGGCGGCCGGCCTGGCCCAACGCCCTCCCCCGGTCCGGGAGGCCGAGCACGCGGTCGAGGGCGACGGCGAGCGCCTCCGCGTCGCCCGGCGGCACCAGGTAGCCGGTTTGGCCGTCGGCCACGATGTCCTTGAGCCCGCCAGACGAGAACGCCACCACCGGCGTGCCGGAGAGCTGGGCCTCGATCGCCACCAGTCCCAATCCCTCATGCACGGCCGGCATGGCCAGCACGGTGGCCTCGCGCAGGATGCGGGCGAGGGCGGCCTGCTCCAGCAGCGGATGCCACCGCAGCCGCTCCGCGATTCCCAGCTCCGCCGCCCGCGCGCGCCACGGCACCTCGTCGCTGCCCACGCCCGCGACGATGTCGCCCGTGGCGGATACCCGGAGCCGGGCGAAGGCGCGCAGGAACGGCTCGATGCCCTTCTGCGCGTTCAGTTTTCCCACGAACAGCACCCGGGTCTCGGACGGCCGGGGGTCGGCCGGGTGGAACAGCCCGGGCGCCACGGGCATGGGGATCACGATGGGATCGACCTCGGGCACCACGGCGCGGACCGCGTCGGCCAGCCAAGTGGACACGGTGGTGACGCGGTCGGCGCGGCGCAGCACATGGCGAAAGATTCGGCGGCCGAAGGGGAAGCCCTCGAAGGTGCGCACGTCGGAGCCGTGGAGGGTGATCACCAGCGGACGGCGCCAGAGCGACGCCACCCACCCGCCGGCCATGCCCCCGGGGAACCACCAGTGGGCGTGCACCACGTCGGGCGCCGGGCCCGCCCGCCACGCCGCCCGCGTGTTGGCGGCCAGGAGGCCCGCCACCGCCGCGCGGGCCCGCCAGGAGACGCGGGCCTGGGCGCTCATGGTCCCGGAATAGGCCACGGTTTCCCAGGCGCGCGGGGCGTACCGGTAGCGGCGGACCGGGACGCCTTCGAATGTCTCGTGGGCGGCGACGCCCGGCGCCGCCGGCGCCACGACGTCCACCTCCACCCCCTGCCCTTTCAGGGCCACCGCCAGGCGCAGCACGAACGAGCCCACGGGATCGGTGGGAAAGCGCGGATACGAATGGGCCAGGAATCGCGCGCGCATGTCAGGCGCGGGCGCCCGGGATCTGGCGGGCACCGGCGTCTTCCAGGGTGACTCCGGGAGCGGCGTCGAGCACGATGCGGCCGTCGGGGGCGACCCCGCGCGCCCGCGCGGCTCGCCGAGCGCGGCGCCAGGCGACGATGTCCCGGATCGGCGCCGTCCAGGGGGTGCCGCGGGCCAGGCCGGCCAGCAACGCATCGAAGGCCGCGTGGGCTTCGGGGAATCCCAGGGCCGGCGCGAGATTGGGATGCCAGACACCCACCCAGAGTCCTTCGACCTCGCGACAATTGGCGGCGAGCAGGAGCGCGTCGGTCACCCAGGCGTCGGGATCCTCTACGCCCCGGTATTTGGAGAGGGCCCGGTCCATCCAGACCAGCGGCACCTCGTCGAGTCCGTTGGGGGCCCCGCGCTGGGCGTCCCATCCGGGCACGACGTCCGCCACGCCCAGGCGAAACCCGTTGCGATCCGGGAAGCCGTAGCTCGCGTCGTAACCCAGTCCGGCCTTCGCCATGGCGGTGTGCGTGGGGCCCGGCCGCATGCGGATATAGTGCTGGCGCACGCCGGTGATCTCACTGCCCACGAGGGCGGCCAGGCGGCGCCGCTGCGCCGCGAAGCGGCCGGCGTCGGTGTTCGTGGCGAAGCTGCCGTGGAGCGCCACTTCGTGTCCCGCGGCTTTGACCGCGTCGAGAATCCGCCGCGCCCGCCGCCCCTCGGGCCGGTAGGTGACGTCGCCCGCCCGCATGGTGGCCAGCGTGGGCGTTTCGCACAGCACGAACCAGGTCGACCGGATACCGGCGGCCCGCTCGGAGCCCAACACGGCCTCAGCGGCGCGGACCACCGGGTCGCCCAGGATCGAGCCCAGGGCCGCGCCGGCGACCTCCAGGCCCAGCCCCAGGTGCCTGCGACGCGTGAGTTCGGTGAGTCTCAGCAGGGTGAAGGCGGGCCAGTAGTCCACCACGTCGAGATCGTGCGTCACGGCGGCCGCCCAGCGCCGGCCTTCCGGCCACGGGGCCACCAGCGCCACCGGTCGCCGTCCGGCGGCGGCGCAAACGGCCTCCCGGAATGCGACCGCCGCGCGCGAGATCACCGGCTCGCGCTCGAGGCCGGCCGCCACCAGCGGATTTCGGGCCGACGGTACCCGACCGTGCCGGTCGGTCTCGGTCACGCGCTGCTCCTCCCCCGCGGCCCCCACCTGAAGAATCCGCTCGAGCAGCCCGCGCGAAACCCGAACTTCGCCGTCCCGCACCTCGAGCCCGAACGCGCCGGCGTGCAGCGCCGCGAGGTCCACGGCGGGACCGGACGCCACGGTCACCGCCACCGCGGGCGCGGCGGGATCCGCCACGGGGAGCACGCGCGCAAGGTCCGCCAGGAGCGCGAGCGCGAATTCGTCCCCCGGACGATTGGGATCGGGGGCGGGAAACCGTAACATGGCCCTTCAGTTTAACCGGGCGCGCGCCGCCGGCCACCGGTAGCGTGCTCCAGTCCCCGTTCGTATTGTTCCGGTGCTTTCGCCCGGGATTGCTCATGGCGCGCACGCTGGTCAAGAAAGACCGCATTCCCTGGACCCACCTCGCGCTGTTCGGTTGGCTGCCCAGTCCGCTCAAACGCCTGGCCTATCGCGTCTTCCTGGGATATCGCATCGGGCGG